>Ga0179593_1508529_pt1 | contig 10074 bp, 11 predicted proteins | sample CZODoug2_1_08_16_FD_185931 | JGI IMG/M metagenome (GOLD analysis project Ga0179593, IMG submission 185931) | Vadose zone soil fungal communities from Angelo Coast Range Reserve, California, USA - CZODoug2_1_08_16fungal (PacBio error correction) | ecosystem: Environmental > Terrestrial > Soil >...
AAATGGGGAGAGGGAGCTCATCTGGCAGCGGAGGATTGAGACACACGCAATTCATCGTGATTAAGAAAGGAAAAAAAACTGACGCAATCACAGGGCGAGACAAGGGATTCCGTTGAAATCGACAGAGGGGAAGTATTGAGAGTAAAAGTGCCCCCTGTTGTAGGCCATTAAGCGAAGCAACCAACCCCTAGGGGGGGTCAGTTCCATAACTATTAACCTCGATAACGTGGGGTTATCTCAGGTGGTTACTGAGTAAATCGTCTGCAGGTACCCTTCTCTTTCTGAATCTAAGTGGGGGTGTTTCGCAAACTGGGGGGGGGTAAGGCTGAAAAGAGTGGGGAAGTCAAAAGTAAAAAGACAGAAGAAAATCGAGAATATAAGCGCGGGGGGAGCTCCTGTACGACAGGAAGAAAAAAATAAGAAAAAGTGGACATCTAGTTTGTTGCATGTTTGAATAAAAAAACTCTCTCTAGGGAGTAAGTAGACAGGGGGGGTTTCCGTCATTGAGGGGGAATATGGTTGGCTGAGATGTCGGAGCAAAAGCCAGGGGAGTAAAATCGCCGGGGGGGCTGGAAAAAAACAGCACAGCTGGGAACGATAGAAAGATAGTTATTGTCTAGGACAGATAAAAATTGGATGAGATACGTAAGAAGGAACGTGGTCAATCCGGGCAAAAACATCCTTGGATGCAAAAAAAAAAACAAAAACAAACAAACAAAACATTCCTGAATTCAAAGGTAGAAAGAGGAAGAGATGCTCAAAGTTCAAATCCGAGCAGCGTTGGGAGTAACCTAACAACAGCGGCTGGAGTGATGAGCAAAGAGGGACCGGCTGGTCTGCACTATCGAAGGGCGAAAAAAATGACGGGGTCAAAAAAAAACCGGGCCCCTCGTATCAAAGAGAATTAGAACACACTAGACCGATGTGCAGAGTCATTCAAAATACAATTCCTGGCCTTACAAACCTGGTCGAAGGGACAACAAGAAAGCTGAACACCGTCCCGCAGAAGCGAGGGAACGGACGGTACCCAAACTTGGGGCCATAGTGAAGAGGTTAAAATGATACCAGGCTGAGCAGATTCCCAGGGCGGAGCGCCTTGCGAGACAAGCTTGAGGACCGGGCGGTTCGTTACGTAGGGACGGGTGCAAACGTTCCCGTCACCGGAGCTCCGGAGGACGTTCGTAAAAATGATCCGTCGGGGGGCCGAGGAGTAGGTAAAACCGTCATGCAGCCCGACCTTGCACAACAGCGGCCCAAGCGAGGGCGGTGGGCCCCCTCTGCAGAGGACGCTAAGCCTCTTGCCAACCACGATTGACTTGCTTCCAGATTCAAGAGAACCGACACCAACGGTGTGAATTGTTTTCGGCGGGACAGGCGGACTTGCTTTTCGCAAAAGCAAAATGGAGGGCATCGTCCTAGCTGCCGCTGGGCCTCCCTGCTAGGTTCGCAAAAAAGATCCTTCTAAGAGAGAGAAGGCAAGTAGAGATCGCCTCAAAATGCCGAGTTTCTCCCCGGGAAGAAAAGGGAAAACCCCTTCAACAGCAGTTCGCTTTCTGAGTAGCAAAAAGAACCATGGCGTAAAGACCCCTTCTTCGACGAGAGAACGCCGCAGTCGCATACACCCCCTGAGGCGGAGAAAAAAACAAAGCAAACACGCCATCCAGTGATGGGGAGAAGGTGAGAAGAACAGTACGAGAAGACTGAGGTGTAAGACTCGGTAAAATTTCTGTTGGAAACCCACGAAAGGGAAAACGCTCACTTCCGCAAGAATTAAAGGGCCAAGGGCCATAACGCATCGAAGATGCGAAAACAAAACTGCAGAGGAGACGCACTCACGGCTCTAAAGCAAAAAAGGAAAAAAAGATAGTCATTTGTCGGTTACGCTACCGTTTTGGGGGGGGTGTGACGACTCGAAAATAGCGAATGGAAGGTCTTGCGGAGTTCTTGCTGGAGCGCGGGAGATGCACTGAAGGTGGGGGGGGGGAAACAGAATTTTTTACAATACAAAGGGGCTCAGTTTGGGTGATCATACGCAAAAGGAATTCCACCAAGGTGGGTAGGGCTAAAAATCGGTTGAGAAGAACTTGTCTATCAGGGTGTGTAGGAGGATACGGAGGCACTCATCTTTCAGGGGGGCATGAAGGTTACGACTACATTTTTGAGGAGCGCATAAAAACGACAGAGATTATGATACTGGGGGTGGATTTCAAATTTACAAATTTGCGTGTCTTGACGGAGATCTAACGTTACAGGAAGGGGTGGAGGGCAGAAGCTGTGAATGAGGAGATCAAACGCTCTCACGCGATTGAACCCTCGCTTGATTTGGTTGGAATTGAGAACCTTTTAGTACAGGTGCGAATGGAGATGCCGACTGTACCAAGGCAAAATGCAAGTAGGTTTTGTTTTAGAAAGTGGGTAAAAGGCTTAAAAACCCAAGAAAACAAGGATGGGCGGCTGCTCTTTGTCATCTTGGTTGACCTGTTGCCTAGCTGGCTTCTTGCTGAGTCACGCTCCACCGGACTCTTAGTAGTTTCTCCCGCAAAAAGGTTTTTGGGGTCGTGGTTGAATCTCTCGCACAAGTACCAAAGAGTGGGGAGAGTTGGTGTTTGGGATCCCGAGGTGACCGCTTAGGATGGGAGGCTGCCCAAGGATGTTAGAGGGGGGAGGCGAGCAAAAGATAACCGTGGGGAAGTGGGGGGTGCTGCCTGTTTCGTTCATGAGCTGGGAGAGGGGGGAGGGAGGGAAAGAGTGACCACGTGCTCAAGTTTTCGGGAAAGAGGGACAGAACCAGGTCGGCAGTAGGGCAGAACGCTATACGCCCGTTCTATGAAAGGGGGAGGGCGGATGTCGTACCAAAATTATGCAGTCGGGGGTGAAGCGGGCTAAAACAGGGGGGTCAACGTGAAGCGTTACTCGAAGGACAAGTTTGCAGTGGGGTGACGAGGACGCCGGAGGGGAAGAAGAGGTGCGCTGTTTGTGCATCAAACCTTGTTGCTAGGGACTTATTGAGTTTGGGGGGGGGGGAAACTCGGGGATTCAGAACAGTTCGAGGTGGGGGGCGGAGTGGCCTCCTCTCTATTGGATCCTTCTTCTGGTGGATTCGGAAAAGTCCGGGTCGCTGGGCAGGTCAGCAAGAGACTGCCGGATCATATCGTGAAAGTTCTGACATAGGGGCTAACAAAACACCTCTCGTTATCAAAAGCAAACTGGTGGTTCCCACAAGAATATGGAGGCTGGGCCGCATCTGGGTTCAAGCGTTAGGCTGGGAAGGTTCATGGGGGGAAGCATTCCCGGTTCAGAAAAAAAGGCTTTTGGGGCAGGCCGTGAGGAAAGCCGACGTCCCGCACAACAGATGATCGCACGGCAAAGGTTTTTCTCTAGAACGTCAGCCCTGGAATCTGGATGCGAAACTCTAGGGCCCAGACCGGGTGTTGTGGCTAACAACGTCAAACTGGCGATCTTGGCAAATGGTAAGTTGTACTAATAATCAGAAACACAGATCAAGTCGCGGGAGGGAGGAGGCGGGAGAAAGAGAAGAAGGGATTCCAGTGCAAGGGGGGATCAAAATTCCTGTTAACACCGAGGATCCGACAGCGCGGGGATGCTCCCTGTGGGGTGGAGTGGGGGGATTAGAGGGGGGGGTTGTCTTTACCTTTGGTCAAACACACTGAAATTCATCAGCCATGGGCTGGACCGGGCTGGAGCAATAGGGAAGGTCTCTAAACGACTGACTCTCCTCACTTAAGAGGACTCTCTGTCGGCTCCAGGGAAAGGAAGGCAAGATCAAGTCACAACTGGGAGGGGAAAGATGAAAAAAATTCTCACAAAAACGCGAGACTAACTATTCAAGGGGTGCAGACCTTTCCGCTGGCTATACCCCCTTTTCGAGAAAGGACTTCTCCCCAACAACCCCCCTTCTTAGTAGAGGTAACATTGGACCCTGGAATTGGTGGAAGATCACGAGCACCTCGGCGATTGAAAGGACAAGAAAATCAACGGGTGTTCGAGACCGTTTGGGTTTGCAATTCGGAGGGGAAATCCATATGGAGGGGTGGAAACAATTCCAAAGACTCTATCAACCTTCAACGAAGAGGAGAAACGTATCACGTACTCGGGTTTCTCACGAACGCTCGGACGCAGGTTTGCCTACCTCTGCATGGTACTCGCAGAAAGAGAGAAAAAAACTTGTTTTTGGTGGGAGTTAGAAGTTGGGTTGGAAACGTTTTAAAGGCGGGTCCCCGGAAACTCCTCTCGACTTTGATCCTAGGGGCTTAGATGCTAGGGAATAAGGGGGGACGGAGGGTTAGGAGGTGGGCGTACGAGGGAGGGGGGGGGGGAGAAACCGGGAGAGGAAAGGAAAAAAGTAGGGGGGGTTTAGGGCTAGTTGGGGGTGAATGGGGTCAGGGGGGGGTTCAGGGGTGGTGGTCTAGATTTATAAAAAGGTAGACGAAGGTGATCTTGGGGCCCCCCGTGCGTTTTAGTTGCAGCAGGGCGCCGTGGTCAGTGGTAGATTCAACAAGGATTCATGAACGGAAAAAAGTGACAGTGGATTTATTTAAAAGGGGGGGGAGCAACAGCTAAAGCAGTCCGACCGTATGGCAGTGGTAACAGCACCAAAAATCCACAAAACTCCTTTGACTGGCAGAGTTGAACATTAAGAACAAAAGGTTGAGTTCCCAGGTTCAAAAAAGAGTTGTCCGCATGCAAAGACCTCGGTGGAGTTTAAAACAACGAAGGGATGTATGTTTAAAAAAGAAGCGAGAAAAGGAATGGAACGATCTGCGTCGGGGCCGCGGATGAAAAGGAAATTGGCCGGCAGACTAGGAAGAAGAACACACAGGGGGGGAGCCTCGCCTTAAAAACGAAGAAAAGCTTCCGTCCAGGTGTACAAGAAAAATTGTTCCATGGGGTTCAGCAAAAAATAGTACCACGAGGGGGCGTCCGAAGAAAGCCCCTTTTCGGCGGGGGGGTCACTCCAGGAAAACCCCCCAGTTTGGGAAATGGCAGTCCCTGAGGGCCCGGTATATTGTCGGGGCGGGTGACATGGGGGCGAGGGCAGGTGGGACCCGATGAGATTTACCTTCCTAGTGAACCGGGACTTTCGCGCAGAGGAAGAGGGAGGAAGAATGGGATCTCGGTTGAAGTGATCTGGCTAGGAGGTCTAGAGCAATTGAGATCAGATGGTCAACAAGGGAGGGCGTGCAAACAACGGAACGTTGAAGGCCCGGTCAAAGCGGCCGTGTCATGGTGCGCGTCGTCAGGCGGGATCCTTCGTGGTGCGAGGAACTTTGATCAACATCCAATTCAAGGACCTGGGGGTTACAAGACCGCGACCAGCCCTGGGTAGGGCGCAAGCAAGATCGCAAGCCAAAAAGACTGAGTTTCCACCTTGCAAAAGTTCCGTCCGTAAGCACTCTCATGTCCAGTTCACCCCAGGCTAAGCACTGGGGGGCGCGGAGGGGGTCCGGGAGAGGTGACACTGTGACATTAAATTTCCTCGACTAAAAGGGGAAACCACGACTAAAGGAGGCACGAGCCCCCATTAGGGGGATGGTGGATCATGATGGGTTTGGGGTAAGATTAATAATTGAAAGTCGAAGACTCAAAATGGAGGTATATCATCAAATCTCCCTTGGAGCATTCAAAAGAGGTGAGGACGAATGAATCCATAATGCGACTAAAGCCAAGAAGTTAAAACGAGACTGAGGTCAGACCTCAGGGTGGGGAAACGGGGTCAAAGAAAAAAAAAGCCTTCAAAAACTGCTCGGGTAAGAAAATAAAGCACCATGGGGAGCGTAAAACGAACTTTCTGGCGTTGGTGAATCAAAAAAAAAGCGCAACAAAAAAAAAAGTAATCGAAAGTTGCTGGCGAAAAAAAAACAATCGAGGGAAACACCAACATGGAAGGGAGATTGGGTCTCGCGAAAATGACTAAAGCAGCTTCATACGCTCAGGCGGCTGAATTGGCACCCCCCCATTGAGGGGAAAACAAAGCCAGCCAAGGAAAAAAAAATAAGGCCGAATGGAAGAACTTCGGTTCTGGGCAGGGGAATTCTAATCGAAGAATCCCCCAAAAAGAGAGAAAACAATTATAATGAGATCAAACGACTCAAAAAGAGGAAGAGGGAGATGCTTATCTTGGGTACGCGACCGGGGGTTGGCGAATGAACGAGACTTCAGTTGGAAAAACATGAGGCTTTACGACTGCTGAAAACGGACTGGGAGGCGGTTGGTAAGAGGTTGGTACCGAAGGGGGGGGGCAAGGGGGAGCGAGCTAAGACGGATTTAAGTTGGAAGAAAAAAAAACAATTAGAACAGGTGGGGGGAGAATAAAGGGCTTTGATGGGGGAACTTGTCTAGCAGGGTTAGTTCGTCCTGCTGAGTATATCGAAAATGCAAGGAAAGTAAAGGTGCGCGCACTTGTTAGTCACTAAAATACTAGGGGGAAGGCTGCTTATACTTTGGCGGCGGCCAATCTCTGGTCCTTGGGAAAGAAACCTAAGGGTCCCGGGCTATAGAAATCCTTGGAAGATCGCCTCAAACCTCTGGGAGGATTTACGCAAGGAATATTGCTTTATCATAACCAGGGGGGGGGGTCATTTGAGAAAGGACACACACGACGTGACACAAACGGGAAGGGTTTTCGATTCAATCTTCGGAAAATTTTAGGAAATTTGTATAAAGTTGGCGACATATAGGAGGATGAGTCAAGAGTTTTTACATCGAAGTTGTAGGGGGGTCGCACTATGAAGGCGGGAGCACAATTGAATGGGGGGGTTGTGAAAGAGCTCCAAAAAGACTAAGGATCAGAATCTCCAGAAGTTTGAGGGTCCTTTTAGATGGAGGGGGTTAACTACGGTGTACAGACGCCAGTGCGCTGGCCAAGGGTAAATGGGGCGGAAGCGGCGGCGACGTTGACACTATTGACTTTCCTAGTTCAGCGCAAATACTTTACGTGAACAAAGTGGGAGGGGAAGGCGAGGGCATTCGCGTTGGGTATTAATTACAGGCTGGTGCTTAAAGGAAGAAAGGGGAAGGACTGTGAATTCAGGCGGATGGCGGTGGAGGTGGCGCCCTCTCTTTATACTAGGAGGGTGTAGGAATCCTCGGAACGGGGGTTAGGGGACGGAATAGTTCGCAGAAATAGCGAACCGGCGCGTCATTATCAAACAAAAAAAAAAGAATCAGGATTGTTTTGGAACTTTTTCGACGACGAGGCAGGTTACGTCTGGGCACCCTTTTTTCCGAATACTCGGGAAGAGGCTACATTCCGAGAGTTCATGCTAGCAGAGAAAAAGCCTTTGGGTCATAATTTGGAAGAATGAGAAGGATCGAAAGGCAAGTGGGGGGAAAAAAAGATCTTCAAAATGAAAAGCCGGTTGAGTGGTACGTCAATCTCTTTTCTGGGTGTGTTTGGACACTCTCCGTCCTCCGAACTTCTTGTGATAAAAAAAAAAAAAAGAACGGGCACAATGAGAGACCGGCGGAGTGAGGGGGGGTGCCCCTGGGATGGGGTGGGGCCTCCAGTACGGGCGATCCGTCACGGCGAGCCTGAAGTCCGTGATCATGCCGCGGAGTCGACGCACCTTAGAGAGAAGGGGAAGGAGGGACACAGACTGAAAAAAAGAATCTAACTGATCGGTAAAGTGGAGGGGGTTTGGGCTTTGAGAATTGGAAAAACAACGTTTACCGGCCTCGGGCGCAGCGGGACGCGCTGAAGAAGCCTGAGCAGGAGGAAGGCTGGGTTTAGCAGTCTGTGGGTCTGGGGACGGAAAAATGGGGGGGGAGGTCACACACCCGGCCTCTTTATTCGAGGGCCACAAAACGAATAGCCCGATGGCAATGTCGAATCACCTCACCGGTCTAAAGCTCCCTTCTTCCGTTGGAAAATCTACAGGATTTAAGATGAGTGGGCCAGGGCTGATAGCCATTGTCTCGGGTGGCGCAGAGTGAATAAAAGACTTCAATGGGAAGGGAAGAGGGAGGGGAAAGAGAACACCCCAGCCCCCCCTGGGATGGATAACTCTCTCTCTGATGCGGAGCAACGTTGTGCACCGGGGGTAAAAAATCACGCCGGCACATCTGGAATACGCCTCCTTGCGAGGCAAGGTGGGGTTGAGCACGGTTTGGCTCTAGAATCGTATGAGTTGAGGTGAGGCCCGACCTTGAACCCCCAGGCGCCATCACACTCGTACAAAGGTTCTACGTACTGGGCTTGGGGAGGAATTCAGGCGGAGAAGTACCCGAGGCAGGCTGTAATGAAAGATGAGTGTGAAAGGGGGGGAAAGCAATCAAAATCGACTCTGGGGACGGGGACTCAGTTTCGCGGATGGGGGGAAGATAAGTGCGGATGGAATGAGGGGGGGGGGAGTCTATGTAAAAAGCCGGGTTCTTTCAGTCCAGAAGTGGTGCGTGTGGGCAACAAGCAAAATCAAAGGGGGGGAGGGGCAGATCCATTCATGTTTGTTTTCGCAAAGATCACTGGACGGGGAGAAAACACTTAAGAAAAGGAAGTCGGGGCACCCAGGGAGGCGCCAAAGAGTGGGGAAAAGAAGTGCGAATTTCCAGAGAGGAAGGAGCAAATGGGAATCATTAAATGGGAAAAGCGGTGAAGCATCACTCGATTATGGGGGCTGGAAAAAAGTGACAGCCAGCTTAGAGGCTGGGTATACAAAGACGGGTTCTGGAGCTCAACTTTTAGCGCGGAGCCTATACTAGCCTGCGCACACAATCCGAGGAAAAAGGTTCCCACACCTTTTGCCTACAGCGAAGAGATTAGCACCAGCTACCGGAAGCCCAGGAAAGAAACTGCACAAAGGATTAAATTAAATTAAGTCGGAAGCCACAAAGCCTTTTCGGAAGTGGGAAAAAGCGCTGAAAACGCGCGGCATCTAACTGCGCCCAAGGGGGACTGAAAACAGACGGACCAATTTGACCCACAAGGGGAACTGCGGTAAAGAGAGCATAGCAGCTGGACTACGGGAGGAAAAAGATTAATAGAAGCGGTCCAATGTGGGAGCCTTTCAGTAAATTGGCGGACTTTCCACTAGAGGTGGAGGTCATTCAAAAGGGATCAGAAAAAAATAAAACGGCTTCAACGTACGGTCTTGGATGCCTGAATGTGAGGTGCTTCGATGAACTACCTTACGTGGTGCTCTCTGGGCAGCGCAAGAGGAAACACCAGGAGGGGAGACCAAGGCACATATTACAACTGAGTCAGTATAATCCGAGATTTTTCATCCGGTGACAAATTACGGGGTTAGGCTGGGGGGGGGTTAGGGGGCAGAGGGAATACGACAGAAAATATTTTTCGGGGGTTTTTTGGACAGGGGTCAAGAAAATCATGATTCTTCCAATTCTAAACGGCGTTCTTTGCAGAGTCCAGGAGGGAGGTGGGGGAGGAGAAGTGAGTAGGGGGGTGGGGAGGGGGGTGCGGATGCGCAGCGATGGGGCGAGGGTGTCGCTAATTCTGTGTTTACCTTGGTGAAAGTTCACAGGGGTGAGATCGGGGTACTGGTGGATCGGAATGAGCGAGCGATCCGGTCAGGGGGGGTGCGGGGGGAGGGGTCGTCGAGGGGGGGGACGAAGGACAGAGGGGCGGGTAAGTCAGATCCCTGGAGTGGAGGTCTAAGGGGCAGTACTATTGGGGTCAGACAAGGACCAAGGAGTTTCAACGGAACCGAATAGAATCGCCTTCAAAGATGTGCGCGGTACCTGCAGCACTCACAAGTAACTGGCACGGCCGCATGGTCTGCTAAACGGCTGGGAGACCAGACCCGCGAAACCACCCCATGGGACCTCGGACCCCGGAAGACAGAAAAAGACCCAACTAGGCCTGAGAATCCAACGAAAACTGGGGGTGCTTGGGGCATCGAGATCCCGAAGACGCTGAGGCGCTCGGAATTGGTAAAAATGGATTTTTACAAGCAAACAAACAGGAGGCCTCGGTGACGGACGGCGCTAATAAAGGGACATTTGAGGAGGAAAGAGAACCGAAAGGAAGTCAGTGATCCAGAGGGGAGGAAGTAGAAAAAGAAAAAGAAAAAGGTAGACCCACACCCTCAGATGTAAGAG
>Ga0179593_1546699_pt1 | contig 10074 bp, 7 predicted proteins | sample CZODoug2_1_08_16_FD_185931 | JGI IMG/M metagenome (GOLD analysis project Ga0179593, IMG submission 185931) | Vadose zone soil fungal communities from Angelo Coast Range Reserve, California, USA - CZODoug2_1_08_16fungal (PacBio error correction) | ecosystem: Environmental > Terrestrial > Soil >...
ATGGATGGAACCGACCTGGGAGATTCAGTTAACTATTGACGTTGCGGTTTAAGAGGGACAGGCTCGTAGTGGGGTCGGGGGGGGGGGAGCAGAATACGGGCCAAATCCCCGACTACTTTAATCGAAGAAGGACAAATTCGACCGCCCGGTCACAAGGGATGCGTGGGAACACGGAAAAGCGCCGGGGGCGAGGAGAAAAAAAGGCTGGAAAAACATAAACGGTGGGCCCTGAAGCGGTGACGATCGAACGCGGGAAAAAAAGGAAATTTTCCCAAGGGGGACTTCCGAGGGCCGAGGCCCGGAGGGGCATAGGGGCCCCGAACGACCTCGCCCGCGAAAAGAGAGCTCTATGACAAAGGGTGTAGACCGGGCGGCGCGAGAAACGGAAGACAGTCTTCAAGGGGACGTGTGGCAAGGCGCGCTCGAGGCCGCGATCGATCGCCAAGCGTAGCAAGCTGAAGATCGCGATACCTACAAACCAGGACCGAAAGGAGCGGCCGAAACCGTTTTCGGAGACAAGCTAAATTCGGGAAAAAAAAAGCGGCATCTGCCTCTTTCTGCCGAGGAAGGAAGGAGGGCCGCCACACGCGCGGAAAAAGGTGATCGTCTGGAGTGGGATCTCAGGCGTTCTGAATCGAGCGATCACAAGAAGTTCGGACACTTAAGGACTGTCGTTCGAGCTCGGAAAAAGATTTCCGGAAAAAAGGCTGTGCCGTAAGAGAGCAGTCTCGAGGTCCGAACAGGGGGGGGGGGTGGGGGGGGGGGGGGGGGGGGGGGGGGGGGGGGGGGGTGGGGGGGGGGGGGGGGTTTGGGGGAGAGGGTTGGGGGGTGTTGGTGGGGGGTTGTGTTTTTGGTTTGGGTGCATGGTGGGGGGGGGGTTGTTGGGGGGCGGGGTCTTGGGTGGGGGTGGGTGTTTGGGTGTTTTTTGGGTGGGTGGGGGGGGTGGGTTGGTGTCAGGGGGGTTTGTTGGTGGGGGGGGGGGGGTTTTGGTGTGTTTGTGGGTTTGGGTTTTTGGGGGGTGGGGGCCTCTCTCTCTTTCCTACTACCGGGTGTCGGCCTCGGCGGTACCACGGACACCGACTCACTCTTCTTGCTCCTACTATGGTTCGTCCCTCGTAAGGGGGGAAAAGTAGCGGCTCGCCTTGACCGAAGAATACGAGATCTACTTCTATAAAATTCAGGAAGAGAGAGAGAGGAGAATCATCGGGGAGAGCGAACGAATGTTTTGCGTCGCAATTGCGGGGAGATTCACCTTCACGTGATGAAAACCGAAGGAGGGTGCCTCTCCATCTCCGGCTGTCAGGGCCAGACGCGCTTCCTAAAGTGTCGGGTTACTAAAATGGGTGGGCGACTGCCACCGGTACACTATAGCAAAGCGGAGCAGCTTAAAGGCCGACACGCAGACATGCCTCTACGGAAAGGAATGGGGGGGGACAAATATCGCAGTGGAGACTCGAAAACGATCTAAAAAAAGGCGAACGCCCTCTATCGCGAGACGGTAGGGGGGGTCGGTCCGTGGACCGCAGAAGGAGGGGGACTCAAACCTCAGGAAAAGAGAAAAAACTGAGGATCTTTTTTTTCAAAGGGGAATTGGAGGAAAAGGTCGTTTTTCAATGGGGGGACAGGGGGGAGAACCCTTTGCTCCACATAACCCTCAAAAAAACAGGGATAGACTTCTCTCTTGGGGGAAAAAGGAAAAAAGGGGGGGCCACTTAACTGGAACAAACTATCAGGAAAGGGTGGCTCGGGAGCACACACAATCTAAGGGTTTCGAAGGACCGCCTAGGAGCAAAAGGCGGGATATCTTGCAAAAATAAAGATCCTCGTAGAGATGGGGCGAGCAGGTCCAGGGGGGGGCGGTTGGAAGAAGCTCGCTCTCTTTCCAAAAGAATGGTAGCGGGCCTGTAATTCGGGAAGGGGCGTCGAGCAAATTCGCCGAGAGAAAACCCGGTGTAAAAAAGGGGCAGTCACAGGAGAAAACTGAAGGGCGCCTCAAGGGATCCCTTCTCCCACTCGGCGATGGGGAGAGAGCACCTCCGCTGAAGGCTGGTCGGTCGAGGGGGATCAGAATTGCCGACGACGCCCGCGTCGAACAGCAATTAGAGCCTCGAGAGGAGAGGAAAAAGGCTCAGGACCGTCGATCTGCTGGCTATCGCCTGGATACAACGAAAAAAGACTGCTACCGCGACGAGTACGACCCGAAAATCTCAAAAGATCCGATTAGACGTTCAGACTCCGGAGGACCGAACCTCAGAGCCGGCAAAGAAAATCCAGGAAGGGCGGACCAAACGGAGTAAGAGTACGACGGGGAGAAGGCGAAAGCAAGGGGGAACCAGCACAAGCACTGCAATAGACTAAATGATGACACTCTGACGCAGAAATTAGATCGAAGAGGGTCAGCAGACCTTCAGGACAAAAAGAACCTTGTCCAGCGCGTTTGAGGGGCCAGACTAAAGAAAAAAAGAAGAAAGGAAACAGAGCTTCTACATCCACCGGAGGAAAGGGGATAGCAGGTAGCGGGTTGCTCCTCAAAGAATACGGTTCCGAGAGAGCGATGGTCAAGCTAGAGGGGAATTGCACTTACCTCTTCAAAAGGAGGGAAGACCGTCCCATTGACCCAAAAGCCACACGACGCAGACGGGGGTGAAACGCGCGCGAGGAGCAAAAGGGGGAAGAAGCAGCGATCGTGGCGAAAGAGGGTCGTCCAAGGAAACGCCCCCCAAAACCAAAAACACGGCGCAGCCAAGCAGGAGGACAAAGAGGAAGAAATAAAAGACTTGAAAAGGAGGGAGCAGAGTAAAACGAAAAAAAGGTGATGCGTTCGGGCCGGTAAAGAACCCTCAGGAAAAAAAGCAGACACAACGACTCTAACTGGGAGGGACGGGGAGGGCGGGAAAAAGGAGGTCTCGTTCAAAGAAAGGCACGTAGTCAGGAAGCCAAAAAAATCGCAAGGGTGAAAACCTCCCACTTAAACATCGAAAGGACTCAGCCCGGTATAAGGGCCACCAAAATAAAAAAACCACCACAAAAAGGGGGGGAGGGAATATCTTCTGGGGATCTAGGTCAGGTCGTACGACAACGGGGTACGTGGCGGTTTTGATCAAGAATATAAAGCCTGGGGGGACGGGATCGACTACGAGAAAAAAATCAGGGCACCCATTGTGTTTGGGTTTTTGGTGGTTTTTTGGAAGGCTTGGTGTAAGAAACCGAAATTAGAACGCCATGTGGTCTACTGCGTTCGTGTACCCTTACGTGAAAGAAAGGGGGGGGGTGTTTGGGGGGGGGGGGGGGTGTTTTTTGTTGGGGGGGGGGGGGGGGGGGGTGATGGTGCAGAGAGGAGACGGGAGGGATCCTCCGGGGGGGGCCAAGGGTGGGGTTTGAGGAGAGGGGGGAAAAAAAAAAAATGTTTGGGGGAAAAAACCGCAGGGGGGAACGAAAGAAGGCATGAAATATTAAGTTTATCAGAAGGCCAAGGGCCTGCGGCCAGGGTGGCGAGGTTGCCGACGCAGAGAAACCCGAGAGATAAAATGCACAAGGTTTCGATCCCGGGCAAGCGCTCCGCTCACGGAAGTTTCTGGCTGGGGAGCGCTCGATGCGGTAACAGAGTCGAAAAAGGGAGCTGTACGGGAGGGAAGCTCATACCGAGAGAAGAATACATTAACGTGATGGTGAACCAAAAACCAAAAGTGGGGGTATGCCGGACCGGCGGAATCCATTTAAAAACGGGCCTTTTCTACGCGGGGGGGAAGTCCTTCGATGAAAGGACGGCCAACTCGATTGGAACAAGGTGATAGGAGAAGTGGTCTGCGGCGGATGAGATAGGAAACTATCCTTCCACAGTACACGTGCGTTCTGTCTTTCGATCTCGGTTAAAAACGGCGGTTTTCAGGGAAAGAGTTTGCGGAGGAAAAGGGGGAAAGTATTTATTTCTGCACTTTCAATAGAGGGGGGCAGGGGGGACGCTCAGTGTGAGGAGGCAGGCTTAGTAGAAGGAAGACACGTGGCGCGTCGGGCCAATGTAAGTTGGTAGTACAACGTGGGCGGGGTGGCCCCGGGGTTGGAATCGCCTAATCTCTCCTAAGAGAAAGGGAGAAACAATTCGTAGAAGAACGTAGGTCGAACACCACACAAAAACCACCCCCCCCTCCCCCAAACCACCCCCAAAAAACAACAAAAAAACAACTGGAAGGGGGGGAGTGCTTAAGAGTTGATTCTCTTGCAGATGACGGAAGAGCCTCGAAGGGATCAAGGTTCTCACAAAAAGCTGAAAACGTGGTCGCCGGGCTCAGCGCGGCAAGGAGAACGGAACATTACGTCGAAAAACGTGTTACACCGGGGGGAGATTCGCGCAACTAGGAGGACCTCACCAACCGAGAAAGCTAAAAAGGCCCGCTACGTGAGTTAAGAAGAGCGATGGCAGGTACGAAAAAAGGAACAAGAAAGAGGAAAATCTATCACTCGAGGAGCCGGATGTAAAAGAATAAACCGCAGAGAGAGGGAAGTGACCCCCCGAAAGAAAAAACTCTCAGGTGGATCGTTTGTTCAAATTTCAAAGTGACAGGGTCAGAAAAACGAGCTCTCCAAGGAGTATAAAATGAGAGAAGAGGGTCCAAAAAAGGTGGGGGACCTGGACAACTTACACACAGATTCTCTGGCTCTCGGGGGTCAGAGATGTCTGATCGGGGAAGAAAAGACCACGGGGACGAACCTCCCAGAATCCTCGTAGGGTAGGAGAAAATATAGGGCAAAACTGGGGACTATTCCGGGTTAGGTACCAGAGCTCTCTTTAAAACAGGAACTTGCTTGCGGGAAAGGAGAGAGGCCAAATTCTCCGTAGGGGAAACAGAACCGACGCCCGTGTAACACGGTGGGCAGTACTAAAGGTGCAAACTTCTGGGAACGATCGCTTATATGAGAAAACTTAGTTGGAACGCGACACTCAAAGAGGACGTCGTCCGATCAAGGAGAATGAAGGTTGGAACAAAAGTAATACGGCAACCAGTGTCCTCAAAATAGATTCAAGAAAGCGAGGGAAATATCTAAGTACGACGGTCTATCTCCTGGAAAGGACGCTGTCTCTCCGACAGAGGAGGAAAGACCCCAAAAGCGCGCCACAGAAGGTAGAACGTACCTTCCTTAGGAAATCAGAAGAACAAGCAGAGCGTCACACGACGAAAAGAGACGGGGAAGGAAGAACGGAACCTCAAGCAGATGACGGCTGCAAAGACCACAGCTGGGAACCCAGACCTCCTCCTTCTGAGAGAAAATAGATGACACTACCATACGAAGAGAAAAAGGAGCTAAAAGAAAATCAAGAAAGTGAGGAAGAAGGCAATCGAACCTTGTCCGCTCTTTGGTGAGGCGACGTCCGCTCATCATATCAACTGCCCTTGCTCATGGAGAAAAATGAATTTGAAGGCGCCGGTGACTCCTCTGAACAAGGGGGGGAGCCCAACGAAAGAAGGAAGGGGCTCTAGCAGGTATGCGCTATCGAAAAAATAGGGACGCTCGAAAGAAAGGAAATCGAGAACCGCCGAAGGATAGTCGGACCCTTGAAAAAAAAAAAAAACGAAAAGGTATCCTCTGGGAGAGATCCGAACGGGGAAGAACCCGGGTGGGAAGCACAATCGATCGGGGTTGCGGCTAGTCGTCGGACGCTCCCCCAGAACGCAGGAAAAAAAAAGGATCAAGAAGTAGGACAGATAGAGTAGTGTCCCTTGGAGCTCTTCAGATCGGGCAAAAAAGGGGGGGGGGATCTCTAGAGCTATCTACTTCACTAGCAAGGGGAAACCCGCTTCCTGGGACCGAAGTAGGGAATTTCTGGAAAAAGAAGTAGGGGAGGTGCCTTCCACCGCCGTCAAAGTTATCAGGAGAAACGAGGGTCGAAAAAGGTCGTCCAGCTCCCGAAAAAAAAGGAGAAGGTAAAAATACTTGGGGAGTCAAACCAGGGGGAAGCCGAACGATCTGTGCAACAAAAACGCTCTCTCACACAAAAAAAAAAGAGGAGGAAGAAGAGATAGGGGGGTGGGGTTGCGCAATGCGACCGTAGAGGAGGTACTACAGGTGTTGTTTCAAGGGAAAGGCATTCTCTATCTTTTTAGGGTTCGAACGAGAAAAAATAAAGAGAACGCAATGAAGGATAATTGCGGAGGTGAAGGTAAGGACCAGAGGAGAACAAAAGGGGATGTGATTCATACGGGGAAAAAGGTCTTTTCCTGAGGGAGAACGAGATCCGCATCACGTGTTCCCTGAAAAATTCAGAGAAGGCACGCCGGGGAAGAAAGGAGCAAGTCACCAGGAAATTAGGGGGGGAGAGAGTGAAGGCGTCCGTCGGGGGCGCGGTGGGGCAAAAAAGCGAGAGGAGCAAGGGGGGGGGGACTGAAACGGGTTATCCCGGAGAAGAAAATCTGGTTTCAAACTGAGAAATGCCGGTGAGTCGTGTGTCAGTCGGGAAGGGAAGTAATCGTGGGTCAGTCAATCTCCAATCGCACGGAAGCAGATGACGATCGGACTAGAGCGGATCAAAGGAACAAAGGGAGTCATAATCTCAACCCTCGTGGAACCTCGGGAAATAAAACTTCTGGGAAGGAAACTGGACAAGCAGGATTATGTAAGATCGAATTACTTTCGAAGAAAAGAGAGGGACAAGGTATTTTTGAGCTCAGGAGGTGATGCCGCTCGCTATCCTTCCTCGGGCAACACAAACTGTCTGGGGCAAATGACAGCCTGTAGAGGGGGGCAGGGGTGTTTGACCAGAGTGCTCGATTGACCGTCAGGGAGGGAGAAGACCGGATTAGGTTCGAACACTGGGAAATGATAACGTGACTCTCTTCTTGGGAAGGCAAAACGGCTGAACGCTTAGAGGAAAGAAGTGAATCGGTACGAGGGGAGGAAAGCGGAGGAGGCGACATCCGGTTCGTCTAAAGATAAAAGGATACATGTCAGAGGAGTCGGTTATTCCTTGACTAAGAAGGTCTCTTCTTCAAAGCGGGGAGCTCTTCGATACGACGCAATCGGGATTTGGGTAACGGGAGAGTACCAAGAAGGCGTGAGACGTGACTCCGCACCGGCGAACTACGGGGTGCGGGTTCCTGCAAAAAAAGGCCAAAAGTTTTTGAAAAAAACCGGGCGTCGTCGTCACGAGAAGGGGGACGAGGAAAAAATAACGCATACAAGGAAAGAAAGCTCGTTTCAAAGAGAGCGAGGGAGAACGTCTCGGAAGATCTAAAACAAAGGAAGGACCCATACAGGATCTGTATTCCTTCACGGGGGGAAAAATGACGCAGCGAAGAGCGAAGTACGACACTCCGAGAACCGAGGACTGTGGACAGGGGGTACAGGACAGTTACCATGGTCTGACCACCTCTCAGAGGACCAAATGAAAAGAAAAAAGAAGAAAGGGGGGGAAGAGAAACAGTTGATTAACGGTACCCCCCACAAGGTCAGAGGTCCGGTCGGGGGGTCAGGATCCCGCTAAAAGGTAGCTGCGTGACCGGCACACACGTGAAAATCCAGATCCTCGGGAGGTAGTTGAAGGGCGAGCTTTGGGGCGTCTTGTGTGGTACGTGAGAGCGAGGGGTTGAGATTCCCGAAAAAGAGCGAAAGTGGCCAACTGCAAGTTCGCGTGGAAGGGGTAGGACGGGCGAAAGTCTCCAAAACAGGTGGCGAAACGACCATGTAACCCGGGGGAAAGTCACCCAAACACGGAAACGTCGTAAGGAAAAAAGATCTCAAAAGCCCACCGGCGTTGTGCGAGCCCGCAACTCACGGGACGTAGAGATCGACGAAGTGGCCGAACTAAAACCAGAACCAGAACAAAGAAAGGAAAAAAACGCTCTCTCAGGGAGATGCATAGACGGCGGTGAGAGCGAAGGTCGGAACCGCTGCTCGGTCAGCAGAAAAAGCAGAAGACCACGGCGCCACGCATACTTTCATCCCGGGGAGAGAAGAAAAAGCAAGCGTAACCGAAAGAGGGGGACCTTCTACCTCAAGAGGAAGGGAGAGACGAATGAAATAGAGCGGGGAAAACCGGAAAAGAAGAGATAAAGAAGAGAATTACTGCATATTACTGTGTAGCTAGAGGAGAAAGCCTGCGAAAGCCAAAAAAAGGGGAAAACTCTTTGGTCAGGAGGGTACTAGCGCAATACAATAGAAGGGGGTCAAAGTTCTCGTAGATTAAGCCTCCGGTAGCAGCCCGAACTCGTTGGAGAAGCCATACGGGAATGAGAAGTATCTCGGAAGAGAGATGGCAGTCTCCATATAGAGACGAGGCCGCGTACTAGAAAACTGAGAGAAGCGCCGTCAACAGACGACACACAGACCGTGTGAACTGAAAGGCCTGCCCGGTCGGAGGGAAAGGGGGGCAGGGAAGCTCGATCGGGTCGAGGCAGGGAGGGGTCGTAGAAAAAAGAACTTCCGAGACTGGGATATATCAAAGAAGACCACAATCCTCGACGTTCCCGAGGGAGAAGAGGAACCAGAAACGGGGAAAAAACCGTTTACTGACGGATCTCGGGTCTCAGGAAAAAAGGTTCAGAAACCCTTCATGGACAAGCACAAGTGACACTGTGCTTTCTAAATGGGCCGGGGGAACCCAAGCAAGTATCAGGGAGACATTTGTCAGTAGAGGGACTCAGAAATATCTCGATAAGGGAGCGAAGGGAGGCCACGGACCCAGCACTAAGAAAACGGTAGGAAGAGGGCTCCCAACAACCCCTATATACTGGAAGCCAACCCAAAGGGGGAAATGGATGAGGTTGTTTTGCAAAAAAAGACCTGTCAGGGAGTAAAACAAAAGAATGGAGTTTAGGAGACGCTCTAGGGGAGAAGAGGGGGGCGGGAGAACTCGAAGAAGGGACTGCAACTGGAATCCCTTAAGGGATCGGTTACGGCAACGCCCTATGAGCACGACCGGTCCTACGGCGGCGCAAAGAACGGGGAGAACAATTGTCGGGAAAAAAAAGGGAGGGAATCCTATCAGCTCCCGCATAAAGGGTGGTCAGTAGAGGTGACTTTCAAAAAGGGAAGGGGCAAACCGAGAGATCGTCTTTGCTAGCACTGTTCCTTCGGGAGACAGGGGGGATCGGGGTGGGGAAAAAATACGCATAGAACGATCGGGAGAGAGAAATTAAAACTGGGTCGTCCGTGCTCCGAGGGCAGCTTAAGGGGTGTTGCTTCTGTTGGGCCAGGGAACGTCTAGTCTTCCGCGAGAAAGGAGGACATCAACATGCTGAAAAGGACCGGAGAGAGACGCTCCGGGACCTTATGAGGAGAGGCACCTCGTTGTAAAGCATGCTGACCGGCAGGTTCGACGAAATATGTCTGTCGACAAAAGATAAGGAGAAGGAAACAACGCGAATTGACAAGGGGGAGAAGGGGAGGGGGATTGTCGCTGAAGAGGTCTTTCTTAAACCAGAGCAGGAGACCGGACTCTGCTTCCATTGGGACGTCGGCGTGAGGGGAGCTCGGGCGGGACTCTGCTCGTTAAAAGAAGGCGACTGAAAATCGCTTGCTGTCTAACAGTCCAAGAAGAACGGAGTGAGCTCTGCGGGACTCTTAGACAGGAAATTACTCAGGGAGCCGTGGGCTCTCTGGATCTGAGGGAACGGAACTCAGGTCGAGGAGGGAGGCTCTGCCGAAGGCGCTTCGACAGCTAGACATTCTTCGATCGGGGGGAGAGAGGGCATGTGAGTCGGCAAAAGATTAGAGTAGGCGTAACAGGGCGTGCGACTTGACCCCTAAGCGGGGGTGCGAAGAATGAAGAGCCAATCGCCGGCGTGGGTCAAGCTCCGCTCTTAGGCGAAAGACGTGGTCAAAGGTTTACTTTCGACGGGAAAAAACCCACGTGAAAAAACGGCTGAGGTTCTCGCACCTCCGGGAATAATACTCGGAAACTACCAAGGCTGGCAATAGGAAAGCTTCCTTACTCAAAAACGAAAAAAGGACTAGAGAAAGTCTATCGGGCAGGAATAAGATTATGCTTTGAAGTGTCGTAACTGGGAGGAGCCGGATCCTCAAACACCGAGCTCGATAACAAATGACCTGTTATTGTGTCCATTTTTCAGTGCAAACTGG
>Ga0179593_1564935_pt1 | contig 10074 bp, 10 predicted proteins | sample CZODoug2_1_08_16_FD_185931 | JGI IMG/M metagenome (GOLD analysis project Ga0179593, IMG submission 185931) | Vadose zone soil fungal communities from Angelo Coast Range Reserve, California, USA - CZODoug2_1_08_16fungal (PacBio error correction) | ecosystem: Environmental > Terrestrial > Soil >...
GAAAAGGGGACTAGCAGGCGCGTCACCGTCGAAAAGATAGTGGTGTGGCTTGACGGATATGTCGGAAGAAGAACCATGAAATCTTGGAAAGTCTATTTAAGCTTTCGCGAGCGGCGAGAGGGAGAGGGAGGAAGAGCGTCGTCAGCACGACACCCTTCTGACGGAAAGGAAGCTGCGCGAAAGAAAAAAACGTTCGCTCATAACGAAATCGAAGCAAGCTAGGCGTCACATCAGGACGAGATTTCACCGGAAGGGAAAAAAGAACACGCTCGATGTCCCCAAGAAAAAAAGGGGGATCCGCTGCATCCGTCTACAAAAAAAACATGATTCTCGAGGAACATACTCACCCGGGGGCATCAGAAAAAGATGAGGGGAAGAAGGCGACGTCCCCCTCCTCTTAGGGAAAGGAAAAAAAGAGGAATCTGGTCGATTGTGGGCGCAAATGCGCGTATTTCGCTCCTTCGTTCTTAAAGCACAGGAACGGCCTCTTTCTTGTTTGCGAGAGGGAGCCGGGCCGAATTCGGCGTCTGGCTGGGAAAATCTCCGACAAGAAAAGGGAGTGACTCTCGGTGCCTCCTGATTGTAGGGACGAGGCATTCCCACCTCATGTAGTCTACTCGGGGTCGGAAGAGGAGTGCTCGCCTTTCGAGAGGATCTCGGCGGGGAGATGGGGAGAAAGAGGAGTGGCCGACTAGAACCAAAAAAAAAAAAATGAAAAGGGAGCTTTCACTGACGTTACCTCACTAGGGGGGGGGCAGAGTTCTCGTCTTGCTGGTGCTAAGTCCTCCACAGCTGCACATATTCGGGGGAACACCGTTCGTCATCGGTGTCCCCATTCATTGACTCTTCGCCGTGATGGAAAAAAATGGAGGAGGAAAAAGAGACGGAGGCGTTCTCAGGAAGAAAAAAAAAAAGAGTCGAAAGCCTCGATTCAGAGAATTCGACCAGTTTTTGATCGTACAAGGGGGGAAAGAAAGAAAAGAAAAAGGCGTTCTCATACCTACACACCGAAAGGAGGGGGGGGTCGGTGTGGCTCAAGCGACAACCATAAAAGGTCGCCTCGTCTTTGAGAGCACGAGCTAAAACAAGATCTGGGCTAAGCCGCGGAGGGAAAAGGGAGCCTGAATGGGAACGTTGGGAAAATCTTGTCTCTTAAAAAAAGGAGCCGTCGGTGCGTCGTGGGCGTTGTTGATCGTCCGAAAAAGGTTAAAATTGGTGAAGCCGGAGAAAAAAAAGGAGTTCGATCCAAACAGAAAGGAGAGATGATCGATTTCGGCGGCCAAGAAGGGAAAGGAGAGGGGGTGGTTCAAGGCGGGGGACGGAAAAAAAGGTTGTTCTCCGGAAAAGGAGTGATCGCGGGGGGGAAAATCGGGGAAGTCGCTACACCATGCGATTACTCAGAAAAGAAAGGAAAAGGAAAGGGGGTGTGTCGTTACTTCCTGAAAAAGAACGTAGAATTCACGTTGGGGAGGCCGAGGAAAGGGGTCTAACACTCAACCCTTATTCGAAAAAAAAAAGGAACGGTAGACTCACGGGGGAAAAAAAAAGGAAAACGTCCTTGTATGCTTTTCGAGTAACCGCACTCGCGGTAAAAAAGAAGCGCCCGCCAGGTCCCGGACGTGAAGGAGAGAAAGCACTTCCCCTGGTCCCAAGGGAGGAAGGGCAAGGTCATAAATCAACCCCAATAGCGAGAGGAGGTCGGCTACCTTTTCTGGCTGTTGCGGGAAAGATATGTAAAGCTGATCGACAGATCCATATGAGGGGGGGGGGGAAACAGGGTCAGCGTGTAAGAAAGGAAAGGGGCTCTGAAGACCCTTGTGGAGGGGAACGTCGGGCGTCCATCCTCCTCTTCCGGAGGTTCAGGGAAAAGGAAGGAGGGGGAGAGGAGTCCAAGACTGGCAGTAAAAAAAAGAGAAAAAACCTTTCGCAAAAGAAGTACCGAGCGGCTTTCAATAAGGAGGGCCAAAAAGGTGTTTACAGGAAAAGAAAGTGCCTCGAGAGTCTCACGTCAAGAAGAGATTTCATTCCACCTTAAGAAAGACCGCATGTCGGGGTGCGCAGGCCGAACGGTGGTCATCAGCGAAAGAAGAGGCCGTCTACGGAAGCAAGGGAAACTGTCCGGACTCATCCATCCGAAAAAGAGCACGCAATTGCATATGCTGATAGGGGAATATCACGGCCGGAACGGAAGGGGAACGAGTTGCACGGGCTAAGGAAAAGGGGGGGGAAGGGAGGCCTCCTTCAAAATCAACGTTTCTACGCAGATTCCTTCATAAGGAAAAAAAAAGGCAACACCCGGGGGAAAGGCAAGCGCTATTTTGAAGAGCTGGCGCGCGTGAAAGACGACACTCGCGCATAGTCAGCAGGGGAGGGAAGGAACGTCCTTATGGACTCCTGTGAAACCATTCTTAAGATCGTAGAAGAGCAATTCTTCCTTCTGGCTAAAGCAGTTAGGGAGAACGAATGCCGGGGCGACACGTTTCTTATTAGAAAGTATTCGTCTAATAGGAAGAAAAGTCATATTCAATTTGGAATAAAGAGAGATACAACAACAACACGTCTTAGGAGGAAACCCTTGAAAATCATGAGAGCTATCTCCTCTTTTAAAGAGGGGTCATCACTCTCCCCCCCCGGGATCCGGAAGAAATTTGTCCCGCAGTCTCATGGAAAGGACTTCCTATCTCGACCTGAGAGCTGGGCGTTCCGCCTTGGCGAAAAACGCGGCTCCATCATACTCTGCCATAAAAGCTGACTCGTCGCGCGTCCGAAGGTGAAATCGCGGTTCACGCCGAGGGAAGGATGGACATCGATGGCGAAGCGGGAAGGGGGGGAGCAGTCGCCGCCCTGGCCGGAAATAAAGGGACCACGGTGACATGTCGAGCGAGGGTTGTGAACCCGACCTTCACCGTACAACAACGCGCCTCCAGTCCTGGGAGAGGCATAAAAAAGGTAGAGCATCTGCAATGTCGTGCAGAGAAGCGCGGAGATTTCCCGGAAGGATTCCTTAGCCTGCCGCAACTTGGTACCAAGTTGCTCCTTCTCGAGGACAAAAAAGAGCACAGGGATGACGGTCCTGCACGACTCTTTGGGGGAAAAGGGGGAGGGTCCCGTTCTCCATTACTCGGAGAAAGCGAGCAACTGATGTCTGGTGTTCGGCAAGGAGAGCAGACGCCTTCTTTAGCCTGCCGAGAGGGAGCCGGAAGAAAAGGCCGGGGTAATTGCCCGTCGGCAGAAAAGAGGGGGGGGGGAAGAGACCTCGGCTTCCGTCATTTAGAAAAAGGCGGGAGGGCTTGGCCCTTCTGGAGACCTAATCCACACTTGGCTTCATCGAAAAGGAAAGGAACGACCTGAAAAGAAGGAACGGCATCGTTCCCACTGAAAGAGGACTTCGAGGCATTGGAGTTCAGAACCGCAACAGCCAGACCGGTTCGCACCTGGGGATAAGAGGAGAGGAAGGGCCTGCTCGCTCTTGGGGGGGGGGGGAAGGGGGGGGAAATTAACCTTCCAGCGGACAGGGGGGAAATTGACCAGGTACTTCGTAGCGGGGTGGTCCATCTCCTGCTCTTTCGTCGGGAGGAGAGGGGAAAAAGAGTGGTAGGGCTCAAATTAAGCAGGAAAAAAAGAAAGAGGGGGAGTTCAGGAGTAGCCTTGTCGCGAAAGAAATCAGGGGTTGAGTATTTCTGGCCAAAAAATTCCACGTGTCAAATGAATCGCTTCTGAGCGTTTGAAGGAGACGTCAGAAGATGGGAAGGTATCGCAGGTTGACCGCGCATCGAGAGAGAAGAAAGGATCGTATCACCGACGAGATGTATGTGAAAGGACGATCGACTTGAAACACAACGCGATGGAAGAGCAAGAGGGCAGGCTTTATCGCAAAGGGAGAAAAGGGATCGAACGCAGTGTTAAACAGGAGGATGAAAAAAGGAGACGTGTAGCCGGCTACTATCACCTCACGCCGACACGACTCCCAGGCGCTCCTTGTGAAGTACGTAGCGGGGAACTTTTCCATCAGCAGAAACAGGAAAAGAAAAGAGAAAGGATATTATGAAATAGCTAAGGTGGGGAAAAAAGAAGACGAGCGATCCTCGCGGACATCGTAGTAGGGGGAAAAAAAACCGACAGCTTCAGGAACTTCTGCATTGAGTGGGCCTCCCAAGAAAGTTATATCTCATTACTATCAACACCTGGCTGAAGACGGAAAGGATCTCGCTTTCCAGAAGGTGGGGAGAAAGAGAGGGAAAACAACTCTCTCGTGCAAAGAATAGTGCAAGCATGTCACCGATAAGACAGCAACTCAAGGAATCTTTTTCAGCTTGGGGAAACAAGCTTGAAAAGAAATAGGAAATCGCGCATAGCTGAAAAGAAGAGATAACGTAGAAGCGCTTTCTTCTCGTAGGAGGGACGCTGATGCATACTCCCAAGAGAGATACCAAATCGAACGACATCACCTCGCTGCCGCACCCGATCGGAAAAAAAATAGGTGGCAGGCCGCGTATTAGAGGAAGGGGCACCGCAGATCAGGGTTTTTCAGTGGTCTGCTAGTTCTCTAAACCTCCAGACACAATCAAAAGATAGAACAAGACCTCTGCGTTCAGTTGTCTGCGGACGGGAGAAAAAGGCCGCGAAATACAGCGCAATACGGGTGGGAAAGAGAAAAAAAAGATTTGACGATGGATCCTGCTGAAGAAGAAAGTCGGCAGGCGGAGCGACTCGGTGAAGGGTAAGCGGATCTCAGCATAATACACTCTATTGTGGTGAGAAGGGGCGACCGCCATGGCGGCTGGACAGGAAAGTTGTTCGGGTTTTGGAAAAAGCATCCTGATTTACGAACCTTCGCGACGTAATCTTTTCGAGAGCTAACTCTGGATCTCTGCCGAGGGCGGGGAAAACGAAGAACAGGGGTCGGGGCTGACGACGATATGTCCGGAGAAAAGAAGGAGGGGAACGCTTACCTCGATCAGTAGAGAGAAAGATTACTACTATCCTTCACCACACCCTCAAAAGGAACTTCAATTTAAGGCGGAGAAATCACGGCCGGCAAACTCGTATCGGAAAAAACAAAAAGGAAAGAGATCCGCTTTTGCCGCCGGGAAGGTAGACAAAAGGAAGGGAAGAATTTCTTAAGTCACGGCAGCAGTTTGCTGGGGGGGGAAAAATGCGCCGAGTTCGCCACATCGGCTCCTATCGGGGATCCGGGGTCTTCACCCTTACCGATCGTCGTCAGCTAAAAACAGAGGGAAAAGTGGAACATATACCGCGGCGCGCAAAAAGTGAACTCGTTCGTCATCAGACCCTGCGCTGCCGGATAAGCGAGGATTTCAACCTCCGTCCACCCGAACACTACGCTAGGATTAAAAAAAGGAGGGGATCAGCGCTGCCTCCTTCCTCACCCATAGGGAGGGGAGAGAAAGGAACATTAGTCAGGTCTCCATCTTAACCGATTAAATAAAAGAAGCTTTAAAGCGAAATCTTCATCGTGAGAAAAGAAACCTTGCTGGAAGACGCGCATTTCGCTGTATTTCGCTCCGATTTCTTAAAAGGAAGGAAAAGAAGGAAGCACGGAACGCCGCGTCTGTTTTCTATCGAGGGGGAAGACACCTGAAATCAGAAGGACTAACTTCCCTTCTGCTCCTCGGAAAGAATGGGGTACCTGATCATCGATGTAATAAAAGGAAGAGGTCGGCAAATCGCCGGGGGGACCTGTTCTAGTATTTTCCATGCGTGATTACTGGGGATGTCATCAGCTCCACTTACCACTGAAGGAAAAAACGAGAAGCACCGCTTCTTAGAGGAGGAACTCATCTGGAATTTCACGAGGAAAGTCTTCATACAGAATCTGCAATGCCGTTCCGTGGGGGCGGGAGAGAAAAAGAGGTGACGGCATGCAACTATCTTCAGGAAAAGGAGAAAGGAGCATCCTTCACTAGACGGGAAAGGGGGAGCAATCACAATCGCTGTAAAGCGAGATGTTATTATCCCCGCCAGGTTGGGGAGAAAAGTGGACTCAATGAAGGTTGTTCAAAGAAAGGGGAGGGGGGACCTCAAAAAAAGGAGCTGGTCGTTTGGCTCAAAGGAAGCCCAGTCCGGGATCGCTCGTACTTTAGCGGTGTGGTGGGGACAAGGATCTACGGGGGCTCGGGAGAAAAAGAAAAACTCTTCTGATCTGGTTCGGCCCTAATGAGGGAAAAAAAAATTCGTGTTCTTCAATCCACAAGTAGCCCGTCAGGGGCGGGAGTGGGGATCTTCGCCTGTCTACACGTCGAAAAAAGGAGGGGGGGAAGAGGTGTCCACCAGCGTTAGGAAAACCGGCGTCGGTCTGCCCTTGGGATCAGACGGCGAGATTCTGCGGCCGGCCGGGGATGGGTTGGAAAGGGAAATCGGCCAGGGTGGGGGGAGGAAGGGCTCCGCGTGGATCGCGGTGTGAGCGAAGAGAGAAAAAAGACACCAGGCCGATCCTCCGCACGGCAAATCCACGCTCATACTCGATCAATGCCGTAGAAGGCAAGGAATGGAAAAGGGACTGGTTGGCAAAACTACTAAACAAGGAGGACAGGTCAACCGGTCGAGAAAAGAAGGAGGGGGGTTTCCGAACGCCGGGGATGCTTGTGCTGCTCCTTCTGACCAAGGTGGCAGAAAGCAGAGCCAGCTCGGTCTCTGATAAATGAAAAAGAGGCGGTCTGCGGCCGAAAGAGAAATCAGGGTAAATGGGGATAAAGAAAAAAAGCCAACCACCAATAGCGGAGAAAGGCAGGGAGTCCTGAGGGAAAAACTGTTCTGGCTGTTTAGGGCCACGAGAAGAAACGAGGGTCGAGCGAAGAAAAATCCAGATAAACGGGAGCGTTTCTCCGTTTCTGCGTCGCAGAGAGATACCAAGGGTGGATTGAAACGTCCTTGATACGACCGGATAAAAGGAAGAAAAGCTACGCCGATTCCGAGTTCCAGAAGAAGGTCGAGGATTAAGAAACGCTGTGCAATGACACGAGGAGGAAAGAAAATCGAGTACCGGATGGAAAAAAAGAGGGGTCCTCGAACTAAAAGGGGGAAAACGAAACTTGCCTCGCGAGGAAAAGAAAGAGTCATTCCTGGCATACCGGCAAGCTGTTAGTCACCAAACAAAATCGTGCAGACGTCCAGGTAGGGGGGGGTGGAGACTACGAGCGGAGAAGAAAGGGGAAGAGTACTACTGCTGCGGCGGAAGGGGGGGGACGTCACGGCCCATCAGACGGTGTCTCTGGAAAAGAAAAAGGGGGGCAGATGGCGGATAAGTCGGGAGAGTCCTTGGCGGCGCGCCGGGGGGGAAGTCAACTGTCGAATGAAGGTGAGTTCAAAAAAGGGCCGAGGAAAGCGCTCGAGGGGAAAAAGGGTCGACGGCGGCCTTAGGAAAAAATCCTTCCTCTTCGACACCTCCGCCAAATGGTCTCTTTCGCGGCGTGAACAAAGGGAAAGAGCATCAAAAAGTCATCCTGGTAGAGGACCTGATGGATCCTGTGAATCGCTCCAAATCTTAGAGAGGGAGAGAAAGAATCCTTAAAAAGAAAGTCAGCCATGTTTCGGCAGGACTCGGGCGTACCTTGCTGATTCGAAACAAGGTGAGTCGTCAAGAGGGGAAAATAGGTTACAAGTGGATGAAACGAAAAACCGTAGGGGAACATATAGAGATCGTTCATCAAGGGGCAAAAAGATAACTATCGAGCAAGAGGGAGGGAGCGAATACTCCAGGTCGCCCCGAGGAAGAAAGGCCTACACCTGTCTTTTCCCTCATGGAAAGGGGATTCGATCTCGACTGAGAAAAAAAAATGGAGTGCCTCCTTGGGAAAAGTCACCGGAGAAATGCCCTGCATTCCGCCAAAGAAGAGGGAGATGAGAACCTTGTTTTGAATCGCGGTCAAAAAAAAAGGCATCGACGATGGCTTAACAGAAAAGGGAACGGCGTTTTTGCCGTCGCCGAAAGACCACGTTTACATGTCCGAGCGTTTGGGAACCCGACCTTCATGAGCAGAGGAAGCGCACGCCATGCAAAAAAAAAGATTATCCTCATCTGCATGGAAAATTCTTGGCCATTATCGCTGGAGGAACGACCCTTCCCCTTTGCGTAAGGAAAGAAGCAAGAAGTACGCGAGGAGAAAAGACGGCTCGAGGCTCACCTCGGGGAAAAGAAGGTCTTCACGAAAGGAAGGCATCTTGCCTTCTGCCAAAACGAAAATGCGCTCAGTAAGGACACTGATGAGGGGGGGAGGAGTTCTCTAGATCAGCTACGCCAGGAGGGAAAGGATTTCTCCTTACGACCAGGGGGGAGAGGAAAGCGAAAGCCCTTCTTGTACTCAAGAGCAGAGGAGGGAAGAGGAACCTCCGGAACGGCTGAGGAGGGAAAGGAAGAAAAAAGGAGGTATCCAGACTTTCCCTACAACGGAGCAGGGCAGCATCGACTCTACGTACTTAACGGCGGTCCCACTGAATCAGGGGGAGAAGTCCGATCGCTTCTGACAGCAACAGAAAGCACAGCCAGAACCGTTCGTGCAGGGGGGGGGGAGAAGGATGAATGGAGTCGATAAGGCTGCGGTGAGTGGCAGAGTGGGGAGGGTATCGGTGGGTGGGTGGGGGGGCCAGGGGATTCGACTCGGGGGCTTTGATGCCCTGTCCAAGGGGGTCAGTGGAACTGAATTGGACAGGGACGTCGTCGGCCGTCAGAGAAAAAAAGGGGGACAGCGCCGCGCTGGCTTAGAGAAAGGGGTAAGGTCTAGAATTCAGCCTGCGCGAACAAAGAAGTCAGTAGACCTTTACCTTGGCGTGGAGAGAGGGTGAGTAGTTCTGGCCAACCAGATGAAGAAAAAAGAGAAAGTATTTACGGCATTGTAATCGTCGTCTGGGAGAGTGGGACTGAGGCTTAATTATCGCCTGGGATATAACGAGGGCGACCCTGCATCACCGACGAGAAGTTAGGGGGGGAAAAATCCGACTGAACCACAACTCTAGTGGGAGAAAAAAAAAAAGCCCGGCGTGATCTCAAATTTCATAAAAAAAGGTGGGAAACAGCTCTGCTTTCAAAAGGGAGCGACGAGAAAACACAAAGATCAACACAAAAAGGAGGAGGACAACGAATCATCTGAATCGTGAAAAACAGTCAAAAAGGGTCTTAAAATATCTCCGTAGATCGGCTGAAATAGAAAAGGCGCTGACCATCGTACTTCTGGTGGGAAAAAAAGGCAGGAACTCTTCTGGGGAACTCCGTCTTGAGTGACGGAAAAAGACGGGACCTGAATCAGCGAAAAAGGGTCTCGCTTGTATGCGGGGACGACGTCCTCGTTCAGGCTCTCCGCAAAGGAATACATGAGATTACGAACGGGCTGCACCAAAAAAAGGGGAACTGTGAAGAAACAGCTTCTGCAAGAAAAAAAAAAAGCGCAGAGCTACCTCCTACGGAGGAAAGTATAATCCGCTGTGCTTATCGGAAAACTCCGTAGGGAGTGGAAAGCAACTAACTCCCGCAGGATAAAAAACCTCTCCAGTCCTATCATAAAAGATCTAAGCATCTTTGAATAAAGTAAAAAAAAAGAGAGAAAGAAAAGCGTGCGTCGGCCGTGATGGGAAGGGAAAAGGGGAAAAAAGGTCTGGCCGCATCAAAAAAAAAGCGGCCGTCAGTTTGCTTTCAGGACTGGAAAAGAAAGAATAACGCCGTGGTAGGCATAGAAGTCGTAAAAAGAAAAAGGGGAGGGGGGAAAGATCGCTTGCAAGCGGGATGGAGGGGGTCCGATGGAGACCGACTCATGGGGTGCGTAAAAAGGGGGGATACGGGCTGCAGCTGCGACCGCCAGGGATGGACAATCGGAAAGGGTTGGTTTCCGGGTTGCCCGCGGTGAAAGAAAAGGAAGAAGGAAAAGGGGGCGAGCAGCGTCGATTTCGTGGAGAAAAAAAAAGGAGGGCAACGCTGGGATCAGAGGAACCTCGCTGCATCCGGGTGTCTTGCGGAAGGAGATCTCGTCTCCCGACGCTAAATCAGGAGAGAAAAAGAGAGGGCCTCGGAAAAAAAAAAAAGCAACTGCTGCGCTTCAAGGAATAAGAACGGGCGGCAACCGT
>Ga0179593_1609657_pt1 | contig 10074 bp, 15 predicted proteins | sample CZODoug2_1_08_16_FD_185931 | JGI IMG/M metagenome (GOLD analysis project Ga0179593, IMG submission 185931) | Vadose zone soil fungal communities from Angelo Coast Range Reserve, California, USA - CZODoug2_1_08_16fungal (PacBio error correction) | ecosystem: Environmental > Terrestrial > Soil >...
AGGTCCCCGGCCTTGTTTATCGAGGAAAAAAAGGCATTTCAGATTCGTTAAATTGCGGGAAATGCTTGGATCTGCGGGCGAATAACAACAGAAGAGGGGGGATGATTGCGTCTATCTTTGGGGAAAAGGTGCTCAGGCGCATGGAAAGGGAAGGAATTCTCACGAAGAGGGGAGACTTTGAGTTGGAGGGAGGCCCTAAAAAAGGGGAAGAGGCGTAGATCGGCTGCAGGCGAGTGGGGAAAGGAAAAGAAAAAAAAAGAAACCCTTTTTTTTTGTGTGTGTGAAAAAAAAGAAAGGGCCAAAGCCATCACGAAGGAAAAAGGGATGAAAGGAAGGGGAGGGACCTAAAAAAGAGAGAGGTGTCAACCAAATTCTCGGGAGACGACATCACTTCTGAAGGGGAGGGAAAAACGCGACGTCAGCCCCATGTGCTAGGGGGGGCAGAACCAGGAGGAAGGAAGTCTAACTCTATCCCCGGAAAAGAAGGAGAAAGATCCCACCCCCTCGTGCCGAAAAAGGAAAGACAGCGCGTAATTTCCGAAAAGTGAATGGACGAAAAGGAGTCATCTTCATCTTCAATTAAGGAAGGGCGCAACCTGTCCGCTCATCAAGGAAAGGATCAATAAACCATATAATCCACGGTCGAAAGACACCAGAGGGAGGAAGAAGGCTCACCTCCTGCATGGGTGCAGGAAATGGCTTTGATAAAACGTCGTCAGAGGGAGAAAGAAAGAAACTGGCTCTGTCGACCACAGGGAGGAATCAAATGAGAAGGAGATGGAAAAAAGGGTGGAAGGAGAAAAGTCACATCCATAGGGAGGGGGGCATTTCATCTCCGCCGAAAAACTCCATTGGAGAAAAAAAGTGAAAAAAAACCCCCGGACTCGGCAAGGAAAAAGGGGACGCTCCCTTTGCACTAGAAAAAAACGTTAGCTTGCTAGTTTTAAAGAAAGAAAATGCTTTTGCACGTAAAAAAAGGAGGCGGGCCAATTCTATCTCGTATGGGGGGGAGGGAAAGAAAAAAAGGGCCCTCCTGCAGCAAAGAAAAAAAGAGCGGGGTCTGGACGCACCAGCTGCGCCAAAAAGGGTGTAAAAATGCGCGAAAAAGAAGGAAAAGGATCTCTCGCCTGCCGAATAAAGAAAACCGAAAAAGAAAAATAATCTCTCGAGGGAGGAAAAGAAAGACACGGTTCGGAAGAAGGGAAAACCGCGTTTGCCGAAGCTCGAAAAAAAGAGGACCTATCTGATCACAGTCTTTGCGTCCAAAAAGAAGGAGGAGGCTGAAAATACCACCCCGAAAGAAAAAAGGCGATTTTATGGAAGGGAAAAAGAATTCCAACACCGTAAAAAAGTAATGTCACAACAAGGGGAGAAAGGGAAAAACCTTGTCATTCTCTGAGGGTGTCTTGGGAAAAAGAAGCCAAAAAATAGTGCGGAAGAGGAAAAAAGAAGGAAGAGATTGCATCAAGCGTGGAAAAGGGAGGGGATACACTTCCTGGTTTGAAAAAAGGAAAAGGCAATTCCCCCTAAAAGGGAAAAAAAGACGCGGGGCGGAAATCGAGGAAGGGAGGCCCCCTTCATGCGTTCGGTGTCTCGGGAGAAAAAAGGGGGGCTGCAAATAAAAGAGGGGAGGAGCGGGGGAGCGAAGGGAGAAGGGGGGGGGGGTGCACCAGGGGGAGGGGGGGGAAAAGAGGACGGCCTAGCTCGAGTTTCAAGAAAAAGGGGGGGGGGAGGCGTGTCTACCGGTCTGCCACGGAGAAAACCCCTAATAACCAAAAGGAGAAAGCGGGAAGGCTGAGAAGAAAAAAGAGGAGAGGACTTCCTCCAGAGGAGAAAAGGGAAATTATCATGAATTCGGAAGGGCTAGCCGATTCCGGGAGGAAGGGAAACACTGAATTCGAAGAAAAAGGGGGGGGAGGGGGTCCGTTTTTACGAATCCTCCAGGGAAGGGTCAGGGATGATTCTCTGCTCCAGGGTGATCTCGAAAAAAAAAGACGAGGGAGCTCGGTGAATACGGAGGGGCAACGGGATGCCTGGAAGCAAAGGAAAGAGAGGCGAGTCAGATCATAAGAGAAGAGAAGGAGCGCTTTCGAACCCAGCCGCGCTAAGAGGAAGAGAGGGAAGGGCGAAAAAAGGGAGGAGGAGAGAAGAAATTATCTAGCGCAGGGGAAGTAATTGAACGACCTGCCGATCGATTACGCGTCATGGAAAGTGAAAAAGAGGAGAGAAACCACTAGGAAATGTAAAAAAAAAAAACGGATTCTTAGGAAAAGATAAGCTTGGTTTCGCAATTGAGGAAGCACTTAATCAATAGGGGGGGGGGACGTAAAAAAGAAAAGAGAGACATCTCGATCACTTGCGAAAAAAGCGAAGGGACAGCTTCAGCCGCGGAGAGAGAGCGGACCCTCTGCCCATGATATGAAAGATGAAGGGGGAGTACAGAGAAGGGAGGAAAATAGGCAGTTAACTCATCGTATCAGAGGAAAAAAAGCGACGAGAATCACCCTTTCTCAGCTCCACAAAAGAAAAGTCCCCGGGCAGGAGGGGAAACGGACATAACTGCAAAAAAAGAAAAAAAAAGGAGGAGAAAACGTCTATCCCGCGAACGAAAGACGGATTACAAGGTTGATCAGGTCCGTGAACGACAAAAAGGAGGACTACCTTGATCGCGTCAATGTTGGCAGGAAAGAGCCAGGAAAAAGTAAGAGATCGATATGACAGGAGGGGGGGGGGTACACATTATTTGGCAGAAAGGGTAGGGGGGACTGCCTCCACTTAAAAAGTGAAACTAGAGCTCGGCCGGAGTGAGGGGACGTAGAAAGCACGAAGCAGGTATAAGAAGACAAAAGGAGGCGAACGTTCCGTCCTGGCGTTTGTAAGGAACCGACGATTACGGGGGCAGGAGAGAGGCACCTCGACTTCGCCCTTGCACACCGAGATCATCCCAGAGAAGGAATACAAGGGGCAGTTTCCCATCAGAGGGCCGTGAACTCGTCTTAAAAACACAGTTAGGAGAGAAGGAGGGAGGGCAAGGGAAAAAAGAAGGGACGGACATTGTCTTCTGTGAAGCAAAAAACCAAGAGCAGAGGAACATGTTTTCGACATGGGAGCCAATAAGGTCTTTGTCAGGATCAGGAGGAAAGGTGTAAGTGAAAAGAAAGAACCAGCATCCTTGATCGGCGCCGGGGGGGGATGGTACGGGCGTCCTGCCTTCGCCCTTGGAAGGAAAGGACGCAAGTTACTGTTGAGAGGAGGAAGAAACCGGGAGTATACTGTAGAAAGGGAAAAGAAGACCAATAAATGGTTCCCCGCGAGAAAAGTGCAGGTGAGGATTTTATCGTCGAAGGGAGGAAGTGATTGGAGGGTACTGGGGTCCCCGAGGCAGGGAAAATGGCCGACCGTTTATCATCAAGTTTGACAGAGAAATGTACAGGCAGCGCGTCAAACCACGCTGCATGTTGGAAAGGGTTGAGTCCTCCCCCGACGCATGGGAGAAGGGGCTGCAGCGTACGTCAAATTCGTAGGAGGCGGAACAAACGAGATCTGCATTGGCCCGCGAAGAAACGGGTGCAAAAGCATTCGCGAGACATTGGAGGGTATACTTGTGGGAAAAAAAAAAGATCAATGAAACACCTAAGGAAAAAAAGAGAATGACAGGCTTGCCTCATTCTGTGGGGGAGTCGCCTATTTTTGACCCCGGAGGAAGGAGGAGTCGCGTCGGCGGCTCTTAAATGCAACGAAAGGGAGGGGGGGAGGGAAGCGCTGGCCAACTGAAAACTCTGCGAAAATGGGAAAGCGCCCAAGCAACAGTCGACAGCTCTCTGGTGGCGCCGGGATCTGCGCGTTTGTCGAAAAAGAGGGGAGCTCACCCCGGGGGGGGGCTAATATACGGCTACCACAGTCTAAATTCCAGGGAGAGAGTTTCGACTCTGGCCCTTTGTCGGGATTGATGGAGCGGGCCGGGGTCGGTGGGGAGACGGTTATTCAGGCGAACAAAGAAGTATTTTGACCTGATGAAGGGGAAGGTGTGATAGCTGAAAATCCCAGGGGGAAATAAGGAGAAAATTACTCTCTCTCGTGTTAAAAAAGATCTATTCCTAGCTGGTTGGGCTCAATACATTCCATGCCTTACACCTGGCCGGGGGGAGGGGGGCGAAAGGACGGACTAAGCCTCGAAACTTCAACAAAGAGGACTCGAGGAGAAGTCACTTCCTAATTGATGTTCGACAAAGGAAGGCGCGCGCCTCTAATTCCTTTTGCGGCGTAGGGAAGGGAAGGTAAGAAGTGTTTTAGGTCACGACAACATTTATTCATAGGACGTAAAGATAAAAGGCCAAGGGAAGATTGAATGGAGTGATGGAGGGTCGTAGGAAAAAAAGAAGAAGAAGGGCAAAAAAAAAGGGAAAGAGCGAAGAAAACAAGAGAAGACTACGCCTGATATTTTAATTTTCTTAGGAGCTGACAAAAAATTGCGCATAACCTGTCTTCATGATCAACTGAGAGGAACTGAAGTAATGCAGAGTCAGGGAAAACGGAAAGGGACTTCAAATCTTCGACTCACATCAAAACGTCTCGCCGCCGTACAAATCCTTTTACGGGGGGTAAAGCAAAGACAATGTGATTCTCCGATCCTCCCTTTCACGAGATGAAGGAACAGAAAAGAAGAGTGAGGAGGATATCGCTACACGCTCTGATATCGTAAAAAGAAGAGCCAGATGAAGGGAGTCCTCTCTACTTTTAAAATAGAAGAGCGCCGGCCTCAATCTTGATTCACCCGAGCGGGGAAACCGGGGAAAAAGCCTCTATTACACGGGAACCGGGAAGAAAGAAAAAAAACTTGTTTCTACACGCTCTACTAACCCCAAAAAACTGGAGGGATGAAAAAGGCTGCTCCTTCTTCGCAGTCTGGCCGAGGAAAAGAGAGAATAAACCGTTCCATGGTGACCCTCGGAGGGGGGAAATCCACGCGGAAGGCTCTCATCTCTTCGATCGGAGAAAAAGAAAGAAATCCGTAATCTGCTCCGTGCGGGGAAGGAAAGATCCCAGACCAGGGAGCCTATCTCCTTCCAGAAACAGGGGAGGAAAGAAGAAAAATTTCTATTCGTTAACTTGCTGATCGGAGAAGAAGGGAGGGAAAGGACTTGCTTACCCATCGAATTGATGTGATGAGGGCCGAATGCGCGCTGATGGCGAGAGATGGGGCAGAAAAAACGTTCTCAAGAAAATGGGCCTGACTGGCAGGATCTACCCAAGGGTGATACTGATCGGTTTCGAAAAGGGAGGGACGGGGAAGGCGCCGCCCACACAGTCACACTCATAAGAAAAGAGAGAGGAGCGCTGGGCGCTTTGTGCAACCGAAAAGAGAGAAAAGCCATCACGCCAGGCCGCGGCAGGAAGGGAGAGGTAAATTCTATTAATCCCTGTGTGAGTGGGGAAAAACAAAGAAAAAGAGACAGAAGCCGCAACCGGGATTACTCTCCGGAAAAAAAGAGGTCCCGAAATCAATCGGCCCGGAAGGAGGAGAGGAAAAAAAACCGATGTTCTGATTGCCTATGAGTAAAAAAAGAAGGCACCGGTCTCGAAAGGGGAGAAAGGGAAAGGCAGCAAAGGGACGATAGCCCCACCAAGCTCGGGCCATCAAAGGGCGTAACCGAGCGCGCGTAGGGGATCCGCATGCGGGCGCTGGCAAAGCCGCCGGCGCAGGAGAGCGCAAATTCCATGTGAACTGGGTAGGAAAAAAACGGCCCGCTCATCGGCGTGACGACCCGACGACGAAGACAGATAAGCCACTCGGAAGGGAAGGAACGCGCCCCCTTGAATTTCGAGTGGGATCAAAGGGGCAAGGTGCGCTAATCCGAATGGAGAAAAAAAAAAAAGCGTACTCCGGCGACACAAAAAGACGTCGACCACAGTGTGGGGATGGAGCGAGAAAGGAATCTTGTTCTCCGAGCTGGGGAGAGGCCTCACATCGCATTCTAAGAAAGGAGGGGATTTTACAGCGAAGAAGCCAATTGAAAACGCGAGAAGGGGATCAAACACATATGAAGAATAAAGAGAAACACAGACCTGCTTCCAAATGGCTAGGCGAGAAAAAAAGAGGGGCAGGAAGGGGGAGAAATGACGGCGAATTTGACACAGGGGAAGGAAAGAACATGCTTTTTCAAAAAAACAGGGCAAGGTCGGCGTGCCCAATTCTATCTCGTAGTGTAAAAGAAATCCTTGCGTCCGTCCCTGCAGCAAAAAAAACGAGTCGGGTCTTTACCTCACCAAGGAAAAAGGAGTGTTTTGCTCTCTCTGAAAGGCAAGCGGGCAAACTTTGAGAAAAAGGGAGACAGGAGAAGGCCTGCCGCGGGGACAATCAATTCCCCGCCCGAAAAAGCAGAGGGAAGAGCGCTAAAATCCTCACAGAAGAAAAAGGGAAGCTTGCTGCCACAGGGGAAGGTGACCCCCTCTTTGGAAGGAGGCCCCCTGCGACTCCCGGTTAGGAGAGGAGGTCAAGATCAACATTACCTTGATGTAAGAAAGGCCAGGTCTAATTCTTCCACTAAGTACCACCAATCTCCTATCAACGGGAGGGGGTTTCTAGAGAAGCATAAAAGAGGGATACGAATCCTACGATCCTTCCCATCAACCATTTGGAGGGAATGTCGAAACCCTTGTCATTCTCTTGGAAGTGTCTTTTCCGCGCCGTCCAAAAAGAAGCCCTGCAAGTCGACTGTCTCTAAAGAGGAGGGGGCTAGCAAAAAGGAGGGGAGCCTGTTTTGTGGGAACGGGGAGAAGGCAATTCCCTCTCTTCTGAGGGAGAAAGGTGCTTAATGTCCGTTAGAGGGGGAAGGGGAAAGGCCCCCGTCATCTTCGTTTAGACGGAAAGAAAAAAGAAAAAGGAACAAACTTTCGCCCCTCTAATGAGAAAAGAGGGGAAGGGGAACCGGGCCTTATTTTGCATGGTCCAGAGGGAAGACGACACGGAAGAGAGGAAAATCGCACCGGTCTGAGAGAGAAGGGAGAAAAGTCTTGTACCAACCCTCCCGAATAAAGGGCTTAAAGGGGAGAAAGTACTGAAGAGGAGGGAGGGGAGAAATTGTCTCGATCAATTATGTCGAAGGCAAAAAGTCGCCTTCACGGACACTTATCAAAGAGTGAGGAAGAGGAAGGGGGGTCGACGGCTCCGAACTATTCTCCTTCACGGGAGGGGGGAAAGGCTCAAGGTCTTGTTTCCGGGGTGGAAAAGATGAAGAATCGCCTGTGGCTTGATGAAAGAAAAAAAAAAAAGTCTCTGAGCGGTCACCAAGCTGAGAGGGGGGCGGGGGCAAGGCCGCGGTTGTCACCGGGGAAGGAAGGCTGGTGGCAATCCATCAATCTTGAAGAGAAGAGGGAAGCGGGTCCTATCTCGTGAGAAGGGGGGGGGGAAAAGGAAATGTGGCAGCTCTCGCATCAGAAGAGGAAAGACGAGCTCTCTCGGGAAAAGGGGAGATAAGGAAAAAGCTCGTTCTCTTCATTGATTCGCACACGGTCTGAGAAAAGGAGAAAAGACTCAACAACAACAACGGGGATAGATTAAAAGGAAAAAGAGAGGGGTGACGCCGCCCGTGTTCTAATAAATGGGAAAAGCGGGTTCGTGACCTCTCATAAAGCAGAGAGAGAAAGCGCGATCACTTTCTCTCTGAAAAAAAGAAGAGGGCGGTCGCACGCGACTATTACCGGCCAGAAAAAACGTGATGGATTGCACCAGGAAAGAGGGAAGGAAAAGTGCAACATCGTCATTACCGCGATAAAAGGAAAAAAAGCTCTAGATCACCCTTTCTCAACGAGAAAATAAGGGAAAGTAAAACTACCGGGAAGCAATTCTTACCCTTACAAAAAAAAAGAACAAGGACTCGAGTCTCATCGTAAGAAAAAAAAGCAAAAAAGCTCTCGCTAAATTCATGGAAAAGAGGTCGGAATCGCCGCTATTCGGCGGGAAGAAAAAGGGGAAAAAAGGGGGCGACATCCTCCAACCTGCATCGGGAAGAAGGGGAAAAAGGGCGGGTTGTTGTACATCCTGAGGGGGAAAAAAAAATACCACGGTTGCTTAAGGGAGAAACGAGAGGCCCGCCTTAGGGGAAGAAAAAAAGGGACCAGCCCAGAAGTAAAAGGACCACGCTTCCGCATCGCTGGCGAAAAGGAGCGTGTCGGTTGTGAGGAAAAGGAAAAAAAGAGGACGGGCCTTTCCGGCGAGGAAAAGGCGGCCCTTCATCCAGAGCTTTCTCCTCCGCAGAGGAGGAAAGGAACTCTCCCCCGTAAAAGCAGAAAAGGCACGTTCCGTCTTTTCCGCAAGAGGGAAAAAAAGAAGTCGCTGGCAAGTAATGCAGGGAAAGGAGGAGGTGGCTGCGGTAAAGACACCCAAAAAAAAGGGAAGGAGGGTTTCGACATGATCCCTCCCAGAAGGGTAGGCAGGATCGTAGATCTGGAGAAGGGGGGGGTGCATTATCGAGCCAAGTACCATAAGAGGGAGAACGGGTTTTTCGGTACTGGGAGGGGGAAGGGGAGCATTGCGCTTAATGACGAAAGTAAGGGGGGTCTCTCTCCAGGAAAAGGGAGAGTCCCGGTCGATCTTGGCAACGAAAAAAGGGAAAAAGAGAAATGTTGCAGCAAGGAGGGAAGCCCCCGGGCCTTCTGGTTAGGGGGTATCGCGAGGCTAAGAAGGGGAAGGGTACTGTAATTTGGCCAAATGCATGCTATTCTCATGGGAGAAGGAGCTCAAGTTTTCCGCGGAAGCAGAAAGCTCAAAAAAGAGAGAAGGGGGGGGATGGTTCTGAACCTCCGACGACAAGAAGCTTGCTTCATGGGGAGGGGGAACCTCCCTGAGCTGATGGAGGAAGAGGGATAAGATATCTCATTGGTAAAAACCCGGTTGCAAAAGCAATGCTAACTCACAAAAGGAGAAAAACGAGCAACGCTCACCTGCCGAGCAAAAAGAAAAAAAACCCCCCCGTGTGAAAACGGTGAAGCGACTGCCATGAGGAAAAGGGTTCGGGATTCAGTGTGAAGTTGGGGGGGGTGAAGAGGGGGTTCTCACCTGGATTGCCGTTCCAAAAATTACATCTCGCAAAAGAAGGGGGCACAACTCGACATTTCGAGCAGGAGGGGAAAAGAGTTCGCCCTCCTGAAAAAAAAGAGGATCGAAAAAAGAAGGGGTCGACATCCCTGGGTGGGAGCATGCGTACTCGAGGAAGGAAGGGGGAAAGACGCCATTCTTAGGGGACAACCCCTTCAGGAGGGGGGAGAGGAGAAGAAATTCCAGGTTTAAAAAGCTTGAAGGAGACCCGTGGCTTATCTGGGGGCAGAGGGAAGTCACTCCTTTATCTGCAGTGAGAGAAAAATAAAAGAGAAATTTACATTTGCCGAAAAAAGAAAGGCTGATGCGCGCAAGCAGAGAAAAAAAAAGCACAATTACTCGCGCTCTTGGACAAGGAGGGAAAGAGTTCAAAAGGGGGGGGGGACTCTTCCCTTCTCCTGAAGAAAGAAAAGGACGCCCCGGGGCGCTTATATCAGTTGGAGAGAGGCACTCGGCCATCAGCACAAGGGGGAGAAAAGAAAAAAAAAGAGCCCTCACGGCCGAATTGAGGTAAAGAGAGGAGAGGCTGCGCGCCGCGAATTCCTTTTGCGGAGAAAGAAAAAAAGGGGGTAGGTCCGAACACAGGGATTTAGAATTCCGGAAAAAAACCGAGGACTGCTGGATTCTTGCGAGGGAGGGGGAGAAAAAAAAAAAAGACGACAATCGCCTTCATACATCTACGTCCTATGAGTGGGGAGGGAGCCCCGACAACTCATATTCTCATAAAAGGGGAAAAGAAGGTCGATCCGTCAAATTCAGTCCAAAAAGGAGCAACGTGGCAGGACGTGCTGGGAACAAGGGGAGACAATCAAGGCGCAGAACTCGCGCTCCCGAAGAGAAAAGAGAAGAGTGTGTCCTCCAGAGAAAAGAGTACAAGCAATTTCACTAATATTATGCCTACCAATTCGTAGAGAGGTCTTGACGGATATCGGCTACACTTAGGAGGAAGGGAAAGAAAAAGGCAATACCGCAACTGG
>Ga0179593_1703560_pt1 | contig 10074 bp, 12 predicted proteins | sample CZODoug2_1_08_16_FD_185931 | JGI IMG/M metagenome (GOLD analysis project Ga0179593, IMG submission 185931) | Vadose zone soil fungal communities from Angelo Coast Range Reserve, California, USA - CZODoug2_1_08_16fungal (PacBio error correction) | ecosystem: Environmental > Terrestrial > Soil >...
TTGGGAAAGGTTCGACAGGCTGGAGCAGGCACGGTGCAAAGAGTCCGGAAGGAGTTGCTGGGGGGCAAATAAAGTTGGGGGAAAAATTCTATTGGAGGGGGTGCGCTTCTTGGACAAGGGGGAGAAGGGCTAAGATAAATCAGACCATCTGCAGTCTATATCGTTGACGTTGGAAGAACCAAACTGAACGGTTGTACCGGAAAGAGGGCTGCAGGGTAGCGAGTTGCCTGAAACACTATGGGCAAACCACAGGAATGCTGGAGACGTATGGGCGCATTAGCCGGTGGGTCAACAGCGTGAAGCCAGGCGGGGGGGGAAAGAAACCGTCACTTCCAATAAGGAGGGGATATATAACGGCGGAAAGGGAAAGGTGGGATGCGGACAAATCTACCTAAGAGAAGCGGAAGAACAATTGGTGAAAGCACAATTTTGGGAGTAATTGGGACAGCTTGGCCTGATAATCAGGTGGAGGCCCGCTGCACGAAAAAGCAAGAACTTCCCAAGGACGAGGGGAGGGAGCACCGCTAAATATTAAACAGAAAAAAAAATTGCAAAATTTCCCTTTCTCCTGGCCGTCCTTTTTTACCTCGCGAGGAATAGGGGTGGGCCAGCGAGCAGAGGCTGTAGTCTCCTTTTTAAAAAGCGGCGCAAGTGGGGCAAACGAAGAAAAAGAAGTATGGGGGGGAAATCTTGAATAAACAAACATTTTCCAGAATCTGTCCGAGGGGGTTACTGAAGGGCCTGTAAAAAACAGAGACGCGTAAAGGGGTCTCGAAACACCCCGGAATTCGGCCCACGAACGGACAGAAAAGTCCGAAGGGCCAGCTTGCAACTGCGGGCAATTTCAAACAGGGAAAGTCTGCCAACAGGGCAGATCCGGCATGAGCAAAGGATGGGCAAAGGTAAACTTCTGGAAGATAGGTGGAAAAGGAACAAGGGGGTAGTGATAGGAACGTGCCAAGATACGTACGGGCGCGAAGGAAAAAGATGCGTGCAGAACGGAGGGCGTACGGGCAGGGGGAAAGAACCAAGGAAGATCCCGACTTGTTGGGAACCGAAAAAAAAAAAGAATGTCGCCTTTTTAGAGATCAAGAAATACTCACTGCGTAAGGAAGAAGAGGGTAAGTGCAGGGGGAGAGAATCGCTAAGAGCCTGGAGGCTGCGGGGAAGACAAGGTTTGGGTCAAACGGGAAACACACTTTCCAGCAAGCGGGGGCAAGGAAAACATCCATGGGGCAGATAATAAAGAAGAGGCTGGTGCGGGAGTGCTGCGATCGTAGAAGGGGAGAGAAAATGCAGGGAGCAGCGGATTCGGTAACAGACAGAAAAGGAAAAGGATTGGGGACTAACAACTCTGAGAGCTGAGGATTGCTTGGGGGGGGCAGAAAATTTGTAAAATTGCAGGAGAAGTCATTTGCGTCTGGGGACAGCGGAAGAAAAGGGGGCATAAGAGCGCAAATACGCCTAGGTCACCCGCAATTCCGGAAAGAATATGCTTTGAGGCTAAGGACAGGGGGGGAGTCCTCGTCGCGGCGGGGCGGCAAAGGTTGAGGGGGGGGAAACAGTTGAGAAACCTTTCCGGAACAGCGCCTAACTAGATTGTGCCCGAAGCCGAAAGCGAGGAGGCAAGTTGCCTCAGGAAAAAAGGAGGTAAATTTTGAGGGGCAATACCCCACAATGCGAAGTCTAAAAAAAAAACAGGGGGATCAGATTAAAGGAGAGATCAGGAGCATTGTTGGCCGCACAACGGAAAAAATTTCCATAGGGGAACAGAGAAGAGGGTGGCAAGCGTCTCAGGGTGACGGAGTTTCAAGGGCACTGAGGCTTGAAATGGGAAAATGCGTGCTGAATTGGACAAAAGTGGAAAAGCAACAGATCTCCAAGAAGTGGGGGGGGAAGTCGACCAATAAAAGAGGATCACGGAAAGATTGCCGGATTTCAATACGGATTGGGCGCGTGTTAAGCGCAATCCCCCTACTGAAGATGAAAAGCGCACATCGAGGGCGAAGGGGGGGAAACTTGGAGGGCCCTAAGAAACTGACCTCGCGAAAAAGACGAGGAGTGCTGGGTGCGAGGCGACGTTCAATCCTGCTAGGGAGGGTACACACCCCGCATGAATGTCAAATTCCATTCATGCTGAGAGTACGATCTAATGCAATGAAAGAAAACAATGTGCTGATGGGTCTGAATTCAGATGGGGTGTAAGTGTTAAAGGGATCAAACAGTGCTGAAAGGGGGTGTGTTTCAATTCGGCTGCAAAACTGCTTACTGCGGGACCTCCGGGAAAACTGGGTCATAGGGAACTTCTCGGAAAGTCTCCATTCGGAAAGCACTAAAGAGGGATCGAAAAGGCCTCCTTCTTTTCAAAGGGAAAAAAGTAAGATCTGAGGAGTCCTAAACAAGGGTACAACATCTGCTCTGAATCGACTCTCAAGGAAAAGAAAACGACAGCCTAATTCCGGGGGGGTTAAAACCAACGTGAGATCAGAAAATGAAGGGGGGGGGAAAATCAAGAAAAGTGTCATTTGTCAAGTGATGGCCCATCGCCTCAATATTGGCGGGAAGGGGCTGGGCAATCTGAAAAGGCGAAATAAGTGGGAGGAAAGAGAGAGGTCGCGCAAATGGAAAGGGGTGACCCATAATTAAACCTAGAACTGCAGAGCTTGGAAAAATGTGTGTTAATCGGGGAAAAGGGGGAAACTTCTTCCAAAGAAGGGCGAAAATCCTCTCGACTCGGACTGACATGTTTGCCCGGGGATTTAAAAAAAGGAGAAAGGAGAGGTGATACTAGAACTGATGCCCTCTAATGAAGGAAAAAGTGAAAAGTGGTTACGCAGGAAACGAAAAAAAGTTTGTCATATTTTCAAAAGCGACCGCCAGGCGATGGAATATTCAAGGGGGAAGGAACAGACCGGTCGCAACCGATTCGGGAAAAGGAGAAGCGAGCCGGAAAACCCAACGAAAGTAAACCTTTATTTCAGGGGAGGGTCGGATCAGTCGCGAAGAGGGGGGGACAGAAGTACTAGTTGGAAAGAACTTTGCCAAGTGGCCAGCTATCCTTAAAAAAACTACCTGGCCGATGAAAAAAAGGTCTTGGGATGAAAAAGATGGGGCTAAAGAACACAAGAGACACGACTATCCTAGCGAATACCGAAAAAAAGGGGTGAAAAAGGCCCGCAGGAAAGCGTCTCGCAAGCAGGCACGTGGAAAAAAACTTTTTGAAAAAGGGGTGCGAAAACGAAAAAAACAAAGGAAACGCCCTTAAGGGGTCGAATGGTAAATCTTTCACTTTAAAGAGGGAAAAAGGTCAGATAAAGCAAATCCTCCGGCAAAAAACTGGAATCAAAAAATCGTAAGGCGCTTGGACAAAATGGCCTAAAAGCACTAGTGAGAGGGGGTAGAAAAAAAAATCTATCTACATATAAAAAAAACAACGGGAGATAAGGGGTGGCAGGAACAACATTTTAAACAGAAGGAGTGCGCGGCGAAGATGGTTGCTGGCTACATCGCAAGGGGACTATGTGGTGGGGGGAAGGATTTTCTGGGAAAGAAAGGGATGGAAGATTCCACAGTCAGATTTCAAGCAACGGATAAAAAAAAGAGCAGGCGTTCGTGATCAGATCGTTTTCCGAAAGCAAACGGGGGAAAAGGGGGGAAGTTCAGCTGGCTTGCTTAGAGGCAATCGCCAGCTGTCCTCAAAAAAGGGTAAAAGTGCGCGAAGCTGGAGGGCGCCATCTTTAAGCAATGAAGGAACCTGCGAAGGGAAGAAAAGGAGATACAGAGGACGTTCAAAGTAAGAAAAAAAAAAGTCGGAGGTCCTTCCAAACGGAGTTGATTAGAATCCTTAGCACACACTGCGGTGAACTGAAGGGGAGGACATGGTGTGAGGCTGAAAGGTCGCTTCACAAAAGGATGCAAGACGCAATTAAAAACCGCCTGTCGAACAAAGGCGCGCAACGACGGTACAATGAAATGTCACTGCAGCAGGAAGGGACTTAGGGGGAGCCCGCACGCTTTCTATTATTTTCGGTTCAGCATGCGCTGTTCAAGACTGTTTAAAAACTGGCAAAAAGTTTGGGGAGAAAAAAAAACTCAATGAGTCCGTAGGTGGAGAGAGAGAAAAATTGGGGGCAACGAAAAAAGGGAGCAAGCTTTAAAACATTCGATGACCTTGCGCGACCAGCCGGGGAGGTCAGCGGCTTGGAAGGGGAAAGCTGCAATGTAAAAGATAAGGTAGCCAAAAGGAGTTTTTACCGGCATTTGACGGGGAACAAATTTGGCCACCTGGAAAGTAGAAGTGCGAAGAATGTCGGGCCTCCCCCATCCAAAAAAAGCGGAGCTCGAGGCCAAGAAACTCGACAAAGTACTTTTAAAATGCGTGGCCAAGAAACGATGCTTGTCAACGAAGAAGGACGCCGGAAGAAAAGGTGGGGGACCGTAAACGAACGGAAACGGTTTTTAACAGCTATCAAAGGAGGGAAAGACGCTCGGATAGCAGCATTTCTTTGGCAGAAAAGAGGGAGGGAAGCCTTGCTGCGGGAGAAGAAAACAGTGGGGGAAGCAACACAAAAGGACCAGACGCTGAGAAGTCAATGAAAACGTAAAGATAAAGGCAAGGTACGGTGGGATTATTGGGAGGAGGGGCTATAAATGTCAAAAGGGGGTACGTCGGGTGTCGGGGAAATTCAAGACAGACAAGGACGTAAAGAAAAAAGTAGAGGTCGATCAACGACAGAGCGATGTCAGTCCATCGGCGGTGGAAGGGGAAAGAAAGGGGTGGATGCCTTGCTCTATTTTCGATTTCTTGGGGAAAGCGAAGCTTAGTCGCGGTTGGCGCGAAGTCCGCGCAAATCCAAATCGCTTTGCCCAATACGAAGGCTAAGAATGGGGGGGGAAGAGGAAAGGGGGGGTAGAGCTGAGGCGTGTGACCGTTCTGAAATAACCTTTGCAAAGAACGCATGGGGGGGGGCCCATCCGCCAAGGCGAGTGACCCTAAGGAAAAAAAAAGCAGCGAGGCACCCGCTGTTGAAAAGGTCAATCAGGGTGGCTGCGCTTTGCAACTTCCCACAAGTCAGATCTGAAACTCAAAAACAACAACGTCTTAGAAGGAGAGATCCGCAGGGGGGGGAAAGTGGAAGCAAAGCTGAACATCAGAGATTGAAACGATCGTCAAGCGGGAATGCCCGCACTGGGCGTTCCTGGGGAGGGGAGACCAGCCAGTGGATTCCGGGGGAGGAAAATTCGGAGGTTTGTCTAAAATTTGACATCCAAACTACTACCCACATCATGTTTCCTTCTAACAAAGAAAAAGAGCCTCAAGGAGGTCAGGATTGAACTACGCTAGGGATTACCGGTGACCAACCGGACCCTCCCAAGGAGGTCCGGGAGCAAAGAATGGGAAAACGTCCCAATTTAGAAGCCACCGCGCAATCCAACCGGGCGTCGGATTGATCCCAATCTAGAAGTTCGCTAATTTGATGTGACATATAAACGACAAAAGTCCCCGGGTATGGGGTAAGCGAACTGGCGAAAGGAATCACTCAAAATTCTTCTGGTAAGAAATTCAGATGGACTGGAGAGGCAAGCACAACCTGGGCAGAAAACTGGGGGAATGGGGTCGCAAACCTGCATTGCCTTGCCTGAAAGCAGGATTCAGCGATTCTCCGGAAAGAAAAAGGATCGGGCCTAAAAATACGCGCAAATAGTCGATGAAACGTTGGCCGTCGTTTCCGGTAATCAGGGGCGCTAGACTCCGGGTACAAAACCAGAAAGCTGCTGAAAAAGGAATACTTGAAGGAGCGGGAATAGACTAAAAAAAGGGGGGTGGGTGGGCCACGAAGAACTCGGTGAAAGGAGCAAAATTTTTTTGACTGAAGTTACCATTTTTGAAAAGTGCCAAAAAAAATGCAGCCGTTTTGAAGAATGGACGAGAGGGAACGCGGCCAGCTTAATCCGAGGGGAGAAAGAGAAGGGGGGGCATCGAGTGTCTCAGCAGAAGGGAAATGTTGGAATCCCAGAGGAAAAAAACTCGGCATTCTGGGAAAAGTCATTATCAGAAGCTTTTCGACACAGCTCAGGATAGGAAAGTCGTTTTCAAACGGAAAAGCAAAAAAAACGGCGAAGGGGGGGGGGGACAAAGGAGCCAATCCTGAACCTCTTCAAGGAAGGAAAGGCGCGCATGACTTCAGAAGGAAAAATTTTTCACAGGGAGACGAAGAACGTCGATTTCAGGGCGGGATGAAGCAAGTCTTGAAAGCAAACAGCAAACCATCCAGAAGAAAAGAAAACATAAAAACGCTTGCAGGTGAGAACCAGATTCAGGGGAGAGGCGATTGGAAGAAAGGCCCTTCGAGATTTCAAGGGGGAGGAAAAAAAAGTGATATCGCAATCTTCGACCTGGATCTTCACGCAACGGGGGGCTTCAAAAAAAATGGTGGACACAAATCACAGAGGATAATCGCGAAGAAGAACGAGGGAACTTGTGTACGCCAAGCAATAGGGGGAAAAAAAGCAAGGGCAGCGTGAAAAAAGGGGAATGAAAAATAAAAGGCAACGATAAAATAACGCTTCAGCAATGGGGAGAGAGGTATTAAAAATCGACCTTGAAGAAAGGAGAACTCGGAAAAAGAAAACTGGCCTACCAAAAGCTTTCCAAAAGGCAAAAAATCGGCAGGTGTCAAAAAGCAAAAAAAACTGGAGCAAAGAAAAGTCAATCGACTTGTATCCAGAAGAGAAGCAACAAAAACAACGGAGGAATGTATGAAAAAGATAGGCATGGAACATTAAATCAGGAACTGTGAAGGGAGAACAGCAACGCTTGTGATAGCAGCGCAACGAGGAAGGTTGTGGATAGGCTCGGTTTGGAGGCGAAGTGAGGTCTCGAAGCGTTAGTCGGAAGGACAAGCCACCGGAGAAAAACGAAGGCCGGTTTTCTTGAACTCGTAAAAAGGGGTGGACTCGAGCAAACTGAAGTTGTCAGAAGCTTGCCGCTGGCGAAGCGAGGGACGGAGTCCATCCACACGGAAGACTGTGAGGCGGGAGGTACTCAGAGTGACGGCGGGGTCAACCCGTGATCACAGGCAGACATGAAAAGGCATACTGCCGTAATGGCGATGAGCCAAAAAGGGCTGTCAAGATGAAATCTCGGAAAGGGCAAAAGAAAAAGCAAGAACCGTCGGAAATCCGAAGAAAGGGACAAGAGGTTGGAAAGTTTCCGGTTATAAGGGAGTTCAGGCGTTTGCGCACCAGGGGAATTCAACTCCTTCGTAAAATGCTCCTGGACCGTCGAAAATATAAATGAAACAGACGTAAAGCAGCAGAAAGTAGTTCAACGTGCGCCGCGACCGGCCAGGGGAGAAACCGCGGGAGTGCGGTTCCAGCTAAAGATGATAAATCTATCGTCTTTAAAAGGGGCGAACAATTTGGTGAAAATGAGAGAAAGGAATCGGAAAGAAGTTAAAGTAACGAATCTTCGAGTGAAGAGCGTGGAAGAATGAGCTGCGGAGGCTTACAAGGTAAAATGCGAGACCATTTGGGGCTCGACCGAGCTGAAAGTCTGCGCCCCAAGCTTTTCGCGGCGGGGAAGCGAAACGAGGGAAGGGAAAACACTAGCGAAACCTGCAAAACGAAGGTACCGAATGGCAATTGGGTCCAACTGACGATTTAGAAACTTCAATAATAAGAAACAGGGGAATCCAAAAAAATAAGGGATGCCCTGCTCAGTGGGCGATGCGTGCAGCAGCCAGTTGTAGCACGGCTGGGGGTGGGTCAAAGGAAAAGAGCTTGTCGAACGGACGGGGGGCAGCCCCTTTGGGTGAAACGATTATTCAGGAAAGAAACCCGATCCTATCGGCATTTGGAGGAGTCAGGCTGTAAGAAACTCGGGAAGTAACTGAAACCTGCAAGGGTGAGACAAAAACTTGAAAAGGAAGGAGCGGTTTTTCTTGAAAGGACAAAGAAGACAAATAATCAAGTCCTAAAGTAGGCATGTGGGCTTGGGCGTCTTAATTCGCGAGTGCAGGGAGTGGGATGATAGCAGCGGATTAGGTCAAAAAATGAACGTGGGGTAGAGGGCAGACTCGCCGCGAAGAGGTAAAGTCAAAATTGGAGAGACGGTGAGGTGGGGGCGATGTGCGCTGGATTGGGATGCCATCGGAAGGAGTGGAGGGCGGCTTTACAGAATGAAAGCGTCAATCAATCGCGGATTAGAGGAATCAGGGGGCCTGAGGAATGCTGCGAAGGCCAATGAATTTGTTAGGGAGTCCGGGGGTGATTCAAAATTCGAAACAGTTAAAGGTGGGAGCAAGAACGCCTGCGAAATAAAAGAAGTTCAAGGGACCGTCAAGTGAAGCCGGTGGAACCAGCCCCTGGAAAATTTCCTCTTGGGGGGGCATCCACAAGGCCGTATCTAAAAACTGGAGGAAGGGGGGGGATGACAAGATAGATAAGAGCGCACTGGGTTTTGAAGGAAAAAAAACATGGCAGATTTGTGAAAAGTATCGTCAAGGCAACGTTTAGAAATGAAGGTACAATCCTCGACATTTGGAGGAAAGTGACGGAAAAAAGGGCGAGGTTCACTTCCCCAACCGAAGAAAAAAAACTACCTCGTGGGGGGGGAGGACAAGACCAAACCTCGTCTTCCGAGTCGGCATTGAGGGGGTAAGAACGGAAGGATGTTGCGCTGGTAACGCAAAAAATACCTCCCCCTGAGTCAAAAGGACGCAAAAAGCCACGCGAGGGGATATCAACACAGTTGAGCCAAGGGAAAGAAAGAGATTCTCGGGAGGCTATTTTGAAAACTCTCCAACCTTGGACCTTCTATGGGAGTGACTCCCCGAGCTATCAATAAAAAAGGGGGGAGGAAATTCCAATACGGTGCACTCCCGCAGCCTAGGGCAGGGTAACTGACTTGTCAGGAGTCTTAGCTGGGGTGGGTGTGTGCGGGGTGACCGCCAGGTTCCCCTCGCTCCGAAGCTGATAGCAGAGTCCACAAAGGTGAATGCTCTGATCGGGCGCAAGAGAAGAAAAGAAAAATAGGATCGCAGGAACCAGGCTCGAAGGCCGTAGTACAGTATCTCTCGGCGGGAATTGCTTAATAAACATCGCTGAGGACAAAAAAAGACAACAAACCGAGAGGGGCATCTGCCGTAGATTTGGAAAAAGAAGAACACACTCGATGAAGTCGCAAAAGAGGAGGCCAGGGGCATTGGCAAATTGGGGGCCCGCAAAGCTAGGTAAAAGTGGGGAAAAAGGGAGCGAGGCGTGGGAAATTGCCTCTGCAAAAAAAAAAGGGGACGCCAGAACCGGCATCGAGGTCGCAGCCGTCGTTGAAATCCGTGAGAAACCTACGACAGCAGCAGAAAAGGTGTGACGGCTGACTAGAAACTTCGGCAAGAGGGGGGAAGTACTCGAGGTCTCGTTTCACAACGAAAAAAAGGGTAAAAAAGGGCTAGTGAACACGCTGGGAGGAGGACTTTAGAGGTCGAAAAGCGAAAAGCGAGCGCGGGGTGACTTCGGCAGTACCTCCTGGGTGACACAAAATTTCAGGGAGGGAAGGCGGCCGAAATGTTGGATAGCGGGGGAATTTGGAACCAAAAAAGGAAAAAGCAAGGGTCTCAACGGAAAAGTCTCAGCCACGGGTAAACATCAGCCCAACGCATACGGCCTCAACCGTAGGTCAAGGATTTGTCGACAACAGAAAGGCTTCTCGCAAGGCCTGCGAGAAAGATCAAGGAAAGTGCTCTATCGCAATCTTGGTCGGAAGGAACCACTCACTGGCTTCACGAGTGTGGAAAAAGCGGGCTCGCGAAATACGGCCCCTAAGAAAAGTAAAGACTTGTACGGCAATCAGGCAAGTACTGCGCCTAATCAGCCACAACGTTTACAAAGTTTCCAGTTTGCAGGAACACAGAAAAAACGGCCTTGAAATGTAACGGGGGGGGCCGTGAGGGGGGAAGACCGTGAAAAACAGTCTAGACCGCAAAATAAAATAAAAAAACAACGAGACAGCTGCAGAAAGGGCTGCTTGGAACAAAACAAGAAACAGGACTAACATTTCCTGTCAAATTTGCCGGA
>Ga0179593_1793408_pt1 | contig 10074 bp, 5 predicted proteins | sample CZODoug2_1_08_16_FD_185931 | JGI IMG/M metagenome (GOLD analysis project Ga0179593, IMG submission 185931) | Vadose zone soil fungal communities from Angelo Coast Range Reserve, California, USA - CZODoug2_1_08_16fungal (PacBio error correction) | ecosystem: Environmental > Terrestrial > Soil >...
CAACAAGAAGAAAGTAAAAAGTGGCGATACATCGAAGGCAGGTGCTCTAGAGCCCACGATCGAGATAGGGGCAAAGGATTTACTTGTCACTCCGGAAAAAGGACCTAGGAAAGGGAGCGCTTGGAGGGTGGAGAGGAGGGAGACAAAAAAAAGCACAGTGGCTCAGCATGAAGAGTACGTGGAAGCTACGCTGTCGAGAAAGCCAATACAAAAAATTCTTGATCGCGATGGGAGACAACCCGTTACGGGGGACGGGAGATCATCAAAAGGGGACCCTAGAGCGGAGGCCAAAGAGAGGGGGGGCTACTCGGGGCCCTTCACTACAGCTCAAATGGCTTAACGGCAAGCCATAAATTCAACACTCACCGAACCCTCTACCCCAGAGAGAGGGGGATCGAGAAAGGGAAGCAGAATTGATGGGGGGGGAACTGGAACGTGACCAGCTGCAGCAAAGATTAACAAGGAGTGACCGAGATACCTAGGTAAACAATCGGAGTACATTCATAGAAGCGCGTGGGTTCTCATCTAAGGATGGCGTAAAATTTCTCCGCCCTTTTCTCACCACGAGGAACGTATTTACTGGGACGCCGCGCTGTCGACAGACTCAGGGTGTAGTACAGGGCTTTCTGGGAAGAGTGGAATAGGGGCAAGCTCCCGACGAAAGTCATGAAAGGACCTAAGTACTTTGCCTTCTGTACGGGGAGAAAAGCATTACTTTATATAAAAGAAAAAGAGAAAAACATATCGTGCCTCCAGACGTTGCTGAAAGTTCGGGAGGCTTTGAGCGGCGGCGTGTTCAGGGAACACGCCAAGTACCTTTGCGACAGAGACGAGCTTGCAGAAAGCGGCTGATTTAGAAACTATACAGGCGGCAAGGGAAAAAATCTTTTCATGGAGACGACAAGCAAAACGAACTACCAACCGACGTCTCCGGGAGTGTTCTAGGGCCCCTATTCCTCGGCCTTTGAGAACGCGCGGAAAATCAAAAAGAAATTCGACATATGTTTAGGGGGGTCCAAGGGGGACGGTTGTATTGATTCGAACTAACAAGATGTAGTCCATAGCGTAGGAAAGAATATTAGGGTGGCAGGCGGCCTGATTGGAGGGGCAGGGTATAGGGTAGAATCTCGTAAGTGAGAGGAAGAAGCAGGGATTTTTGAGCATCAGAGGTAATCTGAATCGATACCGAAGTTACAAATAAAGCAGAAAATCTTACAGTGGGGCAAAAGGCGGGTGGTATAGATAATAAGCAACACGTGGGGGAGCAACAACTTGGTGGACTCGTCCGGGGGGGGGCCATAAGGTCAGATTACTTTTCGAGACATTGGAAGAGGGAGATTAACAGGTACCAGGAGCAAAGTCTGCGGTGAAAAAAATGGCAACAAAGAAGTGCAGGGTAAAACCCGCCCATGCATCTGCATCAAAATCCACCACTTCCTTCCGCTCAAGAAGAAAAAAATAGAGACCGGGAGTCCATATACGATACGGAGGAAGAGTCAAAAGGAATCTAAAAGGCCTCGGGGAGAAAACATTCGCTCCAGAACCAAACTTCCTTGGATTGGAGCGTGAGATGAAACAATTACATCAAGGGCAGGCGTTGAACCCCAAGGAAAGGTTCCGAAACCGAGACATTTGCGCAGAGACGAAAAAAGAAGTCGCGGGAGGGGGAAGAGTTAATAAGATGAAGAGTCCCGCCGTTTAGTATACCGACATCATCACGGGTCGCCTCTAAAAAGCCCACGTGGCGATCTCAAGACGAGAAAAGAGAGTTTAAGCAAATTCGGGAAAAGATGGAGAGGAAGGTGGGGAAGTGTTTAAACATGATGATGGGGATGGGGGAGACTCAAAGTAGGGGTCTCATTGGTCGAAAGGAAGAATTAGGACTAACGTAGGCTCACATAATTGTACATGAACAAACAGTAACGAAAGAGGTTCGAAAATTAATACGGCTAGCTTCGTTGCAACAACATGAAAGAATGGGTCCTTAGCAGCTCGACAAAGAGAAAAAGAGAAAGGAAAAGCTAGGTGGCCGGCAATAGGGAACACCAAACAAGACTAGAGTGGTGGGCATGTCGCGATAACGTGAAGGGGCCATGGGACCTCCAGCATTTGGAAGAAACCTAAATCGCGTATATCCAAGCTGGTACTGGCCCTTGAGGTAGGGGATATCGGAGCAGCCAGCGAAATTGTGTTGCGGCGGGCTCCGGCGAGTAGTCGTGGGATTCCTCAGGGTATGACACGGATAATGAGTTTGAGTAGACTCCCAAACATCACTTCTATGTTTTCAGGGCGAGAGACGCAGGAAGTAGCTTATCGAGGCAAATTGGAGGTCTGGAATACTCGGGATGGGAAGTAGCTGAAGAAGAACAAGAGGGGGGAGGGCGCTCGCTCCTCAGCTGATGAGGAATAAAAAGGCAAGGGGTTTAAAAGGGAGAATACTCTCAAAATTCAGCATAAAATGGGAAGAGGTGCGGGGCGAACGAGTTTCGACGGTGTTAAAGGAGGGGGGACAGGAAAACCGGGAAAGAGAGCCGCAGGGGAATCAGGGAGGTCGGCAACCTATCGGATGGGAATGGAGTGGTTTTAGACGTGAAGCAGAAAGGCGGTGTGAGGGGGGTTTGTAAGAATGTGTCAAGGAAAATGGGGGGGCTGGGGGGCGGGAGCGCGGAAGTGGGGATCGGCGAACACAAAGAGGACTACCAGAGGGGCAAGATCCCGTAAAAGCAGCACAGCTTGGTAGGGAATTGGTCCTGGACAAAGCGACCTACGCGGGGGTCAGATGCGTGTCTGTTCCTTAGGATCTTCTCCAGAAGCGGGAGACGAAACAAATTTTGTAAAAGAAAGCAGAGGTCGGAGTCCCGGGGTTCCTGGAAAAAAGGATCGTGTGATCACGCAAGACATGGGACCTCAAGCATATCCCAAGAAAAGAACGAAACCAGGACAATCTTTTGGGCTAATAAAAAATGTAGGACAGAGAGATCAACAGAATTTGCTAGGCTGGGAGAAGCAAACCCAAACGAGGTGGGGGGCATAGTTTGTGAGATGCGCGAGGCCAATCTCTGAAAAGATCAATACTAGGGTAGGAAGCCAGAAAAAATTGGCGAGGGACGAGAGGTGCGGAGGAAAAGCCGGGGGGGTTTAGCAGACAAGCAACTTGGGGGGGGGGATCCCTCCGGACCGCCAACGTGATCAAGGAGGGGGGACCCAAGTGTGTATGGGTTACCTTATCCCGGAAATTCGATGCTCAAAGATCCGTGGGGACGAGAGAGCAAAGTAAGGAAGCTTGGGGGAATGTCCGAGAGTCACCGCAGACGACAAAGGAAAGAAATACAGACATCCAGTAACAAAAAAAAAATCGGGCACAACAGAACCGCCTTGAAGTTGATGCCAGGTTTCTGAAACACGAAGGGCGTAGTCAAACTCTATAAGGAAAGAAGCGCACTCTCTTCAATCGTGCGAAGAGGGGTCAACAAGGTGTGTCAAATAGATTGGAGAAGGGACCATACGTTCGAAATCTCGGGGGGGGAGGGTGTTCCAGCAATCTTGGCATTTTATCGAGTAATTGGCCTGACTCGCAATGAAATGGAAGGAGACTAAGTGAAGAGGGACCGAGCGGCAACAAAGAGACTGGATGGGCTCCAGATGAAGATGCCTAGATCCACGCCAAAAAGGCTCGTATCCTTCCTATTCGGATTCTTTACAGAACCTGGTAGAGAAGGGGCGAAATCCGGAGAAAATCGTGTAACTGGGGTATTTTCCCGTCTTTAGACCCGGTCGAAACCGGAGCAACAAATTTCACGGGGGTGCGCCCCGGGGGGGTTCGTCCTAAATTCAATCCTACCTTAAAGTGGGTCCTACAGAGGAACGGGCATGCCAAATCGGGGGGGGGGGGGGGGGAATTGGAAACAGGCCGCTGCAACGCGAAAGTTAGAGGGCGAGCCTGAAGAAGGGGAGAAAAAAAATCTTTCTCCATCGTCTGAATGGGTTTCAGCTGAAGGATCCGAGCTCTCACAGAGAATCGTGGAACCTCGATAGGGGTGGAGGGACGTGCAACCGGGCAATACGGACCATGTGGAAAGGGAACTGACAAATTGCTGCATCAACTAAATTCTATTCATTAACAGGAGTTAGAAACTGGTTTTCTGAAAAATTAGGATGTAGCAGGGTCTTAGAAGGCCTGGGCTGAGCCCATGGCCTAGGCCAAGCCGTAGGTTAAAATTCACCAAGCGTTCAGGGGGGGGAACGAAAGGAAGTCGCGATGACTAACGTTTGCTAATGGGGACGCCACCTTAGGAAGAGGAAATAAGACCAAATAGGGCCCTGAAAATTGACTCTTTGGTAGGATGATGGGAAAAAGGAACGGCGGACGGGACAGTTCCAAGAGTCCCTCGGTAATGGAGAGGGAAAACAATCCCCCGGAGAAACCATGCCCGCCAAATCTTCAGAGGGAGGGCAAAAGTTACTTGAACGCTGACACGAAAGGAATGCATACAAATGTTGCATTGGTCCGAGAAAGAGAAGCAAGGAAGGAGGGTAGCTAAAGGGTTTGGACACGAGGCAGGAACTCTTCTAGTAGGGGAAAGCCGTGCCTACAGGTTCGCTTCATCAGGGTCTCTGAAATGAATATCGGCTAGACGAAGTGGGGGGGAAGCACGAGGGGAACGCAGCATCAAAGGCACTTTGGCCAGGAGTCATTCGAGCTGTAAGGAGAGAAGCATTAGTTTGGGAACAACGCCGGGTAGAACAGAAGGTCCAGGTAATATACCCTGAAAAAGGAAGAGGAGACTAAACGAAAAAGTCCGACGGAGGGACGAGTCCGTCCCGTTGTGAGAGGGGAAATCTTCAGAATGGGGCTAAGCCCGACTCCCCAAAGAACCCGAAAACGAAAAAAGGGGGAAACTAAAGATTCCTCCAAGAAAATCGGGATCGAAGACGTATTACATATGTCAAAAAGGCGAGCCGGACGGCTGCGCAAAATGACGAGGGGCCTCCTTCCTTAGATGGGGGGGAGAACATAGTCCAGAGGGAGGTGCCAAGAATATATGATCAACGAGAGGCAGAAGAAGTAGATAGGTTTCCTAATGAAGAAAGACCAATCCCATCTGCAAAATCGAAGATTCTCGACTTATAATAGTTAGAAAAGGGGGGCGTCAAAAGGGGGGAGGGAACCGATGAAGAAGGCGGGAACACGGCCGCAAAACGGAGGAAGGGAGGGGGGTGCAGCGCGCAGACAAGGCTCTCTACCGGGTATAATTTCAGGAGAGAAAACGGATGCAAGAAGGATAAGCGTAGGGAGTGGCCTGAATCGACAGAAGGAAAAAACGAATCCAAAGCGCAACCCGAGAATCACATCCGCATACGCTAATGAGAGGGAGGGACGTGTCCGCAGTTCGAAAAACAAATGAGGCAAATCCGAGGAAAAAAAAGACCAAAGACGCTTTCCAGCAGGAATACGGGGCTACTTCTGGAACGGAGACAAAAAAATAACAAGGGGAATCAAGCTGAACACGAAACAGCCCTGGAGGGGGAACGGTGTCAGGCAACAAGATCCGGTCAAGAAAATTAAGGGCTTTTTTAAGAGCAAGGGTTGGGAGGGAAACATTATCCCCAATGATCATTGCAGAAAAACGAAAGCGGAGCTTCTATGGTCCCCGCTTGACGATGTACTTCGATATCTCTTAGAAGTTTGGTTAAGGGGGGGGAACCGACGCCAGGGAAAAATAAACAGAACTTCCAAAGGCAGTCGTCAAAAAAGGGATAGATATCACTTGTATCCTAAGGTGTCTCTGAACTAGGAGGACTCAAGTCCCGTTGAAAAAATTGGGAAAAACAGCCGAAGAAAAAGTAGGAAAAGGGGGTTCACAGATTCGACTCAATTCTGAGCAGGGCTCCCTAAAGATGTAAGGAAAAATCCATGAGGACGGCAGCATACTGGTCAAGCTTGCTGGTTAAAAAGTACCTGCTCAGAGTTTAAAAAAAGAAAGAGAGATCTCTTGACTCGCGAAAGAAAGCTTACGAGGAGGATAACACTGCGTGGGTCGACATCCAACGCCAGCGGCGCGAGACCGATAGTCAAACCTTGGGGGGCCAAAAGGGGAGAAAGAGAACTTGCGGGATACGAGGGGGGGGGGGGGGTGAGCTAGAGATCAGGCTATATCCCTACGTTCGCCATGGCCTTTTGGTAAAAGGGGGAAAAAGGAGAGAGACAAAAAACCAACGAGAGGAGGAAGATATAGACAAGGAGGAACTTGTAAAGATTTGGGCGATAAGGGGATTATGAAATATAAAACCTCAAAAAACCCGGTCAGCCCTTCCAATCAATCCGACTATCGTTGAAGGGTCAGTCCGACGGCCGGGCAACCCCAAGGTTTCTCCCGTGTCGGTTGAGATAAGACCCCGCAAAAAAAAGCTATGGACGGCTGTCAGCTGGCTCAAAAAGCGATCGTGTCAAGCTCAAGGTATTGTATCTCTTACAGATGCCAAAGGACCCGTAAAGGTTTGCGCAAGGGACAAAGATGCGAATTCCTCGAGGATCGCAAAATTGAGTGAAAGGTAGGGAAAAGAAATGGCCGTAAACCATGGGCGTCCCAGGAACGGGAGATCCATAAGAGTTCAAGAATCCAAAAGTAGAAAAAAACAACGGAGGAGAAAAAAGATTGATCTAGAATTAGCAGACGGGATGGGGAAATGTTGGTCCGTGCATAGGGGAAGGTAAAACACCGATTCCTCGGAGAAGGGGAAAAAAAGGAGGTTCCAAGCGGAAAATATCATCACGAGAAGGGGAGACAATAAGGAAGTCAGAGTTAGAAAAGGGAGAATGCGCCACGGTTTAGAAACGAGTACCATTGTTGAAGGACTCCAAGTTCTTAAGTCCAGTTTTAGGAAAGCACGCGGCTTTGCTGGCGCACGAGTCCCTTTCCCATAGGAGAAGGGTAGAAAGAGGAGGAAGCTTAAGCGTTTTGGGAATCAAAAGGTACAAGCGACGAAGTCGAAAGGCTTACTAAAAGACTCATCGTTTCCCCTCGGGGGGGTTTCTTCAAATATTTAGGAAGGATAGGGGAGGTCGGGAGGCGGGTTAAGATGTAGGAAGAATGGATGGACTACTTCCGGGGACCACTTGCCCCGGATAGGGGGCTCGAAGGATAAAAGTCTCGCGTTGCTGAAGAGGGAGGGGGAGGTGGGATGTCGTTTCTCTACCCGTGAATTTCTACTTGAAGTTTGCATGGAGACCGAGTCTGAAGAGAAAGAGGCAGCGAAACTCTTTAAGAGGCGATAACGGTAAGAGGGAAAAAGGTTTCTTCTCTTTGTTGCAAACAGTGTAGTCTATTTAGAACCTATCGATGGGAAGACCGAGGGGAATGCAGGATAGAGGGGTGCATTGCTTCTAGGGTTTATACATCTAAGGATATGACGAAGATGTCAGGTTATATTAGTTGACACCGTCCGCTCAATTAACAAAAAGGAGAAAAAAAAGTTACCGCAGCAGGGACAGATCCAGTGGGAAGGGAGTAAGGGCGCAACGTATAGGCGATAAATACCCATGATCCGGTCTTAATAGGTTCAAGGGAAATGAAAACTTTTTAAGGACGCTCTTATACAGAGATAAGGGGGGCCGCATTTTCGTCGGGGCCGTTCGGGAAAGCTCAAAACGTTATAGGTGGAAAAATCACGCGAAAAAACGAATTTACAGATCGATAACCTCAAAGATTGGGATCTTGAATCATAGGCAAAAAAGATATAGGGAGTTCCGCTAATGAAGAATTCCTGGGCGTGCATAATAAGGAATGTAATCTGCTTTCAACCGGAAAAGAGAAGCTCGGGCCTTACTTTAATGAAAAATAGAACGCTTCCGGGGTGTTCCCGGAAGATCGGACAATGAAACAGTCTGTCTCATTCGCACAGAAAGGGTGGGAACCTTCAGAAGTTGTGAAGACAGCCCATTTGCGATGGGGGGAAGAGAAGAAGACTGTAGCGTCTGGAATTGGGTGCGATACCCTCGTGCCTTGCCAAAGATCCGCCGCCACGGGTAAGTGGAGGCCGGAAGAAGGTCTGTGCAATCTCCACTCTTCCTACGTGGTCTTACGTCAGCCCCTCTTTAAGACCTGGATCTAGAAAAAGTATTGGGTGTCCAGAAAAGTGAATGCGTTAATGATCAGACTTTGAGGAACGTAGTGGCGTCCAACACCTGAAGAAAATTCCGGCAGAGAAGCCGACGCGCTCAAGAGAGGGAAACACTTATAGCGAGGAAGGAAGGAGTCTTTAGAAAAATCGAACAGGTTTGCCCCACACCATTGAAATGTGGAAAAGCGAAGGGATTTACAAGCAGGGGTAAGGAAATAGCATATGCAAAGAAGGAACAAGGACTCGCGACAAAGCAATCCTTTGAGGTAGACGGAAGAAAACAAAGCAAGCCGTAGGAAGCAAAATGGGTTGTTCTCAAATAATTACTGGGAGAGCACGGCCCTGTTCTGACCATCGAGACCGAAAGGTAACACAAGAAAGTTACAGACCCCTTACGGACTAGGCGGCGCAAGCCAGCGAAATGGGTAAAAAATTTGGGGGAGACCAAGCAAGGTCAAATCACTCTACGATGGCGGGGCTGGCGATTTGTACTTCCCTCGTCAAAGAAAGAGGTGCACTAAACGGCACGCACGCACCACCACTCGGACATACGAAAACCCACCGACAGCAGACCTTCCTCGTAATATCCAAGAAGTGACTACACTTTGGGGAAGGCGGAGACAGTGTGAGTAAAAAACCTATAAATCTCCTAGCCCACAGACTACGGGGGACTCCAAAGTACGAAGAACACAAAGAATGTCGTTAGGATCCATCATATCAGGTCAGCCACGGAGTAGAACATACTGGAAAGGGGCCCTGTTTAAGAGACGGCCCTAAGAGCCAGGTTCATAGCGTTGCAAAGACAGGCCTCGAGAAATTGCGTGGGGAAGACAGCGGATTGCATAACGGCATGTAGGCAGGTGAAAAGAAGACGCAAGAGCCGGCGCGGGAAGATCTCTGATGGGGGGGTAAGAGGTTGAGAGAACCGGCACAGGCCGAAACAGGGGGGGGGGGGACATGGAGAAGGGTCGATGATGGTTGGGGGCTTCCCCGAAGGGGAAAAGATGATCTACCAATAGGGACAGCGCCGTTGCGTCACTAAGAAGACCCGTCCGCAGTGCTACTTGGAGGCCATGTCCAGATAGCACTACCGAGTGGAGGAAGCTTGAGTTGGAATAGTAGGAGGCTAGCAATCGCTGTCAAAGGGAAGAGGCTAAAACCAAAGCTTGAAAGCAAAAAGGGAAGTTCGAGTCACCGCCAATGTGGTGTACATGGACGGGGTGGATCAAGCAAAAGGACCTTGGGGACGCCAACAAAAGACATGGGTCTCAACAGGAAGGGGGGGGTCTCTCTACCAACAAAAGTGGGGAGTAAAATCTAAGGAATAACAAAACAGAGTTCCAGGCGGGGTTTGGCTGGTAGCACCAAGAATTTTGTATACTTATTGCCAGAAAAATGTCTTTGGAGGGATCAATAACGACGTCGAAAAAGCCAGGCAAAGTGGTCGGTCTAGCGTCGGTGGAGGGAAAACTGATACTTTGTTTTAAGGGACTGTCACGATCGAGCCGACATCAGAAAAAAAATGAAAGCGAAACCCCAGTGAGGGTGCAATTTAAGCCGGACTTGCGACCCATCTTGTGAGTCTCAGAGGAGTGGGGGTCTTGCAGGGGGACAAATAGAGGGGGCAGGGAAAGGAATGTCGAGAATAAGAAGAAAGAAATCCCAGTACCCGTCGGACACCGTCCGCGACACCATCGACCGGCACTCCCTGTACGGGCGTGAAATCATTACCAACTAAAAACACTAGAGGATGGGGCACATCAATGTGGCGTTTCCACGTGTGACAACAGAAGAACCGACTATCCCGGAATCGCCTAACTCGGCCACGATTCCCTCTCCCGCCTAAAAATAAAAAAACACGAAGTCGCCAAAGGGGTTCTCATACAGTCCGAGAAGAACTGGCACGGGCACCCCCGCGTCCTAGAAGCCCCGTCAAAACGCGGAACCAAAAAA
>Ga0179593_1814821_pt1 | contig 10074 bp, 10 predicted proteins | sample CZODoug2_1_08_16_FD_185931 | JGI IMG/M metagenome (GOLD analysis project Ga0179593, IMG submission 185931) | Vadose zone soil fungal communities from Angelo Coast Range Reserve, California, USA - CZODoug2_1_08_16fungal (PacBio error correction) | ecosystem: Environmental > Terrestrial > Soil >...
AAAAGAGGAGATCCGATGGAGCAACCGGGTCCCCGAGACGGGTAACCCGACCACCAAAAAATCGAACCACGGAGCCAAAAGGATGACACGAGGGAAGGACGCCGGTGACGGAAACCCGAATCGAAAGCCAAGGCCCGGGCGAGCAGCCCACAAACAAAAAGAGACCGAATCTCACGGGGGGACAAACCTCCGCACTGAACAGGAACCGGAAAAGAGCCACAGGGATGGGGGGGGGGTCACGTTCTTTCGTCTCAGAAAGAATCCGGGGTGTGGGCCGGGTGGGCGGGCCCGTGGGTCCCAATAGCCGGAGGGGGGGAAAAAGACCAAGGGAAACTGTCCGGGAGAGGGGGGGGGAAGTTTTGTTCGGACCCTGAAGCAAAAACCCGCCAAGATGACGGGGGGGAGTGCCGTTGAATGGGGAAAAAAGGTGAGCGAAAACGTGGGCCGCGACACAGTTGGCAAGGTAGACTAGTACGGACACGCAGACCATCAGGGGGAGGGGGTCCCTGGAATCTGGCCAAGTAGGGAGATTGTTCGGCAACGTTCAAATTCCAGGTGCGCAAGGGACCCGAAGACACCTCCGTTTACCGGGGCTTGGAGCTCACGGATGGGCCCGGGGGGGCCCGGGGGGAAGTTTTAAAAGGCCAACGAAAAAAAAAAAAAAACAAACCGTCAGGACAAAAGAACAAGGGGGGGAAGTTGATTGGAACTGCAGCAAATGCAAACGGCGGGGGGGGGGACGTGGAACCGGACCACGGGAAAACCTGCCGCAGGTAAAAGGGTTGGAAAATGAGGCCGGGGGAAAAACTGTCTGAGACCTTAGAAGAAAAAATTTGCAGACGGCGTCTTTGAGTAGACCCCTCGCGCTTAACGAAAATGACGAAAAAAAGTGGGGCAACCCAAACCCGCCGAAACCAACAACAGAGGAATGACGACTCGTGGAATGTCCAAGAGCAACAGGAATAGAGTTGGCAGGTGAAACATTGTGGGAAAGCTGGGAGGTCGTGAGGCGTTCGCACCGGGATGGGGCTGCAGGGCCTGGCCGGGAGAAAACAGCGCCAAGGGGGGGGTCAAAAAAATGAAAAACGAAAAAGAACCCCACCGGGAGACACATCGAAAGAAAAGGACCAAGAGGAAGGGGGAACCGATACCCTGCTCAAAACAGAACCCTTAAAAAAAAAAACGAAAGGAAAAAAAACGATGGGGAAAATTTGGTAATGAGAGAACCTCTTAAACTCAGACACTACATACCAACAAAAAAATTTTCCACAGAAAAAGGAGATCACAAAAAAAATCATCTGAACCCCAAAAGGGTGGCAAGGTACAGAAAACTCAAAAAGGGGAGAACGACGGTCCCAGCTTCCCATCTCCTAAAAGGGAGAGGGTTTCTCCTTCTTCGTTATCACGGAAGCCCCCTGGGGGGGGCTCAAAGGAAAAAGAACCCCCTGAACCGATCGAAAACACAAAAATGGGACCAATCTTCAAGGATAAACACCCCTACAAACAGAGCTTGGGAGCCCAGGGAAGCTCTAAAGAGACTTCAAACAGAAGCACAGAATGAAAAGGGTCTGATTTCTACAACCTACTGAATCGGGATTAACCAAGTTCCCGAGGCCGAGGGAAAGGGAGGGGTCGGGTGGCAAGTCGATCCTTGAGGAAGGGGGGAAGGGGAGAACCCGGTGACGGAGGGGTCCGGGAAGAGAAACACACTTCCGTTGAGGGACTCCAGGATCAGAAAAGAGCTACACACCGCTCAAGATGGACCTCACAAAAAGGCTGTCAGGAGGGGTAGGTCAAAAGGCTTTAGATCCGCCTCCAAAGGGACAAAGAACGAGCAAAAAAAGTCCCACGCAGGAAGGGGAGACACAAAAGAGGCCTTTGACGGGCGGGGATCCGCCAGGCCCCGGTCACCAGATGTGGAAGGGGCCTCCACCAACTCAAAAGCATAAAAGCAAAGTCCGAAGAGATCAAAGGTCCGCCGAAAGAACGAACGCTAGCCGGAGTAGGGGGGCACAAAAGAAACGGGTCGGGGGGGGAGGGGGGGGGAACTCGCGAAACAAAAACTAATAAATTCTGGAAAACCCAATACCAGAGGAGGGAAAAAAGAAGGGGGGGGCCTCGGCAAAAGGAGAGCGAAGGATCGATTACTAGCAGACAAAAACGAGCTCAAAACCTACCAAAAAATAAAAAGAAAGACCCGAAAAAAAAAAAACGAGGATGGTGTCGTGGCACATTCGCGAGGAAGAAAAAAAAACGGAGCAAAAAAGAATGGAAGGGGGGAAGATACTTTGGTTGAAAAGCCGGATCGGTTGGTAATCTGGGCAAAATCTGAGGGCCTTGCGCAAAGGGAGGGGTGATCGGAAGAAACCCTTGGGAAAAAACAAGCACTAAAAGCAAAAAAAAAAGGGGTGGAAAGGGTTTCGGACAATGAAGAGACCGGCTGGGAAAAAAGGAGTAGTTTCCGGAATTTCCAGAAATAAAAAAAAGAAAAAAAACGATTGGGGAGCTCAATGTCTTAAAGTGTAGGGAAGTGCTCAGGGGGAGCCTGACAAAACTCTTTGAACCGAGCCGAGAGGCAAAAAAATCTCCCGAAAAAAGAAGGGGAAAACAAGAAGGAGACGCAAGACTACCGGAAAACTTCTGACGGATCGATACTACTCAAAACGCGATTACTGGCAGGGGGTGAAAACTAAACGGCATCATGGGAAAAAAGCTGGGGGGGGGGCTTCGTATAAAAACCGTGACGGGGGGGGGGGGCCCTTAAACAGCAAGAATACACAAGGAAATCGACAAAAAAAAAAAAAGGGAAAAAAAAAAAATCGGGCCAAGGGGGGGCGAAATGACTCGGACCGAGGGGTTGATCCACCAAAAAACATCTTACGACAAAAGCATGGAATACAAGTTGAGGGACCTGGTACGTCCTTTGGCTTCATATAGTCTGTTAGGGAAATCGGGCTCTACGTAAAACGCAACACGTTGAAAGTTTCGACGGGAATGAAGGGCGTAGGATAGCCTCACGACCGGTGAAAAAGGGACGGGGATTCGGGAAAGAAATGAATCAAAAAAAAAAAAAAACGAGAGGAACAGAGGAGATTGAAAGAAAAAGGAACTGGCCGGGGTAGGCCGCACAGTATAAAACCAGGGGGGTCAAAGGTCCCGGTAGAATCAAAAGCCGACTGGGTTCGGGCCAGACTGAAAAAGATCCAAAGAAGATCCATAGTCGACGCACAGCAGGACCAAAAGTGCTCAATGAAACAAGATCGAAGCCCTGAAAGGCGAAAAGAGAAAATTACGCGGCAAGGGGTCCGGGGGGTTCACGAGCAAGAACCAACTGGAAGCCCGAGAGCGCGGGTCCGGGGGAGGAAAAAAAAAAGGCGGGGGGAAAAAAGGTGAACAAAGCCTGGGGGCAGGGGGACAGACCCTAAGGGGCAAACCAAGCCACGCCACAAAACGCGGCGAAAAAGGGCCGGGTCGCACCAAAAGGCACTTCAGCAAGAGGGGATTCGAGGTGACAGCCAGGTTTGAATACAGACGGAGAAAAGAAGATTGTGGGCGCCGACGGGACAATCGGCGGCGAGAGACTGTATTCGGATGTGACGAGGGTCAAAGTCCTCGAAACTTGACGCATAGGTGGGGAAAAACGCTTTTGTAGTTCGGGTGGGGGGAGAAAAACGAATCCGCACGCGGAACACCAACAGGCCTCGGGGGGAAACACTCAGCGGTAACTTGAACCGGTGGTGGTTTGGTCCTCCAAAGGGGGGGGGAGGCGCGTCAACGGCCTCGAACGGAGAGAAAAACGGGCGTCGGGACCAGGACGAAAAAAATTAAGTCCTTGGGCCACATCGGGGGGCAGAAACGCGGGGGACGCGCATCAGTTTGGAAAACTATACTCGACGAAGGGGAGAAAAGGTCAGGGAAAATGAGCTGGGGGTTGTAGGGAGGTCGAGCGGGGAGGGGGGCTGCTCGTACAGAGAAAGAAAAAAAGAAGTATGTACCAGCCGCGGGAAGCAAGACAGGGGGAGGGGTGTGTCGACATTACTCGGTGATCGTGACGAAGGCCGAGAAAGCTTCACGCGAACGGCCGTGTGTGCCGAGCAGAAAAAATTTTGGTCCCAAGAGCACTCCCGTCAACGTCACCTACGGTTCCGGAACGAAACAGGGAGAATGTGGAAAAAAGGGGCGCAGGAGAAAAGAACGAACGGGATGCCCGCAAAGCCTCCCCGGACAATGGGAAACCGCCTGAGAAAGTCAATAAGAAAGTTTTGAGGAGAAACCTGCCGCAAGGAGGAAACTGCGGGGAAAAGCTACCTGCGTGGGGGGAAAGGAAAAGCCAGACAGGGGAACCAGAAACACTCGAAACCCTCTCTGAAGAAAACCGGTCGGGTAGGGGAGAACCTGCTCCACGGGGATAGAGGTAGGCAACTAGGGGGGGGAAAATCGAGCGGAAACAGATGTTTGGCAGGGGGGGTGGTCCGTACCTAAACCACACACTGCCGGGTCCAAAAAATTCTCGTGGTAGTGGAAAAAAACGGGGGGGGAAAAAAAAACGGTCTCACCCTAAAAGGGGAACGTAAGATGGCGGGCGCAACGGTCGGGGTAAACTCGGAGGGGCCTGCTGCCAGGTGAGCGAAAAGGCGGTTCGAAAAAAAGCGAAGCGGAAAATCAGTTGTCGTGGACTTGGAAGCCAGGGCAGGGGGGCCTTTGTGGGCTCCTTGGGGGTTAGCGGAGCGGGAGATGGAACGCAGAAAAAAAATAAAACAGCTGGCGAGAAAAAGTGAACGGGGGGGGTCGGATGCCGAGACGGAAAGTAACAGAATGCCTTTCATAAGGCGCAACGGAGAGTAAACCGGACTTCCAGGGGGGTTTGAGGAGTCAGCAAATCACCTGCACACGACCAAGGCGAAAGGAATGCGGCGACTGGTGGTGGGGGGGTGGAGGGGATCGGGTACCTCTACCTGGTTATCGAACTAACGGGGAAGTCAAGTCATGAAAAACAGAGACCCCTTGGGGGGGAAGGAAGGGTGCGGGGTTGTCAAGGGTTGGGGTAGAGAATGAAGGAGCAACGTTTTAAAATTTCAAGGGATTATCGTGCGGTAATCGTCGGGTGTTGTGGCCGAAACTTCGCGTAATTTTTTGCCACCAAGGTAGTGAAAACGACCCGGGGCGGTTCCGGTGCGTCGGACTTGTCAGCAGTGCCGAAAAAATCGTCGCTGCCTGGGGGGTGAAGGCCATGCAGAAAGGGGAAGGGTGAGCATGAGCGAAAGCATTCAACGCAAAACCTTTGCCATTAGCAAAGACGTTGTCAAGGCACGTCGAAAAGAAAAGGAACTCGAGCAACATTGGGGAGGTGTGGCGGGGGAAGATGTCGTTGGGGTGCGGGGACAAAAGGGAGCAGTGGGGGGGGAAAGAGGGAAAAATAAAGCTGTGGTGTACTAACCGCCGTCTAAGGGTTGTTCCCGACGACTACGTCAGGTGAGAAAAACTCAAAAGAAATAAAGGCACAAAAGGAAGGCAACAAACGAAAACGCAAACAGAAGGGAGGGAATCTTCGTAACCCGTAATGTAAATACCGATTCAACAGGCGTAGGCTCTGAGAAGGGTTTGCGGAGCACCTGTGCGTTGGCATACCCGGGAAAAAATGGGTAATCCCAAAAAAACCCAAAAAAAAAGGGAGGAAATCCAGAAAGTTGAAAGGGAGAAGGATCTGGGCAAGGGAAATACACACGACGGAAAATAAGGGGAACTTAGGGGGGTTTTTCGTACGAGATCGCACTCAAAAAAACAGAAGGCCTAGTAAACATCCCGGCGAATGGTAGACGCAGGAAGTACCAAGGAACGGGGATGCCGTGAATAAAGACAAACGTTAAAAGGAGAAGCCCGTCTGGGAAACAAGGTGTGAAGGCCGAAAAACCTGTCAGTTGGTAAAAAAAGGGTCTGCCCCAAATAGGGGCTCGAGTTGCACAACACCAACACGGAAAATCGGGCAAAAAATACACACCGAGCCCCAAAAAAAAAAACGGATCCAGCGGGGACGCCTCCAAAAGAAAAAGGTGGTCTCCGCCGACTCCGGTGTCGCCGGGGAAGGTGCCTAGGGAAAAAGTAGTTGACAAGAACAGCAGGTGACCTCGTTGCAGAAAGCTACCCCTTTTAAAAAGGAGCTTTGCCCTGGAGAGCGGGGAGAACGGGGCGCTGGGCGGCCCCGGACACAGGCGGGTTTAAGATCCCTCGAATAAAAACTTGGTAGAAGGTCAGTTGGAGGGAGGGACAATCCCATGGTGCGGTAAACATTCTGCAAGATTTTCTCGTCAAAGTACAACACAAAAATTCTTAGGGGGCAAATACAGATATCCCTCCGCCCCAGAGAAACAAACGAACACGCGTTCCTATCGGAAACAAACAGGAACCAACTAGAACCTGAATTAGAAAACGGAAAACCGAGAACCGCCGCTCGGAAATAAGAAAAATGCTGCGTGCGCGCACCGAAAACCTGGCAAACAGGCGGTCTGTGAAACGACTCGGCAAGGCCACCGAGACCAGGCGCTGGGAGGAGAAAGCACCCAGTCAGAGGGAAAAACAAAGTTCCTCGGAAATCGGGGGAAAAAAGGGGGTCAGGTGAGGCGTTCCAAAAGCGGGTAGCGGGGCTATAGCCAAAGAAAAAATTAACGCCAAGGAAATACTCAAACAATACACGGTGGGCCGGGTTTGGGGCAAAGTGGGGCCCGAAGGGCCGGTTGGGGGGTGGCAAACCAGAAGCACCACCGGCGGGGGTGGGGGTCAACTTGACCGGACGAAAAAAAATCACACGGCCTGCACCAAAAAGGGGCTTTCACTAAGGGGGAGTTGAACGATGCGCCCCCTAATGAACAAGGGGGGCAGCGAGGAAGGACTAGGATTGGCATTTTCGTCGGCCGGGGAGTTAGGGGTAGCACGGGCGTCTGACGGCGAGAAAGACGAAACCGAGAGACACAACGGGCCCTGGGGGTTTTCAACGGGCGGTGCGTTGCGTCAGACAGCCAACCGGTAAAGAAAAGGGGGGCGAGCGCGCAAAGGGTGGGGGGCCACTCCAGGGAAGTGAAAACTACCAGGAAAGAAAAAACGGGAAGGCAAACCAAAAAAGAGGGGGAAACGCAAGTGGGGGGGGGGGAGTGATTCCGGGCAAATGGAAGGCACAAGCACTCAGGGACCGTTCAAGGGTAAGTGACTTTTGTAAACCAGAATCCGGACCGAACAAAGGTCCTTCGGGGGGTCACGGGTGTCTAGGGGGAACAGAAACTGGAGAATCCCAGCCGGGCGACCAGGGGAAGAAAAGGGTTCGTAGCCCCCTAAATTCTTTCTAGCTACGTAAGCAGGAGAAAAAGGCGGAATGGGTCCAACACGAAGAAACCCAAAAAGAAGTGAAAAAAAGGAGGCCAGGGAAACTAAATCCGAAAAGCAAGGACCTAGCAACAATTGGATAGTACGGGATTGATTGGGTTGAAAGAAGAGGAAATAACTTGATAATCAAAAGGAAAAACCGGGGTAGAACTGACAAGAATCAAAACGGTCAATTGCAAGGGAAGACAGTGGGCATATACGAGCCCACCAGGCACGTGTGACAGTCCACCTTAAGCCAAAGGCGGAAAAAAACGAAAAGAAACTAAAAGGGAGAGGGGGTGCGAATATAGAAAAAACAAAACATGATGCCCGCAAGGATGACAAAATACATCAGGGGAGAAGACGGGAGACCAAACGTAAACGTATCAAATCCAAAAAACACACAGACGGACCCAAAGAAAAACATTGAAAGTGGGGGGAGCCGGGAGCATGGGTCATGGTCCGGCAAACCAGGGGGGACCCAGAGGAAATATCTTTCCCGACATCCGAGAAAAAACCACCAAAACCAGTAGGGGGAAGGGACCTCTCACTCCCACCGACGACAAGATTCACCACACGGTGGAAAAGGGGAAACGGAGTCCCCTCGAAAAGACAACGACGGGTGGGGGGGCGCAGGGGCGACGAGATAAAGGTAACAATCATTATACTGGTGTGCGCCAGGGGAGATGGGGAAGAGGCGGGTCGAGGGGTCAACGGTTCCCGCGGGCTGGCAGAGAGGGCCGCACCGCAAAATTACCAATGAGACTAAAAAAAAAAGGGGAAAAATTGGCAAAGGCCAAAAGAGAAAGGATCCAAAAGAACCAACTGACAATAAAGCCTGAAAAAGCGCCAGAAAAGCGCGTTAAATGTGCTCCTAACGGTTCTGGATAGATCGAGGAGCAACTTGGCTTGCATGAGGGGAGAACCCCCCCAACCCTACCCCCCCCCGACGTCCCAGCAAAATAAAAATATTTGCCGTTTCAGAGGAAAACGAAGGGTATAACGTGGAAAGCGTGTCGACTTCCTTTGGGAAAGGTGAAGTTCGGTAAAGGTGACGGAAGGAGGTGGGAGGAAAACCCAGCGACCAAAAAAAAAAACAAAGTGGAAGGGGGGAATATCTAGTGGGGAAACCCGAGAGGGACACCTAAGATTTACAAAACAGGTATTCGCCCGCATAAGACCCAAGTACGATGGAAGGAAAAGAAAGTATTGCCGGGGTAGCAGGGGGGCACGTCGGTCACCGGGGGTGAAAAACACAACCGGAAAAATTTTGAAAGAGGGGGGCAAGGGCCGAACAAGTCAGCAAACATCGTTCGGACGTTGCCCTAACATAAAAAACCCGGAGGAAGGGGGGACTTACCCGGGGGAATTCGGCAGTTCCGAGGGGGGGGAAATCCCGAGGAGTGGAGAAAAAACATTCCGCCAAACAGAAGTCACGAGTCAATGAAAGGGAACGGGACGAAAATACTCACGCGAGAAAGCTAATGTTTGTTAGAGTTCAAAACAAAAGGTGGGTCGTAGAATGAAGGTCGGTCTGTCATAGTGTCGGATAAAGCGACCATGACATAGGGTCGAGAACAGGAGGGAAACCAGGAGAGGGGGGAATCACAGCAGCGAAATATAGTATAGCCACTGAAAAACGAGCAAAGTCAAAACGAGCAATCGGAAATTGATAGAAAACATAAAGGGCCCAACTAACGAGCTGTCGGGGCAAGCCTCGGACTGTGGTATCTAAAAAAAGCCTGGGGGGGTGGGGGGGGGCAGATTGGAAAGCACAAGGCTGGTTGGGGGAACGAGCGGTGTCCGGGATCTGGGGCAGGAACTAAAGGGGGGTGAAGGGGATACCAACCGAGGACGATGAGCGCCCGAAAACCTTTGGGAATTACCAAACCAGGGGGGGAACTACAAAAAATCAGTTCCTGGGAAGAAGGTATCAAAGGAAAGAGAAGTCACGGACTTCTGGCCAAGGGGGGAGGGTTATCTTCCCGTCGAAATAAAACTAAAACGAGTCCGGGGGGAAGGGCTCAAACAAGGAGCAGAGGTCTAAAGTCTGAAAAGAGACTGGACGCGGTTGGATAAGAAATCGCCGCAGAAGCGTTCAAAAGAAAAGAACAAAAAAAATCCTGCCCAAGCGCAACCATCCTGATAATACAGGAGACCTGTTGAAAAAGGGGGGCGGCCGTTGAAAAAAATCGCCCGCCAAAAAAAAAAAAAAATCTAAGCGGGGGAGGAGTTCTCACAAGGGGGGGTGGCCTAAACAAAAAACTGGAAATAAAGCGGGGAAGCAAAAAAGGAAAAACCGGAGTTTTTGGCTTTCCTTCGTTGATTGCATTCGGGTACCTTAAAAAAAAGCACCCTGTGAACAACGTCCAACGAAAAAGAAAGAAAAAAAAATAGGACTGGCGAGGTGGCTCAAGGTTGCTGTGATCCGGGAGGATCAAACCGGAATAGTCGGGTCCGCAGACTCCGATCAAGTACGAAAAAAAAAAGCGTCGAGGAGAGGCAAGTGGAGCAGTCTTGGGGTCCCTGCAAGGGGAGAAACGATATGTATAAGAGCTTTTTTCGAAAGACCCCTTATAAAAAAAAGGGGGGAGAAGAACGAGAAACAATAAAACAAAAAGTTCGTTTTATGGGTCCTCAGGGGAACGGCGATATTGAGCTGATGTCGGCAATCGGTTGCAAAAACGACCGGAAATTGGAAGGAAGGAAGGTTGAAGGCAG
>Ga0179593_1335896_pt1 | contig 10073 bp, 5 predicted proteins | sample CZODoug2_1_08_16_FD_185931 | JGI IMG/M metagenome (GOLD analysis project Ga0179593, IMG submission 185931) | Vadose zone soil fungal communities from Angelo Coast Range Reserve, California, USA - CZODoug2_1_08_16fungal (PacBio error correction) | ecosystem: Environmental > Terrestrial > Soil >...
GAGGGGAGGGGTAGCGGCGCTGCGGGATGTGGGAAGACACGGACACGGATCACGCGAGAGCGGGAAGGCTAGGATAGGGGAGGACCGGTGGAATGGCGATGGCTAAGAGTCTAAGAGGAAAAGGACACTCGTGGTGCGTAGGGGAAGGGGACCCTCCGTTATGAAATCATTCCGCGGGTGGGGGCCGTGCGCGCGGCGATAAGGTATAGTCCGCCGAAAGTGGGGCCATGACGGTGAGAAAAAGAGTGCGGGGTCTCAGGCCGGGGGCGAAGGTACAGAGGAGGGGGCCACCCGAGGTAACAACGGGAATTGGGAGTTAAAGGTCGGTCATCAAGCAACAAGAACAATTTGGGTGAGAAGAAATTCTAGACATTGCGGATTCTGGGAGGGGACTGAAACTCCCTGGAAGGGAAGAAAGAGAGGGGAAAGGCTGGGGGTCATCAAACGAATCTGTACATCTGGAACGCGGCGTTAATGTTCGGGGCCTGGTTTATTGGGTAGTGAATGGGGAGTCATAAAGGACCAAAGGTAGACGTTACACATTTGGCTCGGAGCGAGTGAACAATTTAATAAGCTTGTGTAAATCCGTTTCCGTCCAAGGTGAGGCCAATAGCCCGGGTCTTCCCGCGGCCTTTAAAGACTTCCGCAAGAGAGGACGCGAGTTGGCGTCAACTGTCGACCGGGACTGCCTATCGATCCTGTGCTTGTTGCTTGGCAGAATAATAAATCATGGTGACCAGGAAAGATTTGCCCCAGGTTGGGGGGCCTAAGCAGATGTGTCCTGTAGAATAGCTGTCCGCCGGCGGCAGCAGCTAGAGCTGTGGTTTATGTCGGGGTAATTGTGGGTAATGCCCAAAGACCGGACGGAACGCGATGGGTCGACATCAGTTCGACAGCATCGGGCTGTCTCCCAAAAAAGTATCGGTCAATTCAGCGAGCAGGCTAGGCGCGGTGGGCCGGCGGATAGCTGTGAGGTAACGTCGGTGGGGTGGTGCTAGGGGGCGTTGAGTAGGAGGGAGGGTCCGTTGTGGGTGGTTGTAGGTGAAAATGAGATTTTGTCGTCTGGTGGTGGACTGTCTCTTGGTGTGCTCTGTGCGCGTGTTGGGTGTGTCGTCTGTGAGAAAAAGGTAAAAGCGAAGCGGGTTGGGAAGCGGTAAGGGAGCTTGTATTCCTGCCAAGACGGGGAATGCAACGGCTGTTGGATTGTTTAAATCGTCAAGAGTGCATTAATCCAAAAAAAAGGTACGAGGTGACGCGCAGCTGAGGGAATCGAGGTTAAATGCGTAAGTGAGCGGAACAGTTTTGGGCTTTGAGTGGTCAAGCATATTGATGTGACTGGGCATATCGTGATTACGACGGAAACGTGGGGCTTTATTGAAGCCGCACAACTGTGCTGAAATGCGGAACAATGGTCAGCGAGTCAGAAGAAATGAAAAAACGGAATGGGGGACCAACGATTCGGGCAGACTTCCTGGGGTGAGCGGCTCACCGGGTGGCATAGGCCAGACTAAGTCCGCCGAAGACAATGATTGCCCGGAGCCCGGAACGAGCACTCATGGAACGAAGGCAGCAGGCGGGGGTGTCGTCAAGTTTGGCTTTCGCGGGCAGAAGGTTGCTTGACCAATATTGGGGTTACTCGTTGGGATTTTGGTCGGGAAGAAAACGAAAGTAAGCGGGGGGGGAGGAGCCGATTGGGGGGCAGGGTAGAGGAAAGAGCTCGTCACCACGACGTGATGGTAACTGGCTAAATGATGGGAAGGATGGGAAAGGGGGGGGGGGGGGAGCGGCGGCGGGCGTTCGAACCTCAAGAGGTACGCATCACATCATGTGATAGGCCACTCCTTATGAAAAAAGGGCAAACGAAGAATTCTTCACATAGCTGCCACTATGGTTGGGAAAATTCCGACAGTAAAAAAGAGGCAACGGCAGGCGTTGGAAGGGACTACCTTGGTGCCGTAAAGGTTTTCGTGACAATATCCTACCCCGCGGGAACGCGGGACAAAACGCGTGGAGTAAAGATCGCTGTCAAAAAGGGGGCTTTCCGATGTATCGCGCGCATATTTAACAGAAAACGGGGGGAAAGCCAGGGAGTCCTAAAGCGCCAGAAATTGGGGGGCCTCGGGGCTGGGAGCAAACCCTTGAGAATCCAACACGAGTGGGCGAGACGCAAATTCTGAGCCTCCCGACTGGGGGAGTCATAGTGAGCTCTCAACCAGGATACCGATGTGGGACACTACAACGCACAGAAAAATACACCCCAGGGACATGGGCGAAAAACAAATTTCGGAGTCCCAGAAGCTTCGGTGGGTCGATTACCAGAAAAAAAATCGACGATAGTCGATGGCCTGCGGGAAACAGGAAAACTTCGAAAAGGAGAAGTAAAAAAACGAAGGATTCTTGGAAACAATCTCTGAAGCGAAGCAAAAAGTGAAACAAAATCTGAGGACTACTGCTCTTCGATCGCAGATCAAACGGGGAAATTTGAATTTAGGGGGGGGGAAGGAACGCGGCAGCTGGGGAGGGAAACACCGCATTCATGAGCACGCGCACACAGGGCTCCAGGGTGGTCAACTTGTCCGGGGGGAAAGTCAATCGGTAAAGAAACTGAAACATTGGGGAAAAAAGCAGCAAGCACAGCGTGGGTCAAAACACAACGACACCTGACGGAACAAAGCCAAGAAGAGCGGTAACATTAAAGTGCGGAAAAAAATGACGCGATTAAGACCTAACCAAGGGATGAAAAGGGAAAACTTCATCAGCTGACGTGCCACACAAGCTGAAAATGAGAACGGTCACGAAAAAAAGGAAAGATAAAACGCAAATAAGGGACTGTATCCAGTCGAAGTGACTCCAGTCCACTCAGGGAGCAGGATCACGCCGAGAACCTTCTCGATTGTTAATCTGCTCAGAAAAAGCTTCCAAGGTAAACAGGGCCTGGAGGAGAGTTAAAACTATCATTGCGGGTTCGGGACGAATTTATCGATTCGGTGCGAGTCTCCGGCGGAGTGGTTTGAGGAGGCCGAGCCTGGGGAATGCTCCACCGAGGTCAAAAGCATAGAGTTAGGAAGAAGGAAAATCGAAATAGTCTGGGTTTCCTTTTATCGCAATTCACACCGCAAGGAAAAAAACAAAACATCGAACACTGGTATGAGAGAAGGAAAAAGGACAGCGAGAGTACATTAACGAGCTAAGGGCCAAAGGGGGGGGGGTGGGGGAAAAAGTTTCCTGGAAAACGGAATTAAGGAGGGGTGAGGAAAAAGGGCAAAAAAAGAAGTGAACAGGGATCTGCTTCGTCGCATGAGAACCGCGGATAGGTATGCCGCAGCCTTCCGGTCTGACGAGAGCAAACGTGGGGGGTGCCCACCGGTCTAGGGTTCGTAGGATCCCCAGAATTGGTAGGGTAACTCTCCGGAATCTGTGAAGCCAAAGTTCCTTGGTTTTTCAAGCAAGGAGATTCAAAGGAATCCGCACTTTCGCGAACCCGCGTTATAGGCATTCTTCTCGAGACCACCTTGAAAAAATCACTCCCTTAATGCACGGGGAGGGCAAACAGGAGGGGAAAATCGGGCGAGGCTTGTTCGCAACACGGCGGCCGGGGTCTGTTTATTGATTGCCGACAGGAGGCTACCCCGAGACTGTCAGATTTCTGGTGTAATTGCCTGCGCGGCGGGTGGACAGAGGTCGAAGTATGCAAAAGAAACGGAGGGATGAACAGAGACGGATCCAGGCGGGACTCCATGTCCCCAAAACAAACAGCACCGCGTGATGTAGAAAGAGTCAGGGAAAAACTTGCTACAAAAAAGAGGGGGAAGTCTTGGAGAATGATGCAATCAGGATTCTCCATCCTCCTTTAAGAGTGTGGAAAGCTTGCGAGGGGCGTGTATCTTCCGAAAGGTCTGGAGTAACCGCCGGCCATCGCAGCCTCCCATCCGGCCATCAACCCAGAGACAGAGAGATTGTGGGTCTGGTAAGAGAACCTCGGGTGTGATTCAAGCACGGGGGGGAAATATCACGCCATCGCACACGTTGAAACCAAAGACAAGGTAATAAAAATAATCCACGAAAAAAAAAAACAAAGGGAGTAGAAGTGGTTGTGTTCAAGCAGGACTTTAGAAAATCAATTAAAGGGTGGGTGAACATGGAGGGACCGGGGAAATAAACCCAAAAACCTACCCCCCTAGCTGACGAAATCGCTACGGAACGAATGCAAGATACAGCGACATGCCCGGGAGGAACAAGCATGATAAGGGTCTCGGGGCGCGCAGGGCGGACAAAATCAACAAGCCGGCAAATAACTGGGCTCTAAAGATGTGCGAGGGGGGGGGGGGGGGGGGGGGGGGCTAGACTGGCTTGGGCACTTATTGAAAGGGAGATCCGGGGAGTGTGTAACAGGGGCCTGGAGAATCCTTAGTCTAACAGGCAGAAACTTGGTCACGCAGATGAAGTAAGGGTGAAGGTATACAAAAAAACAGAACCACAGACTACTAGCCAATAAACGTAGAAAACAAAAAAAAAAAAAAAAAAAAACAGAACACACACGGTGTGGGCGGAGGACTCTTCAAGTGAGAAGGGGATCCGCATGGTGGAGGGAAAAAAAAAACGAGAAAAAGCATTAGCAATACCACGTTGCAAAATCGAAGACTTTCCCGGGGTCCTGCCGCAGGGAGGGCCAAATTCGTGACCCCGTCACGTCGACAACCGGGCCTCCGTCGGAGGCCTGTTAAGAGGGGGGTAAAAGAGCTTCTTGAATCCGAAGCAATTCCGTTTGCCAGAAAAAGTTTGCCCTCATTTCGTAACTTTTCAGGAACGTAGGAGTCCCTCCGATCTATGTTCATTCACGTCAAAGGGGGAAAGTGCGAAAAAAAGGGGAAAAAAAGGCAGAGCTAGGTCATAACGTTCGGAAACCGCATCTATTGGTCCCCTGACTACAAAAAGAACTTTAGAGGACAATTAACCAAGGTGACTCCTCCAAGGAGGGGAGGTGCACCTTGGGAGGGACGGGGGGAGGAATAAGGGAACCAGGGGTCAGAAACAAGGAGGCTCGGCCGGTTCAATCTCCAAGGGCCAGAGAGGGAAACTGTCAGGAAAACGAGAGGTTGGGATCTTTTCAGGAGAGTGATTCCTCTAAAGGGAGGGGGAAATGGGATCCCCGCTCGGAGAAAAAGATTGATTTGATTTGAATGCTTCCTGCGTGGGCTTCGTCAAGGTACTGTACCGAGAAGCTGCTTGAGGAGGGGGAAAAGACACCATGGGGCGAGGGAGGTCATGTACGTCGTTTGTTTGCTGTTTAGTAAAAAGAATTCGGTGTTCTGCTTCAAAGGGGATAGAGCTGCTTGGGATGGAGTCCGGCTTAAAGTTCGGATTGAAGCACTCAGCGTTGCGCCCGAGAAAAACAAATGTTTGGAAGTAAAAGAGTGAGGGGGATGACCACAATGAAGGGGGGGGGGGACACAACACGAAGGAGAAGACTTCGTGATAATTGTGCAGCGCTCGGCAGTGGGGGCTTCTCTTAAAAGGAGGCCGCCAATAAATGAATTCAGGTGATTCTGGGGTCATGAGCGATAAAATAGCGTCCGCCGGGCGCCGCCATCCAGTGGGGGGGGGGGGTTGGTGGGGTGGGGTGGGGGGGGGGGGGGGGGGGGGGGGGGGGGGGGGGGGGGGGGTGGGAGGGGGGGGGGGGTGGCTCATTGTCGTAAAGTTGTTTCGCGTCCCATCAACAAATACACATTACTGAATAAAAGGGCAAAAAGGACGACATTGGGGGAAGAAGGTTTGAGGTTCGCCAGAACATCGCAGGGGGTCGTCTCGCAAGCGGAATGAAGAGACCAAAACGATCTGAAGATTTGCTGACAGGCGGGGTGGGAAACGTGCGGGGAGTTGACACCAAGCCGCTACGCGATGAGACCTTGGGAGAGAGAAGCTCCTGGTAATGACCGGGTCGCCGTGTGGGATCGTGCTGTTGGCCGAGAGAAAAATCGTGGGGTGTCGAAAAGTTAAGGGTGCACAGAAACGAGTGAACGGCTGTGACCAGGACTACCTTTTGCTGTAATATACAGAGAAAATCCAAAAAACATCGAGATCTCAAAAAGGAGATGATGAAAAGAAAATATATGGCCAAGCTGTGACCGTAGACGCGCGCATATTGACGAAACCTTTACGGGGTCCAACTTTAGTAATGCAGGCCTCGTTTCCGGGGAATAATTCAGGAAACGATTGGGCAGGCAGCAAAGCATTCCGAGCAGAAACGGAACGTTCATAGGTTGTCGCTATCAATTGCCTTGATCGCGTAACGATGGAGGATTTGTGGAACGAACTAAGGGCAGCAACGATCCCATGATGCGGGAGAAAGAGCGAAAAGAGGATTAGGTACCATAAACGGCGTGTTTTGAACAAGAAAAAAAGTCAAAAAAGGCAAACTGAAGACGATGACTTCGAGTGAAGGGCTTACCCCATTCAACCTTGAAAAGCAAACAACGAATGGGAGGGAACACTCTTAAGCTAAGGAAAAAGAGGTTAGGCGTTCCATCGACGCTATCTGAGGGCTTTCCGGACCAGTCAAACTAAAGAAGGGAAGGGGTAGGGGAATGAAGTAGATGAAGCTTCCACCAGATGAAAAGCACACCAGGATACTATCTTCGCCGCGCAGTGGGGTCAAAGGGGCCGGCACTCAAGAAAGCCCTACTGGACCCGGGGCAGCTCTCAAGAAGAGAGGTCGTGCTTCAATCAAAAATACATCATCCACGTAATCAAGCAAAAAATGATTCTCATTGCCACATTGAAGCAAATAGCGGTCACAGCGAACCTGACAAGTAAAACTCACATGGGAGGAACTGACAAAAATTCAGCAGAGAGCGTTCAAAGAGGCCTTCGTGATTAAGCGCACCCAGGGAATAAAGCATAAATCCTGGGAAGAAACCGGTCAATAAAGTCCCGCCGTGGAGGGCAGGGGCCCCTGACAATCAAAACCCTCTCGTTCGAAAAAAAACAAGAACATCACGGTCAAGGGGCCGTGAAGAAGGGTGACAGAAGCAGTTCAGGTTCTGGGGGAAAAGAGGGTATTCCGACAAGCTTTCCGGGGAACGATCGCCGGCGGCAGGTAGAGAAACTGGGAAGTTCACGTTTGGTAGTAAACGACACTTAGAGATGCGAACGTGATTCCGAAAGCGGGTGACGTTGGACGTCGTCAGGACTACAGTTAGAAATGCGAAACTCTAACGAGGAAGGCCGGGGGGAGAGACACTATTCGTAGGAAAGATGCTTAGGCCGAAAGGGGGGGGGGGGTGCAAAGGGGGAACTGGACGTTCAGTGAGCGAAAATGAACTCAGCTCTAAAAAGCTGAACTTCGATCGTCGCATTATGGACGAACCCCATTTGATCGTAGCGGGCCGGCAGAAAACGGGGAAGGAGAAGGGCAAGTGGTATTTGGAACCGGTTCCGGGTTCGACCCTCTCAAAAATTCACCTTCCGAATCTCGAAAAGGGTGTCAAACTACAAAAACTTAAGCGGGTTCCTTGTATGCATCAAAGTAGTCTCCGATCTAAAGAACCGGAAGAACCTTCGGGGGAAAAAAAAAGGGACAGGATTTCGCAATCTGTAGAAAAAAAGACTGATTATCATGTCCTCACCCGGCCATTAGGAAAAACGATGGAAAAGGGGCAGGGATGACCAAACGGGCTGCCGGGGTGGTTGAATTATACCGAATAATGCAGCTCCCCGACTTAAAGAAATGTCGGTGGGTCTGGCTGCATGCGGGAATTTCTGAGGGGACAGGGGAAAGTTGCGAAAGTCAGAACCAATTTCCCGGATTATGAACTCTACTTGTCTCCAGATTAGAAAATGTCCCCAGGGGGTAAATTTCGTTTTAGGCGTCCACAGGACGTCGGAGCCCGATAGTACGGGAAGGGTTCGCGGATGAAATCAATTCTCCACGGGATCCCTTTATCGAGGTCGTGGGTAAACTATGTGATCTGAAACTGAGGGCGAATGCTGCCACAAAAAGAATCTGGTCAAGACGCTAGTCCAGCAATTCCAAAGTCGAACACCACCACTTATTGGGAAAAAGAAGAAGAGTAAGTGCGGTATGCTTTTTACGGACTGAAGAATTCCATCACTGACGACTAAGAGACGAAAGAAAAGGGGGCCAAAAACGACCGGGAAGGAAAACGAAGGGAGGACAGTGGATCCATTATACTACAGTAAGACCAGACACCGGGATAAGGTTTCCTCTTGACCGGGTGGTGAAGGAGGCCACGAAGGGAGAACTACGTCATCTCCTGGACTTGGCAGGGTACTTGGACCGCCGCCGAAAACCTGGTTCAGCGAAGAAACTAAGACAAAAAAATCTGATGAGGCGAGGGGGGAGCATGTCGGGAAGAAAGAAAAAAGACCCGGCAAAAGGGGGCGAAACTAAAGCCCAGAAGGGTTCTTAACCAAAATTCTTGGCGCTCAAAATTAGGGTGATGGGAGAGGGTGGGACTAATACTGTAAAGTCAGAGACCTTTTTCTGACTGTCCGCCTGCGGGAATCAATTGAAATCCTAGGCCAAGGGTCTTCGGGTGGGCTCGGGCGAATGGAAAAATCTGTGAGAAGAAAGAGGGGTGAGAACCAGAACGTTTTGGAGCATACCACGTGCCAATTAGCGCTATTTGCCGCTCGCATAAAAAAAACGAGGTTCGTCTACAAGGAAGGATCGCAGATAATCCTTTTTGAAGATTTTAGAGCTTCGGAAAATGACGCAGGAAGTCCAAGGGAAGACCCAGGAGAGCAGATGTTTGGAAGAAGGAGCGGGGGAGGGCCTCCGGGGGCTTCAGAACAGATGTTCGGAATTGGGGGCTTCGCATCGTGTGGGAGAAGGGGGAGAAAAGAAACAGGCAACGCAGACTAGGGGGGGGAGCACGGAGGAAAGCGCATCGAAGTGGTTCCCTCCAAAGCGTGAATAAGGGTCCAAGTGCCCTTAAAAAAAAAAAACGGCGCGGCCTGGGAAAAAAGATAGCTGTCGGAATAATTTCAGGAAACGTTTCAGATTAATGCTACTTACATCCTCAAGGAAAGGGCTAATTGAACTGGTCTTGTCTTGAGCAGAGTGTGACGGTTGAAAAAGGGGCCGGGAAAACTTGGAGTATGAAAACCACTTCTACGGGATTGGGCCAGGCCTGATACAACATTAGGAGAATTGGGGAATATAGGCCCTTCGTTGGGAAGGGCGGGGTCCGAATCAGATCACTGGTGAATGCTGAGCACGAGAATCGTTAGAAGGGGGGGGGCGTGGCAAGGGAGGCGCAGGTAATTCACACTGTGGTGGGGGGTGTGGTGGGGGGGGGGGGGGGGGTGCTCGCCTGTACAGCGAGGGTCTGCTTCAAAAGGTGCATATCGCGCTTGACGGTTGGGAGGACGCGTGACGTTGAGTTGGGATGAAAGCGGGGATTGCAACAATCTGGCGTGGAAGGGGTAAAGGGAGGGCAGGCCCGGGGAGTGCCTGCCACAAAAGGACATGTTGACCCAACCCCAGCGGAGCTCTATTGTGCTAAAGAAAAAGGTCCAGACTGAACTAAGGACCGCGAATGAAGTAGTTGGATTCGGTCCGGAAGAGGAGACTTAACGCTGGAACGCCGCCAGCCTAAGTTGACTTCGCAAAAGAAAAAAAAAAAGTTTGCTGTTAAACGAAATTCAGGGCGGGGGGGGTCCTTGCGGGCCGGGGAAAAAAGGGTGGTGAATGTTTGCCCCAGAAACAGAAGGGAAGAGGTAACGCAGCTCGCAGGATGGTCTAGGTAATGAGGCTCGGTCAAAAAAGCTGATACTATCAAAAAATTTGTGGGGCCGCCAGTGCGGAGGGGAGGTTATCTGCGGGCGGAAAAGGTCCGGAATTCTAGAAAATTCATTGATAGAGCCAAGACTCCTTAATGGTGACCGGGTCCAGTCGGAGAGGGGTGGCTGGTGCACAAGCACTTTTTTGTAAAAGATGTAAGTGGGGGGGGGGGAAAACCACCGAACACTGCGGCAGGTTGGCCCATTGTTTTTGTAGGTTTGAGGGGGGGTAAACTGCGCCGGATAATCCGGGTACGCGCCGACAGGAA
>Ga0179593_1382550_pt1 | contig 10073 bp, 8 predicted proteins | sample CZODoug2_1_08_16_FD_185931 | JGI IMG/M metagenome (GOLD analysis project Ga0179593, IMG submission 185931) | Vadose zone soil fungal communities from Angelo Coast Range Reserve, California, USA - CZODoug2_1_08_16fungal (PacBio error correction) | ecosystem: Environmental > Terrestrial > Soil >...
GCTCAGGAGAAGAGACCTGGGACTGCAGCGCAACTTAAAACGTCTTCCTTGATCTAATTGTTAAGTGCTCAAACAGGGAAGAGAAGCTCAAAAACTTCCGGAAAGCAGAGGGGGTCTCTTCAATTTGCGGGCATCTGGAAAGCTGGGGTCTCCGATGGGCGATTACCGGCGGTAAACTGGCAGATCAACAAAAAGAATAACACGTCCCCGTATTGTAAATAGTGGATATAAGGGCTTCAGAATGGAGTGACGGGGGAATTTCGGAACGCGATTGGGGTACTGGCTCTCCGCCTCTCCAAGCAAAGAAATCAGCGGCCATCTGATATAAAAAGGGGAGTTGCAGTGCCTCCTGACTCAGCGGCAAGTCAACGGAAGGACTTAAAGCCCATGACACCAGCAGTTTAATCGCAGGGGGGCCTGGTAGAAAAAAATGCGACCCGATTTAAAGTCCAAGAAAAAGACGAGATCCGTTTGGACGGACCCCGCGCGGGCCCTCCCTGGGAGTCGAACCTGTCGCCGTGGGGGAAGACTGCCACCACGATCTTGGGTACATACGAGGAGCAGGTGGTTCCTCTATGAGAGGTAGACGCCCAGACAGGTGGGCGGGGGGCCACAAACAGACGACGCTAGGCGATGCCCTGCATCAGTACCGCAGAGAGTCCACGAGAGCAAAAGAAGAAACCGTAGGCCTGCCGACGAGAAAAGAGGCAACCGGCCAAAGCTTCGGAAAAAAGCGGGCACCATGACGAAAACTGTCAATGTTTCCAGAAAGACCCCGAGGTAATAGAACCTTAACGGAAGCGGGGGTAAGGAAAAAAAATCCTGAGGCGTCCGAGGAGGAGAAAAGCAAGATAGCACCGGAGGGAGCCAGATCTCGGAAACAGAGTAACTCCATGCCAGGACCGTCCCGTACCGTTGGTATCCCTGAAGTAGGGGAGAGGAAGCTGGTTGAAAGACCAGGTCTGGAGACCAAAAGGGAGATGGCCCAACAGTTGGAAGGAAGGGGAGCGTCGTAATCAACCTCGAGGGAAACCGCTAGCTAAAAGAAGAAGTGGGGGAACCTGAGTGAAAGTAAAAAGGCTCAATCTGCACGGCCGACGCTGAAAAGGAGGGAAGGACCGGCAAAAAAGAGAATGCCAGCGTTCCGTCATGATGGAAGGAGTGATCACTCGCAAGGCGTGGAGTGTTATTTAATTTGACGGTCATCATCAAGCCTCGGTAAAATTTATGCAGGGAGGGCAACTGGCCAGACAGGAACACCGAAGGCGGAGTAAAAGGTGAATGGCGGTGCCGGTAAAACCAAAAAAAAAACAGCTCGCGACATGTCTAACAAAGGAAAAAAAAAGTACATCACTTAGAGTGCTCGGGGAGTTAGGGAAAGGAATCCCCGCCAAAAAGAAAGGGTACCAGCCGTGCCGGTTCGGGACTTTGATGCACGCTCGGTCTCTTCGCCGCCAGAATCCCTATTGGATTAAGAAGCACTCCTCAAGGAAAGAGAGAGTGTGTTAGTCCGAAAATAGATCAATCGACCCCGGGAGAAAAACAGATGAAAGAAAAAAGGACTTACAGGGGGAAAAGATATACGAGGACATGTAATTTAGGCTTTTGCTGGTTATATTTCACTTACTGGGGGCCCAGTAGGAAAAATATGAGCACAATTCGGGAAAGAGAGATCCGAGAGGCCGACTCAGGGGGGCCAAAACCGGCGGCGGCAGGGAGCAGGAAATTCTGGGCCGGCTAGAGGAAGGAGGTCGACGCCGACGAACTCCGAGATCACTTAAAATCAAAACGTCCAACATCAAAGTCCTGCAAGGCCGCCTCCATCAGCAAAGGTGGAAGAAAGTACAGGGAGGGGGAAAGGAGCAGAACCTGAAAAGAAAAAGGGCGAAAAGTGGTCGGGCCCTAGGCAGAAACGCAGAGAAAAAGCACGATCTCTCCAAACAACGGGGGGGGGGAGATATATATAGCGCTTCTCACAGGCGGAGAAATATTTGCTCGTCTGAAAGCGGCCGATGGACTCGTGGACAGACTCAAAACTCCGCTTGAAAGTTGCGGCTGGAGGACCCTGGCCTTGTTCAAGGGAAGTGGAGGGCGTGGTGGGGGATTGTCATCTTTCGTGCCCATTATGGACCCCGCTCATGAAAAGATCCCAGAAAAGCCTTCCGCTGAGACGGACGGGAAAAGGGGGGGGGGGAAAAAGGCATTCGGGGCCGCGCTTAATAGAGCCGCAGATGGGATTCAACCCTGGCCCTGGCCATTCTGGGAGGATTACCCGCCACAGCCCTAAAACTAAACCTTGCCAGGGCGAGTCGCTCTAACGGATGGCGTATCGTTTTCAAAGGACAGTGAAAAGAAGAGAAGCATACACATCGCGGAGAACGGCGGGCGAATCCCGCCTCTTTCGTAGGGGGATTTAGCAAAACGCTCGCAGGAACAGGAGAAGGACACGACATCAAGAAAGGAAAGCCGGACGGCAGCACGAAACCGCACCCAACGCAACAACGAGCAATAAAAAAGAAGCACGGCTTAGATCTTGACAATATAGGAGGGGAAGGGGTTGGGCGTGCGGGCTCTCCCGACCATGACCTGTCCTAACCGTGCGGGGGCTGAAGACGAGGGGGAAAAAAACGCACCCGCCCCTGCTTCTTCCTTCTGAAAAGGCCGGAACGGAGAATCCGCCATTGGGTAAGGGAAGCCGGTGACAATACGCAGAACTAAGAAAGGACGAAGGGTACCAAGGGCTACTGCGTCGGCCCTTGCAGAAAAAGGAAAAGGACCGGGGTAAAGTACACCGTAAAACCAAAGCGGCAAAAAAAGCCGGTCCTGGTCAGAAGAAGGGGGGAGTCTACATGCTACTGAAAAAAGGTTTTCAGTGGCAGAAGAAAAAAATGGTAACTGAAGGGGTAAGAGACAACCAGCAGACGAACCCGCCCTTACCGAAAGGGGAAAAAGGCCCGGAGCCGGACCAAAGATACGTTCCATTTGTTCAAATCCTCCTGTAGGCATTACCTCAAAAAGGTTTCTATCTCTCCCGGGAAGGAGGGGGAGGAGCCACCAAGCACCGCGCACAGAGTTGGGAGAACAGGTGACGGGTCTAGTACCAGGGGAGAAGCTACCGCGATGTTAAATTGGATCGGCAAAAGCGGCTCAGGGGAATGCAAACGATTCTGAAGGAAGAGCAAACGAAAGGCCAATAGCGGGGGGACGGGGCCCGTCGTACGGTTCGGGCGTAGCCGTGTGTGTCCGAGATGCGGGAGGGAAAGGCAGCGGAAGCCAGACGCCCGGCCGTCGGAGGCACTGTGGCCTAACCGAAACACCAGTAGGGGAGGCCTGCACTTCACCGCGAAAATGTTCATCTGGGGAAATCTTGTCAGTCAGAAAGTGTCCAACGCGCGGTCGGGGACGGGGGGAAAAGCGGACCAAAAACAAAATAGAGGAAGAAACAGCGGAGCAAATTCGGGCGTTATGGCCAGGACCAACGGGGGTGTTTCATCAACTAGGCCATTTTCTGCTCAGCCGGGGGGGGGGAAAGTTAGAAAACGTACTCAAGGAAAAATCAGCCTTGCACTACAACTCGCGGAAAACCGGCTACCATCAAAATGTAGTCATTTCAATTCTTTAGTGAAGTCAGTGGGAGGGAGATGCGGGACCAACCGACCCTGGATGTAAAGGGAGAAAACACAGGACTCAAAGTCAAAAAAAAGAACGATGAAAAGAACAAAGGTCACGTTCATTCTTCCAAGCGATAGGGGTCACAGGTTACACATCGAGACACTACCAGAGAGGCAGGGAAAAGAGTTGACCAGAAAAGGCACGCAAGAACGTGCAATGGCTCGTAAACGTTGGGCTTGGGAATTGAGCGAAACCTGGTCCTATATCCTGGAAAGGACTTAAAGGAACTCCGATATGCTAGATCAAAACAAAAAAGGGGGAAAGGAAAGTAGATAAATCGGCACTTATCAGTACAAACCGAAGTATCGAGGACCCGAAACTCTCACTTTTGGTCAAAACCGGTAAAGTGAGCACTATCTACGTCCACACGTCCTAAAAAGGGGGAGATCGTGCCATCATACGGGAACTACGGAATGTTCAAAGGAGGATGAACGTGGACCGAGGCTAAAACCGGCTCTGACGTCACGTGAAAAAGCTGCGCGTGCGACGTGCGCGCAGTCCGAGGACGTTGGCAAAGGAAGAAATTTTGGTGTCAAGCCTCCCGAAAAATCAAGGGAAGAGAAAAGGCCAGCTCTCTTTTCAGACGGGGGGAACGCCGAGCTGAAAGGGTCGGGTCCAAAGGGGTTAGCTGAGGCGTGCTACCCATTCCCAAAGAAGGTTAGGTATAGGGTAGTATGGGGGAAGGTGGATGCAAGGGGAGGGGTTGGGGGGGGGGGAACAATGAGGGGGGGCGCCCGAGAAGGTAGGGGGGTGTAGGTGGAAGGAAGACGGAGGGGGTAGGGGGAAGGCGTGAGGAAGGAGCAAGAGTAGGAGGGGCAGAAGGGGGGGGGGGGGGAGAGGGGAAAAGGGATGGAGTCAGGGATCATAGAGGGGTAGAGTGGTGGGTTTGGGGGGAAGGGGCTCGGAAGGAAGAGTTGGGTTAGGGGGTAAGGTGACCTGCCTCTAGGCTCCTGGGGGAGACTGCACGAGTCTCGGACCGGCCCGACGGTCCGTGGAACAGGAAAAAAGACGAGAGATGGAATAGGATCAACAGAAGGCTAATGAAAAGTCTACGACCACGTCAAGTTTGGCAAGAACCGTAAACCATATTCTGGTGACAACCTCTGCCCAGGGGTTCCTCAGGGCTGCACCGACCTAGAATGGTGGGGGGTCGTGGGGGACAGTCCCTCGGAGATCGCCGTGAGGGGAGCGGGAGCGGGGAACCAGGACAATATGCACAAGGGATCAAGGGCCAAGATTCCGACAGAAAACGCGGATGAATCTCCTTTTCTCTCTCGGAAAGCTCAACATCAAAGATCCAGTCGGAAGTTGACCTTCAGCGGATCTTTGAAAATAGCCCTTCGAACGGAAAAGGAAGGTACCGCCAACTTCGGAGAGGAACTGCGGCGAGCGAGGGAAGAAGACAGGTGAAAAAAGTGTAGTGCTCGAGCTTCAACGGAGGGAGGAACTCCATTGCATTGTCCGCGGGGAGTAGCTCCAGGGTGAAGGAGAAAAGGTAAGAATTCCTACTTTAACAAAGGTTTAGAAAAATACCACGGGGAAAAAAATGGTCTGGGCGGGCGCACATTAAAAGGCGCTAATCGCCAGCAAAAGGGGGGAACATGACCGCGCAGATGGATAAGCACGAAGCGGCCTGCGCCCGCGGGGCTGTGGGCATGAAAGGGGAGACGCATTGGTTCGGGACTTTCCGGCCAGGAGAGAGGCCTTGCCGGCTTGCTGTCTTCACTCTCTGCCCAGAAAAGGATTTCCCTAAGGGGCCGCCAGGAGAACAGTGGATTATGAGGGGGAGTTCGTGTGGGGCCACTGTCACAGAAAAAACCGCCCGAGAGCCCAGAAAAACATTTCGGTGGGGGGCAGAAAACCACCAAAGGCAAAAAAAGAAGGCAGCACAAATGTAGCACATTTACGTCGGGCAGAAGGGGGCCAGGCCTGTTAAGGAAATGAAAAAAAAGCAGAAAACAGACCGGTCGGTGAAAGGAGACGGTGGACCGTGAAGGTCTGCAGAAAGGGGCGCACTGCCTCCTCATCGTACCGAGGATTGTCTCTAAAGAAAAAATGCACCGGGATATCATGGGGAAAAAAAGGAAAAAGCGCATTAAGTCATGAGGTCAAAAAGAGAAAGCAGGAGGCGTCGAAATGCTCGTCAGGTGTAACGTGGGGGGTCCTGGGAATCTAGGGCCGGGGGAGTAAAATAGGGAAAAAGCCGTGACATGCGCTATCATCGGCCAAAAAGAAAAGGAAGGGGGAAGTCCTCAACCGGCGGCAACGCACTCCTGGCAGGCGACCAGGAGCCTTCAGGCGGAGATAATCACTTAATCCAAAACGACCGGAAAAATGAAAAAAAAGCATCACAACGGCAGCAAGAAAGGAAAGCAATTCAAGACAGTTGGAAGGGAAATAACCGAGAAAACATGGAGCGAGATTCCATTTTCAACGAAAACCGCGGCCCGCGGTGCAAAGCTAGGGCGAGAGAAACACACGATGATTATAGGAGTTCATCTTTTTGCCAAAGTCAAAGGAGACCAGGGGGTGGACGGAGCGTCCATCAAAAGGCATGATTGTAGAGCTACCGCTAAAGACGTAATGGAGGTCCCCGGGAAGTTCTAAGACGGCCTGGAGTGGAGGGGAAAGTAAGTGTTCGATAGACGTGCCCATTCTGATTTCGTCAACCAAGGGAAAAAATCCGCAGGAGACGCACGACCGTAAGAACCGGCCGTACGAAAAAGTATACTCAAGTTAATAAGAAAAAGCCGCCCTGGTTCCAGTAGTCCTATATGAATCCCAGACTAAACCGAAAGTAACCCATGAGAGAAAAGGGAAACTAAAGCTGGCGGTCAATGAAAAAATAATTGAAAGGAAAGAAAGAAGGCAACAAAGCTAACCCGTTTCAGTTCGGAGGGGACGGCGGAAGCCCGCCTCGCGAGGGGGGGGAGCTAACGAAGCAGAAAGCCAAAAACTTAATCAAGGAAAAATGTCTAACCTGGAGAGGGAGGCAGAAAGCAGCAAAAGCAAACAAGACAACTGAGGGGAGAGTAAAAAGACTGACGAAAATCTCGGCATGTGTTTCGTTCGGAATGCAAGCCAGTCTGACTCAGAAATTGACTTCGAAGATCAAAGGGCAAACACGTCAACAAAGCAAGACAAGAAAAGGCAAAATGCTGTACACCAGTAAATCCGCAAGAAAGATTTCCTAGGGGAAATCTAAGCAATCCGTCCCGAAGTTCCTATAAAGTCCTAAGGTAAAAAAACGTCTTCTAAAAGGGGGGGATGAAAGTTGGCAGCAAACCCGGATTAAAACGGAACGGGCCCGAGGACAGGGCCAAACAGCGGCGATCTCTGAAAAAAAGGGAAGAACACCGGGGAGTGCGATAATCAGGGGGGATAAGAAAAGGTTCCTGACAACCTGTTAGACCTAATTGGTCTAACGAAACAAAAAAAACACGTCGACCCGCAAGGCCTCCTTCCTAAAATACCTTAGCCGGGAACCGAAGACCGGGGCCGTGATTTCCTGTCGGGAAGAAAACTAAAAGCCCGGTACAATACCTGTCCCGACGGAAACGGGCGCCGCAAAAGCCCTCGGAATGGTTGAGAAACGGGGGAAAAGTCGCGTCTAGTGTGACCTGGAGAAAGATAAAGCGTCGTTATCAGGGAAAAGGCGGCTCGAAACCGATGGCATCAGCGCTTAGCCCAAATTAAATAATCACGAAAAAGGGGGGGAGGGGGCGACAGACAAGTTTCTTTAGGAAAGGGGGGGCTGCTCGGGTGCAGATAGCATCTTAAAAGCTCAGAGAAAAAAGACTGGCAGTCTCTTGCGTTCCATGGGAAACCTCAAAACTAAAACGGGCGGCAGAACTCCAAATCAAAGGGAAAAACAGGGCAAAAGGTGCCAAGAGGACGTTTTGGCCTTCTAGGAAAAGAACGTTAAAAAAGCACCTCTCCAGATAAGCTCGTGTGACTCTAAACCTACAGAGATCGGCAGGGTTGGAAGCCAGGCGGGTTGTGGGGAAGAGGCGGTCAGGGGAGGTACTGCCAGCGAGGTGAGACTCCAGAAGGGGGGTGGGAGATAAAACCAGTGAGCAGTAAACTCTCCCGTGAATCTCCGTCTTTCAAAGAGCTCCGAACTTTCCTGAGGGGGGGGGCGTGGGATCTTCTTGAGGAGACAAACACGAGGTCAAGAGTTTCCAAAAGGACTGCGTCCCTTTCGAGCCTCAAGAACATTGGGTTCAAGAGAAGGGGGAACAGGAGGTAAACGGGCAAAGAAAAAAAAGAACAAAGCTCTCTGAGGGGGAAACAGCTACCAGATGCCCCGCAAAGCTGATCGACCAGAGTTCCTGAAGAGGAAGGGGAGTGGCTAGGACCTTTGGGGGAGAGAAAATTGGCGAAGACCTTCCTATATCCTAATAAGGCGGGCCTAGTGACCGTAGAGGAAGAAAGGAAGCGAGACACAAAAAAAGAGGAGGCTATGCGCATTCCGACCTTTTACCTGGGCAGACACGGGAAGGGAGGAAAGTAGCGCTAACGTTTTCATCTCCAAATAAAAAGAGAAGAAGCACCGGACCACGGAAAAAAAAATTCGTTGTTATAGGACACCGGTCGGGCATAGGACATAAGGTTAGGACGCCGTCCGAAGGTTGGCAAATAACTTCGACGGAACAGGGGGAAGCATTCTCACAAAACGGCAGCGGCGCAGGCAAGGGCAAAAAAAAAAAACTTCAAACTGAGAGACAAAACAGTCGGAACTGTTGGCACGATGGTTCCGCAGTGGCTGGAAGCAATCCTAACGAAAAAAAGTCAATCTCCCACGGATTATCAAAAGGGAATGGGGCGCGTTGACGCCGAAGGAGATAAAGTGGCCAGGAGCTTCCGTCGGGGGCGTACGAAAAACTCACCTAAAAAACCGGACCAACGCTGACAGAGCCAAAAAAACTCGACAAAAAAAACTGGCAAGCCAGCCGCCCTGGAGGTCAGGGGTAGCGGACAAGAGACAAAATGAAAGGAAAGGCTAGAAGGTACCTTGACTGATTTGCCGACAGCCACCAGATCGGGGAAACCATTGGGACTCGAGGTGCGAGGGGAAGACCCAAAATTGGGAGGGTGACAAAGAAAACTAATCAAGAAAGACTTGGAGGAACATCCAAGGACGGGGCGGAGAGGGACACTGTAGAATGAAAAAAAGCACATGTCCTGGAAGCCGACCCGCGATGCCCTTACGGATGACTACGGCGGCGAACATATTTCACAAGACCTCCCAAGGTTGAAAGAGACTAACATAAAGGTAAGAAAGGGGGTCATCAAAAGTGCTAAAAAGAAGGCGGTAAAGAGCAAATACCTATGCAAGCGATGAGCCGCGCGCTGACCCGAAACATACATAACAGTTGGGGGAAGATTCAAATTCCAAAAAAAAGGCGAAAAAGGGGGACTGTCCAGAGGGAAAGGATACATTGTCACGAAAAAGCTGTGGACTGGGAGGAAAGCGGTGTCGTAGGACTCCTTTACCACTTTCTGGGGAGGGGATGGAAAAGACCCGTAGTTAGCGGAAGCATCCTTCCTTACCAGAACGCGTTCAGTCAACTACTTTCCTGGCAGGGAAAAAGGGACCGATCAGGGAGGCAGGGGGGAGGGACCACTTTACGCTAAAGAGGCCCGTTCAAGTCCCAGGGGGTCTCTTCAAAGGCTTTAATGTGGGGAGTAGCAGGAGAGAAAACGCTAACGGGGATGGGGAGACTTCGCGAGAAAAAAACCCAATACAGGGGGGACTGTGCTCTGTGTGCACCTCGATTAGCGAAGAACAACCCTCCGCTAGAATTCATCTCACCAAACTCCTACTCACCAAAGGGGAGAAGAAGGAGGAAGCAAGCAGAGCAAGCAGGGTCTTTCATCCGGTGAAGGAAACGCCGGGGACGCCGCCGCACTTCTAAAAGGGAAGGCTGTAGGCAAATATTTCTAAATGTTCTCGAATCGCGTCCAAGGAAAGTACAAGGAAAGGAAGTCCACTGCAGGATGTTGGAAGAAAAAAAATAGCAAGGTGGGTGAAAAGAACGATAAAAGCGAGTTACTGCGACCGGGAATTTACTTGTATGGAATGGGGGAGGGTTAAGGATAGGGAACCTGACTGGAAAAGGGGGGGAGCAAGGGCTCTTTCAGAATAGAAGAAAAGAAACCGGACGAAACCACGGTCCGATAGGGGAAAGAGGGCCGTGAAAGAGGCCGGCAAACCGGAGTCCTGAGAAGGGAACCAAGACGGCCGAGGATCACGCGGCAAAACAGACGGGAAACGCAGGGGAAAAAGCGGCAAGCCAGGACCGACGACAGAAAGGGCCACAAGACGGGAGGGGGAACGAGCATCCAAGCGCAAAGGAAAAAAAATGGCCGGCGAAACCATGCAGGCAAGAGTGGAACCG
>Ga0179593_1447485_pt1 | contig 10073 bp, 4 predicted proteins | sample CZODoug2_1_08_16_FD_185931 | JGI IMG/M metagenome (GOLD analysis project Ga0179593, IMG submission 185931) | Vadose zone soil fungal communities from Angelo Coast Range Reserve, California, USA - CZODoug2_1_08_16fungal (PacBio error correction) | ecosystem: Environmental > Terrestrial > Soil >...
TACCAAAGGAAGAACTTCAAATTTGGGAGCGAGGGGGTGCTGAAAAAAGTCGCGGAAGCACTTTCGTAGAAAGGAGAAAGTCGCCAGACATCTCTCGACAAAGGTGTGTAAAAGAGTAGGGGTTACGGGGCATAGTCGATCGCGCAAGAAGGGACACTGATAATGCATCGTAAATGATTTAAAAAGGATCTACCGCAATGTGGAAAAGCTGGGTTTAGACGCCTTTTAATGGGTAATGAGATCCCAGGACACGTTCTAAGGAATGGGGTAGAACGGTTTCCCGGTGCTGGGAAAGAAGCCGGTGAAAAAATCAATACGCAGAATTTGCGGAATTTTGTCGGGGGCAATGCTCCCGCAACCCTCTTGGAAAGCTAACCACGGGGAGGAGAATCACGACAAAAGGCCACAGAATGGGGGCTACTATCACGGCGCCGGAGATGTGGTTGAAAGGGGGAGGGTGCACGTGGCAGCGGCGATGCAATAGACGTTAAGGAGGAAGCAAGTTGTGGACGCCCAGGGTGTACCAACGCGGAGAAGAAAAGGGCGGGGTTAGGGTAAGTCCAAGGGTTGGGCAAAAAGGATCGACGACTGGAAACCCTCTAAGAGCCTAAGAGTTGGTTGAAACCGCCACGGAACGACATGCCGTCATACAAAAACTGTGATAGCCATGTTAATCCGTGAAGCGCGGGAACGAGATCTCCTCGGTGGAGAGGATGATGGCGATGAGATGTAAGTAACACGTATTCCGACCAGGAATTCCAGGTGAACCGCGTACAAAGGTCACCAGGAGCGATCGCGGCGAGCCGGGAACCCATAGGCAAGGCGCTGTGCCAAGTTTTAAAAGGCGACAATTCCATGGGGTATTGATCACGGTCCTCGGGAACAACGGTGATTTATGCACTCACGGACGGTCCGTGTAAGGAAGTCAAAGGCAACCCAAAAAAGAAACTTCATCGATAAATTCAATGAGACAAGCTACAGGGGCAAGGATCAGGCCGTCCCCGCGCGATAAGCCTGGGGGGGTGTGCCTTCGGGAGGGCCGTAAACTGAGAAATCAGGGCATATGATAATGAACTTTTTTTTTGAGATTGGTGAAAATTGGATTGAGAAAAAAGTACCGGGTTCTCAGGGGTCTCATGCGGTGCAATCCCTGCGTCTCACAAAAAAAAGGGCAGGAAAGAGTAGCAACATAGACTATCTGAGAAAGAACACCGAGAAAGGTTAAGCGGGACGGTCAGACCTTTTTTCCTCTAACTTGAGTATGAGAGGAAGGGACGGGGGCGAAAAAAGGTGAAAGGGGAAGGAAGAAAAAGGGACGGGGGGGGGGGGTCATAACTGATCTGGCGAAAATCTACGGCGTAACAAAGCGGTGGAAGGGGAAAAACGCACGAACGAGAGTGAAACCCTAACTTGCGCGAAAAAAACAAGGAGGGATGCATAAAGATTGCGATTCTGAAGTTGGGTTAAGAGGGAACACCTTGAAACTGCCTGGGGGCAATCAATTTTTTCCACTGGGACTCTATCGGAAAGCTTGGCGGGACGGTAGTTAAAGTGGGGTCGGGGGGGGGGAAGGGGGGGTTTTGGGGACTACAGTTAGATTGGGGGGGGCACGAGCGAGTATGAGACAATGCCGACAGGAAGAAATGAAAGACATAGGGTGGAGTTCTTGACTTCAAGCCGTCAATGTAAGATCAAACTGTGAGTGGCTTATATTCCGGGGCTGACCGAGGAGGTGAAGGGAATAAGAAAGGGGACACCAACCCACACCAAAACCGAGTTGCGAATCCAGGTAGCAAGAGTTCGAAATCTGGGAGGGAGAGGAGGGCCCCCAAGTGGGGGAAGGAGGGTGTGGTGGAGGCGGACTGATCAAGGTGAACGTAGAAGAAATCCCCAAATGGTCTAAATTGTAGAGCGAACCACCAATCTAGCGTCGGCAACCTAATTGAAGAAGCACAGAGAAGGACGGAAAAACGGCGCGAACGCGGGAGGGTGAGAAGAAGGGGGAGGGACTGGGTAACGGCACATCATTTCGAACTGGGGAGATGGGGCCATTGGGGCCAACACCGGAGGTCGAGAAGGAAGCAAAGAAGCGAGTAATCTCCGGGGGGAGACGGGGTGAGAAAAGGGGTCTAAGCGAGAAACACGGAAAGGGATATAACGATGGTGGGAAGGGGGGGAACCCGCGGACGGAGAAAAAGGGTACTGGGTACATTACACCGAAGGAGGAACAAGTAAACCCCGAAGGGCCGGCTATCACGAAAGTATTACTAGCAGAGGAAAACAGAGGCAGTCAGGGGGAAAAACAATTTGGCGAAGGTGGTTGCGAGATGACAGGAAAATTGTCGAGGCAAGCGAACGGGTACATGGGGCTACAGGGGTTGGAAAGGGGTGGCTGGGATAAAAGACAAGAGACCGGGGAGCCGGCTGTTTGGCTTCATCCAGAAAATGGAAAAACCATGCAAGGTCATGACAAAAAGGATACGTGACGAGACTGCAAAAGGTAAAGGTAATAAGTATGCACGAATGCAGCGCGGCAATGACCGGGACAGTTTGGATGGGGCAAATTTGCTGCTAAGACAAAATGAATCCGTCATGAATAAGCGCGAGGGTCCTGTCGATAAGAAAACACTATAATGTAAGACATGGACTGTCGGGAGGAAAAAAGGGTACCAGAAATAGGCACAACCCCACATCAAAAGGTGTTTGCGAACACATTGGGAAGCAGGGGGCTACCGGAAGAAAGAAGTACTTCTCTGACTCTGCACTGAGGGGGAAGGGGTGCCTACCTTGCGGGTAATGACACAGACCGAAGAAAAGTCGAAAATCACCAGTTTAGGGTTGTTCGAGAGGTTCGAAAAACTCCCGGCAGAACCACGGGATAGTTCCGCGACGGGGGAAGGGGGGGAAAAGAAAAGCAGAGAGCAAAGTGTGTCAACCAGCCAATGGCCGAGAAAAAAGTGTGAGAAACTTAGTGGAAGAGGGGAAAGGGGAATACGGGTCGGCTCGGGGGACAAAAATGGTGAGGAAAACTGACTTGGCGCGCAGCGTTCAAGCAGATGTCGCGGAGAATTTCGAAAGCGCGAAAATTTGCCATACAATCACAAATGAAAAGGTCGGGTTTGGGTGGCCGGGAAGTTAAACGTGAAAGAATGGCCAGACTTGCATCGAGACCAAATTTGTTGTATAACGCGCGCTCACAAAGGTGCGCACCGGCGGGAGTCACGGGATTTCGATAAGACGGGGGGAGGGAAATCTGGAGGTAACGCCCGAGGGAGCAAACCTCTCAACCGGACAGGGAGATCTTGACAACTTGGGACGATGAAACGCCTCAAGCCTAACCGAAGGAGAGAAGGGGGAGTCGGGAAGACCGATGGAACAAACGGGAGCGGGTGAAAAAATCGACATGTGCGGTGGGAAAAAAAGGCAAAAGAAAAAAAGGGGCAACTGGGAAAGGGACCAGAAAGAGGAAGAAATCCCGGGAAGAACAAGGAGGGCTTCGCGGAGGGGGTAAGGGAAGTACCGCAAGAGACAGAGGTTTGACACGAAAGGAAGTAGCGACGGGACAGTGGGGCCGTAGACAACTATTTGTTCGATGAAGCAGAAGCATCCAAGTTGGGTGCGCACAGGGGAGGGACTAGGGGGGAAAACGCTACAATCAAAACAAGAACATTTTCCGTACCTAAACTAAAGGGGAACCACTTCAAAGCTACTGTAATATATTAAAAAAGGGGGAAGGAAAACGAAAAAAAAAGGGAGATGAAGTTTAGTTAAAATATTTTCGTGGAAACTCGGCCGGAGGTTTTGAGGTGTGACGGACTGCAGGGCCGGCAAACGGGATGAGTAACCTCTCCCTAGAAGGAATAACTGAAGGAACTAGCCCAAAAACGGGCCAGTTCCGTCTCTACTCTTTTGGATGAAAGTTTAACTGTAAACCTTGGACATTAAAAAGGAAACTCCCCAGACATGAGGCGCGGCTTGAAAGCATGCGGGAAAAGTTACGGGTGGTTAAGCGTAATTGTACAGGATGAAGTTTAGGACTTCGGGGTGTCAAATCAGGACAAGGACGCCCGAGAAATCACCTGACGGTACCACTGGAAAGGAGAAAGCCATTGGCAACATTGACAAAAGGGGGCACATCACTAATCGCACGTGGACGGAGATGCGGACTCTCTGCTAAGAGGTGGCATGCGCAATGGTGTAAGATAAGCCGTTAGGAAATGACCAGCACGAAAATTTAAAACGGAATCGACTATCATCGTCGCCAAATCGGCTCCCGCAAGTACGCGCTTCATAGTGAAAGCGAAAAAAGGGAGTAAAGTTTGAGTCTGCTGAATGTCCGGTCGGCATGGGCACAAACGCAGACTGGGCGGCTCTTCGATGTGGGGGCACGCGGCAGCAGTGGAACCAAAAAGGGTGAAATTAAAGAAGGGTCAAGCAACTGCCCCACTTGTGGTTCTGGACACACCTTGTCCGAGGGAATGAAATTATGATCATCTCTTGAACGACGAGTTAAACAAGCACGGCAGTTAGAGGAAAAAGGGGTGTTCGGAGGGATGGGTTTGTTGTGGGGGGGGGGGGGGGGGGGGGGGTGGTGGGGGGGTGTTGTGGGGTGGGGGGGGGTGTGGTGATTATCATATTGATCAAAAAACAAGTCAAGTTCTAAAGGAACAAAAAGAGAGACTGCTGTGATATGCACATACGAAGTGATAACCGGGGCAAATAATTGAGAAAACCCATCCCTATATCATACCCAAAAAAAAAGTTGATCACACCGCGCCGTGAATGGCCAAAGGCGAAAAAACGACAATAGGACGACAATTGATGCAGGGAACTTAGGGGAAAGGAAAAACTTCTGTGGAAGGAAGTAACCAGAGGACAAACAACTTACGCATCGCGCTGCCGTGCATAATCTACATCTAACTAAAGGAAGGGAATGACTGACGCGGCAGAACCCAACTCTCCCAATGAGGAAAGAGTTGTGATCGCGAGACAAAAAAAAACACGGAAGAGGGAGAGATAGAGCGCCAAGAAACGTTGAAAAGAGAGGGGTTGCGGGCTCCATCAGTCAATTCAAAATTAGGAGAAGAGGCACGCCAAGGCCAGCCGCCGGAAAGGACAGGGTGTGGCGAGTAGGGGAAGGGGGGGGAAACTCGGACGGCACATCCTTGAGTGAAGAAATGACAGAGGAAATATTGACTACTAAAACAAGGCGACCCATGCAACGGGAGAAAAGGGGGGGGGGGTGTGAACCCTTTAGGGGGGGAAAGACGCATTCACTTTTCTAAGGACTGGAGGCGAAAAAAGGTGACAAGGTAGAGGGGGGATAACGTACGTCGAGATAAGCCCAGATGGAAAACGTTATGGAAAGAAGACAAGAGGTATGGAACCGTCGAATAATCTAAACTAAGCAAAGACGATGGTCGAAGTAACGTCAGCGATTGTGTGTCTCTGCGGGGACAAGGTCTATGGATATTTAAAGTCATTTCGCAAGTGGCTCCACAGTGGGGAGTACGCGAAAAGGGATTATTACCGATCATGGGCAAATTATCGACGACGGCAACAAAGAGAAGAGAAGGAGATCGTGTTCGGGTGTGGGAACATAAACCACCCAGGCCGACGGGAATAAAAACAAAGTTATAGGAACTTGGAGAGGAAAGGGAGAGAAAGTCCTGTCAATGCCCTCTTGTCTCTAGATAGTCGATAGAGATGGGGGGGCCGGGGAAAAACTAAGTACTGACAAAGGAAGATTGAAAACGTCCATGCCCGCAGGAGACTCTCGGTGAATGCGAAAACCGTTCCCAAGAAATAGAGGCTGGTCATACCCAAAGAACGGTGTGGCGCAAAAGGCAACATGTATTTACTTAGATCACAAAGACAAAGGGAAAATACTTGTTTAACGAGCATTGGCCGTGTACCCCCTTCATGCACAACACACAGACCGGGAACCGGAAATAGAGGACCTTAGAAGACAATAGAAGGAAAAATAACCATTCGTCAAGACAACGCGAGAAGAAGCCTGGGATGGGGAAATTGAAATGGGGGGAAAAAGGGAAAAAAAATGACAATTCGGGGCCTATAGGGACGGGGGCGCAGAGAAAGGCGGGGTTTGGCCGGGAGACTGGTCGGGAATGAATCCTGAGAGGTTGAATCTCGCTTTGCCGGCCCTGCAGGGCGAAAAAACCACAAAAACTGCCCGGGTCCGTGGGTGATCAAAGTAAGAGATTAAGTTAAAGAGACTAACTAAATTTAGCTGGGCTGTTAACTCCTTTTTGAGAAAATAATATTGACTTAAAAATGAGAACTTAGAAGCATTTTGGTGCGCAAGTTGAAGGTCGTCATAGTTACTTTAGCATCTGGTGGAGAGGTCGGGGGAGAAGAAGCAAGTAGTCACCAAATGTCTTATTGAGAGAAAAGCGAACAGAATCGGGGGTGGGGGGGAAAGAAGTGTCCTCAAAAAAATGTCCAGTTTATATGGGGAACCACGATGGCAGCCGTGCGGATTTTCCACCATTGGACCTGAGGGGGGGGCAGTAAAAGAAAACAGTTCATACCAGGCGGTACGAAAGTAAGAGGACATATGGGTACGGGGGCGCGGTCAGGGAGTTGGTCAGTGTAGTTGTGAGTCAAACTCATCAAATGTATATTTGTGAAGATCGAATCGGGGACAAATCCGGACCCCTGCGGAGACATGGAACTCTCTCATTAGGGGGGTGGGGATTTCATAATCATAGGTGAAATAGAACGGGAAAGGTTGGGGGTTCAAGAGTTCAACGGTATTATAAATCGATTTGGCCTATCCTTTAGATTGCATACCAACACAGTCTTGAGGGGAAAATACCGAAGCACGAGTTCAGAACAAGGGATGGGATAACCAACACTTTTTGGGATCGAGTGTGCAAGTCGTAAGTACAGGGGAGCAAGGGTAAAGGGTTATCGGACCACCCAATTGAAGGATGGTGAATAGACTACCAATGGTCTCTAGGGACGGAAACATTTAATAGGGAAAGCACGCTAAAGGGGCGCGAAAAGTCTATGGTACGGGGTGGGGGGATGAAGAAACGGGATTTTGAGAGGACCACGGCCGAAGATTGTGGTCGAAAAGGGGACTAGTAAATTGTAACCCTCGGTGACGGAAAGCATGAAAGTCAAGACAGACGCGTGGGGCATCCGGTGGGAAATGTACGTGGTTAGCAGGGGGGGTGCTAACGCGACTAAACACGGAGTCTTAACGCCTTGGGAGTGGGAACGGCCTGCAGTGACATGTTGAGAACCGTGCAGTCGAACCTTCACAAAAAAGGGGGGGAACAGGATAGAAAAGGTGTTGACGAGAAAGAGAACAAACGGCAAATTCTAAAACCTTGGGTCAAAAAGGTGTTGGTCGCGGGGACAGGCTGGAAACCATTTGGGGGTTTCGCGGGCACGCGCGAAATGCGCAGGGGGCGGAAGGTTCTAGACGAAGACCAGCAGGCTCAAAGAACGGAAAGGCGAGGGGGGTGAATGCGAGACTGGATAAGGGAAAAGGGGGCACCATGGGAGGGGATTCCTCCGACGATCCAAGGTGCCTCAGCGACATACACACAAAAGGGATGAGTATGAAAAGAATAGAAAAGGCAAGAGTCGCGGTAACAGAGTGTGAGGTTAGGGGAGCTAGAAAAATCCAAACTCGGAATGCGGAGAGGAAGAAGATGTAGGAAAGAACAGCAACTTGAAACCAACCCTGATCTACAATGAAGCGCGAGACTAAGAAACAAGGGTCCAGCGTCGTACTACCCCAATAGACTGTTTCGAACTTTAAAGTGTTACTCCGGGCAGAGAAAATAGAAGTCAGAGGGGATTAGCGGCATTCGGGAAGGGGGAGGCGGGTAAGCCCCATAAGAAGTCCGCGGCGTCCCAGGACAAAAAAGGAGGTAGGAAAGACGGGGGTAGAACAGCGGGCGAAAAAAAAAACTACCACGTTCCTACATTGAGTGAAAAGGGGAATAAGTTCAGAAGAAACCGCCGGGTGGTCCGGCCAAAGGGCCGCAAAGGGTGAGAAAGGCGGAGACGAGTGTCCTTGAGATACTGAGGGAGAAAAAAAGGGACGAAGGGAAACGCCGTAGCGGATGAAAGAGGGAGAAATTGTCGGAGGCCAGATGGGGGGGGGGAGATGCGAGTACAAAAAGTCAGGAACATTTGGGGGACGACCGGACTCTTTACTCAAGTTAATATATCACACAACTTTTTTTTATAACTCTACGCTAAAAGGATTAGAAATCGGAACGACCGGGGGGGGGGACGGTGTGATGGGGGGACTTGAAAGTATAATGAAGGGGCCGCTGGAAAGACCGCCTCCCCTGTAACACGAGAATTAACATTACGAATGGACACGCCCACGAACCACACAGAGCTAGAAAGGTCTGTAGCAGGTGGAGGAAGTGTAGCAGAGCGATCGTGAAATCTGACTGAGGGGTCAAAAACGGGACCCCTACCAACCGGGCAATGTAAGCCTCTCAAGAAACGCGGGGTAAATCGAGGAGTCCCAGGGAATAAAAAAAGGCTGCTCAAATTGAAAAAGGTTAAAGCCACAGCACTCAAGGATTGACCATCCATTACAGTTTTGAAGACGTACGCAGAGCAAACGATTCTGGGACTAGGAGCTAACTGTGGTTTTACGAAAAAGGACAGAGACGTCAGCCAAGATAAAAGCTGACAACCACGTAAATGGGAAGGAAACGAGGCAAAGTTCCAAGAGAGCTAAAAGAATTAAATTATGGGGGAAACACTGGGATCGACCATCCCATAAAGTGGAGAGGAGGTGGGTTTAACTCATAGGACTTAAATCGTCCTGAAGCGTTTTGTCTTTTTTTATGGTTTTTATGATTGTGAAGATTGGAAATGCATGGAGCGTGTGTCTTGGGAGCGGGCAATACAGTTGGTTCGCGACTAGGGGCCAATGTGCCGCCGGCATAGAAGCTACCTACGCCTCAGTGCGCACTAGACTTACTGTCCGATACCGAAAGACACCAACCAAGCCTGGCCGCAATAGCTCTCGACGCCAGTGGGTATGACAGTTTTAACTGCCCAGCCGAAACAAAGTGAATTAAAACCAGGCTGATCGAGAAAAGGAAATGAGGGGAAGGATGGATTAAGGGGGCAGATGGGTCTAGAAGTTCTAAGAAATGGGGCCGTTTCCAGGGGGTAGTTTGTGCGTGAGGCAGAAATGAACAGAAGAAATTCTTCCAATCATACCAGGGATGGTGAGCAACCAAGTTTTAAAAAAAAGTCAATAAACTGGGGCCTTTTAACTGTGAGAATATGATAGCAGCATATATCTCGCCTGGCATGGGAAAAGGGTGTGTTAGTAAGAATTCCTGTACGCCTGAAGTGGACCCGACTTAAAATAGGACAGAAGAAGAGAATAGAAACAAGGAGACCGGGATTAAACAGCGTTCAATAGGACCGCGAAAAGGGGGTATCACTCGTAATAAGGAAGTTCTGTGGGCTGTCAAATGGGGGTCACAGAAACTCAATAGTTCGGCTCTTCGATGGGTGACAAGCAAAAGAAGGGAGTTTCCCAACCACCTGGTGAGAGTAAAAACTAGTTTTGCAGGAACTGCCCCTCTTTTGCAACCAGTGAGAAATTAGTTGGAAAGGCGGGGGAAATGGAACTCTAAAAACATCGGGGGGACTGAAAAATATGACGTAGAAACATCGCGGGTCTGAATTGCTTGATGGTCGGCCTCCCTTGGGACGAATCTACAAAAAGCGTGTAGTAGAAATAACCTCCGTCTTCTTATAGAGACGAAGTGAAAATCACCGGCGTAGGTCATAAAAAAGTAAAGAAGTTAGAACCCATGAAGGACAGATATACAACCCAAAGACAAGGTAAGAAAAAACGCCGCAAGGGAACATGGGGCACAAGGTTCGAGACAACTAAATTGCTAGGAACGGTCATTCACTTACTTCTCTATCGGAGATGTTAACTGATATAACCGTCGGCCAAAGGGAACTGTCACTGGAGGGGCTGCCTTGGAGAAGATAGGACATATCGAGGGGGAACACTTCTTGCCGAAAAAGAGAACAGGGGAATTCTG
>Ga0179593_1485242_pt1 | contig 10073 bp, 11 predicted proteins | sample CZODoug2_1_08_16_FD_185931 | JGI IMG/M metagenome (GOLD analysis project Ga0179593, IMG submission 185931) | Vadose zone soil fungal communities from Angelo Coast Range Reserve, California, USA - CZODoug2_1_08_16fungal (PacBio error correction) | ecosystem: Environmental > Terrestrial > Soil >...
CCACTCAACACAAGTGTTCGTTGGGACTTTACGGAAAAGAAGAAGGGGGGTAGCTGTTACCTTGGAAACTACCAAGTCACGTTACCCGCTCTTTGAGAAAGGGGATTCGACGTTTGGGGACGACGTACAGGAGGCGAAATACCGAAAAAAATGCGGAGAAATGCGCACAAACCTTTCCTGGAGAGGAGGAAGCTCACGAAAAACAAAGGGCCGCTCCGGGGATTTGAATAATGAGGGTCAACGAGCGCGGGATGAAGGCTACTGGGGGAAAATCCGACTCCAACGCCTTGGGGAAAAGAAGCTGGCGACTCGGGCCTCTGTTGTCTGACCTAAACGGAGAAGAAATCCGGAGAAAGAAGCTATGGGCCGCGAGGGGGGAGCATGGCGACATCAGACTAAATTCGTCTGAGGGAGGGGACCGAAGGGCTCAACGGGGGGGGCCACTCGTTCAATAAAAGGGGAGACATGAATCCCACCGGACCGGGTATCGGACAGCCAGTTCCCCATTATTGCGCAAAAGGGCAAGGTGCAACGTAAAGGAAAAAAAGGAAAAGGGGAACGGATGTGTCGGGTGACCCTCGTCTTAAGGGGGTGTGAAAAAGGCTGGACGGACGACAAAAGGCTGAAAATCGTTCACGTTAGCACCGCGTCAGGAGAACTTCTAACGGGGGGGACGGTAAAGGGGGACTTGGCGAAGAAAGCCATCCAATTCCCAGAAAAAAGCCTGAGCGGGGGGAGAGGCTGCGGGAGGAAGAAGGACAAACGGCAGCGCGTGCCACGGGTTACAGTTTCAAAGTAAGGGAAGGGGGGTCAAGATTGTGCCAACATCCGGAATCTTGCTGAATAAAAAAGGCACCACGCGCAAAGAGAACGTCTGCTCAGGTTATTCGCGCCCACTTCACCATCTTTTCAGCAATTAAGCAGTTTACTGCGACAAGCTACCAAGAGGGAGCAGAGTGAAGGGCGAAATATGCTTGTGGTCGAGCCGCGCATGTGCTCTAAGGGGGCAAAAAGACGTGAAGAGGAAGGCAAAGGGGCTCTTGCCTCGAAAAACAAGCAAGGCATCGGTTCAGGCTGAACCGGGGGGCTTCTATTGCGAGAGTGAGAAGGAAAAAACACATGGGAAATAAGAACTCTCACATACTCGGAAAGAATCGACGAAAGAGGAAAAGATTCGCTGACTTGAGGACACATTGGGAGGCGGAGTAAAAAGGGACCGAGTCTTGACTGTAAACAAAGAAAAAAAAGGATGGTTATACTAGTTCTCTAGACTCCAGAATCTAGGCAAAGTGTGAAAAGGAGGATTGACATCACAGAAAGGGGGAGGGAAAACAGTGCCGAGAAATCACCCTGTTCCAGGGGGGGAAAAACATCCCTGTCCCCATTTAGGGCACATATTCCAAAGGAAAGATTGGTTACACATGAAAGGGAGAGGGGGGAAAGAGGAGAAACTCACCTGCTGTTGTGCGTCCTTATTGGAAAGACTAGTCAGACAAAAAAAAACGTCGGCACCTCGGGGGGGGGAAAACTACAGAGATCAATCAGAAACCGTCCAATTTGTGGGAAAGAAAAAAAAAGAGGGCTGAAACATGGTTCCAAAAGGTAGAATCCAAGTTGACTTGGCGTTGACGTGAAAAAAGGGAAGAGAAAGGGGTCTAGGAAAATCAGTAGGGGAAAGGGAGGCGCACCTAACTGACGCAGCTTGTGTTACAGAGACGAGAAATGTGCTAATCGGAATGGAAACATCAGGCGCTCTAAAAGAGAAAAAACGTCGGAAACGACAACCGGGAACAAACAAATTACTTGGAGTGTAATGCGTGTTAAAAACGAGGGGGAAATGGAAAAGGCTGAAAGGACCAGATGGAAAGGGTTGAAAGCACCGGTAACATTCTACATTCAGCAACATCAAGAGAAGCTTACGAACAAAAGCCGGCCTTGACTTGGTCCTCATCACATGGAAGGGTAAATCTGCGATGCACCACAGGTGGCCCTCTCTGTGCAAAATCAAAAGGAGGAGGGAAAGGGGGGGTTAAAACGACCTTACGGAGGGGGCTTTTGGGGGGGGCTCCAATTAAAGTGTCGGCGCCTTAAACCAAAAATATAAGAGCACAAAGATTGGGCCGTATTAAGTTCCAGTCTCTACACATTGAAGATAGAGGAGGGGGAAGGGGGAAGAATCTGACTGTAGTGGTGAAGGGACTCCTGAGGGGAATGATAGGTGCTACAAGCGTGAAGGTTGGAAAAGCTATCGGGCCTTATTTTACGAAGACAAGAACAATGAGAAGATGAAACACAACGGAGGAGGATAGGAGAGGGCGGTGAAATGGAAGCTGAGTGAATCACGAAACTACCCGATGCACTCCCCAAGAAAGCATCCGGTCACGAAGGCAAGGAAATCGAAAACCTTTATGAATGCGTGGTGTCAGGCCGCCGAAAAGAAAAAGAAGGTGGCAGCCTGCTTAAAAATACAACGTCTTTGTTGCGGGCAGTCTTTTCTGAAAGTATAGGGGGGGACGTCGGAGGAAAGAGTCAGGGAGCCAAGGACGGAAGAAAGAAAAGGACACACCCGAATGCATAACCGTAAAAACGGTGGTATTGTCCCCGAGATTGGAAAAAGTGAACGCCGTGTGGAAACTGGGAGGAACGTGCAAGGCATCTGTATTGGGGGAGGTGCACGGAAACGAGGGGGGAAAATGTGATCCTGTCGCAAGTTAAAGAAGGTTGCTGCAAGAAGTGAATGTCCTGTGTCCCCGAACCAGAGAAAGAACGGTGATGTCCCACGACGGAATTTGTATGGCGGTGAAAGAAGAATACTGGAAAATTGGGGCGCCGCATGCATTGCCATGCCGGTCGTAGAAAAAAGAAAGTCGGCAACGAACTCTTTCCACATCAGGATTTTCTCTTACGAAAGAAAAAAAATGAAGAAAAAGGGAAGAGCGGTTCACAAGAGAGAACAATTCAAAAGGGGGGAATCGTGAGAGGGACCTTATGACACCCCATAGTGACAGAAAGGGAAGGGGTGGGGGAAAATGGGCGTTGATGCCGCTTATTGGAAGGGTAGGGAAGCGGGGCGAGTCAGGGAACATATTTTTCTTCTCGATGGGAAAAAAAAGGACTGAATAACAGCCGCACTCAACAGGCTAGGATCCCTGGGTGTCAGGGAAAAGAACCATGTAAGACTACTTGCGATAGGGACCTAAAGGGAAGTGTATGGAGAAAAAAAGAAAAGGAGGGGCTATCGGCACTGTGGAAAGAGAAAGCGGTTTCACTGGTGGGAAGGGTACCTGGGACCTAAATGTAAGGTGGGCAAGCTTGAGTTGGTGCTCACAAAAGGAGATTAACTACGATCTAGCAAGTGGGGTTGAAAAGTAACGGCTCTTGAGAGGGAAAGGGGGGGGTGGGGGGGGGCTGATCACCGACAGACAAAGGAAAAAAAAAAAAAGGTGGGCAGGCCAGCGAAAGAGTAAATAGTTCCAACCGGCGTTCGGGGAGGAGGGGAGCAACAGTGGGGGAAGAAAGCTGAGGGGAATGTTCAGCAGCTGTTGGCAATTGTTGAACTAGAACCGCAAAAGAGAAATGAGAAAGCTGTTTCGAGCTGAACAGGCGGAGGGGTGGGGGAAGCTAAGTGAAAGAAAACACCTGCCATAGCAAGGTTCTCTTCTAGGAAAAGAAAAAAAAAAAAGAAAAAAGCAAGGAACTCCGCGCTCCACTCCATACCGGGAAGAGGGGGGGGGAAAGTAGTTCGGATTGCCAGCTCAAGCAGAATAGGCCATATTCTAGCTGCAGGCTCGTGTGATCCCGAATTTTGCTTGGAAGAAAAATCCTGGGACATTACGGCAGGGACACATCGGGTCTATTGTGGCAAAGCTGCACGCCAAAAAACTTAAGAGATCTCTGCAAAAAATTGAGAAAAAGGGGAGGGGGGCTACTTGAGAGTTTAATGACTTAATGTGGGGGCGAATGTTGAGCAAGTCAACACCTTATAAGACTATGGGGAAGGCTGCCAACGCTACCATCCATCTCTGTTACGGATAAGAGAGGGGGTAACAAAGGGAGAAATGTCAGACATCGGTAAGTCCATCCAAGTTTTCAAGCAGGGCAGTCTTCCTATGCTCAATCAGAAGGTACTCCTGGAAAACGGTGGTTTTCCACGACGGAACTTTGTGGAGAACGTAGGGGGGGGAGAAGGGGGGTCTAGCAAAAAAAGTTGATGCAAGACGCACGCCAAATTCGGCCAACTTCGCGCACGTCACCGTAAACTTAAAGGGACGCATGGACTTCAAGGGAGGGGAAAAAGTAGAATTCTACACGCGCTTCATCCATGGTCCGGGAAAGCACGGGCTATTCAAGTCCAGGGGGGGGGCAGAAAAAGAAGTGACGAGCTCTCCGATCATGAAAAAGGAAAAAAATAAAACTTTCATGTCCCATGCTCGTCGTTGATCCATATAGCAGGAACTCAGCGAAGAGGGTTAAAAAGGCAAAAGAGAGATGGGGGGGAGTTTGCACAAGTGATAATTATCCGCTACATGGGGGAGAAAAGGGGGAAGGATTCAAAGACAACCTCTCTTTCTCCTGGACTTAAAAAACAACGGAAGACAGAGTGGGAAGAAGCAGGGCGTATAAACGCCCTGTCTTTAGAAAAGGGGTATTTTCAGAGGGACCAGCTCCTCCCTATGTGGTGCGAAAAAGGAAAGGGGAAAAAACTCCCGTCGGGTTTAAGATCATCACAACACGAGGGGGGAGAAGGTACGAAACAAAGTTGTCGGTGGAAACATTTCTCAAAAAATCCTCTTGGGGGGAGAGGGAAAAAAAAAAAAAACCTTGCGTGAAACTACCAGGAAATCAAAGGAAACCCCCAGGAGATTAAACCGGACAGTTCGTAAAAACCCAGGCGACAGAGTGCCGGACCAGGAGGAGGGGGGGAGCGCTAGACCCAAAAACTATGGGATCGTCTCTCTAAAAGAAAGAGCCGGCCGCTAAATTTGGGATTGAAGGAAAGGGGGCTAGCGCGGCGTTCTAGCTTTTGACTCAAAACGACAAAAGGGGGGAGAAAACGTGGGGAAAGGGCTATGATCTGGACAGCGACAACAAAAGCGCTCTTTTTCTAACGGCGAAAAATCTGCCGGGGAAAGGATCGGTAAGAAAAAGTCTGGCCGGGGAGAAGGATGATCTACATCATCCTGAAGTATGCGTGTGGCTAATGAAGAGGAAGTGCGGGGGAAAGGGGCAAAAAAAATAATGGCGTGCGTACTGCACTCAGGACGGGAAAGGGAACTAACGCGTAAACTACGCCATCAAAAAGTGATGCGAAGACCACGGGAATTTAAATTCATGCTAATCGAAAGATTGCAGGAACTCACTGCCCAAAGGAAAAAGGAGGCTTCCGCATACATCTCTGTAAGTGGGGCCAATATGAAAAGAGAAAAGGTTTAAAAATTGAGTGAGGGATGGCTCAGGCGTGGGAAACCGCGCATCGTATGGAAACGCTAAAAAAAAAAAGGGGGGGGGGGGGGGTAGGTATCACCGCCTGAAGGCAGGGAAAACCGAGAGCATCCAGCGAAGTCCACGGGAGGAAACGGAAAATAGCGGGGTCCTGAGGATGAAAGAAGACATAGTTGCGCGGGCCGGGTTTTGAACAAAGGGCCAGTACGTTGAGGGCCTGCCCGAGGGAAGGCCAAGAAAACGGAAAGATGCACGAAAAAGGATGATATCCTGGGACCAAAAATCACTCTGCTCGTGCGGAGCCACGTCCAAAGCTGGGGAAGCTTACTGCAAAAACGTGGATCGATGGAAAGGGAAAAAAAAAAATAGGGAGGGGGGCTACGAGCTCGCATGTGCTAAGAGAAAAAAGACGGTCGGTTAGAGACCGTTAGCGAGCTTCATCTAAACAGAAAAGGGGGGGACAGGTGACACAAGGGGGCTTAATGCAAGGAGGGAAACTAGGTCAACGAGTTAAAACAAATATGAAACGACACTAAGAATCTCAAACCAGAGAAGGGGGAGGGAAAAGGGGAAAAGAGAAACAAGTGGGGCCGACATGACCAACGCTGCGCTGTAGACGGAAAAAGGAAAGCGTCTGCAACAGGAGTGAAAGACCCAATGTCGACAAAAATATTGGGGTAATAGACTAGTTAGCGAAAAATCAAACAGTAAATTGTACAAGTTAGGCCCGGAATGTGGAAAGGGGAAAGAAAAAGGAAAGAACGGAGAACAGGGGCCGATACAAACGAAAGTGGAACTTCCACCCGGAACCCATTGAAATAATAGGCCACAGAGGGGAAAATAGAATAAAATTGAGGGAGGGCCTGAAGGGAGTCCTTCTAAGGAGAAACTGAAACTGACAGAAAGCGAAAACGCAAGGGGGGGAACCACATAACAATCGCACACGTCCCAGGGGGGGGAAAAAATAACGCTGGAAAAAAGGAAAAAAAAGCCTTTCAGATAACTTAGAAGGGGGGATGACTCGGTTGGGCCTCTGCGTGAACAATCTAGATAATGTCGGGGGGTTGGGGGGGGGGGCGTATAAGTCCTGGAGTTTGAAGCCGCATACTGACGCAAGTGGACAGATCCGCGAGAATGGAGGCTGGCAGAAAAGTCAGTGTCTAAAAAATCCTCCAAAAGAACGGGGGGTCGTCTATCACTGACCCTGGAACTGATTGACCATCAGGGGGAGAAAGGGGAGGGTTCAACAATGGGGAAAATGACACATAATTTGACCTCGGTGCAGAACATACCCACGGTAACTAATACGACGGACAACATCACTCTCCGTGAAAAACAAATTAAAAAAAATAGGGAGAGTTCCTACACAGACAAATGGGGATCGAAGGCGCTGGGTCAACGGCCTCTGGGCAGCGACTAGAAAAAAAAACAAAACCGAATCTTTAACTCCTGGGGAAGCTTCTACTTCGTGACGAATTTGCAGAAGAAGAGAGAGTACGGCTGACGGAGTAAGGACAAGTCACCACTATATCCATTGAAGGAGGGACAGCAACAACGAAGGGTTTGAATATACGTATCCGCTTAGAACCGGTTAAAGGATAAAGGAAGGTAGGCATGCCAAGACCATCTGGATTAAGGTGTTTGCGCTGAGCCCAGAGAAACAGGAAAGGAGGGACGGCGCCTCGGCAAACTGGGCCGCGAAGTATAGGTAAGGGGAATGTCCAAGCGCCAATGCGAATAAACACAACTTATGCGATGGAAAAAAAGAGAGGGAAAGGACTGACAGAACCTCAACACACCCGTTGCCGACACGAAAACGTAACAAAGGGACGTCCACACGGTCGAGTAATTAAGACGCAACCTTTATATAAATCTGTAGGGTGGAAGGTGCGCCGGGAACAAGAAGAGGAGGGTGGTCGGTGAATGAGTACAACGTCCTTTTTTAAGACGTCTGCACTGATGGGGCCGGCGCCAGGGACAGAGGCAACAATACCTGCTTGGCAAAAAGGGAGGGGAAGGAAAGTATAAACCACCGTTGACCCGAAGGTGGGGGTTGTCCACGATATCCAAGAAAAATGGAAAGAGCATTTTCATGGGTCTGACGAAAAAAGCTGTGGATTGTGCAGGGTTGCACATCTTAGAGAAGGGGATTTTTCAGCAGGGGCTGGTTCAAGAAAAGGTGTCCAAATTAGGGGTCCCACTGTAAAAGCTCCTGCGCATCCCGGGATGTCCCACGCATTGTAAATTCAAAACCGTCCCAAGGGGGGGGGGAAAGGGGTTGAACTATCAGAAGGGTTATGCCCTGCTGGTAGCCCTGCTGGTCGGGAGACAGAGAACCCGTACTCTGAAATCGGTTCGCCATGAAAAGGCCTTAGTGAGCGGAACAAAAAGGAATCTTCGCTTTGGGGCAAAAAGACGGAGACTCACAAGTCAAATGGAGGGGACCAAAAAAGGATTTGAACCAGAGTGGGGGAAAGACGGGTAGGGAGGGAACCCAAATGACGGTGTGCTTTAAAGGAGGTGTGTCCCCACCGGGTCCAACCCCGCCGTCGGAACAGGGGGACAAGATCTCTCAAAAGGAATAAGAAAACAGTCCGCCAGAAAGAGGGCAGAGAAACAGTCTCTTTTTCAATTTTCTACTGTCGACAAATCTTCCTTCGACTAGGGAAGGGGGGGGAAGATGGCAGTTATCGGGAAAAGGAGGGACAGGTATCGATGGACACAGCGTCTCTTTGGACGGGGGGACCGGCCTACGTGATATAGTGGAAGGGGAGAGGGGAAGATTAGGAAAAAAGCTACTTGCGATCCGTCCCCCGGGGGAGGGTTCAGAGAGAGGGGGGAAAAGGGGGGGGGAGGAATCGCCAGTACAGGAATTTGCCTCAAGTCCAGAGCATTTTCGTAAAGGGCCGACACCAGCCGGGGTCGGAGGGAGAACGTCGGACAGGTGGAAGTGGGGTGACGGGAAAGTAAAAGAGGGGACCCCACGGGTTCCCCCCCCCCCCTTAAGAAAACGCAAGCAGAGAACGACCAACTCGTTTAGGGGAAGAAGAGGCAGCGGCGGGGGTTTTTTGGAGCAAAGCGGGAAGGAAGGGGGATCGTGACACCATCAGGAGGGAGATAGGGCACGGCGCGCACTCCAGAGCAACCCCATCAGCCAGGGGGGCAGCTTTCGAGTAACAGGTGAGGGAGGGCTTGCGAACAGATGGCTGGCTAGGGCGAAGACTTCTCCGAAGTTCGGGGAGAAAAAAAGAAAAATACCAGATAAACTAATTTTTCTTCGCGTCCTGGCTAATGGGGGAAACGCGAACAAAGGGGGAAATGGGGAAAAAATATTGTTGCAAAGAGAGAGTGAAGGTCTTCGGTAAGCAGCAGCCGCCTGCCCCTGGAGAGAAGGACGAACGTGGAAGGGTCGAGTCTCTTTAGGCGCTTTGCTTGAAGGTTGCGGCCAGAGCACGGATAGCGGGTAACAACCGGGAGAAGGTATACAGGAGAGGAGGAAAAGAAAAGGTCAATGAAAGGACATCATCGGCGTTAAAAAGTAGGAAATCGTAGGGACCCCAATTGGATCATCCAGAACGCCGAGGGGAAAACCATCAAGTTTTAGGGGAAGAGGAAGGGAGAGATTCAAGAAAAGAAGGGCGAGAATAAGTTCGAGGCCCAAAGGGTTTCTTTCAAAGCGGAGGCGTGATGGAGGAAGGCGCTATAACGAGGCACAGCGCCGGGGGCACTAAAAATCTCGCAAAAGGGAGGACACTTCCACGGAAAGAGGGGACTGGAAGGCTTGTCAATGCCGGCCAGAAAATGGGCGTAAAGGAAGGGGTCAGGAATTTGCCTGCCAGCGAGGGGAAAAAAAGGGGCCGAGGGTGTCCAGATCCCCAGAGAACCCAGCGGAGTGGGTCAGGGAAAAAAGACCTTGATCCAAGAGAGGGCGGGAGATAGAAAAAGATGCAAAGCTGCTGGGCCGGTGCTTTGTGGGGGGTCGGTATATCAGACGACCATGAAAGGGGGAGGAGTGTGACGGAAAGTCATTTCAAGCTACTCACGGTCCGCCGGGACGGTTGAAAACCAAGGGACTAGTAAGAGCAAAGAGCCTTTGTGCGATGAAAAAAGGTCATGGAGGGAAGTGGTAGTTAAGGGATAAAATCAGAAGAGGTGTGAAGGGAACCAAGCAAACTCCCTGGGGGGTCAGTGTCATTGTCAAGAAAAACAACAAAAACGGGAAAAGACGAGAAAAAAGATCGTTGCACCCAACCGAACACGAGGGGGGTCTGGAAGAAAAGGGTACCAAAAAATCCGCGGCAGGGGATGAAACCTGAAAACTAAACATGGCTTGATCCGACAAAAAGGATAGTGAAAAGGTATTCAAGGAAATGGGTGAAGTTCCCGCGACATGGGAGGGAGGAAGGGAAAAAGAAGGACTTTCCGCCAACGTTGGATCGTCTGATCCAAAGTGGAAAGAACGTCACCTCAGCGTGCATGAAGGAAGGGTCTTGTAACGGCCTGCGTGCACTGCTACTGACACTACGAAGGTGGGGGCTGAAAAAAAAAAGAGGGTGTTCTTTATTGATGATGGCTCGCTTCGAAGGGGTGGAAAGGGGGGGGCTTACCGGGAGAAAATCTTCCTACCCGGA
>Ga0179593_1486988_pt1 | contig 10073 bp, 9 predicted proteins | sample CZODoug2_1_08_16_FD_185931 | JGI IMG/M metagenome (GOLD analysis project Ga0179593, IMG submission 185931) | Vadose zone soil fungal communities from Angelo Coast Range Reserve, California, USA - CZODoug2_1_08_16fungal (PacBio error correction) | ecosystem: Environmental > Terrestrial > Soil >...
GGGGGGGGGACTCAACTGCGACGGCTTGACTCAAAACGCATAACAGGGATTCGGATCACTCTTCCACAGATCCGCATCAGGAAGAAAGTACGAGACATTCACATACGATCGCGACCAAAAAGCGGAACTCAGCTCGGAAACGCGGCCGGACAAGATAGAACGCGGGTGAGATTTCGCGCGTCATCGGAAGCACCACGGAAGAAAAAAGGTGAAAGACGTCGAAGTGGGGAATAGAAGAGGGAGGTGAAAATGCGGGGCGGCTGCGAAGCGGAGGTGTTAAGTAGGAAGCTACGAGAGCTCTATTGGACGCCTAGAAAGGTGTCAGACCACCGGGAGCAAAACGATCCGCGCGGGGAAAATCTACACGTTGAACGAACGGGGGGGCACTAATATCGAACACGAAGGGAACGACATGTCGTGCCATCCCGCGTCGCGTGGTAAACATGACCAAGCATATCGGATGAAGGGGGGGAGATAAAAGGAAATACCTAAGAACTGGAAAAGGAATGCCTGACCACGGTTTTAAAACCCGCATCAGCAAAGAACCACAGAAGAGGTCGCCCACGGCAGCCCATTACCGAGCAGAGCCACGACCAGGAGAGGGTTCCCAGGAACCAGGAAGTTAAGCGGTGAAAGTCCCGCCTCGCGAAGGGGAAGTATGGGGAAAGTCGAGTACTCCAAAAACCTTAAAGAAAAGGAGTCATGTTGGCCTGAGCCGTTGGAGGAAAAAAGGAGGCCGATGGGAAGGATAGGAGTGGAAACTGAAAATGTGCCGGCTGGCGGCTTACCGTGAGCGTGCGAGGCTGAAAGGGGCAGGAGATGGGGCATCAAAACCGACGGAGCTCGCATGTTGATTCTAGAACGGGCTACAAAGAGAGGAAGGGATAAACGAATCTAAAGGAATGAACTTCGCCGCGGCGAGGAGAAAAAAGAAGGGCTCTGGAGGGCTGGGGGACGCGGAAGACGCAACACAAGACAGGAGAGAAGTCGGGAACGCCCGGAGCAAATCTGCGAAAGCCGCAGTAGACATGCATCTCGGGTCGAGGACAAAACATGCGCCAGGATGGAAAGACGTCAGGAAGAGCACCACATGAAAAGGAGATGGCGCCGCTGGCAGAGAAAGAGGAAGCCGAGACCGGACGTTCATCCAGAGGCTCCCTGCACTAAAAAGGAAAGACTCTCTGGGCCGAAAGTCAAGGAGGAGCATCTTCTGGAGGAAGTCACTTGTCAATCCTCAGCAGAAGTTAAATCTTGGCTCTACCCGTGGGGGAGGAGGAGTACCGGCCCGACGAGCTCAGCTCGATTGCACGGGGAAGCGGGTTCTAAGGCTCCTGAATCCGAAACCGTCCGAGTTAAAACCTACATGGATATTCTAAGTACCAGGGACCTGGGTCAAAGGAAAACCGTGCGAAAGGAAGAGAAAGTTCCGCGAAACGCAACCTAAAGTAGACCATACAATACCTCTTCAAACACTAGACCCTGAAAGAAAGACGCTAAACCGAGCCTTCTCTTTGTCTCGGAGGAAGGCTCTCTATCAGCCCGAACAAGCCGCCACCGCACCACGACAACCTGAAAGGCTTGGTGAGCGCGGGCTTCTCAACAAAAAGGGACTTCACTCTCGCGATCAGGGCATGCATATGGGCCAGTGGCATGTCTCAAGGAGGAAGCGCAAACTCGGACGGTCCGGAAAGTCCGGATGACGTATAGGGGGCCTGATGGTTGTCGAAGGAACGACGCGGCAGCTTTTGGTGCCTGCACCCGAAGGCACCGGTTTGGCATGGAGAAACACTAGGGGGGAGGACGTCGCGGCCATACAAGCAGTCAGGTCAGCAAAACGCGCTCCACCATTCAAACAAAAGAAGAGGGGATGGAGCGAAGCCCACCAACACGACGCATCAGTAATTGACCGAGAACAAAGACGACCATGCGCGCTGGTGAGGAATCGTTGGCGAATGTCCGGGAATCTAGTCTAAAGCCGCGATGAGACGGGGGGAATTGTCCATGGAAGGGGAGCAGTTGACCGTGAGATGCGCTTGACGGGGTCAGTAAAACGACGAGAACACCAGTGTTGGTAAAGGTGGAGGACCAAAAAAAAGAGCGCCCGGGGGACTTCCCGAGGCACCCGCACGTGGTGACCTCTCGGGGTGTCAGCGGAACCAGGGAGGGGTGCGGGGCAGTTGGAAGGGGGCGGTCCCGACTTTTAGCCTGCGTCGCGGGCCTCAGGGGAAAGACCGTCGGTAGACGGGGTGCAGGTTACAACCGTGACATTCATATCGTGGGGGACGGGCGATCGTATCGTCGATGGGGACTACTCCTGGGTTCCAGTGACTACCCAGGGTGTTCACAGCATGGGTCAACAACGATCTAAAAACAGGAGAAGAGAGAGACAGGCCATGTTACCTGGTGCCCACACGAGACTGAACCGAGAGGAGCCAGGCGTGCCTTTTCGACTCAGACCGGATCGCATTAAGGTCAGAGGCAGATGGACAATAAGGGCACTGGTTGGGGGGTGGGAAAACAAGAATCGAGAAACCGTCGACGAGGCAAAAAGGGGCCCCTTTGTACACCCATCAGATGTTCCACAAAGGGGACTTCACGACACGGGTCGGAGGAGAAAATCGGTCTAACAACAAAAAGTCTCCGGGAGTAAAGACTGGTGTCGCTAAGACAATGATGACCCAACGGGTCACGGGAGAATCGGAGGTAAAAACAGGTCCCTCAGGCGCATCGCGCCACATGTAAGAACCAACACGGTCCATGTGCACACCAAGGCTATCAGAGGACCTCGTCTAATGCTGATCGTGAAAAAAATATGCCTGCACCCAGCAGCGCAACGCGCGTGGACCAAGGAACGTCGTGCGTCGTGGTGGGGGCTCTCTAAGCAGCAACATCCCTAGGAGGGGGGCGTTGTGGAGTAGCTAGCCGCCTGACCAGGGGACACGGACGCCGACGTCAGGGACAAGTGGTGGCTCCGTAATGAAAGAGTTCGGGGGCCAAACACAACCACCGCTGACCCGCGGAGGGCAATCTCCAAAAAATAGGCACGTCCGAGAAGGGGACTGTAAGTTCTAACAATTGAGTTCGGACCGTGAAAAAAAAGTGCGGCCGCGTACTAACAGATTCCGGAAGGAAAGCAATAGACTGGCCTATCCTGGGGGAAGCTAAAACTGTGTGGCTCATGCCAACGCAGTCACCACTCCTACAGGGGGTGGGTTGTGCCGTGCTGGGATTTAGGAGCATTCCACGGTCCAGAGGCACCAAAACGGAGCAGGGCCGTGTTGCTGTAGACTTTGCACGAAGTCGAGGGTACGTGCATCCAGTGCTCTAGCGGATTGGGTCGCCCGGGGACGACGGGAAAGTCAGCTGGGTTTTTCCTGGCAGTCGGCACCAGGGAGGGAAAAGCACCTAGAAGGCTCGCTGTCGCTACACGGAGAAGGGACGTCAGAAATCAAGGCGCTGATTAAACCAAGAAGACCGGCCCTCACAGGGAAAGGCGCGAGAAAGAAGGGCCCGGACCAGGACGCCTCCTAATGCGAATCGAAGCCCAGAAGGTAGGAAGAGAAAGGGAGAGTGACAAAGCCGCGCTTCCCTCAGGCTGACGCCACGAGAGGTCGCGGGAATCAGGGGACAGAAAATGTAAATCAGCTGCTCGGCTTCGGCGCCCAGCCTTGAGACGCCAGAAGAAACTCAAAGGGGACAGTGGTGCGCTCAGATCGGAGGAAGTGAAAGAATGGTCATCGGGGGCCTGCTTCCGGGATGCTCAGAAATCTTAGAACGACACGTTCGCAAAGCGGGGCACGGCGTTCAAAACGCCTTCAAAACGAGTAACCGGCGTGGGCTGGGTTGAAATCCAGGGGCTCCCTACCCTCTCAAGGAAAGGGCAGTATCCTACGCCGGGGTCAGCCTCAGACTGACAGGAGACAGACCAGAACCAAGTAGTCTAGCAGAATGCAAGAGCCGTTTGCGGAACACACATGGGGATCCTCAGCCTGTATTAAAATCTCCGAACGGATTCAGCTCTCCTCAACTAATTAAAAGGAAAGGAACAACTCGCACCTGAAATGACCCTACGCAAAAAGCCCAAAGACGCCGGCAGTACGCAAAAAGTAAAAATTAAAAAAACAAGGCATCGGTTCCGTTCTGGATACCTCTCCGACGTACATCCGCTTACTGGATCCTAAAACATCGGTTAACCGGGCTGGATTCAAACTTCACTTACTGCGTCTGGTGAACTGCACACGCTGGACAACAACTCAGGTTCTTGGGGGAGAGGAGCCTCGTGCTCGCACGTACTTTTTTCTGACCTTTAGCCCAGGGGACGCCTTCGGAAGAAGTCGCTGGGGGGATTGCGGGTTGTGCAAATCTTCTCCCTGCAGACAAATCGACATCTTCTGTACTTGCTACTGTCTTCTTAGGGAAAGAAGACGACGCTGCTGGGGGAACGTGGGCAGTGGGCGACGAAACAGGCCGGCACATTCGTTGCAATTAATTTCCCGCGCCGGAAGGGTCGCGCACCCGCACTTTCATCAGGGGCGGAGCTTGAGCTTCCAGGTAAGCGGGGGGGGGGAAGAAAAACGAAGCAGTAAAGAAGGAAGAGGATGAATAAGCGCAAACGCACCGCATCGGCAACGACTAGTTCGAAAATCGAGGGTACGGGGAACGGTTGCTTCGGGTGCAGGACGAAAGACAAGAAGATCTACAACGGACGCGAACGGACATCTAGGTCCTTCGACGAGCATCGGCTAAAAAAGACGTCGGCCTGTCGCGATCGGGAATAGAGTTGAATATGGGAAACACCGCAGAAAAAGATATCGTGCTCGACGTAGGAAGCTACTAAGAAAAAAAGCAGAGGCAAGGGCGTCGACGATTGACCACCATCGAGAAACAAAACGGGAGGATTGAAAAAGAAAAGAAAAAAAAATTTATTATGGAAAAAAAGTGGTGCTGCTCTTCTAGGTTACGCCATCGGCCCTGCACCCAGTGGGATCGGGGAGTAAATCAGACAAAGAACTGAACGATGCTTACGATCATCGAAGGAAGTCAAGAGTGACATCAAACGCCAAGCTATCGCGACCAGTCCGGCCGCTCTCATCAAGGAGACGAAGAAAATTCTCAGAGCTGCCTCTGGTGGGGACACTGGGATCCCGGGTAAAGCGAGTCGCGCGAGTCCGCACCGCCTCCACCGGGACCTGAGAAGTAATGTTGGGCAGACTCGGATAGGTGCATTTCGTCTGCGGAGCGAGGAGGTGGCGTCGCAAGCGGATCTCTCCATCAGGGGAGAACTTTAAACCGCTACATATCTGAGCCAGCCGAGCGTGGAACCAGCGACACGGTGAATGACCTAAAACCGGAGCTTGGGGGTGCAAGAAGGAAAACGCGAAACTAGGGTGAAGGATCTTTGTCGTTCCCCCTTGGTCTTGGTCGAAAAAAACCCAGAGAACAGAGCAGGGGGATGGATCACAAGCCGACGTGCTAATGAAGCCTTGGGCCTGAGTGGCAGGGAACTGCCCGTTGAACGTGGACAAGCAGCCCATCAAACCTTCAGCCCCTATACTATCCAAAGAAGTCCAGGACAGTACTTGCCAAAGTTAATCCTAGAAAAAAAAGAGTCATTCGGAACTCGGGAATGGAAACCGCAGAGGTGAGGGGGTTACTCCGGCAAGGTATCAAAAAAGAAGAGCGAGCCGACAAAATTGGATGACGGAAAGGAAGACAAACCTACGAGCCGGGATACTCGATGCAGGGCGCTTGCCCTTCGCATCAATTCAATAACTTCTGCCACAGGTTTAGGGGGGAGACGATTATGTGCGGGGCGGACGGACGTCGTCTGTGGGCCGGAGGGGCGGACCCGGTAAGGGAGCCGGCCGGGATAAACTGGGAAGATGGGGGGGGACAACAAGGGGAAAGGCCTCTACCGTGGACACGGAACGGCTCAGGATAAGGAGAGAGAACAAAACTCGCGCACCGAAGCGAAATATTATATGAGACCGACCTGCGAGGATCGAAAAAGTCAGGGAGCGGGAGGCACAGTGAACACCCCAGCAAAACCGAAGGGGGAGGAACGCCACAGGCGTCCCTGAGAAAGACTGCGAACTGAAGGCGGAAAAAACTCTGAAAGGGTCAGAGACCAGCAACAACCCGCATCTAAATCATAGCCGAGCCGACTTGAGGCACGCGGTCGCGAAAAGGTTTCCTCCTAATCCAAACGCCAAAAGTTTCAACGCCCTAACGGCACGGGTACGCGATCACAGAGGGGGAACATAACAGGAGGAAGGCGCAGGCTGAAAACTCCTTGTAACCTAAATCGTCTGGGGGTCGCGCGAAACAAGGAGGGAGAGTGAAACCGCCCGGGCGGTCCTCTCTGAGCACGAACTGGCTTGGGAAAAAGGCAGTCTCGTTCGAAGACAAAGCTAGAAGCCACACAGGAAGTACTTTTAGAAAAAGGGAAAAGGGACGTCGAGAGGACCGGGGACTAAGACATTAACACCAGAGGGAGACTGACGAAATCACAAAAAAGAACAGGCGCCAACCGGGGACACCATCGAATAAAAAGACAGAAAAAGAGCCCTACAAAAGAAGACAAAAGGCCGAAAAGCAACGGCAAAAGCCGCAGTGAGTCTGGTTTCCGCGGAGATGCTCTCAGGGGGCAGAGTCCAGAACAGAAGCCCAAAAACACGGAACACTGAAAGATCCAGTGTGTACGAGGAAGGCCCGGCGTGAAAAACGACCTATCGGAGGATCGGGAAAAAAGAGGGAATTAGAAGTTCGCGATCTTAAACCGAGCAAAAAAAACCCTAACGGTGCAAAAGACGTTGTTTAGACCGCGCACGAGCTCGGAAGGTTACGCGAAGGCGATGACCTCGGGGGGAGGTGTGGTGATGGCCCCAAAAAAAAAGATCCCTGTTCGTCAGAGAACCACCGGCGGGACGGGCCAGTCCCACCAGGAACCTTGCTGCTCCAAGACCAAAACCCAAACAAGCAGAGAGTGTGGCTGGGAAGGGGCGGAGCAGAAACCCCCACCAACGACGCGAGTGTCAACGCGAGAAAAACCAAAACCCTCCTGGCTTTGGCCAGCGGCTCGTTGGGCATATTCAGGAACGGGAATAGCTCTAGAGCAGGGAGGGGGGAAGATAGCAATTGGCTTTACATTGGGTGACAGTTGGAAATAGGCTCGTCGATCGATTCGGCAAAACCCGAGCGAACCAGTGGTGGGGGGAAATAACGTCAAGCGAGCACCGAGGGAAACGGATGACCTCTTTCCAGTAGACGTGGTAGCCTCGCGCGAAAAGTAGGGTTGTGGGCATTCGGCAGTGCGGAAACTCGTTATCCCCGGAAAGCGTGTGGAATCGGCGTCAGGGCGAATTGAACGGGGTGTGGGTAACCATTCCTGGAGGGAGAGAAAGATGGGAATGAGAAAAGAGGGGAGTCGACAGGCGACGCCTGCCTCGATTCTAGGGGGGAAAGTGAGTCGGGGGAACATGTAAAAGCATGGCACCCGTAGAAGCTCTAGCTACCAACAGACATTAGGGGAAAAAAATATATATCATTCAGGCGCTGGAAGTGTGGAAACATCAACTCTAGATCTATGAGCACGGCGTCTCCCCTGAATACATCAGGGAAGCATGAAAGTTACTATCCAACCCAAAATGTTGTTGGAAAGCAACGGGCATCTCGAAACCATCTTCTAACTAGAAGAGGACGCCGCTTTCGCAAACTGATGTCAAACTTCACACCACGAAAACGCTCAAAAGCACGAGTGCTACCACTTTTCTACAAGCGGAAAAGAGAAAATAAGACGGGCAACCGGCCTCCCCAGGAGCCCCCTGTTCAAGCGCCATCGGGGTGTTGGAAGATAGGAAAAGCCGCACCGCCTCTGCGTGTCAAGTCAAACCCCTGTCAAGTTGAAAAAGGAGAGAATCTGTAAGCGCCGTCCGGACATCAGGGGACGGTCACCACGTACAGTGGCCACCCGGATGCTTCGTTGATCAGCGGCAAAAGGGGAAGGATCAGGGTGGGTGGGAGCACGCGATCGGCAAAGAAGGACTTGTAGTGGGGGTGTCGGGGGGAGAAGCGAGGACTGAAATGGGGGAAAAAACCGCCTAAGGAAAACCAAAAGGGGTGTGGAGCGGCATGCAAAGGATCAGGGGGGGAGGGGGGGTGCAACCCAAAATGAATCAAGAGGGGAATAAACCAACTTGAAAGGACGCAGGCAGCATTTCTACCATGAGGGAACGTCCTGGGTTCCAGGGGGGTGTCGCGTACGATCGCATAAATGAAGGAAATTAATGCCGAGCAGAACTCACGTAGAAGAGGCCTGCTAAGGGTGGGGCCCGCGCTACCTCTCGGCGGGGTAGGGTGCTGTCCTTTCTGTGCGACAGAAGGGAATTCATAGGAACCACACTCTACTCTTCGTCACGGGGAAGTGGATGTTACGTGTCCGGCAGGTCTGCGCTTGTACTGCTTACTCTGCTGACGGTTTGAAAAATGGGATGTTGATCGTCACTGAGAGGGTTACCTGGCAGTGAAGCTTCAGTACGGCGACTTCGCGCTACGTGGGGGGAAAATAGCCAGGAGGCATAGGAGCTGGCCTTTCGCACAAAGAGACCATCTGCCCTCACTGAAAATGAGAAACGCCCGTTAAGCATCCTACCCTGCCGCAGGTCGCGACAAAGAGAGACGGAAAAGGGAAAAGTGCCCGAGAGGAAACTCAGGATCGCTTGGAAACGTCAGGGAGCCAGCTTTAACGAGCTCTTCTCTTTAGCAAGAAAGGCAGAAACAGCGCGATTCATCAAACGTGACGGTGGTGCGGGGCTAGAGAGGAGTCCTGGGGACTGGTGCTGGTCAGCGCCTCTTAAGGGGAAGTCAGCGGCAACGCAGGACGCGGCAGGGAGCGACCGGCGTTCTCGAAAAATCTGCAGTCTTTGGGTGCGGGGAAACTCAGCGCAACCTACCTGGGGGGGGGGGGGGGGGAACCGGGGGGGTGGGGGGGGGGGGCGGGGGGGGGGGGGGGGAGGGGGGCGGTACTTCCTTGTTATCCTCTCCTCTCGACCATCTACAATAAAAGTCGACGGAGAACAATGCCGTCTCTCGAGAAAGAAAGAGCGTTTAACGAAGCAACAATATCTCATACCGGTAGAAATCCAACTGGCCCAAAGCGACATGCAGTCCGAAAGCAAAACTACACGCTCGTCGGAAAGAACCTCACTTCAAGCGGAAAAAATAGATCAGAAGAAAATAAACAGCGGTCTTACGACAAAATTGAAAACGGAAGGCCCCCTGCATCGAAGAGAACTGCTGTATCCTTTTAAAGTGTGAATCATCTACGTACCCAAAAAACCCAGGCCGTGGAACGTCTCCTCGAGTGGAGACCATTTACTAGGCCCTGACCCTTCTCGAAGGGGGCCTGCAAACGCGGACAAAACTAGCCTACTGTCGTGGCAAAAGGATCCTCAGGAGAGGACAACGTACGGGGGCTGTACAGAGCCTGCTCTCTTAGGCTGAGAATTCTATGGGGCAGGGGAGGTTGTAACTCTTCTAAGGGGGTCAAGCGCAGAGGAGAAGGGTTCTTCAAGAGAAGCTGGAGTTGAAGATCCATCAGACAAAGCGGGCTGTGTGGGAAAGAGAAACGGGCCACGACAAAGCACATTCTGGGGGAAATATGTGCACCGCGACGAGGAGCGAAACTTGTCGGCAGGTTCAGCATCCTTCTCGGAGAGTTGAGCGAGGAACAAGGGCGTCGGAAAAGAAGAGTTCAGCAGTAGTAGACAAAGCCCTGAGACAGTCAGCCGCACCGCATCGGCACGATACCAGTGTTCCCTTCGTACTGAGGCTGGGAAAGGTTGAGGTAGTGTGAGGCGATCAGCGCGTATAGGGAGCGAGAAAGGGGGGTGCACGGAATGCCGTCGGACTCAGAAGAAGAGAGAAAAGGAAGGGATGCGTCTTGAACCGGTCGCGATTAATGTCCTTGGGGAATGAAGGACGGGATGAGCTTAATCTGGGGTGTAAAGCAACGAGGGAATACTCGTAAATTCAATAATTACCTGGGGGAGGAAAGAAGAATCTGGGAGCAGCAC
>Ga0179593_1491671_pt1 | contig 10073 bp, 9 predicted proteins | sample CZODoug2_1_08_16_FD_185931 | JGI IMG/M metagenome (GOLD analysis project Ga0179593, IMG submission 185931) | Vadose zone soil fungal communities from Angelo Coast Range Reserve, California, USA - CZODoug2_1_08_16fungal (PacBio error correction) | ecosystem: Environmental > Terrestrial > Soil >...
TCGCCCGGAAAAGCGCCGGCACGAAACAGCACAGTCAAGTCATAGCCTGCCGCCACTATCGTCATCGCCAAACGGAAACCTGTTTCCCTCAACGCAATGGACATACCGGCAATGGGGAAAAACAGATGAAAAGAGCAAGAAAAGTGGGGGGGGGGGGGGGGCATCGATGCGATCGAAACATCTAGTACCAGCCTAGGGGGGGAGAACCACTGAGCAACGCCATCTTCTGCTGGGGGAGCAAAAAAGCTGAAAAGGGGAGGGGAAGGAGGAAGACCGAGAGTCAAGTAAAGAGGATCTCCCCGTATGGATCTTCTCATCCTTGCTCGAGAGCAACACCAGCCGCCCGATCAACGAACGGGAACGACAGACATATAAACCGCTGGATAGAACCAACCAACATAACCTCTTCCCTTCACCAGAATATGTGGGGTAAGGACGTGGAGGTAGGAGGCACGCGTCGAACAATCAGCGGGGGCTGAAGCTTCTTAGGCTCGGTTAGAACTCCTTACGCGGCGCAAAAAGCGACGAAACGGGGGGAAAAACGCCATTCTCCTTGGGACGTCCAGTCGGAATTGACCATGGATCGGCGAACCGTGAACGCCGGCGAAGGTGGCTGGAGCCCGGGGGGGTCCGTGTGATTTTCCCGGCTTGGTTACGGGCACGAGCATGCCTAGAGGGTCTACGCATAATGAGCTTGGCCATCGGGTTGGAGGAATACCGCCACGACAAAAAGCGGCGCTGAACCATCGCAAAACGCCAGAGAAGACGCGCCATCGGATGGGTGAGGGGGGAACATGAATCCCACCTGTGCCGCAACTCTCCATCCCGCAGCAGATGGGGGAAGAAAGTGGGACCCCAAGGAAGCTGAAAGGTTCTGAAGGGGCGTAGAAGACTTCGCCAAATCACCGCTTCATCAGAGGTAGACGCCGCCAGAAATTTCCAAAAGAACCAAGGGCCTCGCAACAGTTCGAAAAAAAGAGAAGGGCGAAGGGGGAAACGCCAATTCGCCGGTCAATAGAAAAGCATGACCTATACATTCTCCTACACGCCAATCTTATGGGTACCGCTGCACCAATGCGCTGCACAGGACGAAAAACATGGACTGACGTGGGACAGATAGATCCTGCTCATCCGTTAATACAAAAATAGTTGGGGAAGAGGGCGACTGCCAAAAAAAAAAAAATCGTCTCCATCGGTCACTCTAGCGGAGAACATGGATCTACTTCAGTCGGGGGGCGAGGTGTTTGGAATGCCTGAAAAACAAGAAACCCAACAGAAAGTCCTAATGGCATTTCCATTTCTATCGGGTTTTGACGTCAGAGGGGCGACAGTCATATACCGTGTCGGTGAGGGGACTACGAAATTTGAGCCGGGGGGGTGTTCCCGGCCGCGGATTATCAGGCCATGGAGATACCTGATCGAGGGCGAGCGTAAAAGATCCAACAGTGAAAGTCCACCTATCGGATGTCCCGTCGAGGGCCGAGGCAGGGCTCTGGGAAGGAGGGGAGAGCGGTGTAATTAGAAAGAAGCGTCATCACTATGGGCGGACGATGTACTTTGAGGGGACCCATTTCTAGGCCAGAATCTGCTCGGATAGGCCAGTCCTGTCGGCAAAAGAGTGAGCACATCCTCGGCGGGAGGTCTAGGTGGTAAAAAAAAGTTCCGAAAAAAAGGCGAATCCGCGACCGGGCGAGAAGACGCGGACTCCGAACCAGTAAATTCCGGTCTCTCACAACTTGACAACGCGAAGGATAGGGGCCCAGAAAGGGCAAACGGTGGCCTTTTGTGCCGAATTGCATGTAGTGCGGGCGATGGCTGGGGAACTGTTGCAAAAAGGGATTTAGTCCTTTTTGGAAGGCAAAGGAATATCATCACTGACCTGACTGGAAGGCTGAGATAATTCCTCATATCATCCAGTAGGAGAAAAAGCTTATTCGTCGACCAGTGCAAGAAAATAGACCATCGAAAAGAATCCGGGGAGAGTGTGGGAAAGACGTACGGTGATAGCGAGAGGGTCGAAAGAAGAGGCTGGGCCAAGTTTCCAATTCTCTGAAAGTGCTAGGCTGAGGTCTGAGTTCACTTCCAGTGAGCGACTGGAAGAAGGAAAATTAGCTGGAAAGTAGGTGTGAGGGAGAGGGGGAGGAGTGACTCCGAAAAAAGTTGAGAGGATGCGGGTCGGCGGTGATGTTATGTTTCGATATATTAACTCTCGCCGATTAAGGAACCCGTCAAGAAACTTCAGGGGGGGGTATAAAAAAGAATCAAGAAAGAAAAATCGATTCCATCAAGGGGAACCGTGAACAAAAGGGAATGGGACGGAAAACTGGGTAAGCTATGGTGTCATTGCTTTCAAGAGCGAGGGCTTTCACTGAAAAGAAAAAAAAAACTGATGAAGAGTGTGATGACGTACGGACGTCCACTTCTCGCCCCAAAATCTCAGCAAACACAAAGGGAAAGGAAAATGGAGGGATGATGGCGCGACAATTAGTTGACGCTTAGGGGGGGGAGAAGGGCCTTCGCTATCAAAAAAGCAGGACATCGATCGAGTGCATCAGCCAGACGCATCCAGGGAAAAAGGCGGGGAAAGTTCCACTCATCGCCACTGAAAAGGGGAAAAAAAAAACGAGGATAACGAGTGAGTGACTGGAGCTTCACCGAGATGCAGCCGAGAAAAACGAAGAAGCTTTCCCCTAAGGAAAGCTGTCCATCGCTGGGCTCCGCAACATAACAGCAAGCGACGTCCGAAAAACTGGCCGCGGCAACGCGGGAAGAAAAGGGAGCGCAGCACATAAGATCAAAGGGGTGGGCTCAGTCGCACAAGATTGAAAGAACAAACGCACCTTCGTAGCAATGCTGATTAAATCGATTGGAAGGTGAAAAAAAGCGGCGAACCCATCGAGCGATAACTCGCAAGATTATTCACGGAAGGTAGAGGGGCTTACTGACTGGATACTTGAATACTAACTTTGGCCGCTGAGATGATGAGGAGGGAAAAGACGTTACGAAGAAATGAGAGTCAGTCGACAGATAGAGGCATTGCCATTATAACCTGAAAGGGAAACTGGGACCATCTTTGGGACAAGCGGACAGAAAAAAGCCAGCGACGAAGGGTCTCAAGGGGGGGGAAAACCGTGGACGGAATCTACCTGGAGGGGTACCTGTTAGGCTACAAGGGGGGGCGTTCTGACCTGAAGCGCGAGAGAGCACCGGGAGGACCGTCCGTAGAGCTTGGAAATGCGACAAAAGAGAGACGCGATCAGGGTATCTAATAAGGGGAGGCGACCAGCGGAAGAATAAATGCGTCTGGCGTTTGGGAGTGCGGCGGGGGCGAGGTCAACCGCGGAAGGAATTCAACTCGTATTCTAGGCTAAAGACGCTCGAGGAGGGGGACCAAAGGAATCTTGACGAATAGTGGTTTTTCTGCCTAACTGCTTACGCCTCCGAGATACTATAAGACTTACTCTTGATCAAAACATCCAAAGGCTAATGGGGTGCGTTAGCAGAATGGAAAAAAAGTAATCGAAAGGGGGCAGCCAGTAAAAAAAAAAAACTCACCATACGCAATGAATTTAGTCATAAGGGGGGGGGGGTCTTCCTGGGTGATACTCGGCATGCGGCAACACTGCGCCCACACGGAAGTCGACTGACCATGCAAAAGATCGAATAAGCTGAGAACGATGTTTGGTGAGTACTCTCAAACTTTTGGCTGAAGATGAGGGACGATTATCATCTCGAGCAAAAATCGGTCACCAGACTAAGCATTCTAAGGAAGAAAAAGACATCAAGTCAGCTGTTGCCTGCTCTTCCGTGTCAAAGTATGGGGGGGAATCTCCTCACTCGAAAGAGGAGTTGGGGGTCCAATTCGCAAGTATCGATAATCCTAGGCCGTGCAAGGGGAGGGGACGATGAAAGTCCGGTCAAATTTCACTTGAAGGACTCCAGGATGAAGCGGGGAGGGGGGATAAAAAAGGGGCGCGAATAGAATCCGCGCCTAGAAAAGAAGAACCTATCCTGCACAAGATCCTATCTGCAATTAGACGGATGGGTATCGTGAGGGGCTCATTTTCGGGAAAAAATACATCCCATGTGCAACTGGGGGTCGGGGGGAACTATGAATGGAAAAGTGGTAACTTGGAAGCACCAGTGTTGTCGTGCGTATCGATACGTGAACGTCATGACTGCGGAGGACGAGGGGAAAACTCTTGGGGGAACGTCCGGCCGGGAGGCGAAAAAAATACGGCTAGGGAGGTTCAGCGTTCGTTCACGCGTCTCTGACGACGAAGGAGACAGCGGGCGGCAAGGGCGCCCAGGAGGAGAAAAGTTATCGATTGGGGCGGCAGCGGAAGGACTAGTATGAATGCCTGCAGAGAATAGAAGCGTACATGGGGACAGCGTTCATCCGCTACCTGAAAGTCCGAATCCCAAGGAATCAACAAAATCTTTGATAGGTTGGGGGGGGGAAGAGGTTCGGGGGGTGGCTTTACGATCGATCTTGTGTGGGGATCCTGCCCGTTGACGATTTTACTCTTGAAGGTTTGTCCAAGCGACGATCGAGCGAAGAATCAAAAGCCGTACTGGGGAGTGGATTGGAGATATCAAGAACCGTCCGCCAGCCGGAAGCGCTTGGGAGGAAATCAGACAACTTCGCGTTGGTGTGTCAGTTTAGCACGGTTCTATCACACCCTCGTCTGGGCTTAAACGGGAGAAAAAAAAAACGGATTTCATCGCTGAGGGGGAAAACATCAAGAGGACAGGCCTCGTTGGCCATGGAAGGCGGGAAAAAGGACAGGAGGGGAGGTGACTCTAAAATTAAGTTGGGAGATGACGGACGAAAAATGGCTCTCGGAGGGGATCGCATCCTCCTGTGGTCTGGTCAGGGGACCCGGAGGGGGCGACGGGGGATGCAGAATCTCGATCGAGCCACAAAAAAAAGGGAGGAGGAGGGGAGAGAGATATAGAGAGATTAGAAGGAAATCGCCGGACGTGTCAAAGTAAGCCATTCCCGGAGGGGGGCGTAGAAAAAACAAAAGTACAAAATCTGATCATCGCCAACACAACTTTTTGCCGAATCAACCTCAATTGCAAACGAAAACTCGGCAATGGCACCAGGGACGCACGGAGAGCGGTGGCAGAGAGCATCGAATGAGAAACGTGACCCAGCACTGGGATAGAAAACTGTCTAGAACCTGAGCCGCCGCGAAAAAGTCTTGCTTAATGGAGACCCAAGACGCTGCGGCGGGGAAGGGGGGGACGGAAGCAAGAGAAAAAGTACGGGAGGCGAAGAGACCAAGGACCTGATCTTGCAGGATAGCGCTGACTCGACCCCCTAACGACAGAGCCGAAAGTGCACGAAAACCAGAAATCCCAGCGGGATCCATACAAACCACATACCTAGGGGGTCCACTTGAACCAAAATATCCATATGGGTTGGGGGAGACTGGATTGGGGGGGAAGTGAGGTAGCGGAAGATCTGAAAGACGGCCCTAGCGGGCTGGCGTAGGACTCGGAGTAGACCTCCTCGTTTTAACGATTGCCACAGTCAGCAGAAAGTTGTACGCGCAAGGGCACTCGTGCTGACGCAATGCCATGTCTTTCTACGAAGGGAACGCCGCCGTTGAATGCGAAACAGGGTACGGGGGTGAAGAGTACGCTTGCGGGGTGACGCGAAGCATCCTAAATTTTCAAAAACGACTCAGGCCGCTCAAGTTATGGGATAAGGGCGCCACGACACAGTCGGGAGGGGGGAAACAAGAAGCATCCACAAAAAGGCCAGGAAGCCAAAACATCTGGGAGTGTGTTCCTCTTTCACAGGGTCGGACCGCACGAGACATAAGAAGGAAGGATCTTGGGGGGGGGAAACGGATCGTGGCTTGCCGGGGGTTCATAGACCAGAGAGAAATCCGCGGGGCCTTCGGCACTGGACCTACCTTTAACAAGTCGGCATCCAGCAGGACAACTCGCAAATTAGGGGGAGAGAAGGAGAGGGGAGAAGATAGCGGTCGAGAGCGCCAGCCTCAACAGATCGTCACTCCGCGTCCGCGGATTTGACACTCTGCACGGAGGGGATCAGGGCCTCCTGTTCTGAAGGGGTGACATCTTCGCGCATCGCCTTGCTCAAAAAACCTCGGTTGCGAGAGCGACTGGGCAAAAAATACCCGTTCTCAAAAGGAACAGAGAATAAGATAGGGCATGGAGATCACTTCTATGTAGCCAGGGTTGGGGCAGTTGCCTGACGGGGGACAAAAGAAACAACCCGGGCAGCACCTTTTGACCAGTTAAAAGGGCTTGCGGGTGGGGTGAACGTCGGATTATGGGCGCCAGTTCAGAAAGTGTGAGGGAAACCGGATGCGGAACAAAACGCCACTTCTCCTTGGGAACGGATTATCCCCTAATCGTCCTTCTTCGTCCTGATCAAGGACACAGCGTGCACGCAGTGCAGAATTCCACCTAGGAAAGAAGAATGGAACGAGGAGGGGCTCTTGTGCAGGTCGAGTTGGGGGTGTATTAGAACTCGAGGGCAATCCCTATTTTGACTGTCGGACGCGAGTATGTTAGTCGCGCCTAGATAACCACGACAATAGCGAGGGAGGAGAGAAGTCTCGAATAAGTGAGCCTCCGACGCGGGCTGAGTTGTCACAGCGGTCACGTCTCCCGTAGGAAGCCGAGGAGGGCCCTCTCGCCGATGAGTCCACGACAGCGTAAATTCAGGGGGCGCAGTTAACAAAAATCGAAGGGGCGGTCCGAGAGGGAGTTGGCCCGTTTTCAAAATTTGCCGGGAGGGCGGGCTAGGGGAAGTGAGGGGAGGAGGGGGCCACAAAGTCGAAAGGGATTCCCTGGCAAGGTTTGAGGTGAACTGATGCATTGAAGAGCTTACCTGAAGCTTTCTCTGAAACGAACAGATCATCATCATCCAAGACAGAGGGATTTCAAGAGAAAACGTGGGGAACTGAAATAGCCAGAAACTGTTCCGTGCATGTTTGTAAGGGTGCTTCTATTGTCGGGAAGGGCGCACTCGGAAATTTCAACCATTAAAGAGAATTTGCAAGAGAAGGATGGGGGAGAAAAAAACTGATTGGGGAGGTGCAACGACCGAAGATCACTTCTGGGGGGGAGGAGGTCACCGTGTGCTATCTGCTGCATGTGCTCTGTAACGAATTGATAGATTCAATGAGAGGGAGGGGAAGTTGGGGACTGGGGGTGCGGCAAAGATCGCCGCCTGAATGAAAAAAAGAAAGGATCAGCGCAGGTATCGGCATGAGGGGGGATCAAGAAGAACGAAAATACTCGAGGAAGATGACAATAAGAGGGGAGGCTCGATGAGTGGAACGCGACACGACAAGCATTCGTTTCGGCGGATAAAGAGCCTGGGGATTTCCAACGTATTTTATCGCGAAGGAGATTCAATCAGGTCCCAAACGGAACGAAAATAGGCTACAGATCAACAACAACAACGGAAGGATAAGTAGAAGGATGATGGAGGTTTAGTTCCCTGGGAGTGAATCCCTTGGACGATCAAAAGGAAAGGCTCAGGAGCTCTTGCATGAAAACTGACAGGGCCTAAAGGGGAGTGGACCACCGTGGCGAGGAAAAAGATCGCCCCGGGAAGTGTCATGATATAGTAGTTAAAGAGGCCTACGTGAAGGAGTAAATACGAAGACTTATCTTTCAATACGATGCGCAATAGCTTTGCTCCAAACCGAACAGCAAATCGAAGGGGAAAAGGGCGACGAGAAAACATTCGTTTCCCGCGAAAGGCGCAGCATATACGAACACAAATGGGGGGGCACGAAGGGAATCAGTCGCGAACACACAGGAAGGGAACGATCAAGCGCCTTGTAGCCAGGAGGAGTGCAATCGATGGGGGAAAGGGTGAAAGAGACACGTTCGACAGAGCACGATGCAGAGACGACGACCACTCTGGAAGGAGGATAAGTTGCTGGTCCGTGTCACTTGAACGACTGTCAAGGGGCCGAGGGAGGTGAGGTGATGGAACTTTATTATACAGTCAGAGAGTCAACAGAATGAAAGGAATGACACAGAACTAAAAAAAAAAAAAAAAGGATGGACGAAAAAGACATCTGTTCAAGCGACAGCCGAGAAGCCGAACTAGGCAGTTCTCAACAATGGCCCACAGGGCGGACCAAGCTAAAAGGAATTGGTTGAAAGTTGCAGAGAAAAGTTTTAAAACGGAAAGGTTCGGACCGAGGAAAAATGAGCCTCCTGCGGCCTGAGACCGAGAGCGGGCGGCCGAAACACTGGGTAACCATAAAGGAGGGCTGTCGGCAACAGAAGGGGGGAAAAATCGAGCAGTGGAATACTTGCGGGAGGGGGAAAAAGCACCGGGCGGGAAGAGAGGAACAGTGCTAACAAAAAAAAAAGAGTCCAAGGACAAGACAGCAGCGGGAAGAAGGGGAACATTTACGATTTTGAACATGTAAGAGGGGTGTCACAGGAACGGCGATCAGGAAAGAGACGATGATAAGGAAGACAGTACGGAAACTTCCATGCTAAGTGGGCGTTTTGAAGAAAAATCATTGGCCAAGTATCTTAACTGTAAACCTAGGCGACGTTCACAACCACCCAATCACAGTGGGGGAAAGGAAGAAGGGGCCATGCCGGTGGGGTAGGTGCGCGAGGTGGGTCCACAACGGAAGCCCGAGACGTGAATTCGAGAAAATGCAAAAAGATAACGGATCTACTCTTAGACTAGGGTGTTTTGTAGTCAGCTCCAGGCAAGAGGGGTTTGCTGAAGACTAAAAGGCAGAGGAAAAAGATTGCGCGAGCATAGCTGGGGAAAGCAAAATCATTCAGTAATCTCAAACCTGGGGCGCTGTGGATAACCGGAATAGGAGTGTTGCTACTCGAGGTCAAATAATCCTCTACCTTGCTCTTTATGGAAAAGGGGTCACCGCGAATGTTGAATCCCTTCTGTCCTTCAGAGGTTGCAAGGGGTGGGAGGAGTGGAACGTACGTCTTATGAGGGAGATGGGTAGAGGCGCACGGCGAGAAGTCAGAACGGTAGCCCTAGCCGTGGAGAATAGACCATCAAAGGAGTGGGGGAGGATGGATATCGGGGCGTCCGAACGGTGGTGGGGCGAGGGACATACATAAAGAAGAAAGAAGGGCGCGTGGTCGTGTCACTTGGGGCTAACAGGTGGAAGAAAATCGTTTTGGTCTGGTCGTCGCATCACGAAGGGCATCGCGAGGAACAGTGTGGGGGAAGAAGAACAGGGGGGATAAGACGGAAAGCAAGCGGACATCAACACTTAAAGGGCTCGGAAGGGAAAAGACTTCGCTCCTGCGGATAGCCTAAAGTTAATTGCTATCATAAATGACGGAAATGGCGGCGGGGAAGGGGACACAAAGTTGAAAGGATTTGGCTCGTCGGACTATTATTCTACCGGAAAAGAAAAAGAGACGGGCGAGGATGGTCAGAGGGGAAGCTAGAAAAAAAAACTTCTAAAATCAAAACCGGACATCACAACAACAATATGGTCTATTTGGTAAGAAACGGTCCTGTTGGTATGTAGCGATAACCGCGGGTATCATTGGGTCTGGTCAGGGGAACCGTTCTGGATGGAGGACGGGGCTGGGGTGTCGCGAAGGGAAACGCGATGCGAAATCCGGTCCGAGAGCAGTATTACTCGATAATCGAAGATCCTGGGAGCCGCAAGAGGACAGGCGCAAGCCGCAGAGAGGGCGTCGTTGAAGGAGCACAGTTCTATAAAGAACATAAGGGAGGGAGTTAAAATAGGTTGGATATCGAGCGAATCGATGCAACACTCTCGGCTTCATCGGGGGGGGCCAAGGGCCAGGAGTCAATTGAAAAGTGGGAGGGGGGGGGGGATGAAGGGGGAGAAAAAGGGCGAGGGGGGCGTGCCGATGTCGGCTCGGGGTGATCGAAGAGTCCGGTTTCTTTGTATGACCCGCCGTCGGGGGAGGACTTTGGGAATCGAAACTATCGATAAAAGAAAAAAAGGAGGGAGGGGGGGGAATAGATAGTCGCCAGCCAACGAAGAATGGTTCAAAGGAACTCACATCAACTAGATGCGATCAAAATGCCGCGTACAGCT
>Ga0179593_1531729_pt1 | contig 10073 bp, 12 predicted proteins | sample CZODoug2_1_08_16_FD_185931 | JGI IMG/M metagenome (GOLD analysis project Ga0179593, IMG submission 185931) | Vadose zone soil fungal communities from Angelo Coast Range Reserve, California, USA - CZODoug2_1_08_16fungal (PacBio error correction) | ecosystem: Environmental > Terrestrial > Soil >...
CTTCTCAATTCCACTACGAGAGAAAAGCACACGAAGACCGAGCTTTCAGAGAGAAGAAAAAAGAGACTCCTCTATCTGCTCCCTGGAAAAAGATAGGAAAAACGGTCCGGGGGCAAGGAGGGGATTTTCGCTCCCCGGAACTATGAATCGGTGGACGGGAAGACGCTACAGACTCGCGCTAGAGAAAAGGAACCGCACTGTATAGGGAAAAGGGGGGGAGTGGCCTATTGCAACCTAGAGGAGGGAAAAAGTGTGCTAAGCAGGACAAGTATTAGTGAGCTTTTCGGGTTTGGATAGGAAAATCTGGGAAGAAAGAAGCCGGAAGGTGTACCGAAGAGAGGAGACAAGGATAGGAGATCGGCTTCTCGCGCCGTGGGGACTCGTAGATGACCATCACCCGGTACCACCGCCATCGGACCAAAAACGAAAAGAGGGGAAAAGACATAACGCGTGCCTTGGAAGTTGTGCAGAGCACGGAATACCGCTAGTGATAGGAGGAAGAGAAAGCGGGAGGGGACTTTAGGACGCCAGTGGAGGAGGGCGGTGGAATAAACCAGGAAAAAAAAGACGCCCCAAGGAGAAGACTAGCCCAGGCTGACTGGAGAGGGGCAGTTCTCAGATGAAGTAACGAGTCCCGTAGCAAAGAGTCCTCGGAGAAGAAGAACCGTCCTTTAGGAAGGGGGCCGAGCACAACGGGAGCTCGCCTGTCTACAGAAGAAGGTGACCTCATAGGGACTGAAACATCACCGGGGAAAAACCCGGGAAAGAAGGACCAGAGGCGTAGGGAACTACATCTTCGTGACGTAGACAAAGTGTAACAATCGAGGTAATGGGAGATTTCAGGGGGAAGCGGAATCTCATTCTTCTAGGGAGGAGAGGAAGGAAGAAAAAGATGTGGTCAAAAGATCGGAAAGTATCCGCATTCATCCGAAAGAAGAAAGAAGCTCCGGAAAAGAGCTCAAATACTCGTCGGAAGGAATATGAAAAGCCGTTGCCAAAACTAAGAAATCAAAAAAGACGACTACCAAGAAGAGGCTGCCGAGAACCTTGGGGGGCGAAGGACTACTCCTTCTGGGGGCTTCACCCGAGCTCAATCGTTGGCCGGGGGGGGGGGAGGCGCGCTACCTTTATCAGAGGGAAAAAAAAGGAGGGGGTCCGAAATTGGGATCCAGGTTGAGGAAAGAGGGGAGAAGAGGGCCTTTCTAGGAGAAGAAAGCTCTGACGTCTGCTATAAGATAAGAAGAAAAAAAACCGCCACATAAAAGGCACGCCTTAAGAAGACTTCTTGCAAAAAATAGAGAGAGAAAACAGCGCGGCCCTAACCGTCCGAAGGAATGTTACGCGGTGTAAGGAGAAACGCTACGTCTTTCAAGCAGTGTAAAGGGCAAATGACAGGCCACTCGGAAATCTCACTGGAAAGACCATCGCATCGAAAAAGAAAAGGGGGGGAAAAGTTTTAAGAAGGTCTTCATTCCCACGAAAAGGCCCATCCCGACGAACAGTGCCTTCAAAGAGGGGCCTGCAGGCCAGGAGGGAAGATCCCCCGCCCTCCGTTGAAGACCAGGCTTGGAGAGGGCCAGACAAAGACTTTCTGGTGATTCCGAACGGGAAGTGGGGGCTACGAAACGGTTTACAGGGAGGTAACCGCATCGTCCCACGACGAGAAAGGGGACAATCAAAGAGAAAAAAAAAGAAAAAAAACATAAATCCACCACAGACAGGAAAAAAAGAAAACTTGGCTGTGACGGAAAAAAAAAAAAAGTTGTGAACCCGGAAAGAAGAAAGGGGGAAAAGTAGTCAAAAAAGGTCGGATTGGGCCAGAAAAGAGCCAGGCCGCGGGGCTCGACAAAAAGAGCGCACAAGAAAGAGGGGGGGGCAGGAGGAACGCGAAACTTGACCGTAACCAAATGAGGACCATTTGCGGAGGAGATTGGAAGAAGAAGAAAAATGGTAGTCTGAACCAGAGGGAGACATATTGTCTGCTCAGGGAGAAGGAAAATAGAAAGGAGGGAGTTGCCTGTACTGATGGAGGGGGTATTGTTTCCGGCGCAGAGTTGGAGTGACTGGAAAAAAAAGGGGGGGTGTTCTGTAAAAAAAAGGGGGGGAGGACAAGTCGTCTGAAAGAAAAAAAAGAGGGGAAGAGAAGGCTAAAAAAAAAAAAGAGATAGAGAGTAGGAGACCCCCTTTTTCAACGAAAAAAAATGTCAAAAAAAAAACACGTGAAAAGAGGAGATTACAACTCTGCCAAGAAATCCGTGAAAAAGAACTTACCAGGCAACTAGAGGGCGGATTGACCTCCGGGCACGGATGTTGGGAAGTTACAGCTGGGGATCGCCCACTCTCTCCAAAAGAAAAAACATTCGCTTCTATAAATCAAGAAGGGGAAGCAGAGAGAGAGGAGCAACGCGTGGTCGATAAAAGAAGGGGAAATATCTCTTCTTTGCGCGGACGGGGGGGACCTGGAACAAAACGAACGAAAAGGTATGACAAAATACGACTCAGAACCCAGGGGGGGTGAAAGGGTGTCCGAGGGGGTTCACAAACGGGGGTGCTCAAAAGGAGGGGGCCTGAAAAAAAAAAGGAAAATGAGGTTCCTTTCGGGAAAGAGACGGAAGGGGGGGGGAAAAAGGGGGGGGGGGGGAGGTCTATCTGGGGGGGGGGGGGGGGGGGTTGTGGGGGGGGGGGGGGGGGGGGGGGGGGGGGGGGGGGGGTGGGGGGGGGGGGGGTTGAAAGGTACGGCCCGTCCTTGGGAAAAAAAAAACAGCCAAAAAGAACCTCACCGGGTTTTCGGAAAAAAAAAAAAAAAAAAAAAAGCGGTTCAGGAAGCGATTTGAAAAGAGAGGAAATTCGAAACCTGATGTAGAAAAAAGTGCGGCGCGGAAAGCGACGGACTGGAGTCGGTAATGGGCCACCAGAGGGACGTGGGAATTACCCACCGGAGAGAACACATCGGAAATTTTCAAAGGGGGGGAGGAAAAGGTCTCTCGTCGCAGTGCGCGGGAAAGGGATGACTCAGGGGGAGCTGCCTATTTTCCCGACGAAAAGAACGAAGCCTTCAACCTCGCCCTCGCAAAACTTTCCGAAGAGAAGAGGGGTGCGGGCGCGCCTCAAAGGGACAAAAAAGTGGGAAAAAAAAAAAGCTGCCTTCACACATAGCTTGGGGCGGGTGGGTGGATTGTCCGCACGCCACAAAAAAAAAAAAAAGAAAAAAAAAAAAAAAGAAAACGGCTTTAGTCTCTAGACGCCATGATCTAGACGGAGAAGATTACCTTCTAAGGGAAATTAGGAAGAGAATTTTTTCATCCAAGGGGCTCCAGCGGGGCCGGCGCCAATTGTAAGAAAGGGCGTCGTTTTGGAAAGAGAGTCGGGGACAGCTTAGGCGGGGGAGGTTAAGGAAGTAAGAGAGTCGTTCGTAAGGAAAGGCTACCATAAAGGAAAAATCGTGGGGAGTCGCGCCTTCTTTGAGAAGAAGGCTCAGAAGCTCAAGCGGATTTCTTGGGGGATTCATGGATTAGAACCCAGAAAAGAAAAGTCTCATTGAAAGGTTCAACCTTCCGAAGCAGGGAGATGGAGTAACCAATCGGGCGATGGACGGGGATGAGCCATTTAAAACTGAAGATGAACTGTCCTGTATGCGTGGAAGGGGTGGGTTGCCCCATGCGGTCGGCGGAAAAAGAAGGAACTACTGCCACACCTGCTACTGCAGCAGGGGGTTAAACTTCGTTTCCTGACATGAGGGCAGATTACTTCGGGCTCAAAAAAAGGAAAGCAGCGTCCGGGAAGAGAAGAGGAAGGAATCCTTGTCTCGAGACGGAGGGGGGAGGGGCGGACAGGGTCTAAGAGGGGTCTCACAGGGTACGAGACCCGTAGACCGCGGCAGGAGAGAGAAAGGAAGCGGTATTCCGTGACACTGGGAGGGTTCTGCACAAATCCCAAACGCTTACGCAGGCGGTAGATGGGGGCAGGGGGGTACAGTTGCATGACCCCGAGGAGTTAAAAAAAGGGGGAGGAAGAGAACGCTCAACGGCGAGGGAGAGGGGGAGAAGTGCAGTCCAAGGGGAAAATGCTTACGATGTGATCGTAAAGACAAACCAGCCAGAGGAGGTGTGGGCATCGGGGGATCCCAGCCGTGGCAACAAGAAAAAAAAGCGAAATACCTGGGGAATGAGGGGGAGCACAATCTCACCTCGCGCGGAAAAAAGACAAAGAAGAAACCCGCATGGGAAAGAAAACGACACCATAAGAAGAGTAGAGAACAATCGCCAAGTTCTCGCGCTGAGAAACTCCATCCAGGGTCGAGAGTCACCAGAGATAGCCCGTTGAACGCGTTGAGAAAATAAAAAGGCACCCGGAGCCGAGGGAAGATCGTTAGTATCCTCTCCGTGGCTAGGTGACGAGGATGATCTCCGCGGTGTCTCAGAGAGATCCCTGTGCGACGATCCTGGAGAAGGAAGGAGAGAGAATAAAAAAAAAAGGCCACTGGGCCGCGCGGCGCCACCGAGAAAAGAAAGGAAAGGGCCGCCCCGGAGCGAGCTCTCTCTCGATCAGAAGGGAAAAAAAGATTGAGAAGAAAAAAGAGAAAGCTTAAAAGAAAGAGGTCGGGGGGGGGTATTTGACAAGAACAGGAGGGGGGGGTGGGGGAAAAGCAAGACCTCCTTTCTAGTTGCTGAAAACTAGAAGAAATCCTTTGAGTTGGGGGGAGGGAACGGTCGGCCTATATTCAAAAACGGGAAGAGAAGGGGCTTGTGCTCCCTGTAAGAAAGAGGAGTGGTGGGGGCCTTTCCAATCCTGGATCAGCGGCCCAAAGAAAGAAAAGCAAGAAAGTGGGCAAGTTAATCACATCGTGCGAAAAAAGAAAATGATCTCGGGAGGAAGAGCAGCTCCTGAGAAAATGAACGCGCACCCAAAGGAGGTTCCTTTTTCAAACCAGGGGGGAGGGGGGCATCTCCTGAAGGGAAACTGGAATCCGGAAGGGGTCCTTGGTTAGGAAGGAGGGGGAGGCATGTGTCCAAAAAGAAAAAAGAAGAGGATACGCGCTGGAAAATTTCGATGAGCCGAAGGCTGCGGCTTTAATAGAAAAGTATCCGGAAAAAAGGGAGGGAGAGAAAAAAGGTGGAAAACAGGAAGAAAAGGCAGAAAAAAAAGGAAACCGTTCTCGAGTCAAGCTTACTGGGGGAAGGACATTCTCGCTGGGCCGGGAGGCCCGAGAAGAAGAGAAAGGGAAAAAGTCCTCTAACCTACCGAAAGGGGGGAGCCAGCCTCAGGAGGGGCTACCGTTTTCGAGTGCCAGAAATGATTTCCGGGAGAAGGGGAAAGGGCACCCCCGGTAAGCAGGGAAAAGGGCAGATCCTCCTCCAATCGGAATAAAGGGACAGAGGATCACTATGTCGTTTCCCGGAAGGGGGGCAGAATGCGGAGATTGTCTCTTACATGTCGACTGCCGGGTCTCTAGGTGTGGAGGGAATTATGGGAAAAATTCAGAGAAGAGGGAGGGAGCGCAAAGACGCTCTAACTCAGGCAAAAGAGGAGGTCTTCATGTTATCAGGTGAGACCTCCTCCGCAAAGAGACCGAAGACCGAGGGCTTCCAAAAAGGTGAAGCTGTGGGAAGGAGGACTCATTCTTCAGAAAAAAAGCCGCTGACGCCGAGGAAGCTCGGGGAAGAAGGAGGAAATTAACACAAGGAAAATTTAATTAGCCCTTTTAGGAGAGGACTTTGCCTTCGCTGCGATGAGGAAGACTCAGAAAGGAGGCATCTCGAACTCCCACCCAAAGCCAGACGGCAATCCATTTTGGAGGGGAAAATACCGAAAAAAAAAAAGGCCATCGGGGGGGGGGGGGAAAAAGAAGAAAGGGCCTCTATCAGGACAAATGTTGACAGGAAAAAAAAAAAAACTAGCTCGACTTCGTTAAAGGGAGGAGGGGAAGAGTCATTAGAAGTATCAAACTCGAAAGAACTTCTAATATGGACCACAAGGAGAGAAAAAATGACAAGATCTTTCACGAGATCAAACTCTCAATGGGGGAGGAAAGAAAGGGCAGGAAAAAAGAAGACCTACTCCATTCAAGGGAGGAAAGAAAAAGCGCATGTCCCCTGCGGCAAACAGCAGGAAACTCCGGTTTTCAGGGGCGATGCAAAAAGAAAGGGGAACGTTCTTCTTTTGGGAAAAGGAGTTTGGGGAAAACGAAAAACGTTGAGCGGATAAAAGGGGAGGGGCTTTCGGACGACCGAGCGTCCCACTACAAAAAAAATAGAAAGAGCAAAAAAAAAAGGGGACCCGTCGAAAAAACAGAAAGCCAAACGAAACGTACACTTGCCGTTTGCCAAACCGCGAAAGAGAGCAAAAAAAATGGCGCGATAAAAGAGAAAAAAAAACATGAACGGGTCTGGCGGGTGCTTCCTATAAACCGGAAAAGGGAAAGTGCGCGGTAATTGAACCAGGGGGCGCGCGCAAAGAATAATGAGGGAAGGGGAGGTCTGCGTCAGGTGTTAAACGTACCGGGGGGTAACCATAAGATTTCAAGGGGGAAAAATTCTTCCCTGAGGGAGGGGGTTGGCTTGGTAGGGGCGGAGGCGAGTCTAAGTGGTCAAAAAAGAGGGGGCGACCACCATAAGTCGACGCGGGGGAAAAAATGGGAGCGTTGAGTAAACAGGGGGTAACTGTTTATGACGGCGAGGAGAGGGGGGGGGGTAAACTAAAAGCGTTTGTGTCTGGAACAAAGGGGAGAGAAAAAGTTCGGCAAAACGGGGGGATGAATAAAGAGAAAGGAGGAGGAGAAGAGAGAAGAAAACGACGACGACACCCTTTGGGGGGAAAACGCGGGGGTTCAAAGACTTTCACTCTGTTGATGAAAACTCAGCGCCATCACTCCGGACGGACCAGGCAACGAAGAGGACGTTAAACGCGTCGCCTTGGGGGTAAGATTGGCCAAAGAGAAGCAGAGAAGGAAGACAGGTTCAGCAGAGGCGAGATCCTCTAAACGGGGAAACTCTCAACCGGCGAACGAAAAATTCTTGTTCCGGGAAAGCGGGGGGGTAAGATAATGACGCCAGACTTGTGCAAAAAAAAAGGTTCCTATGTCGGAGCCGGGAAGGGGACTGGGGAAGGAAACTTCCCCAAGACGACGCAATCCTTTTTAGGGATCTTTAGCAGGGGGTTCTCAGCTGAAGAAGGGGGAAGAAAAAAAAAAAGGCCAAGTTTCTTGGTGAGGTTTGGCGGGCGGGGAAAAAAAAACGGTCGGGGGAGCTTGGTCTGTAGGGGGATTCTTGGTGCGTGGTCCGTCAAGAGAACCGGAAAAAGAAAAGTCATGCTCCCCTCACCGGGGAAAAACGAGGGGTGGGTCGGAAAAAACAAACAACCCAAAAAAAAAAAAAAAAAAAAGAAAAAAAGGGATTTGCCCTCGCCACGAATGCGGAAGGGGGGAAGAGGAATCCTGCGTCGCTGCACTCGGTTTCGAGGGGGGAAAAACTGGACTGTATGGTCAGGGGCATCGTGGGGAAGAGAGTTGCCAAAGAGGGGAAGGAGAAAGTTGCTATTTGGGGAAAAAAGGGGGGAGCTGATCGTCGGGAGAAAAAGCGAATGTCCTTGATCGCTGCCGATGAAAAGAAAGAAGTCAGGAAGAACTGGCTTCACGGCAGGATCCACCCGGGAGGGAAGCAGGAGAGGGGAAGGGGAGGGGGCGCGCCTTTCCCTCTTCGTTGGGAGCGAAAGGTCGGCTGGAAAAAAAGGGCGATGGTCTGGTGTGTAGGAGCTTCTCGCCAAACACAAGCGAGGCGGGGGGCTCGAACGGGAATGGAGCGCTTAAAAAGGACGTAACCTGAGAAGGCAGTAAACCGCATGTGTTCAGAGAAGGAACATGTACAAAAAATACCTGTTCTCTTTGCCGAGAGGTGTGTGACGCACCAGGAAAGGCGGAAGGGGGGGTACAGCAAAGCTACACCGCCGCATTGCCGGTCGGGAGGGGAGGAGGCGGCAAAAAGAAAGGTCGACCATGCCGAAGAGAGGGGGCCGGGGGGCGCCGGCGGTCAAGGACTGGAAGGGGGGGACGGTTATTCTGAGGTAAAGAGGAAAGAATCTGAACCCCCATCTACCCCTCAAGTCGGAAAGAAAATTGTGTCAACCATAAAAGGGTTCCCCTACCTCGTGTCCCTTCGACACTGTAGGGAAAGGATCAAAATGGCGGTAGGATGAGATACTCCAAAAAAAGGACTTGTGGGTGGGCCAAGGGAGAGGTGCCCGTCAATCATGAGAAAGGAAGTGCACCGAAAAAAAAACGGTCGATCGCTGTCCCTGCCGAGAAACAGGGGGTTTCATCGGAAGGGAGAAGGACAGGCTTCGACGCGATTCTCCTCGAAAAAGAGAGGAGGACCCAGTCAAAGGGAGGAAAGTGCTGGCGGGCCGGTGCAAATGGTTGCTGAAAAAGACGATTCCGCGAAGGCCGGATCCTGGGAGAAGAAAAAAAGAAAAGAGTGCTCGGCCTATCGGAAATGGAGAAGGGTACACTGGGACAGGAATCCCACCGCATGACTCCCAAAGGGTATGTCCCTGCAAACACGGCTGAAAGGGGGAGGTCAGGGAAAGATTTCGGGGGGGGGAAAAAAAGGGGTGCTGTCATCTACGAGCAAAAAAACGAGACAAGGGAGAGAACAGCATTTTCGCGACGATGTGGAAGAAGTAGACCCTCTCCACACCGGCAAGGTAAGAAAAGGCCAGGATCAAACACCAGACAGAAGAAAGAAGGAAGAGGGTAAAGGATTCACACGCGCACCTCGAAGGAAGGGGGGCAAAGAAAAAGTGGGTCACGACAACCAAAGCATAACGCGCGACGCTTTCACAAAACCCAACGGTCGAAAACGATTCAGAGCGAAAAGAAACCAAGAGGGAGGAAGGAAAATGCCCCGGGAACTCGTTGCGAGAGGAAAAGGAGCCGAGCGAGAAAGAAAACCTCTCGGGTCGGCCGGGATAGCTAGGGCTAAGCAGGGGCTCCTCGCGCGCCCGTGGGGGGCGAAATCCGGCCGATATCTCGGCAAAAAAGATATAATAAGAAAGAGAGAGGAAAGAACTGGGGCGCTCGTCGGTCTCACAAATCATAAAAGAGACCGGCCGAAAGCGAGCTCCTCGATCTGCTCCTGGGAAAGAAGGTAAGGGAGATCGCAACGCGTTCACCGGAACAGTCTGAGGACGCCATGAGTGGAAAAGAGAGCGCTATGATGAGTTGGGAAGAAAGGAGGGGGGAGAGGGGCTGAAAGAAGAAGGAGGGAGGAAGTGATCGTCACGCTGTTTCTCGGGGAAAACAAGAAGAGGAATGTGGTCAGCGCCCATGTAAAGTCAGTAAGTTGATCGACGAAATAGGGGGAGGAAAAGAGGGGCCCCGCGAGAGAAGAAGATTTTGGGGGAAACCTTATCTATCACATCGGTCGAGCCAAGGGAAGAGCCAAAGGGGAATTTCAATTATAAAACGCGTCAGGGGGGGAGAAAGATTAACGCACCCACCTTTTTGAAAAGAGGGGGGCGCCAAAAACTTGAAGCCCCGGAGAAAACATAAAGAGGGTGACTGGGTGAGTACGGTGGGATTTGGAAGGCTACCATTGGAAGGATACGGAGGCACCAGTGAAGAAAGGGGAGAATGGGGAGTATCCTGTATCGTTCTTCGGTGAGAAAAACGGGGCCGTGACAGGCGACAAAAATTTCCATTAACGGGGAAGAAGAAAGGGGGAAGTCTCCTCTCGGGGGGAATCTCTCTAACAAAAAGGACTCTCGAAGGAAAACCAAAAGAAGCCAACGGTGAAAGAGGAAGTCGACCTGTGTAGGGGGGTGAATCCACCGTCAATGATGAGGGGATAAGGGGCAAAAAAAAAAGCATCAAGGAGTGGAAAAAAACTCTACATCTGCAGGGAGAAGGAAAGAACAGGGGATCAACGAGGGGGAAAGCTGCAGGGCGGGGAAAGGGAGATTAAATTCCAAAAAGAGAATGGTGTGTTAAATGCATCCCCTCAAAGAATGCGCAGGGGGTAACGAAGCGCGACATCAAAGGTCGGAAGGTAAAGGTCACTAAAGCAAGAAAAAACCGAAGA
>Ga0179593_1810306_pt1 | contig 10073 bp, 13 predicted proteins | sample CZODoug2_1_08_16_FD_185931 | JGI IMG/M metagenome (GOLD analysis project Ga0179593, IMG submission 185931) | Vadose zone soil fungal communities from Angelo Coast Range Reserve, California, USA - CZODoug2_1_08_16fungal (PacBio error correction) | ecosystem: Environmental > Terrestrial > Soil >...
CCTCGTCTCCTGTCTTCAAAAACCGTCGCCGCAAAAGAGGGGACTCTTTCTAGGGAAAAAAGCCGGCGACGGACGAAGGGCGCGGCCCATGGCACTTTCGGAGTGGTCGGCCGTGGGCGGCACTGAGCGGCACCTTCCGTTGAATTAGACCCGAGTGGAAAAGAAAAAAGGTGATGACAAAAAAGCTTCAAAAAAAGTCAAACAAGCAACGGCGGTCGGCCGTGGTCACCTGTCGTCGTCGACGAAAAATCGGAGAAAAAATAAAGAGAGTCTTCTAACCCCAAGATCTGGCCAACGGGAAGCGAGGGGAACTTCGGAAAAAGCCATAAATGCTCTTAAGGAGGGCCCTTAAACCCGATGCTCCCGGGCTCGCTTGCTTTGGTCTAAAGCAAATCCCCGAAAAATGCACGATGAAAAGGATGAACATCACCAGAGGGGGAGCTCAAAAGCCGGGCTCGGTAAAAAAAGCCGCGGCCTCTACACGACCACCTCTATCTATGCTAACGATATAACGAAACCACACATTTTAGGCGACCATCCTCGCCGGCAGACGCAGGCAAAACACGCCCTGGCCTAGCAACTGCTCCTCTTCGGTGTGAGCAGGAGATAACGAAAAAGGAAAGACAACGGACCAACGCTTCGCCTCTACTTGAGAACTACGATAGGACTCCAAGCAAAAAGGACGTAAAACCGAGCGCAAGTCGCGGCGGAGGCTGGTCGTGGGGCTGGTCCCCTAGGAACCCAAGGAAATAGCAGGAAAAAAATCGAGAAAATTCAGGAAGGCTTAAAACAAAAGGGAGCATAGCAATCTTCATCGGGCAGTTATGATGCGGCCTACGTCTGTCCGGCGTCAAGGGCGGAGGACTTCAGGAAAGTCGAAACAAAAAAAACAGACATCTCGGCGGGGACCCACCAATAGTTCAAGAAAATCGGGCTTAAGCTCTTCTCGGCGGAAGCTCCTAGCTAAAAAGAAAAACTAAGACAGGCTCGACCAGGGCTTCTTGGGGAACGGGTTCTGCAGAACGAACGAGGGTTTCTGAGAGAAAAAAAAACTTCAGGACTGCGGCAGCCACTGCCGGGCTCTTTCGGGACATTGAGAACGTTGGATGCGAGGCTGGTGGCGACGGTCCCCTGGTGAGAAAAGCAAACCCCACTTAATCTCGCCAGTTTGAAGATAGGCCAAAAAACCTTAACTAGTGAGCAGGGTGGACAAAATGCTCGGTCCAAACACTGAGTAGGAAAGAGAATATATATCCAAAGCCCGGAAAAAAAGGACAGCTGCCCTCGGAAGGTCCGTGGCCTCCGGGGTAAAATGATTCCGATCCATTTGTCCCCACAAGAAGTCATGAACGCCTCGCAGAGAAGAAGGGGGGGGAAAGCAGGTGAAGAAATGAGGGGAGGATTGAAACTTTAGGAAGGGAAAAAAAAAAAAAATCTGCGATGGGGAGGTGTCCGAACTTGCTTGAAAAAGAAAGGCGGAAAAGCTAGGAAAAGAGGTGAGCAAAAGCTCGCCGCCTGAAGAACGAGGCGAGGGGACGAAAAAAAATGGAGGAGATCTCTGGATGTTGGTGCGGGGAAGGGTTCGTGGAGACGCTAAAAAGTGACGACCAGACATCACTTCTGCGAAGAAGACAGAACAAAAGGATGTCCGATTGAGATCAATGCTCCCGGTGAGTGAGAAGCCCTTCCACGGAGGGGGAAAATCTAGCGCTCTAAAAAGGAAATCGTGCTCAGGTGACGCCGGGGCATCACGGTTAAAGAACATTCTCCAGCGAAAAATTCGAGGGAGAGGGAAGGGGGGCGCAAAAAAAATCTTAACCCACGTCAGAGTCGAGGGGGCGGGAAGATGTACGTAGAGCTTAGAGCACAAAGAGGATACGAGAAAAGATTGCTTTTTCGGACGCGCAAAGGGGCCGGCGAGAAAGTTGCCCGAGAAAGGAAAAAATTTGGTACGAAAGAAGCCTCGGGAAGTCGAGCGGGGGGGTCGTTGGTAAATAGGGAACCGAAAGAAGACCTGTCTTCTAGGTCTGTTCAGGGCCGACCGAAAAAAAAGGGGGGGGAAGGGGAGGAATTGCAAAAACAAGGAGGGAGAAACGGGTCGACCGCAAGCTATCTTGGTCCGGATAGGGGAGGTCAGTCCTCCTACTAGACGCGCCAAAGAACCATCAAGGGGGGGAGGTGGATGGAAAAAAAATCCTACGAAAGCTCCTCGAGTGAAAAAACCTCGAGATGAAATTGGGACGAGGTCGTACCTAGAGAACAGACGAGCGCCCCTGGGCCCTTGGTAAAAGATAGTGAAAGGGGGGCACAACTCACTCAAGAAGCCGTATCTCACTCGCAGGAGGGAGCCAAGCTAACACAAGAAGAACCCCTTCTTTTTACGGGCCGAAGCTCGCGGAGCGGGGCTGAGTCTAACGCGCAAAAAAAGGGGGGGCGCGCGGAAAGGAAAGGAAATGAAGAAGCTAAAGAGGAGAGGAAAAGAGAGGGGAGAAACGTAGGTACCTCTTCTTGAGGGCACGAATTGAAAAAATAAAAAGGAGGGCTTCTTTTTCCTACGCCCCGCGGCAGAAGAGAGGGAAAGGAAATCCAACAGATTGGGCGGGGTAGCGTGTAAATCAGCTTGCGCTACCCAACCGGAGTCCCAGGAAAACTACCGATTCGGCAAGCGAGAGGGGCAACTCCGAGGGAGAAAAGGGACTTGGCGAGTAAAATACTACTCACATCTTCAAAAACTTCATCTCAGATGTCATTCCGGCACCGAAAACTTGGGGACAACGGTCGTCTTTCTCAACCAAGGGGAAGGCCATCACACACCGACCAGGGGGGGAGGGGCCGACGAAAAAAACTTCGGGAAGCCCTAGGCTCCAAAACAGCTCGCGTGCGTTTCGACAACTACCTAGATGCAACCTAGGCATCGCCAACCCACAATGCGAGAAGAGAGGCACCAAAGTCGGCTCCGGTCATTTCTCAAACTAACACAAACCGACCAACCCTCTATTCGACACAAGTGGAGGATCCCCGCGACCACCGGGGAAGCCTCGCAAAGATCGCAGGGGAAAAACGGGAACATGGCAAGAATTACATCGACGGGGATCGAAAGCTCGCAAAAGAAACCCGAACCCTCAGGCTCCGCGAGATGGTAGATCCTGAGCAATGCATGAAAGAAGGGACATTCGAACCGAGCGCGAAGCTCTGCTTCTACGTTTGGTAGCCGGGGTTCTGGTCAACTTCGAAAAAAAGTGGAATCTGGATAGGGAACCGAGGGGAAGGGGCGAAGACAAAAGAATTATCATGGAGAAGAAAGCTTCTGTCGTCTTTCAAGGCCGACGGGGAGGGGAAGGAGGGGCGGCCAGAATCAAAAAAATACGGAAAACACAGAGCTCGGACCCCAGGCGGCACGTTCCAGATCTCGTGTTGAAGCCCGGGCGCTCCGAGCTCCCCTAACAGACCTCGACTAAGGGCCGTCGGAAAGGGGAAGTCGGGGGGGGCCGAAAGACAACAAGACAGATGTTTTTTCTCTAGGGACTTCTTAAGGGACTTGAAATTCCGGGAGGAATACATAATCATTCTTCTACAAACACCAGGAACTGAAAGTGCGAAATTCCACACGAGAGGACGGGTCCCTACAGAAGCGCCGCGACGCGGACCAACTTCACCTTCAGAGAAGCGAGGGGAGAAAAAAAGTGGCTGAAAGCGACCAATGGAAGGGAGGAAAGAGAAAACCCTCTCATTTCGTAAGTGGGGAGCAGCAGCACGTCTGGCAGGTGGGAAGATCAAAAAGAAATAGGAAGCGCCCGGGAGCCTTCACTAGCGGAACATGTTACAGGGAAGGCCAGTTCGGAAAAAGAGCAGAGGCACGAGAAGGGGGGGTTCCGCACAGGATCGGAAAAAACGCACGGAGCCGGGCACTTTAAACGGAAAGAGTGTCCCGGGGGTCGAATTTGAGAAGCAAGACTTGCCAGACGACTAAAAGGAAGATCGAGGAGCAGTGAGGGTTAGAAGGGAGGGGGGGAGGGAGACGATGATCCCTGGACTGACCGTTCCTTGCGAAATATCTGAGTTCGGGGTTGTGGGAGGGGGGGAGGGCTAGTTGAGAAAAGAGCCGCCTACAAAGCGGAGAGGAACCCCGGCGTACATGCCGCTTTGAAGAAACTCCCGTCTTTGCGAAGCCCAAAGGACCTCGTGGGAAAAAAAAGCAGAGCTAACGGGCATCTTCCTTCTGGTCAGATAAAGCACCCTTCCGTTCTACCAACGGTCCAAAGAGAAAAAAAGTCAAAAGAGAAGTGGAGGGACCCAGGCGAGGGATCTTAGATCCACCGTAGATTCGTCAGGTCAGGCTTCTATCTTCTAGAAAGGAGCAGCTTGGAAGATAAAGGCAAAGAAGGGGCGGGGGGAGAACGAGAAAAAAATTTGAGACGTACAACAGTGTTTGAGTGAAAGTAGCGAAAGTAAGACTAGGGGTTGGTGGGAGGGAGAGGGGGGCAAGGAAGGGACGACGATTACCGAGCCCTTAAGGAGAGGAGGTTCGCGGTGGTGGCAGACTCGCTGGAGGGGGGAAGGGTTGAAAAATAGGGAAAAAAAAAAAGCACGCGAGCGGGCCAATCCCTGGCAGGTCAGGCCTCCGAAGAGGAGGACGGGCGGAACCAAAAACTTTTCTTTTTGGGGTCCTTCGACGTCGAAAAGGACCTTGGGGAAAAAACCGTAGAGGGAAAAAAAAGATGGAGGGCGTTGGATGGCGTCACCACGCCAGGTGACCAATACGAGGGGAAAGGCCTGGAGGGAGGTCATCCGCTGCGTGGGCTCAATTGGCCGGAACACCGCTTTCGGATGGAAAAAAATCGACGAACAAACGAACCGAACCGAAGACCTAAGAAATGGCCCGCAGGAGTGGTGAAATGCTCGACCGCTCGGAACCCTGAGCAACCTCGACGGGTTTGAGCAGGCGGCCGGAAGCGCTTGACGGCCGCGCTCGAGAAAAGGGGCTCTCTGAAAAAAAAACGGAGGAGCCTTCGTCCGAGGAGAAGGGAGAAAAAAGCTAAAAGATCGTCAGGGCTGCGGAGAAGGGATCCCCTCGCCTCAAGTAGAGGCGGCAAGAGCACCAAGCGCGGCCATTGCGAGGGGAGGTGGAAAAAAAAACCCGACTGTAACCGAGGTGATACGGCAGGCGGCCCACTCCGCGAACTCATAATCGCGGTCCCTCGTAAGGGGGCCCCGGCGGCGGCTACAGGAAAAAAATCCAGACGTCAGCTAGAGGAGGGACCCAGCTCCGAGATGCTACGGCTGTTACTAGACACAAGTATGGCCTAAGGGAGAAATCCCAAGAGGCCTGACAAAATCCCGATCTCAGGGGGTCGACCCTTCACAGAGCTCAACGAATTCCAGCCCATCCCCCATCTATCTGGTCTCGGCCAAAAGACGTAACCTCCGAGCAAAGAAGAGCCTCGGTAGATCCCACGACCAACACTAGAGATCTAAGAGGAAGGAGCTGGCGGGGGGGTGGGGGGTTCTTGAACCAACCGCAGAATGGAAAGGCTAATTCAAAAAATGGAACGAGAAGAAAAGGGACCGAGCTCAATCTGCAGGAGGGGCTCCGAAGCTCAAAAGAATCGATACCTACCCCTCCCGCTTTAGCCTCGACGTGAGTCATTAAACTTTTCCTCCGGGCACATGTCAGACCGGGGCACGATTTGAGGGGGGGGAGGGGGCCGAAAGAAACTGGCAACGTGGCTGTGTCAATGCTGGCACCGACCAGATCACTAGAAACCCAGTTCATCAATGAGATCTTCAGCCGAGGGGAAGGGAAACAAATAAGGCAAGCGATGGCCGTCCTTCTGTCTGGAAAAACGGGTGGTCGTCTAGGCCAAGTTCGGAAGTGAAAGGAACTCTAAAAAAAACACCTAGCGGGCGACCCAGGCCCTGCACTTTCAAGACTAGGGAGGACATATGCGCTCGAGCTCACACCCAGACCTCGAAAAAAAGTCCCGGAAGTTGCAGAACGTGAAAGCAAACGACATCGCCGAGGTGGTTCTGACCTCAGTAAATTGCACCTACACGTGAATGCGCGACTTGGCCACTGGAAAAAACTGTGCCAGTCGAGGGGGAAACACAAGATTACGAGGCGTGTCAAGCCCGCTTGGAAAAGTGCTCTGATCGCGAAGGGCCCTACAAAACGAATCTCGCCGCGTGAAACGGACTCTTACAACAACAATTAAGAGCTTCGTTCTTCCCACGGAACCCTGGGCGCGGCTCTACGAAAAAAAAAGGAGGATAGAGAAGGGAGCAGCAGAAAGTGGGGTAGCACTCCGGGTCACTCATGAAAAAGGGGGGCCTTTGAGAAATGGCAGAAAAGAGGCAGCCTGTGTCGGTCAGGACGAGATATCCATTGAAACCATAGGCCCATTAAGGCGCCGTGTGGTTGAAGAAGAGGAACGGTATCCAAACGAGAAGAAGGAACTTTTTGCTGTGGGAGCCGTCGGAAGGTAGAGAAAAGAGGCGATGGGGAGCCGAACCCAGAAGGCGGCGAAAGCGGGGCGAGTCCGGATTGAGGGGGGGGGGAGCCGAGCAGGGATGGGAAGAAATTACGACAGCTCTGGGAAATTTAAGGGGTCCAAGGTCGGAGAATCTAAGGTGGTTGAAGCGGCTTTTTGGGGTCGAACGCCCCGACGAAACAGGACCCAAAAGGGCGGCGAAAATGGAGCGCCGAACTCAAATGCTCCCTGTCTGAGAGCAATCGAAAAAGATCTCGTCGACTGGTCATCGTCTCTGCACCGGAGGTGCCGAAAAAACAGTCCACGAAAACTGCGAGGGAGGGATCGAGAAAGATTCCCTAGGGAGGGGCAGGATCGTAGATCACTCGCGATGGAGGGTAATATGTCTTAAAGGAACTTCGAGCCCCGACGGGAAAGCAGCTTAAGGAGAAAAGGGCGGAGAGGCGAGAGTTTAAAAGCTCACACGTGTTTGGCGGGAGGATGCGCTCGGCCAGGAAAGAATTGGGGGATGGGAAAGCGAAAGGCTACGATGCCGAGCATGGGAGAAGATCGATGGGGGCTCGCCCTTGAATATAGTTTCAGTAGCGGGAGGATAGAGAAAAAGAAAAGCGAGCGGGGGGGGGGGGGGGGGGGGGGGGGGGGGGTGGCCGGGAATCGGGGAGGGGGCGAGAGATAAAAGCCAAAGGGAAAATCACCACGTGGGCGGGGGTGTAATGGCTTAAGACGAAGACCTTTTCCCAGCTCTCGAGGAACTTTGAGACAGGGAGATAATTCTTTCTTTGAAGAGGGAAACAAAAAAGGACCAAAAAACTGGGTGAAATAGCGTGTTGAAAGAGCTTTCCTTCATCAGGTCGTCATCCACTCCGCGTAAAGAAGGGGGCAAGAAACCAACTCCACGCGACCACGACGACGAGCCCCGAGCCCGCGGGGGACGGGGGAAAACGAAATCTTGCAAACGAGAAGCGAATCGAAGCTCTTAGAGAGGTACTACTTTGGAAGATAAAAAAAAAACGGAGAGGAGGAAACGAGAGACCACAGTCGGTCAAAGCATCAGGGGCAGCATCGTCCGGCCGTCAAAACAGTCCGAGGGGGCTGGCGGGAGTACGACCCCAAGGGCAACCGAGCGGGGAAAAAAAAAAAAGCTTAGGACGTCGTCGTTGAGGTGGAGCTCCTCTTCTTGCGAGTACCAGCAACACCCGGCTCCTTAGAAAAAAGGAAGAAAAAAAACGCCAAGAGCGGGGGCGGGCCAACTTCGTGAGCTGCACCAGGACAAAGAGGACGGGAATACTCTTCAAAAAAAAAGGAGACGACATCTCAGACACACGCGAATACTTCATAAGCCAAGAGAGAGGGGGCCACGGTCTGCTTCAAGGAATCAGAAGCAAAGCACACAAGACGAGTTCAGGGCGGGTCCAACTCGTCGTAGCTGACCGACACGATTGCTACCCCTTCCAATCGGGGAGAGGAAAAGACAGAGAAAATAAACTGCAACACAAGAAGACCCACCATCGAGACATCCGGCCAATAAAAATCCTCGAACAGGCTACGAAATTAGGCCTCGATCACCTCGATCTAGAATATGAAGTGAAATAGGACTCCCCTCTACAACACTTGGAAGGATCGCGGGAAAAAATCTAGGGAAAAGGTCAACCCAGCACATACAGGTCTTCTCTACGGGGGACGTCAATCTTGGGAATCGTCGGGGCTCGGAAAAAAAAGAACATAATTCACAAAAATCCCAGCAAAGGATTTATCTATCCTGCAGCACAACTCCTGGGACCGACGGGGCCATGAAGGGGGAGAGGGCTACTTTCTGAGGGGAGGGACGGTGGAAAAGGAAGGTCTTTCACAGGCGGCCAAGCAGGCCACGATGAAAACAGGCTCGCGGCCGGGGGTACACCTATGTGAATTAGAACAAGACCGGAGAATACGAATCAAGCGGAGAGGGGGGGGAAGGGGCGTAAAAGATCGGGGGGTAGAGGCGGCACGGTCACAAATCTACTCGAACTACTCAAAAACAGGCCGGATCTTCTACACAAGGCGGACAAGGGGAAAGAAATGGAGTAGAAAAGGAGCAAACGATCTTCTAAGCTCAAAAAACGCTCCGTGGAGCCTCCGGCGGGTCGGGAAGGTTCTGGCCCTGAATCGCCAATGTGGGGAGAGGAACTCGACGAAAGGAACAAGCAAACGTTAAGTGAGGCTCTGCCAAGAGAAGGGCATCTCTTCGACAACCAAAGGAGGGAGAATTCGAAATGGACGGAAAGGTTGGGCAAAATGTGGAGAGGGGTTCAAAAAAAAGCGCCAGCCCCGGCCTGCAAAACGCACCGGTAAAGCTAGTGCAGCGGTTGAACCCTGACCTGCTGCGAAGGGCGAGAGAGAGAGAAAAAAACAACAACGTATAAAGCCCGCTAGCGTCCGTGGTAAAGCCGTCTTCACCAAAAGCTAAGCCTTTTTTCCAGCCTAAAGACGCGCGAGGGGGGGCCTTGGGGGGGAGGAATTCAAAAAGATGACACACCAATCGGGAGAATCGCAGATCCCTTAAAAGGGTGTCGAAGGAACACAAAAGAAGAGGGGAAGGGCCCGAAACTAAAAAAATTGAAGGAAGCCGTCGAGGGAGAGAAACAAGCGCGATGGTGAACCCGTTCTGCAAGAAGCCGCGGCGAAAAAAGACGGCGTTGGGTCTCGTCAAGGGGAAGGGGGGTGGAGGAACGGGAGGAAATAAAACCGCCTGGGGTTGTCTCGAGCAGACGGTGGGGAGAGCGAGTCGATTGGAGTAAGGACTCCGACATAACAAAAAGAATACGAACACCCGGCACAAAGGACGTCAGGCAGTGGGAGAAGAACCATTCCAAATCTAGGGAGACTCCTGGGTAGTGCTCTGCGCGGGAAGGGGACCTTTGGAAAAGAAAAAGACAAGTGCCGCGACGTAGCGCTCTACGACATTTAGACAGGAGATTGGGGGGAGGGACATTACTTATCAACGTCGAGGAGAACGGAGGGCGTTATGGAGGAGGACTTCCGAAAAAAGTTCACGCGTGCTGGAGGGAGATGGGTGCCCCTATCTTACAAAGTGGGGACTCGGGTGAAAGGGGCCGAGGTCTATCTCGAGGTGGGTACGGGATAGAGGCAAAGGCTACGAGCCAAAAAGGGAGGTGAGGGGGAAAAACCGGGAAGGTGGTTCGGGGAGGTCGTGCAGTTTACAAGGTCCGGTCGTTGGGAAGAAACGGCGGGGGGGGCCGGGAGGCCTCGGGTCTGGAAAGTCCACGAGTAGGAGACCTGAACGAAAAAAGTTGTGGGGACGACAATCAGGACAGCTCTCGGAGGGGGGTAGAAAGACCTCGAGAATAGGGGCGTGTTTGGAGGGTCGTCGCGACCGGAAGACGGCAAAAAGAAAAGTGTGGAAAGGGTAGAGTTGGCCGGTCATCAAGTGTCTCCAAAAATCAACGGGGACTACACTTCCAAGCAAATGGCAGCGAAGACGCAATGTCCCCCCCAGGCGGGGTGAGGCGCGAAATCTCTGAAGGGGGAGAAGAGAACGCGCAGAAAAAAAGAATGAAAACGACGGATACGATTAAGGGACGGGGG
>Ga0179593_1262710_pt1 | contig 10072 bp, 5 predicted proteins | sample CZODoug2_1_08_16_FD_185931 | JGI IMG/M metagenome (GOLD analysis project Ga0179593, IMG submission 185931) | Vadose zone soil fungal communities from Angelo Coast Range Reserve, California, USA - CZODoug2_1_08_16fungal (PacBio error correction) | ecosystem: Environmental > Terrestrial > Soil >...
TCGTGGGAAGAAAAAAAGGGGGGGGGTCCCCCAACGGGCGAGAGCAATTCGGGAGATAGGCGGGAGACAAGGACAGAGCAGTTGACTAAAAGGAGCCATTTCATAACAACTCCTGAGGGCGGTGCTACGGCGTACGTCAATGGTCGGCGGTGACCACAGCACGGGGGTGTCCGGGGGTCGGAAAGGGGCTATGGGGGAGGGAGAGGATACGGCTGTTCCCGGTTGGCGTAGAAAAATCGTGGGAGGAGGGGAAGGAGGGAGTTTCATATGCGAAACGTTGACCACACGTTCCAATCTAAGCGTCCCCGCAGGGGTTGGTGTAAAAGAGCCGAATCGGCTACCAAGGTTGCCCCGAGAAAGCGGAAAGGATAAAAAGAATTCCAAGACGCCCAAAAAGGAGAAGAGATGAGGTGATAAGTCATCAAATAAAAGGGGCGCGACAGAAAAAGAACAGTACCAGTCTAAGATCATATATCAAGCCTGGAAAAGAATCAACGAAAAAAATTTGTGGGAACGCTGAAAACTGGAGGAAGGATTGAGGGTCCCCTCAAACCGTCTGTTTAAGAAACATCATCCTCGCTCTCCCATGAGGGGGGAGAGTTCCATCTCAACTTGCCACTTTAATCTGCGGAGAGGAGAAGAGAACTGGCAAGAATTCTACTTAGGGATGGACTTGGTGAAGCTGCTTGGATAGACAAATACACTTTGTTCTCTCCATCGGCTCACGCCGACTTGGAAAAAGGATAAGTGAACACACCGGGAAGGTCATGAGTCCGTCTGATGTCATGCTGAAAGGAAAGGCCCTTTTCATGTAACAGGACAACTAAGGTCCGGGAAAACTCAGGGGAAACCGGCAGGTCGCCAACAGATTCAATATAATTGCCCGTTGTAGGGGCGATGGAGCGTTCGACTAACTTCGGGGGTCGTTTGTGTGGGGGCGAAGGGGAGTAGGCCGGAGACGGTATTCTACATTACTGCGCAACTCGGGGAAGGATGGAGCGCATTTGACTTGAATTGAGAGACGAAACCTGAGCAAGGCGGATCTGGTCAGTTTTCGTAGGTCTGCTTGGTGACAAGGTTGAAGGCTGCTCATGCACGCGACAGAGGAGGGAGCTGAAGTTTTGGGGTCTGGCATTTCTTTAAACACAGGGGACGAAGGTGAGGAGAAAGCCGAATGAATTGCCCTTTCTCATGCGCGTGACAGTCTGGACGAAAAGAGGGGAGTGACCATGTCCCTCACGCTGAGGAAACGATCCAAAAGAAGGGCTCTGCATTTCACAGGTGGAAGAGGGGGGGAAATCGTCTTATTAGAGAATTCTGGGCCGGACACTTTGCGGGGAGACACGGAAAGGCTACAAAGGATGAAATACTCTTCATCCTCTCGTGAGGAATCCTGCTGCGCGAAAAAGAACTGCAGCTTCTAATCGACCGAGTCGGGTCGAATCTTTTTTCTGTTCAGCCTTGATAGAGTCTGAACCGGAGATCCTGGAACGAAGGCCGCTGCCTTTCGAACGAATGCAGAGTGAGGAAGATCAAAAGATGAAGGAGGATAGGCTAAACTGCAGGGAGAACCCGAGGACAGGGAGGCCTAAAAGAACCTGGGCTACTTTAAACGTTTTTATCGGGGGGGAAGGTCGCCTATCCTAGGTGAGAAAAGTGAAGGGCCACGTGAAAATCTAAAAGCTGTGGGGGAAGAGTCTCCCTTCGATACTTTGGGGGAAAATGGGGATCGATGCGGGAGAAAAGGTCAGGCAGATGTGGAACGCGCATCCATTCGGGAGGACTGTGAAGAACGCATGGAAGGCCGAGTAGAAAAAGGGGGGGGCGTTACGGGGACACTTCGTAAGCGGGAATGTCGCCGGCGCGGGTGCAAACATACTCCTGAAAGAAACCCAAACTATGGTGGCCCTCAAATGACGGGAGGGGGGGCAAGGGGAAAAAGCAAACTCCTATTACGAAATCAAAAGTAAAACAGAGGCTATGAGTAGCGCTCGGAGCCACAGAGGGGTCGGGAAGAAGAAAGGAGTAGAGAAAAAGGAAAACTCAAACGGGAAACGGCAGGAAGAGACAACACACGGTTGATCATAATAAGAGAATCCGCACTTGGACTCGGGGGCAGCAAATACAACGAAAGAAAAATGCAGGGGAGATCCTACTTAGCGGCGAGCGAAGAGAGAAGGAAGGGGTCGCGGCCAAACCTTCCATATGGAAAACCGGCCCAGGGGGGCGGCAAAGGCAGGGAACCCCGGGATTCCATCGCTAGCCCACGGGAAAAAGAACGAGCCGGCAAAGGGTCTGCCCGTATAAAAGTGTCCGTCGTATCGAAGGAGGAAGGAGGGACAGACTGTGTTTTTCCGACTTACGGTGACGCGCTTAACCTTGCCGATTGGGAGACTCCCGAGAATGGCCGCCGACCGATTCCGTCGGGGAACTGCATGACCGAAGGAGAAAAAGGAGCTGATCTCAAAAAAACGTAGGGGGAGAGAGATTAGGCCTCGAACCAGGAGGGGGCCTGAGGGGTCAAACGACTATCTGATTAGAAAATCCTCTGCGATCATCGGAAAGGTTCGAGCCAGTACTCGGAAACCAAGGTCGTGTTCAACTCCGAGCAACGGAAAAAGACGCCATAGTAAAAAGGCAGAAAGAAGGCCTCGTCGGAGTACCTAGTTGTTTAATAAGTGGTCCGGGAAAGGAAGGTTGAGCCGGCCAGCGTGTCCATAAAATAAAGTTAATGGGAGAGCGTATGTCTCATGCAGAAAAGGTTAGGGAATGGGGAATTTATTGGTAGGGACCCTTAGTTGAGTTAAGGAGAATGCGGTCGAGAAGATCACGGTAAGGAAAGGGGAGGGAAAAGGGGAGTGGGCTTTCATTCCGGGAACTACTAACCTTCAGAGTTCAAAAAATTCTGTGGCGCGAGCTCTTCTCATATCAATGTTTTCATGGGGTGAAGGGAAGAGTCGTTGGTCTGTGAAAGGCCAAGAAAGGAAAAGTCCTGGGGGGGGGTGGGCACACGAAATGTCTGGGACGGATGGGCCAGAGGGGGATGAAACAAAACGCGCAGGCTAAAAGGAACGCTGCGAAGTTCCACAAGCAGGGGGGAGAGAATCAGGGTATTATGTACAGGGAAGCCAGTGAAGGAGCGCGTTAACTGCGACGGTACATTCGCCTCAGCGGCAGAGGGGAAAGGAATACCCAAAAGACCTCGAGAAACTCGACTGGGGAAAGGGCCATAAGAAAAAATCATCTCTCTCCAACGAAAACCGTGATAAAGAGTGTCTACAAGGAATGTAGAAAAGGGTCGCGAAAAAGACACTGCTATGGTCGAGAGAAGAAGCGGGGGATACGACCCCTTCAACAGCTAAGATTGCATCGGCAGTCTTTCCGGATATAATGGCAAGCAGACGCCCTCTACCCTTATTCCTGAAAAAAGAAAAAAACGAATGATCAGAAAGACTTTGAGTGTCGAATGCAGCCCATGAAGAACAGACAAAGAGAAGGGAATAGGGAAAGTAGCAGAGGTCGCCTGGCGGTCAACCTCCCATCTGTTCAGAACAAAGAAAGACCGACTAACACGGCACACCCTGGGAAAAACAGCACTCAAGAAGTTTCTGACAAAATTTGACCAGAAGAAACAACTGCGGTCGCGCTATCGCCCTGACGCACGGCCGGGTGGTGAGCCTGGGACAAAAAGAGAGGGGGAGAAGGAGGCAGGCGAAAGCAGGCCTCCCCGCGGGCAAATCAGAGGGAAAGAGGAAAGAGGTGTCCAGAAACTTTCAAAATCTATAATTCATCGACAACCGAGTCGATGAAATGACGACAAATGGCCACCTTGACCCATCAGACCTACGACTGGGACCAAGAGCAAGGCGCCTGTCCGTTCGAGAAACGAGGGACCAAAGAGAAAAGAGTCGCGCCCGAGGATGGCAAGTCATTGACCGACACGTCAGAAAGAAGAAAGATTAAAAACCATCGCCTCCAACCAAAAAACCCCGTGAGAAACAGCTCCATCGCAAAACCAAGGAGGGAGCATGAAGCTGCCGTTCTGGTTAAGGGGAACCCGGCTGTTACGAAAAAAGGAACTGGCCGCCGCCAGAGAACTTTGACCTGAAAGGCCCTGCCTGACCACGCCTGAATAAGAGCAAGAACCCTGGATCCAGTATTTGAACGAAAGGTCGTGCGGAGGGACAGTGGAGAGCATCCCGCGCCGCAAGGCCGCATCAAAAAGCGGAAAAAAGAATCAATCGGCCGTCGTAACCGGAACGGTAGTAGCAGCAGATTTAGGTTAAAGGGGGGGAAAGCAGCTCCACAATCCTGGGAGATCGACGGATGATCCAGTTCGGTTCTTCTCCAAGCTTGGAGGTGTAAAAGAAAAATAGCCCCCTGCTCCTTACATCTGCAACCGAAAATGGCGAGGATGTTGACCGCGACATTATGTTGAGAGAAACAACTTGCTTATAGCAGAAGACCGGTCACTGTCGGACGTGCAATAGTATACCTGTGAGGCAGGTCAGAAGGGAAGGGAAGAGTCAGTTCGGACCGAACCGCCTGCGCCTAGAAGGGCGGAAGGGGACGAGACGCGCAAATAGTCCCAAATCTTTCTTCTTGCAAACACTGTGGGTGAACAAGGATTCCGGAGCGAAACCCTGCGCGGAAAAGAGACATAGCTTGCACTTGCTTCCCAACGGACTACAGAGATGCGAAGAGAAAAGCCGACAGATCCGTAAGAAGGACCCGCCTCGTACGAAAACTACCTTAAAAGAAAAGTGAGCCTACTCACACCGTAATTGGTCAACCTCCTAACCAAAACAAACGTATCGAAGACAGGCATGAGATGGACATCCATGCTAAGGCGGATCCTGCGCCTTTCTGGTAGGAAAATCGCCATCCGAGGAGAAGACGAAGAGGAGAGAAAGGGGACTGGGGCGAAAAGGACTTTCATAAGAATAGCTCACACAAAGTGGGAAAAAATAGGAAGATTCGTTCTCCGAGGTGGTCGCCCAGACACTTATTCGAAACCGGAGGACTCTAGATTGCGCTGGTGGGGAACAGCCGGACGCAGGTTCCGACGTCATCTTGTGGGAAGAGGAAAGTCAGGGAGAAGGGAGAGTTGTAGGTGACAAACGGTTCTTCCGCATTCAGGGCGGCGCATGAGAGAGGGAGGAAGGACGGGGAGTCTATAACTATTCCGTCTTGGTTCGTCGGAGAGTGAGGAGTGAACGTGGGAGCACGTGAAAGAGTTGAGTACGCGAAGTTCCTTAGAGGACGGAATCGTCCAAAAGGTGGCCCGCGTTGGTCCGATGGGGTGTAGCAGCGTCGGGCCCACGGCAAGTACGTCCTCGTCCGCAGGGGCTGGAATGAAGAAGGAAATAAGTCCGTCTAACATCCAAGGAAAAAAACCGAAACGGAATATCCAGTCCCAGCCCACAGAAGGTAGAGGTAAAACCAGACGAACTTGAAGGAGATTTTTCCTGGGTCCATGAGATAGCGGGCGAAGGGGAAACTCCAGGCGTGTTGGGGACTCAAATAACGGGAGAAGACTCTCTAAAAAGAATGGATCTGAAATCTTAAACACACATGTTCCGAATCTAGTAGCATTAGAGCCTTTCTTTTAGATACGGAGCCGAGAGGATTGGGGACTCGGTGAGGCGGACGGAGATACACGTAATTTCTCACTGCAGGCCAAAGCCGGAATGGGAAAAAAGGCCACCAACCTAGAATGAAAAAGGAGGAGGGCAGGCCGGTCCTTCAGGAACAGGCGCACTATGCCGGGAAGGACATGATGGGGAAAGGGAGAAAAGCAGGGGCGCCACCTCCACCGAAATATGAAGAGGTGTCTTGTGCATGGCGTAGTTGAGAATAGGCTGGTTGTAGTTGGTGGTTGCGGAGATGGTCGGGAGGCCTGGTCTTCAGGGGCCTTGGGAACTGGGAGTCGCTAAACAGGGGGACAGGAGAAGGGGGCGGTGCGGAGTATTCTTGCGAGACTTTTTCTAGAAACGAAGGCGCAAGGAGGAGATGGTCAGTGTCTTCTTTGACAGGACAGTGTTTACAAGGGAGGAGCATGGGGGGAAGAGAAATCGGCGGTTATCTTAATGTTCATCAATCTTCAGTGTCTGGACAAAGGGGGGGGACGCGGGGGAACGAACTTATCTCCGGTTTCTCTGTGCGGCCCAAGACATCCGGGGAAGCTGGAAGATCTATGGGCTTCCATGGAAAACTTCTTGTTCTTAAGTTCGATACTGAGAAAGCATTGTTAGCGCTCACACTTAGGGAAGCCAGCTTGGTTAAAGAGGGGTAAGCGTACGGGAGTCTCACTTTATGAAAAAAATGGAGTGGAAAAGGCAAGGCAGACCAAGATTCCCTTCACTTGACTCAGGTGAGACCTGCTGCTCGGACCTGGCCTGGTTACAGCACGAAAGAGAAAAGTCCGTTCCGATTCGAAAAAAGGGGGGGGGGAACGTCTGAAACAGGAGCGGCGTCGTCAGGCACGTAGATCCTACTTACGTCCTTAGGCATCGAAGGCGCTTGCCGTCGGTTTCGATCAGAACCGAGGAGGGAAAGAGATCAGGGACCAAAAGGGTTGTTAGGAACCGAGAGCGGAACGGTCCGATCAAGCATTCCTTGTATAACACTGGATAAAAGGGGGGGGTCGGTGCGGAGAAGAGCCGAGGTGTTGACAGGGGAGCAGGGAGGAATCCGGCTTTGGAGGCGGGCTCTGGCCTCAGTAAGAAAGGGGGGGAGGATGCCTTGGCGAAAGGGTTTATTATGCGGTGGTAGAGCCGGATCACGCGCTAACTTAAGGCATCAAAAGGGGGACAGAAGAGCACTGAAGGAACATATTCAGAACTTGGCGGTGTCGGGCAATCTCATGAGGAGGGAGAAGGTTACGGGGTTCGATAGATACGAACTGTGCCCATACAGTAACTCACACGGAGGGGGGTGAATAAAAAGGAAAATTATTGAGGGGCATTCCAATCAACTGCCCGAGAAAAGAAATCACAATGAAAACATCGCTAATGTAGTCTCTCGCGACAAAAAGGGGGGAGAAGAGGAGTAAATAAGGAACGAAGGAACAAACTCCACCTTGTACTAAAAGACTCAGACCAACGTGTATAGACTACAAAAGCACGGGAAAGAGACGACAACGGTCTTGCCCTTAACACATTCCCAAGGGAACCCCATACTTTTAACAGTTGGGCGGTCAGGCGCAAAATCGCTCTTCGAAGAAGGAATGTTCTCGGCCTCCCGGGGAAAAAGAAAATGGAAGGCTCCACGACCAGGGGGGCGGGAAAGCAGGACCCAGATTCCCAACAAATCGTCAAAAACTAAACGGGAAAGAGACGAGCAAGATAACGTCTGTCTGCCGAGACGATGTGGGAGAAATTTCTCGGATCGCACTGAAGGGGTAAAAAAGACTGTTGGTGGTGCAGACGACGGGCCTGATCACCGGTGGGAAGGCTGAAAGGCAATAAGGGAAACGCCTACAATCCGTCGAGTCCTGCAGGCAGAAGGTAATGCTCCGTATCTAGAGAGAAAAAACAACACGGAGGAAGATAGCCGTAGCCGACGAAAGGGCGGTCCGACATTTCAGATAAAGGAGCGTTCATCGTCTCATCATAGAGGCCGAGAAACGGAAAAGGTGACAACTGGCCTTGCCGGGCTGGAAAAAAAAGGGTTCAGAAAGGACCGAGCCTACCTGTAACCCCGACCGCCTGTAGAAGTCTAGGAGTGAGACAGGTGTATCCCTATGGGTTTGGGAAAAAGAAGGGGGCAGCCTTTGCCTACAAAAGGCCGGGAGACGGCAAGCGGGCAAGCGGCTAGCACATGAAGGCTTCGGATCGAGGCGAAGACGAAAAGAAGAGAGGGGTTGGTGCGACGGTAAGGGGAGAAAGAGGCAGTTCGTCTAGGTATCTTATTAGCAACGTGGTGGGGGAGTGCGGCCGGGGCGGCCCTTGTCAGGTTGCATGAAATCGGAGGATACGCCCTACTGGGGAAAAAAACCGGATGGGCGCGAGCGCTAGCTCATAGAAGGAGGTGGTTTTAAAGGGGAGTTGAGTCATCGGCGTTGACTGGAGCCAACCCGGAAAAGAAAGAAAGAAAGTTGAGTACAACAAAAATTTTAAAAATGTCCGTCTGACGGAGGATCATACCCCGTTCGACTACCTCAAGAGGATAAGGGGACCGAACACAGCCCAGGGGATCAGATCAGTAATGGGGGGAGTCTGAATAGGAAAAAACACTTAGCAGGAGGAGTAACTGACCTCGCCACGCCAGGATCCTCATGTTCGCCATCAGAACGAAAAAGGGCGACGAGCCCAATCGCAAAAAACTGCTATCAAGTATTTCAACTTCCAGAAAGGGAAATAAAGGCAAGCAAGTACAACCACTAACAGAGGGTCGACAGAAGAGTATCAAAGGGCCCGCGCTTGTGAAAAAACACAATTCAGGAGGAAGACCTATCTATCGCCGCATTTTAGGGTGGAATCGACCCACGAAAGACGGAAGGAAGCAGCGCAGAGTCCAGGAGGACCTGGGAACACCGACCAAAGAAAGGAGTTCGAACACAACAAAAGAGAGTCTACTTCTTCGAAAAAAAAGAATGAGGGACGGAGAAGCTTCAGGCAAAGGGAGGAAAGAAGGATACTACAAAGGGAGGCAAGGAAGAGGAGCTTGTCAGCCTAACTTATAAAAGCAAAAGCTGTCCGTCAAGAAAAAGGAGATAAGCAATCTATAACGAGCTTACAAAAGAATTCGTCCAAGAGGGGGCGGACCTCAGGTCCAACGCAAAACAGGAGGGAGATGATCCTACAACGGAAGAAAAAGGAGGGGGCATTGACGCAAAGAGACCAGCTGTCAAGCGCCATGACAGGACTCCAAAGGGTCAGAGACAACCGGAGAAATCCTGTTTGAAAGAAAAGTGAAGAGAGAAAATGAAAGAGAAAAGAGGGAGAGCAACTGCCGCAGACAATTGCCAGGGACAAATCAGGCCGACGAAATGAAGAAGGAGGAAATGGCCTTTCTCGAAAGAAAACTCTGACTCAAAGCGGAGCAAGGGGGTTGCTCGACGAACTTCAAGTGCCCCTCTACCCAGGCATAAACAGAAACATCGAGAAAACACCAAACTAAACATCAGCATCAGTCGAACGGAACAGAGTAACCTACACGGCAAGAGAAAAGAAGGGAGGGAGGACCGATGGGAAGACCACCGCCAAAAATCCTGGCAACAGGAGACATGTTCACTGCGGCCAGAATGAATACGACCTCTCCTAACAACCCTTTATCTCTTTGAGGGGGGCACGTCGTACGACAAGGAGGAGGGAAAGAAGCGCGCAGAACTATTGACGTCCTAGGGGAACATGATCGGAAGGAAGGTCCAGATTCAAGGCAAGTCGATCTAAAGCTACAGAGGTCTGGAACGGGGGGAAAAGGAAGAAGCGCAAAAATCATGGCGAGCTCGGAATTATATGAGATTCCGCCACCTCAGGTGGGGAAAGTCTCCGCGAGTTCTACTAGCGAAAAAGCTTCCCACCTAAAAGCTTGTGGACCTCTACCGGATGCTAGTCCCATTCGGCGGATATCGAACGACCGTTCCTGTTCTTAATTGTCTAGTCTCTCCTCGTTAGGCGGAGACTTACGGATAGGGACTTCTTCCCTTCAACCGCTAAAGTGGAAAGACGGGACGGCCGTGGACTCGACCGAGCATACCCTATCCTCTTTAGGGGAAACCCTTGGGGTGACCCGCCTTCCGTCAAGCAGGGAAGGAACTTCTCGGACTCCATAGTGGAAATGAGGAAAAACGGCGAAAATACTGGAAAAGACGCCGCCAATCCACCTCAATTGACAAAAGCGCCAGAAAGCAGAACGATCGCAGGCCTCCATTGCTCTCTGCAGGGAGGCCGACGAATGGGGGAAGGGGGTGCAACGACGACCAAGCAGGAAGTAAAGATATACTCCCGCCTGCTAGGAATTCGCACCCAGGCGTCAAGAAGGAAGCGCCGGTCTGGTTCTTTAAAGAGCAAGCCTAGAGCCAATCTTGAACGTAAGAACTGGAGGAAAAAAGGGGTCAAGAAGAAAG
>Ga0179593_1263129_pt1 | contig 10072 bp, 13 predicted proteins | sample CZODoug2_1_08_16_FD_185931 | JGI IMG/M metagenome (GOLD analysis project Ga0179593, IMG submission 185931) | Vadose zone soil fungal communities from Angelo Coast Range Reserve, California, USA - CZODoug2_1_08_16fungal (PacBio error correction) | ecosystem: Environmental > Terrestrial > Soil >...
GGGACCGTTCGGGGAAGAGACAGCTGATCGGACCGTAACGGTGACGTGCGGGGGGGTAAGATACACCTGAATAGTCCGAAAAAATGCGAGGGAGGAGTGAAGGAAATCGCAATGGGGGTTGGATAGTGGGAAGAAGAGCGGAGAAAGGAGCGGGGCGAGGGGACAGAGAATTAAAGAAACGCGGTCCTTGACTACCTCAACATTAATCAAAACTAGGCTACTCGTTCATAGAGTCGCACGACGCCGGGTATACAGAAAATAACAACAGAAGAAATCAGGGGAAGAAGGGAACAATCTACACCGGGGGGGAATTGACTAAAGGCGAGGTGGAGTCAGAAACAAGGTTACAGTTTGAAAACGCGTTACATTGTGTAACGAAATAGTGCATCGCCTAAATCTATCGCGAAAGCACGCCAAATAGAAGCGACTAAAGAAGGGGCCGGGAATGTAAGACACTGGAAAAGGAGTCTGTGGAGAGTCGAAGGACCGGGAAAAAGGCCGAGAGAGTACAATGCCTTCGCTGATACTACAAAGACTAGTCGAGGTATTTAAAAAACGATCGCTATTAAGGACAACACAAAAGAGAAAGGGGAGGCGCGGAACAAAAGGATATTAGATAAAGAGAGGAGCGGATAGGTGCTAGGGGAATTCCCTGAGAAGTGGCACAAGGAGATAGGTGAGGGTTTCAAAGCCGCGCAATCACTCTGGAACCAACGTTCCCCGTTGGTGCGCTTTCTGTGATAGGTCTCTTCTAAAAATAAGGTGTCATCGGCAACAGAGGAGTTGCGGGCGGGATAGGCAAGTAACACACTGGGGACGTGGGAGAAGTAAAAAGAACCTAGCGGGGGGCATAAATCATCACCCGCAGTGGCAGTAGCGTCAGTCAATTCCCTACGTAAGCAAGGACGTCGGCAATAGAGCGCGAAGAAAAAAATAATAGTGCTCCATAAGTCGCGACCGAAAAACGGGAGGCCTGAAGTGACGACGGACATCCTTTGTGAAAGGGCGAAACAGAAACAGATACGATGGGTATCAAGGGGGTAAAGGAAGTAAGATAGCGAGCGTTAACGGGGCTCCGACCAAATCAAAAGAGGGGGGAGAATCAAAGGCAGAAGGGAACGCCAATAAGTAAGGGGGAATGATTTTCATGTGGAGGAAGGATTCAAGGGCTTCGGTCTACAAGGGGTTTTTCAAGAAGAGGTCCTATTGAAAAGGAAGGATATTCGGAGAGGAGATGGACACGGACGCAAACAAAGGTAAGGGCGGGATGTATCACAAAAGACGCCAGACCCACCCTTTTAAGTTGAGGGACAACGCTGGACGATCCTCTTCCTCTAATAGCGGGACTGGAAACACATCTGGCGTAAAGAACGTTGGGCCATCGGTGATGATGGGGGGGGGGCCCGGGGAACCTTCTGCCGGATGGGGCCCAAAAAGATAACGGGTGTCGACGTCCCTTTCTATTAAAAATAGGCCGTGAGTGAGGGAGAAAGCGAGTAGCAACAGGTATTTGGGGTGAAAGGGAATGCCTTGTTTACTCCTTAGAGGAAGGGTGACCTCTGAAGGGGAGTCGGATGAAAAAATCCAAATGGGGGGGGGGGCGCAAGGGTGTCGGCAAAAAAAACCCATCCATTGGGGTTGCTTTTCCTAGGTTCGGGGCGCACTCAAAGACAAAAAGGGGGGTAACCCTAGCGCAAAGACTTTTATGGGGAGACAGGAGCGGTCAATGAACTGAGGGGTCGTCACGTAACCATACATTGGGGGGCTGGGGGAACATTATAGGAAGAAACTTCTAAGGTGTCCATGCATCCCCGGAATACGCCAAGAAAACAGGATGCAGAAAGCAAAGAAAGGTCAAACCCAGACAGCGACGGACAATCGGGAGTAGTCTTTATGTTACCCGGAGGGAAGAAAAGTGTTTGTGGGAAGAGAGGGTCTGGACACAAGAACACTATAGAGGAGGCTACATTGGATGAAGGGGACTAAGCGTGGGCTGAGAAGCACGACGATGTTAAATCGTTTCCATGTACGCGTCTTCCAGATAATTCACCCCCGGGAACGGGCCGAAAAGCACAAACCAGTAAGGGGGCAGAGGGAAATTGGGGGACTGTGGACGGAGAAAACTCAACTAGTGAACGGGACGGGGGGGCTTCGATGTGTCATAAGAGAATGGCTAACTCAAGTCAAAAAAAAAGTGAAGGTGGCGGGGGTAAGATGGATAAAGGGCAATAAAAAAAACATAAAAAGTCAAGGGGGGGCACATAGTGGGTGTTAGCAAACGCCGAAAGAACACAAGACCCCACGCTGTTGTTCGCTTCGGGTATTGTCCATAGAAGTTGTACTGGGAACTAATAAGGCGGGCAGGCTCCGGATCTTGCTTTACCTTTACGTGGCGTGCGGCAGGGGGGGTGGAGGGCATCGTCAGGGGAAAATTGAGCCGCGTTAGCGGATGTTCCCGATACATCTTTCTGGGGCCGTACGCAAAGACAATAACCTGTCGGCGGTGTCCCCGGGATGGGTTTCCAGTAAGGGAGAAGGACAGACATGGTAAGCCATGGACAAAAGGAGGGAAATCGGCAGTCATTTGTAAGGGGTAGGACTCGAAGACGGTCGAGGTGCATGTTTTTCTGGTCAGCGCAGAAAAAAGGGCACTGGTGGGGCGCGATAGGCAAAAACGGCCGACCGCACGTTTAATAAGGAAACATACCAAAAAATCAAAAAGGCGGGTCCAGGGATGCCTTGTGAACTGGGAAGCCTGAGGTAGCAAAACACAAGAAAAACCAGCTTGAATAAAGCAACGTGTCCCAGCGTGTATTAACATGTCTCTGGTGAACACGGGTTCGGACGCAAGGGGAAAAACATGAATCCTGTCGGACAAATCGCGGATCTGAAGCAAGACTCCGCATTCCGCCCCCTACGCCTTCTGGGGTCCCATGCAGTTCATAAAAGGGACAGTTTTGTGGGGAGCAGCAGGGGGGATTTGGGAGGGGGGACTAAACGAGGTAATTGCCGAGATGCATTTCCCGGAGGGAATCAGAAAAAATTCAAAATCAAGCCTATTCACCGAGTAAAAAGCCAAAATGCCTGCCGTCGCGCATTCATTGGGGAAATGAGAAAAAGTCAGCAGAACAAGCATGGTAGGGGGTCTTACGGGGAAATACCGTCTAAAACCAGAAGGAGATTCGCCAGCAAACAACCACAACGTCTTCTTAAAATAATCTAGGAGGGGGGCGAAGAGTTGCAGAGGGATCCGTCTAATAGTAAATCGGGCTCTAGATGCGACTCATGGTCATGGACGTGATAATCGAAATTCTCTGGGGCTTGCCTATTTCTTGGTTGAAGCTGTGTTGGGTTCGGAGTGCAATCGAAAACCTTGCAATTTGCCTCTAGGATGCGAAGCGCACGGAGAGACATGGGAAGGAGACCCCACTTGAGCGGGGGGGGGGTCACATGCACGATCGTACCCAGAAAAGAACCAAGTAGTATGGGGACAAAGAAAACGGGGAACTTGAGAGGGGAAAATGAAACGCCCATCGAGGTGAAGGTAGGCTGGAGCAGAATGGGTCGGCGGGCCTTAGGGGGGGACACAAAGTTCGGACACGCTGAAATGGCGGATAGGGATTTGCGGGTCCTTAGCTGATCAACCGGGAGACAACAGGGGGGGAAGGTAAAATTCCTAAAAAGTACCGCGAGGACTAGGGGAGGGAGTTGTACTTACACGTCTTATGTCTGGTCAGGTAAAAAAGGTAGTCGACAGAGGATCCACCCAAAGGGAAGGTTCGGACGATTTGAACAACATCACAGACGGAAGAAAATGGGGTATAGCTATCAAAAGAAAAAAAATGAATTCGCGGCGAGTCTACCTGGGTCAATAGGGGAAGAATTATGGGGTTTAAGGACCTCCGGAGCCCCAGTCCCGTAAAAACGCTAATATGGGGGTCGTTTTATACTTCAACCAAGAAGGAGGTAAGGCAGGAACAACATAATTCACGCTGATAATAATGCACCGACGCAAAAAAACCCTCTACGAGTAAAAGAGAGAGCTACCGGAGAAGGGGTTAACGTCGGCGGATACAGGGGGCGTCAGCAAGGAACACTAGGAAGATGAAAACCGTCGGTATTTAAGCGGGATGGCGGGGAAGCCAGCAGAGGGGCCGGTTCATTCGTGAACGACAGGGGGCTAGAAACAGAAAAAGAAGTAGACTTTGTAAAGGGCATCACCAAGGCTCGCAATAGATATCCATAAGTTGGAAGAAGGGCTGGTTTCTTAACGAAATTCAGATGCAAAGGTTTTAGGAGCATTACCTTTCCCTCGAGTGGGGAAACAGGAGAAAAATGGGAATCTTCGGGTTACGTCGAAATCTTTGGTCAAACCACAAGGGCGCAAAAATGAAAAACAGAACTCTATTGGTCTGGTCATGAAGCGAGCGGGGAACCTTGGGAATCTGGTAAGTCCCAAATATGCTGTCCAAAAGTGGAGCTTGGGCGGGGGGGGAGTGAAAGAACGTGAAATCAGGAAAAAAAGTGGGGTTTTACAAACGGACATGACCAAAGTTAGTAATCTACGATACGTCAAAAAAGTCTGGTGTCTTTTAATACAAGCGGAATGGGAAACCGCGCTGGTCAAACGAAAGCTGGGGCAATCCGTCGGACAGGAGATTCTTCGAAGCATTACCGAGGACCATAACCAGCGGATTTTGCCGGAAATATTCGCAAAGCTGGAAGAAACCCGCCCGCGCTGGTCTACTACGGGAACTTTAGCTGGAACTGTACGATAAACGCCCCTCTGCTTTATCCCATCTAGGTTCTGGGGGGACACACCGAAAATTTCTACTAGATGGAATAGTATAAGAATAGAAAATCGTGGAGCGATAAAAGAGGGGCGAGCTGTCTGTCCAATACCGAAAGGGACCGTCAAGGACATTACAGGCCAAAGAGGCAGTCAAAACGGTCCGAGGCGGTTTTCGACGTGCAAAGGTGTAGCGAAATCGAAATCGAAACGAGGGTCCAAATCAAACTTTGAACCAGATAGGCGACAATGGGAGCCATCCCAAACGGGGCCGTGGCGTTTCCGGTAACGATGCTAGGAGCTTAAAACACCAGAACCGTTCTACCGCGTTAGGAACATTTTTAGTGGTCAAAACGAGACCTACAGATGCCCCACATGAAAATGAAATTCACCTGACATTTTGGGCGGAGGCACCATGGAAATTCGCACTATCCGACGATTAATCTTATAGGGGGCCCCATCGCCCTATTGAGGGTGGGGCCCTCCGTTACAAAGATTTTTATGCTTACTTCTTAAGGGGGTCGAGCGGGAGCTAACTTTCAATCAGAGAAGCACGGAGATCCTAGGAGCGAGCCATATCTCATTTCTGGTCCAGGGAAAGCTACGTCACGACTTCATTAGGAAATGGCATCGAAGCTGGCCAGAAGAGTTCTGAACATGCCAGACGAACTCGTGGGCAGCGGACCATCAAGCCTGAGAGCGAAAACTTTTCAGGAGGATGGACCAGACGGCTTGGCGCATCCCTTTTGCGAAAAATGGTCATCAATGCACGATCTCAACATGGGGACTAAGGTTTGAACAAATAGGTCCACCTCGAAATTGGGGCGGGTCAAATAATTCATACCTACTGATAAGTTCAGGGAACAAAGGAATAGATTCCTGAGGTTGTGGGGGGTATACGGTGAAGAAAAGTGAGAGGAAATTTCTAAGTTTGGGTGGGCTTGGGTGAATCTTCAGTCTCGGAGAAAAAAAAGGCAGGAAAGAAGATCTGAATAGAATGGAATCAGATCCGGTCCCAGAAGGTATCATAACCGGAGAACCACTAACATCGGCCTTACTCGACGAAGGCAAAAACCGAAATGTCACTCGAGTTGATGGGGGGTCACGTGATTTCAACTTAGAGGTGGACAATTCAAACAGGCGCAGGAAGTGTTGAGGTGAGTCGTTCACTGAGCGAGAAATGGTGTCAAGAATTATTGGTCTCCGTGCCTGGAAAACGGGTATATCTAATTGATGGATAAAAAAACGGTTCGGAGGTGGAAACATGGTGATAGGAGGAAATCGTCTGGAAGCTGTAAGGAAACTGCCGTCGGAAATCAGGAGACTTCAACATATAGCTGATCTGCAGTTAGTGGGCAGGCTTGAGATGTCTTAAAGTATGTTCTCCGGTGTTTACTTCCAAGTGTTAAGGAAGCTCTGGGGAAAACCTTTCACGCAGAACAGTCTCGGCGATCTTGAACTCGACACTAGCAGTCTCTTCTTCGAATATGGGGTGGATATCAAGCAGCCATCGTCTTAAAGAAAAAGGAAGGTAAAAGGTCGGGAGGAGGCTGGGGCGTAGGGGGAGGCATCTGTTTTTTATCATCTTCTTGTCGCCGTAGAGTAAGATATTTAAGAGGTCTGAAGGCAAAAGCACGGGCAGGGGTGATGGCGGGTCCAAGGAAGGGACACCCCCGACATTGGGGGGGGAATTGAGGAAACGCGGATTTACCGTCCGACTCAAATCGCCTCAAAACGAAGGAAAACAGGGTCGTCCACGGGGTCCTGAAAAGGGGCTCTGTGCATGACCGGGACGTCGGGGCCGGGGATTTGCAGCCAGCAACGGAAGAAGCGGGTCCACTCAGATCGACAGAGAAGGCATTTGCGGGAGGTCCTTCCCACCCGAGAGTTCCGGGGGGATACAAAAGTGGGTTAAACGGGGGAACTATACAAGCGCCGGCACATGGCGGCCTCTCTCCGCAAATCGCCAAATTGAGGGAACATCCATTTCGGTGGGATAGGTTTCATGATTCGAAGAATAAAACGAAGACCATACAAAACGGTAAAACACAGCTCCGGCGGAGTATAAGCGCGGTCCCATTAAAAAACGGTGGTCAAAAAAACACGACAGACAGGGGGGCCTGGGGACCCGTCGACTTTAGAGAAGTCCGCGGGTGGTCATCTGTCCGGGGACTTCAAACACAGAAGGACGGAAGACAAACGAAGGGAAAGCGTGGGAAAAATGAGGAAAGTCAGATCACGGTTTGCGGCGAGGGGAAAACGAGGCGGTCCATTATCACGATGGGAACTACTGGCATGACAGACCTACTAGGTACAGTTAAGTCATGGTCTAGGCCGGTATGCCCCTTTCATCGGTCCGCGAACCAGGGCAGCAGCAGGGAAGGGGCTTAAAGCCGCTTACATTGGCTGCGTCCGTAGACGGGGGGATCAGGACGACGCTTCAAACCAGCGAAGGCTTGAAGCCTGAACTGTTCAGACAGAAGGAAAAAGGATACATAGAAGGGTTTTCCCGAAATAGAAGGCTTTTAATGAGCGAGTTGGATTTGGTCAGTTTTCGAAAGTTCTGGCTAAGACGGTAGTCCTGGATAGGGTTTATCTTTGCTGAATGGGATCTGGGGGGGGTGTCTCTCGGGTCGTCAGAGTGTAATCCTCTAATTGGTCTGATTTGGGCTACTTCGAAAGAAGAAAAAAAAAAAAAAAAAAAAAAAAAAAAAAAAAAAAAAAAGGTCGGGTGCCCCGTACTGCAACGACTCATGAGCGGGAACCCGTTATCATGGGGGAGAAGGGAAGGAACAAAGCATCAGAAGTAACATGGACCCGTACCAAAGAATTGGGGTTTTTGGAGATAGCGAGACAAGTGCTATTGCGGTGGGGTCTGTCCTAGACCGAAAGGAGGGTGGCTAATAGACACAGCAGAATCATGAAAATCGAGAGCACTGAAAGAAAACAAGCGCGGGCCCGCCGGTAACTTGTGTTGATGGTGGAGAGAACGCGCCACACGCATGGAATCCAAAAAAAATCGGATGGTCCAGGGCTCGTTGAACACGAAGAGGCCTGTGCGGGGGGGGGGGGGATCGGGGTAAAAGAGGCGATGAAAGCTCAGGCACCTAGCGGGTAGTTGCCGAGAAAGACTCAAGCGATGGGCCACACCTCAGGGGGGACAAAGTGGAAGGCTTGCTTTCCGTACAAGCAATAGACATTGGGGGTATCAATGGGTGTTCACTTTAACGATTTCCTATGGTAAAATTGTCCGAGAAATAGCCAAAGCTGAGGCAGCCAGTAACACAAAGTTGAAATCTCCATAGGAAGCGTAAGCGCTGCCTGCTGTAACGTACAAGTTCCAGATTGATAAGTCTCTAAAAGGTGTGGGGTGGCATCGGGGGGGGGGTGTCGGGTGTTCGGGGGGTGCGTCTTGTGTAAAAGCTTGCTTCCCCTCCTTAATCTCGACTCAAAAACATTGAAGCTAGAGATGTCAGGTCTAAAGCAGGGGGGTGTACGGGCCTTCAAGGGGGGGGACCGCGAGACCAAGTCTGGGGTTTAGAGTAACTGCAAGCCTGGCAGGGGCGAAGCCGGGCAGTAGACTTGACTAATAGATATTGAGATCAATTATGGAACTGTCAGAAAGTAAGTTGTAGGAAAAAAAAAAACCGTTTTGCGGGGGGTCTCTTGTTCTGTGTATCCAAAAAGGCGCATACAGAGTAGGGTCGGAAAGGGGATCTCTAAGCCGCGTCTCTCAAGGAGGCTCTAGCTCTCCTTTCTCTTCTCGTACATCCTCTTCCCTCCCGATTGACTATCCTCGTACACAGACCTTTCCGCGCGCACGATTTAGAAGATCATCGCAGCCATGAGGCTCCTCAAAGTTTCGGCCTTCCAATGCAGAAGAAAGTCCTACCCTTTGCTAGAAATGAACAGGGACCGGCATCCCGGTCGTCCGTGATCCGTACACCAAAACAAACCACGTCACAAATCACCTCCTCTCGTCCGCTGTATTGCCACCTCCTGGGTACTACTCTGCAATTTGGAAATGCCCTTAATAGACATGCCACGCCTGACAGAGGGGGGGGGGGGGGAAGGTCGAAGCTTGCGTCTGGCGGGAGGGGGGGAACGGTGAGTCGATTACAGGAGATTACATCGCCCTGGTACAGAAAAGAGGCTGGGGGGGTGGGCCAAAGAAAGGAATCGCGAAGGCTGGCATGTAAGATTCAGATTAGTGGCGCGGGAGCAGACACGCAATTACCATTAATAAAAGGCAGAAGATGCTCCGTTGTGGGGAAAAGCGGTGACTGATTCGGAAGATACTTATACTCTAAAAAAGGCGAAAAATGTGCAGGTGGTTCTATCAGAAACAGAACACCTCGAACTGTCGAGCTCAACGAAAACTAGTCGGACTGAAAATGCGGTGAAAGGAGGACAATGAAGGTGCTTGAAACTGCCGGAGCAATGAATCACGTGGACCAAGCGACGCGTGTTTCAGTGGGACCCAGAGTAAGAATTCTGACACCAGATCAGGGGGGATCAATGCTGAAAAGAAGAGGCCACCATCAGCGCAGAAAGACCACAAGGCAGGAACGATCCGAGCAGTTGAAGTCGAGGAAAAATCCCCGAAAAGAAGATGACCAAACGGTAGGGGTTCTACAGGGCAGACAGGCCGGGAAGGTGAATCCGGCGGCGGGCGACAGTGACCGACCAGATTCAAAAAGAAGGGTGAAAAACTTGGCTTCGACAGGAAGCCATGAGAGTAAATTGAAGAAAACGTCATGGTCGGAAAAAGCTTACTAGTCCATACTGTTTTATTTCAGGTGAAAGGGGCAAAGAGAGTAAGACCATGGAATCAAGGGCCATCTTTTCCAAATATTGGGTCTAGTGAGACCCATGACGAAGATCCAGCTCACTCGGTGGATGGGTTAAAAAAAAATTTATTCAGAGGGAGGAAAAAAAGCACCCTATGTTCGCTCCCTATTGGAGTGGAGGGGGGGTGGGATGAGAAGTTTTCTAGGTGGAGGGTCAAAATCCTTTACTTCCATGGACCACCAAGTAAGCGAAGTCAAAGTAAATGGTGGCTTGACAACCGAGGAATTTGAGGACGCCTGTAAGCATCTTGTTCTATAATGGTAATAGGTTTTGAGGACGAAATACAAACCGAGGAACCAGATCAAATTGCGGGTTGGGGGGGATATTCAGATGATGCTCTTGAAGAATCCAAGGGAAATCCTATGCGTCACTATGCAGTTGCCCGCATAACACCCTTTATAACGCGATTGGCGAAAACCGACAACAATTCTT
>Ga0179593_1376912_pt1 | contig 10072 bp, 7 predicted proteins | sample CZODoug2_1_08_16_FD_185931 | JGI IMG/M metagenome (GOLD analysis project Ga0179593, IMG submission 185931) | Vadose zone soil fungal communities from Angelo Coast Range Reserve, California, USA - CZODoug2_1_08_16fungal (PacBio error correction) | ecosystem: Environmental > Terrestrial > Soil >...
CGAAGAAGGCCCGTCAGGAGAACCTTGATCATGTCAGGCAGGATAGGGGGTTCAGGGCCCGTCACGGCAAATAGGGAAAGAACTTCCCGACGAAGGAGAGCAAGTCGTAAACTGGGGCTCGATGCCGTACGAAAGAAGGGTTTGTGAAAAAAGATAGCAGGGGGAGGTTCTTGGTGCCACGGGTGCATAGGCACAGATCTGGACGGCAGGGGGGCAATGTAACCAGGTGCGTGCGACGCACATTCACCACATCTGCAGGGAAGACAGGACAAGCAAAAAAAAAGAGTAACGATCGGTCCGCAGGTGAAGACGGAGGAAAGAAAAAAAATCCAAAAAAGAAAAAAGCCGGCATGTCCAAAGAGGAGAGCTGTCAATGTGGCACATCGAAAAAGAGTCAGGAGAGCCGCGGAAGGTCGTCAGAGCAGCGCTGCGACAGGGGATCAGGAAACGCCGATCATGACCGATGAAAAGAGTCGGAGTGGTAGGACCTCCGTTTATTTAGAGCACGTCATCACCCGAAGGGGGGATAGGAGAAGAAGACGGCGGCGAGGAGCCAAGAGACAAGGCTTTTCCAGAAAAGAAAGTCCATACAAGGAAAAAGGAGCCAGCCAGACATTGGAAAAGGAAGTCGAAGACTAGAAAAAATCAAACTCTCAACAACCAAAACTGGGGAGGGGTATTCTGAAAAAAAAAGTGGAGGAGGAGTATTGGATATAAGGCCTCCAGCCGAACGCGTCTGGGAGAGAGGAAGGTTAGGTAAAAGTCCTGCTAGTTTCAACGCGCAGGAGCCCGGCCGAAGGGGGGGTGGGGGGGGGGGGGGGGGGGGGGGGGGGGGGGGGTGGGGGGGGGGCTCATGAGCAGGGAGATGAAGGCGATCTCAAGAAAGGGCGGAAACCAAGAACAGCCCAGGAAGAGGTAAGGAAGGCGGCTAAGAACCGACAGGAGCTGAGCGGATACCGTCGAGGAGGAGGGAATCGGACGTGTAGGCGATGTGCCCCCATGAACCGAGAGAACCGAGGGTATTTTCTGGGGCCTGGAAAAGAAAAGTTCCGAAAAAAAACGGGCTAAAAGGAGGAACGCGCCATAATAATTAGGTTTTTGAAACGGTTATTCGTTACCTTTCCCTAGATCAGAGAAGTCGAAGGTAAAAGAGGCCTTGCCGAAGGTGAAGCTAAAAAACGAGAGATCTTGCCTTTGGACTAGATTAAAACGGCGCAAGAAAAAAGGTCTACTTGACGTAAGCGCCAATGCGAGCCGATGGATCTGTGAAGGTGCGACGAAGAATAAAACGAAGACTAGCCGAAAGGGGAGGAACGACCTAGTTCAGAAGCTTCAGCCAATCAAGCGGAAGCAGTAGGTCAGGCGAGGAATCAAGCCGTTAAGAGAAAGGAGGTCGTTTGCCTACGGGACAGTCTGCAGGGGACTGGTTTCCTAGCAGTTGGCGCTGATTCTAAACGTGCTGGGACCCTGAGGGTATAATCAAGGCCAGCAAAGAAGGAAGGCAGTGGCCGCCGCGAGGGCCGCGACTACCGATCCGCCCATAAGAGGAAGGAAGGCCGAGTCAAGGGCGGAGTATCGGTGATGGGCATTTCAGCGGGGGGGGGGGAGAGACCCGCCGCCCCGGCAGCGACCGAGCTTTGGAAGCGACCATAGGGGGAGAACGATCTGCAGAAAACTACCCTGAGGCGAAGGAGGCATTTACAAATACGAACGCCGGCGCCGGAATCTTCTAAAGAAGGAGGAAAAAGGGGGGAACAGGTGCGGAAGCCGAAAGGGGGGCCAAGGTGAAAGAGAAGGCACTCGAACGATAAACGATGCGGCAGACCAGAAGCGCGCAGGGGAAACATCCTCCAAAGAGAAGAGAAAGTCATTGACCGAACATTATCAATACGGCATTGTGGATAAATAAAGAAAAAAGGAAATCGTGAGCGCCTAGACCTAGGGAAGTAAGAAACTTCGGCCGCGCGTTTCAACACTGAGAAAAAAATCTGAAAAAAAACCATTCACCGATGAGGTCTGGTATCTTACAGGGGAAAGGGGCTACCGCAGCGGGGCAGTCGATCATGAGGGGAAGAGGATAACGTGAGTTCATAAAATGTGTGGGCCCTCGATCGGGGAACGGAGTGAAGAAAAGTGTTTGCAGCGCTCGAGATTGGTGAGAACAAACTCGTGAAAATTCTGGAAAGGTATCGATGTACATGGGACATGCCGGGGAAGATCCCTGAACGGCGAAAAAAGGGGGGGATATAGGCGAGACACGACTGCTACCACGCTTCTGGAACCTTCACAGCCGTCCGCGACCCCTGAAAGAGGAGAAGGAAAACCGCCATGCGCAAAGCGAAGTATCGAGATCTTTCGGCGAACAACATCGTGCTCAAAGAAGGGGGTGGGACAAAGAGACACGCCGAGCTCTAGTTCCAAAGACGTGCTTGCTCATTCACCCGTCCGGTCGGGCGGGGGGGCTTGGCGCAAAAAAAAGAGAGAGCAGGAACAGAATAATCGCGGTTGGAAGTAATGGGGGAAAGATGACCAAAGAAAGAGGCGGCCGCGGGAGTCCTAAAGAATATATAGAAAAGAGAGACGTGCTGAGGTAACATCGGCCTTATCCGTAAAAAGTAAGAGAGAAAAGTCACCGGGACCCCGAAATTTCGTTTCAAAGAATGGAGAAGGCGTCGTCGTCGATCAAAAAAAAATCGAAGATGGTAACTTGGGTGGCAATTCACCAGCCGTTATTAAAAAAGGGAACAACGCATCCCTGGTAAGCGCCACACCTTAAAAAAATGTAACTATGCGCAGTTAGAGAAAAAAGAACACCCGCTCCAATTTTGCAATAACCCCAAAGAGACCAGTCGGACAGGGAGGATCAGGGGGGGGGGGAAGGAGTCGACGAACAGGGCCAACCTATGTCGTGGAACGGCCATGCAAGTACGGTACATTTGGACACTTACTTAACCCTCCTCGCGATGCTGCGGCGTGAATGGAAAGGAACGGAGGGAGAAGGAGAGGTCGGCATATAAGGGATCAGAAGATTGCAGCGGGATGTGGGAAAGCAAAGAGCAGTTCAGACGAAAAAACGATTCTGGAAAGATCCGTATCGAAAACAGCTGCCGCAATTTCAAAGCGAGCCCAGCCTCGCTAAAAAAGAGGAGGGGTCGAAAAGGCGCGGAAGGGCCGCAGGGGGAAGATCTCAAACGAAAACTGGAGGCTGGTCGAGTAGCAGAACTTGAAACGGCCAATTGACTTGAGAGAGAGAACTCTCAAAGAACCAAAGAGGTCAAAGATAACCGAAAAACGTTCCACCCAGCCCAACTTCCAACAACAAGGGGGGCGGGGCGGCAGCGAAGAGGGGGGGGAAGTGGGCGAGAAGTCAAGGAAATCTTTGCAACCAGTTAACGGTATCAATGGCAGGTCTCTAGGGCATGAAACGAGTCGGGGCGCCTGCAAAGAAATGAATTACCGGGCTCCTCGGAAAGGAAAGAGAAAAAAGAATGGAAGGAACGGGAAAAGGGTCGGTCCAACTTTAGCCTACTATCTGCCAGAAAAGGTGCAAGAAAGAATACCGACAGGGTACCGTCGGGGGAGGTGCAACTCTGGCAGCCCAGAAAATCTCTAAAAGAAGATAGATCAGAAAAAGGGAAGAAAACCACCAGTAGTGAAGTCTAAAACTTCCTTAATATCTTTTCTGAATCCTGACATATTATCAACAGGGTAGGGTCAAAAAAAAAAGAAAGGAAGGCGGCGTAAAAGGGAAGGGCCTTCGAAGAAGTGAGAAAATCCTGTCTGCTAAAATGAAAAAAAAGCTGAAAGGAAATAACGAGGACGACGGAGTACACAAGGTGATCTCTCTCAAAAAAAACGGGACGGGGGTAAAATATTGACACCACGCATGAAAAAAGGAAAACCCAACGTGAAGAGGACAGTTGCTGATTTCGCCGCCAGGATCGCAAGGAGGACATTAGAGAAGAAGACCGTGGCATCTAAAGGATAGATTGAGCAAAGGACGCAACAACGAAAAGGCTTTGGAGACTTGTCGGAACCCTATCTGGCAAATGAAGGATACTAATCACGGGAGCCTGGGAAGGAAGAGAGATCGCTGTTGTCACCAGATTTTTACTGCGCAGCAAAACCCCAGAAACTGAAATGGGAGAGGGTCCAGGGGAGGGAACGTTGATAAACGATTAGTTGCAGCCGGCGCGAGGGGTACAAGGGACGTGAAGGGGATAGCTTCTCAAGGAAAAAGCGAGTCGGGGAGAAGGCCCGGGGAAATTTAGAGAAAAGCACGGCGAAAGGTTCCCGAGAGAGAATTTTACGAAGAAAAATAGGACGGACTGAACAAAGTCAAGAGAGCTCATCCGCCAAACGAGTTCCGAGGAATGACGCTGGACGATCAGCCAATTGCGAGGGGGTCAGGGGGGTAGGGGTCCGGGCAAGGGGCGATTTCGGCAATGGAGTTGCCTCTAAAGAAGAAGCAAGCGTGCAGGGGGGGCCCATTTACAGGGGGGGGACCGCGACCAAAAAAGTCAAATCAGGCAAGGCGGAGGCAGGCGCTACAAAGAGAGGGGGAGCAGGCTGGCAGAGGCGTCACCAAAGTCTGTTGCTGGGAGGAGATGTACGGCATATTTCCCTAGCATCAAAACGAAAAACAAGGGGATCGAGGAGGAGGGCACAACAAAAGCATCGGTACTCCGAAAAAGAATGGACCACAAGCAGGATCATGTCGATTCAGTGTAAAGAAAAACGGCCTAAGCAGCACGCGCGGTAACTTTTGAAGTAGGGGACACGGGTCCCGGTGGCCGCAGGGAGGTGCCGACCGAGCCCTCGTCGCGACGCGCGTCGGCGCGCTAAAAAGACGACGAGCGGGACTGTAGATGGAACATGGAGAGCGGGTATACCTATTTCGAGACCCGGCTAATGACACCTGTTTTGAAAAGGGGAGGGGTGATGAACATCCCCCATGGATGGAAAGGTGAGAAGTTGAAGACCTGCCGGTGGGCCAGGAGCACGATAAACTCCCCTCAAAGAGGGCGCGAAATCAGGCAACTACCTGAAATGGAAAAAGTGGGGGGTCACAGAAACAAAAGCGCAAAGGAGGGGGACGTCTGCTCAGTTCAGAAAGAGCAGGAATTGAAGGGAAGGACTCTCATGAAAACGTAAAAATAGAGAACCTGAAGATCAGGGGGGACCGCCCTGAGTCGTCCGAGCCCGAGCAAGGTAAGCTGTTCCAGGGTAAATGAAAAAACCGGATTCTTCTCGCTTCAAGTGATGCGCGATAAAAAAAGCGAGAAGAAGGAAAGGGTACACCAAGTTTCGGTACCGAGGGAGACACACTCATGCTGTGCGAGAAAAAAGGCAAAAGATGCTTTTAAGGACTACCCCTAGGCGCGTTACAATAAAAGGGCGGCCAGAATGGCGTTGAGGGCTCGCGGCCATTGGAGAGGAAGCGAACGTCGGAGCTGAGGGGCAAGCATGCTCAAACCGATCGAAACTGAAGGTCAATCAGGGGATCGCCAGTGCATGTTAAAGCACAGGTCGTACCAAATGAAATCGTCAAGGGGAAAAAAGCAGTGTTTCATCAAATCAGTCCGAAAGAGAAGCTCGGAAAACACTGGTTTTGAAGAAGGGCCAGCGATTGCCACCACGGTGAAATTACCCGGATAGATAAAGAAAACGAAGAAGGAAGACTATCCTCAATAAGCCAAGGCGACTCACATAATGAAGCATATAAGAGAGGGGAGGAGCTTAACAGTCGTCAGGCCTCAGTCTGGGAAATTACGGGAAGGATTTAAAAGAAGTACACTATCTCATAGCTTCCCAAATTATCTGATCATGTTCGCAAGGGGTCTGCTGATGGCTGAGGGGGGGGCAAAGACGAGCAGTAGGTCCTGCCGCAATGACTGACTGGACTGGAATGTGAGAGGGAAAACCGTGTCCGCATGCTCGGAGAATTCAAAGAACGGGGAAGAGACGTGAATCCGAGGTAAAAATGACCTCTGAGAGGGCTTGAAACTACCTCTACAAGCGCCGCGGAGTATCAGAACAAGAGATCGAACCCGACTTGGGTAGGAAGGAAAAATACTGGTGGATGAAGGGTGCTTCTGATCGAAACTCGAATTAAAACCAGAAAACAGTAATACGAAAAAACTCAGGGAAATACTTCTATGATGGCGGCGGTCAAATCAGATGCTCGAGAACAATGGGAGTTCTGACGGGGAAAGGTGAGGCTGGTGAAAAACTCAAGGGAAAGAGAGATAATCTCACCAAAAAATTCGGAAAAACCTAATAACTGGAAGGATGCAGCGTAATCCGTCGATCGAAATGGCTGGTGAAGACGCGATGCATGGGGGAAAAAAAAGGCTGGGCGGCTTTCTGGAAGAAGAGACTATGCTCCGGAAAGAAGAGGGATCTGCAAGAGGACGAAAAATAGGGCAATATATATGAGTCGAGGGCGGGGCACAGTTCTCTGGCTCCGCTGGAGAGACTGGGAGGGAAGTGCAAGATAAGGGATTTTGTAGGGGAGATGAGAAGGAAAGACTTGAGACTTGAGAAGCAGATCACGATTGGCTCTCAGCCTTACATCCACATAGGAAGAGGCTATGCCAGAAGGGGGAGTGGCAAATGAGAGGAAAGAGGGAAACGTCTCAAAGGTCGAGAAATCAAAGAAGAAAATGATCGACAAAAAATGGGCTAAAAGAGGAAGAAAGGGGCGCAGCGGAGAACTCGCCAAGGACTTCCTCTCGCAGCATATGAGCCGGGGCATTCTCGCCGCCAAAGAATCAAGGAAAACTGAAAATTAGTGTCGGCGGGTAATCCCGAAGGAGGCGCTTCCGGTCAGAAAAAAGGTCATGGAGGGAAGGGGCACGACACAGGCGCGCTTTTAAAAGTCAGGGCTTGACAATCATCGCCCACGACTCCAGAGGAACCAAAGCGTGGCAGGAGAGAAAGAGACATCGAGAAAATAACAAGACTCTCAAGCCAAACAAAAGGGAGGATAGAGAGGAGAAGATTATTCGAGGAGAGGGCATCACTGCGGCTGGCATAGATGAGAAGGCGAGAGTCAATAAAGGGGAGAGGAGGCAACGAGCCGATCGACGAAGCCTGACAGAACGATCGGGACCGGGATGAGAAGAAAGGAGGGATAACAAACCGACCTCTCATCGTGTCCTTCTTTCAGGACGGGAGCCAGAAAACACTGACGCAGTCAAGGAAAGGGCGGAGATCGCGACGTTGGGGGGATGGTAGACAAGACGTCCGAACAAAGGCTCGAGGGAGGGATTGGCCTGAACGGAAGGTTCCGTAGCGGACTTTCAAGAGGGGAAGAGAAATGTATATGATGTTTGAGGGTCAGGGCTGGAAAGATGCATCGTTAAAAAGGAGGGCAGAAAGGTCAATATCGCACTGGAAGCAGTCCCCTTCAAAGGCGATAGTCTTGCCGTTAAACAATAAGGTATAGAAGCAGCCGCCGAGGCGTGAGGGAAATCGAAAACGCAAGGGGAATAGGGACAGGATAAGAGCTCTGCAGAGAGCCTTTAAGTACGTCCGACGCGGAGATCTAGCCGAAACAGCGGGGAAAAAAACCATACAGAGCAAACGGCCAAAAGCGTTCTAGGGACCAGGGGGAGGTTTGGCGAAAAAACAGGATTAGGAGTTTGACTAAGCAATTTTGCGCTTTCGTTAGCAAACGTCTGGAAAGATGGTAGAAACTCAGAAACAGCGCCGTCTAAAAACTTTGCAGAAGAATAAAAGGCGAATCGGGATGAAGGAAAAGTATCAGTGAGGACAAAGGGAGGAGTGCTGTATGAGTTTATTGAATTTCTCGGTTGGGGATAAAGGCGAAAACATGGAAGGAAAAATAGTGGGGCTATGACCCATGAGTCTCCGAATCGGATCCTGAGAAAAGCCTGTCTCTGAAGGTTTGGACAGAACAAGAAAGGAAGATCATCGGGACTAAAAAACGGCTAAGAGAAAGCAGAGCGACACCTGTCTCCTCCATCGATATCCTGAAGATGCAGGAATGAAATAAAATCGCATTGGGAAGCATAAAAAGAAGCATAAACAGGAAGAGAATGAGAAAGAAGAAGTAAGGTGTGCCGAAACTACGAAACCAAAAGTATCAGGGAGGGGGAAAGGGGGGGAGGAAGAAAACTTCGCCGAGGCGGAAAAATACCTTCTGGCATCTTCAAAGGCCTACAGAAAAAGGATGAGAGAGAACTTTCGACCAGGAAAAGAGTAGCAAAAATGAAACTGAGAGTACTAAAAAACGCCGAATCCGACACAGGGTGGAACCAACGGGGAGGAAGGAATGAAAAAAACACTGGTGGTGGACGCGGAAAAAGAGAGAAAAGCAGGGAGTCTGGGCCGATCCTCGGAACTTCTGGTCAATTAACGGCCGATCCCTGCGCTGAAAAATTCTCAAGGTAGAGGAGGTGCGAGGCGCGGAACATCGGGAGGGGGGGAGAAACAAGGAAAGCCCTCAACCAGAAAGAGGAAAGAAATAAAGGAAAAAAATGAGCAGGCGCCGTAACCCGCTCCTCCGTTGGTCTTCTAAAAAAATCGGCGCGGCAATCGGCAGTCGTAAAAAAAAAAGAAAGAGAGGGATTTTCCTGAAAAGGGGGGGGGGGGTCGGGTACCGAAGGAGCTGCGCAAGGGGGTTTGGTGTGAAAAGGAACCCAGAGATCTAGGATCAGTCGCGTGTTTAAGTGGCCCTGGTACATCAACCATTGAGGAACGAGCACCGGGGCCGAGCAATTCTTACAGCGAATGGGAAGGAGATGGAGTTCAACTGGTCATTCGAGCCAGAATCCTCATGACAAGGATTCAGGAAGAGGAGGACCTCCGAACCCTCAAGGGGTTAAAACCAGGAAGATGCCGCGGGTCGACAGATAGCTAGAAGGAGGAAGTGCTCTGAGCGGGATGGAAAGAACAGTCCGTGGAAAAAAATGGGAAGAACCTTCCTCCACGGATGGAGGTTCTCGGTCCAAAACAGAAAATTGGACCCATCGGCGCCTGTCACAAGATAAAAAAAAACGCTTCGCTCAAGGGGAAAACCGCCAAAGAGGACATAAGGAGAGGAAGTCAGCCGTTCGAAAAGAAAAAATCAGGGGAGTCAAGGGAAAAAAGGGATAGGGAACAGTCAACCTTGCAACTGGACCTCCTACAGGAAAACCCATCCTCGCGACTTCAGGAGGGGAAAGGGAATCGAAAGAGGAAAACTACTCGCGGAGGTAGGCAGTAAAAGAAAGTAATAAATTTATTTGGAGAATAGTCATGAGACAGAGAGAAGTCTCAGGGGGGGTGCCTTGAAATGAGAGGTTAATCGGACGACAAAGCCGGCCTCTCGAACCAAGAGATAACAATCCCGAGGTGAAGAGACTTTCCCAAAAACAGAATCAGTTCGTCAAACCAAACGAAAAGCTGGGGGCCTCTTAAAATCCAACGAGCAAGAGAGGACCCAGAGTGCGAACTCTTGACTGGAGAGGAAAAGACCAAGATCTGCCGCATGAGGGAAGGGGAAAAACAACGGGAAAAAAGACCAACTTGGAAAGAAAACAAAGGGGAGGAGAAAGAAAAATCGCACCGGGGTGGTGGAAAATGTACGCAACCGAGCAACCATATTCAAATCCGTCGACGGGTATAAAGAGTCGTGCACTCGATAAGAAGAGAATGCTTCTCTTAAAATAAAGAAAGTAAAGGGTCGTGGAAGTAGGAAAAAAGAAAAGAGAGAGCTCAAAGTTTAATCGTAAAAAAAGGCTGAACGTCGGGGACAAGCATATCTGCCATCAAACGTTTCCAAAGGCCCAGGAAAGAGAAACGGTACTGTAGGGCGGAAAAAAGCGACAAAAAAAAAAATAGGGCTAAAACCAAAAAAAAACGACAGAACCTGCTAGTCCGGAAAACCGTTCTCCGAAGAAAAAGCCAGCGGTTCGCGGAAGAAGGTGGAAGAAAGACGTCGTGCAGCGACATCGCCATAGAGGGATCGAAGGAGGAAGGACGGAGAGAGATGCAACTCTAAATGGCAAAGGGTCCAGGAAAAGGGAAGAAGGAGGAGGTGCGGGGACTGCGGCTCGGTTGAAAG
>Ga0179593_1422518_pt1 | contig 10072 bp, 15 predicted proteins | sample CZODoug2_1_08_16_FD_185931 | JGI IMG/M metagenome (GOLD analysis project Ga0179593, IMG submission 185931) | Vadose zone soil fungal communities from Angelo Coast Range Reserve, California, USA - CZODoug2_1_08_16fungal (PacBio error correction) | ecosystem: Environmental > Terrestrial > Soil >...
AACTGGGGTGACAGGGTCCCCCGAAGCAACTCTGCCAAAGAAAGGATCCAAACACCTCATCTGGGGCATTCCGCCAGGTCCCTCATCGGAAAGAAAGGAGAGGAAAAGGTGAAAACAGATGGAAGTCATTTCTCCGAGAGGGACATAAAGCGAAGTATTGGCAAGAAAAAAGAGGAAAATCAAAACGGGACAGCAACATCTTCTTCGCGTAGGGTGGTAGGAAAGACCGGTACCAAAAACAACTTGAATCAGACTTGAAAGCGGCCAAATGGAAAAAGGCCGGAAGGGGGGTTTGACTGCGTCTTGGTGTGGCTGGCCGCCATCTTGTCAACAAACGAGGGGGGTATACAGGAACTGGGACCCCTTTCATCAAAAAAAAAAATAATAAAGTCGACAAACTAACAACGAAGTAAGTCATCGAAACACGAAAAAAAGGGGGGGCCGACAAAGCCCGGACTAAGGTAGAAAAATCAAATACTACTAATGCAAACCGTCCAGGGAAAGAATAACGCACGAAGAAAAATGGCAAAGGAAAAGTGACTCAGAAAAACGCGTCAGGCACAACTCAACTAAAGGCAAAAGAAGGTCCGGGGAACACAGTGACACGGGCAAGGTCCTAAACGCAAAACGGTGAAAGAAAGACATACGCCGAACGCGTTTCGATTCCAGTGGAAAAACGAAAACGGAGAACGCCCGGACCTTGGGAACGCAAACGCAGGGGTTACTTCCAAAACTGGAATACTATGAGTTGCCCTCTTAAGATGAAAACAAAGCCAGGTAAAAGAATCCCAAGAAAGGGAAAGGAAGGAAGAAGCTCATACAAAACCCACGGCGGGTCAAACGCAATTGGGGGTTGGAAAAGAACTAAAGTCGAGTGAAAAAACGTGAACCTCTACAGAACCCAAAAAAAAAATGCCAAATAAAAAAAAGTTCAAGGGGGGGGACCATGTAAGGGGAGAAAATCAAAAGGTGGTCCACCTAAGGAGGAAGAGGCCAATAAAGAAAAACCAGTCAGGTCAAGGGTTGAATAATCTGGCAAAACAAAAAAAAAAACCATAGTCAGGGGACATAGAAAAAAAACCGAGACTACAAACCCCCGTGCAGAAAAAGAAACCCGGAGCCCTTTCAAACCGGATGGAAAGAACAGTTGGGCATCAAAAAGCCAAAGAAAGGTAATATGGGGCAGGGTGTTAAAACCTACTAGATAAAACAGACACCGACCCAAAAAGAAAAAGATTCTAGAAAGAACTAAGAAGAATAATTCAATGAGCATTGAAAGAAAAGAAAAGTGAGGTGAGGAAAAAAAAAAGGCAATCGGGGGGGAAAAGGACGGCCTGAAAAAAAGGGTTTTCCCCAAGACAATGGCCCTTCCATAAAAAGGACACGTATGGGAAAAACAAGTCCACTTAAGAGAAAAAAAAAGAAAAAAATGAAAGTACCTTAACGGGAAAAACGGGCGAACAACAAAAAGAAAAAGGGGAATCTGCGACGAACTCCGAGGGTAGGAACGCACAGGGATCAAGAATACAACTGAGGCGGCAAACGTCAAAGGGTGGGAGCTGCCACGGTAGGGGGGCCACCCCCTGACCAAGAACAAACTCGACAGGGCTGAAAAGGACGGTGAATAGGGGGAAGCTCATCTCGGGAACATCAGAATAATCTTTTAGAAGTCGTCGAAAACGAAAACTGGACAGGGGATAAACCTCGGAAAACGCAGAAATTCAAGAAAGCCGACTAAGAAGTTTGGGGTGCGACTGGGGCTCCCCAGGGGAGTGAGACGGATATAGAACAGCTTCTGTTGAAAGAACGGATGATGGGCACGTAGGAGTATGGTGGTGTCAATTTTCAGCTTGCCTATTGAGGAAGGGTGACGGAAACCATCCGGTTACAGGTGGGGGGAGAGGGAGAAGAAAGAAGATAAACACAAGAACCGGGGCCCAGAAAGACAGATGGCAGACTATGGATCTGGGCTGTGAAAACAAAAATTAACTGACCAACAAGAAGGCTGAAAGGGACAAGATGACGGCCATGCGGGAAAAAAAGTTTAAAAGGTATCCGCCCAAACGGCGCGACTCCGTGTGGTTGGAAAAAGGCCGTGTAACACCACTGGCAAAAGAAAAGGTCAAGGGGGACATCATGGAGGGGAAACAAAAAAAGACCATACGAAAAAAAAAAAACTCAGGGGAGTCAAGGGTCAAAGCCGCGGTAAAATTTGAAAAAAACGAGGTGTACAACTACATATCATATAGGGGACAGGTGGCTAGTGGAAGGGGGAAAAAATACGTGAAAACAAACAAAATGATAGTTAGGGGGGAAGTTAACGTCAAACCCTCCCCATAACAATAATTGGACACCCGGTAACAGGGAAGGGGGAAAGGCATGTCTAATTTCAAGAACACGGTGGGGACCGGGCAGGGTCAGGCTGCCCCTCCAAAAGAGGGAATCTAATGATAAGAGGCTTCAATATGTCAGGGTCAGAACAAACAACAAAAAAAGGATTATATTAAAAAAATAGAAGGGACAAGGAAAATGGAGGGGGTAGTAGGGGGTACAACGCCGGACCGACTCAGTACAGAAAAGTGGGGGGGTTATGTCCAATCAATCCCGCACCAGCCTCTTTTGGGTAACGTCAACACGAACTTTGTGAGAAAGGGGGGGACAGGGAAGAGGGGAAACCAGCAACGTATCAGATTTGGGGGCATGGGGGGGGGGAGGGCCCGAAGCCACGAAGGTCCAAAAGAAGAAAAAAACAAAAAAAACTAGACTCGTAAGGGAAAAGATGCTTACCCGAAAAGGTCCTGTCAAAGGAGGGGAAAGAACTGTAATTGAGGTTATCGTCTGGTGATGGGGGTCAAAGAAAAGAGTTCACTTGAACCGTCTGTATCCACTTTTGAACAAGGCTGGAAAAACAGTCCAGAAACCGAATATTGAAAAAAAAACGAAAACTTTTGAAAGCCAGAAACTGGGTTAAATAGGGGCTTGAGGGGCGGTAGTAGAAACAAACTAAATTGTCAGCATGGGGTTGAGGAGCCGAAATCTTCAGTGGCGCCTCATCATCTTAGAGAGGTCCACTTTTGTTAGAAAAAAGGCAGACGAAACCAGGGTTCGGGTGGGGGGAACGGAACTACCAAGGCGAACGAAGGCATCCACGCCCCTTGGGTCTTATCCGCACAAGGGAGGTTTTAAAGAAGCGGTACAGCATTTGGGAGAAGGAAATACGAAAAACGAAAATCCAAGGGGGGGGGCGTTTAAAATAGGGAGTTTTAAATGGGGCCTACCATGACTGTGGAAGGGGGGAACGAAATCAACACGTCTGAAGAAGTCGACAAGGAGGAGTCAAGGCTTTCCAACTAAAGGTTGTTACCCAGAGAGTCGCAGGGGAACTGTCCGAGACGGGGCCTTCAACCCTTGATCTTTCACATGCCAAGTGGTTAACCAAAGAAGGGTAGATGGATCCGTTGGGATTTACAGAGTACACGAACGAAGGTCTCCCAGGCTGTTTGGTGATCGCAACGGACGGTTTTGTGGGGAAAGAAGGGTTTCGCAAAAATCAGGCATGGGTGGGGAAAACGGGGGGGGGCTGAAAAAAGGGGGGACAGGGTGGAGAACTGACAACAGCCAACGGGGGGACAGGGGGGGGGGGGGGCCAGCATTTGGAAAAGGGGGGGCAAGCCGCCAAGTTGGGGGACACAACGACGGAGTTATGGAGCAAAGTGCAATCGAGGGAGGGGGGGTGTTGCCAGGGGGGGATGGGGGTGGTGGACACAGTACGTAAGCGCTTGCCGGGACCAAAGGTTTTAAAGGTAACCCATAGGAACACCCCGGCAAGACGTTCGGGGCAAAGAAGACGCTCCCCAGGGTGTCGCAGGGGCACGCAACACGAAGACAGCCTTTTTTAGACAAAAGGGTTTGTTGGGCTATTGCCCACCAAAAGCCAAGTCCCTTTGGGGAAACCCTCGGGGGAAAGCAAACTGGACGAACGGTCTTTTAGTTTGAAGTTGGTCCCCGGGGGGAGCCCCAAAAACAACTGAAGCAAAAAAAAAAAACCGGTGACAAAAAGAAACGGGCGACACGCCTAGTTTTTGAACCGGCGGGAATGCGTAACTCTGGGTCCAAGAAGGGGACAGGGGGGGACAAGAGATATTGTGGCTGGTGACTTTGTTGGGGGGGGGGGGGGGAACAGGAAAAACCAAGAGGGGGTTAGTGGTACATTCGATCATTAACGAAACGTACAAAACGAGTCTGTGGGAGGGGAAGAAGTGGTTGGTAGGGAAAGAAGCCGGTCCTAGATGGTGCCCGGCAAAAGTGACGCAGTAAGAAAACGAAGGGGGTTCAAGGGGGGAGCGGCGGCATAAAAATTTTAAAGATTCTAAAAAAATTTTAGGGGGGACAACAGGTCCGGGAATGGGGAAACCGTTCCTCAAGGAAAGAATGGGGAAGGCTGGGGGGAACAAAAAAACAGGTGGCAACGTTAATTTAAAGGGAGAATCGAAAACAGGTGGCAAAAGGGGGAAAGAAGAACTGTCGCAGACTGTAGGGGGTGGAAAGGTAAGTTACTCTTGTGTAATCTTAAAAAAAAACTGGAACCCTGGTACAGGAAGATGAAAAGCGTATCTTTCTATACATTACGGGGTAAAGCGGGGGACCAAAAACCCCCCTGGTCTGAAGAAGTCTTCAAAACGCCCGGACAGAGGAAGGAACGGGGGGTACAGGGGGGGGGGAGGGGAAAGGGGGGAATGTGCGGCATCACCTCGGTGGAGCATGGCGGCAACAAAAGAAAAAAAATATAGTCACCAGGGACACTTCCTTATACGGGGAACGCTGATCACAAAAAAGACTTTAAATGTTGGTTCACACCACGTCAGGTCACCGTCACGGAAGATCCGATAACGGTTGCCAGATGTTAGATCATGAAACGGGGGAGACCGCAATGGCAACGGCGCGGGTAGGACCGGTCTGGAGATTTGGTTGCACTGGTTGGATACGGCCTGAAGCAATGGAGGTCCAGTGGAAGGAAACAACCAAAGGGGGATGGAAGACGAAGAGGTGGTGTAAGGCAAACCGGCCCTAGGAAGGGGGAAAAGTGTAAAAATGGGGTGGAAAACGTGCAGATTCTCAACCAAAGAACACAGGGGGGGAGTGGGGAGGAGGAAAGAAAAAAAAGAGAGCCGGCGTGTTGTGGGGTTTGTGTGTGTGTGGTGTGTGGGGGGAAAGTGGGGAAACGTTAGCAATTCAAGGTGAATTCCCAATCACTTGGAAGAAAGGGGGGGGCCCCTCCCTGTCCGACAATTCTTCAAAGGGGGGATGAAGAAAAATTGGAACCCATACTATAATACAACCAAATCTACAGGATTTTCCAGAAGTGGGGCTTCGAGCCGGTACAAGAAAATCCGTGCGCTTGACGTCTGCCCAAAAGGGGGGCAAAAAAAAACCGACATGCTCGGAAATCATCAACTGGAACAATACAGGCACGTCAGGGGGGGAAACGTCTGGTTGTCTTCCTGCCGGCAAGGGTAAACAAACGCGGTTAACATGGGGTCCAGGGTCAAGAAAACGTTCCACTACTCCGGACACGCCGCGCTACCTGACGAACTGTCAAGTGCAGGAAAAGACAAGGGGACCGCGAGCCCCCGTAAATCAAAAGGGGGCGACACGACCACAAATACTACGAAGACACAGAAAAAGACAGACATGAGAAGGTAAAAAAAAAAGCGAAAAAGACGTGTACCGTAGACGGGGGCAGCTCGTACGGCACAAACGTCATCAGTAAGAGAAGGAAAGTCCGCCACTTCATACAAAAATTTAAGACGGCAAGCAAGGGAATAGGGAACTAAAAAAACGCGGACGGGGGAAAGGGGGGAACGTGGTCACACAGGTACTCCTCAACCGGGAACAAAAACATTCTGTTGTTCACAACGCCATTTTTAAAACAGAAAAGTGACTACTGGACAAACGGTAAAAAGGAGAGGAAAAAAAAGCCATTATCAAGAAAAAGACTCATTAAAGTGGGGGAATGAAGGACACTTCTCATAAACACCACCTTCTTTCCAAAACTAAGGTGGAACCCTAAGATCGTTAACGGAACGCGAAAAATAGGTCGCATGGGGGGCAAGGGACGGAACCCTTGGATGTGGGAGGGGAATTGATGCCCAGACCAAGGTGCGAAAAACCGTTTTGCAAGAAACGGTCTACTAAAGAAAGCAAAGGAAAATGAGTTCAACAGGTGGTCAAAACAAGAGGGCAAAAGGGACAAAAAGGGGGGGGGGTGGGGCGTTTAACAGTCGGAACAAACCCAAGGCATTCGGACAGGGTGTGAAGGAAAAAACTGCGGACACTTCTCCTTTAAGGCACGGGGATTGCCAGAAAGTTGTCCCGAGAGTGACAGGAAGGGGGCTGGCAACCACTGGCCCAAGAGTTGCAAAATAATAAAGAAAAACCAAAAAGCAAGATGCGGAAATACGGCAAGAATTCAACTTTAAAAACAACAATAGGCTTCCACACATTCTGGGCAAAAAAAAGGCACCTTACTAAAGGTCATTGTGAAGTCCCTCATCAAAAAAGGGTGGAGAACCAAGGAGAAAATCTGCGAATAAAGGGGAGGGAAACTTTGTGGAAAAATGGGGAAGGGGGGGGACTCTAAAAAAAAATAATCGTTCCACCCAAATCTAAGGGGGGCCGAGGCACCGCACACAGTAGCGCTAACTAGGAGGGTACAAACTGTGGCAGCGGTAAAAGGGGGCGAAGGCCCTAAGCTCTACATGGCCCAAAGGGGAAAAGACGTTCAAAAACTCTTTGGTAACAAACTGAGCAGAGGGACAGCCGACTCATCAGTAAGGAAAAAGCAAAAGAAAAACCGAAAAAGAATTTGAACCCAAGAAACAGAGGTGAACGACCTCGGTCGCACGGGGAGCGGGGAGGGAACAACTGCTAAGACACCGCGAACACCATCTTAAGGGAGAGGTTCCATACCACGGAGGCTACTTCTGAAGGCGAAAAGGGGGGGTCAAACAATCTCACGGTTTCTTGCTCGAGAAAAAACTGTCCGAAGAAACAAAAGACTGCAAGAGCGGTCTTGAACTCGATTCAGGGGGATGACCTGTCACAAACTTCTCAATGCAACGCTTGAAGGGAAGGACAGGAAAACGAAACTCGAAAAGGAGTGGAAGGACTGTCCCATCGAGGGTCTGGGGTCAAAAGAAGGTACAACTGGAAGGTTCCGCAAAACCTTCAGGAAGGATAAGGAAAAGGGTCCAAGCTGCAACATACTAGCACACAAGAAGGAAGGGTCAGAAATTCAAGGGGGTAAAGATCGGAACAGGTGACCTATTATTAAGAAAAGGTATCAGAAAAAGAAAAGGACAGGGGAGTGGCAGGAGGGAAATGCATCAAAAAAAAAACAAGGAATGACACAACCTTATAGGGGCTTGAAATGACAAACGTCCAAAAGACGACCAAAGTCTTAACACGGACGATAAAAAGGCGGAATGAGGGATTTGCAGAAAAACTTGAGCCCACATGGGGACTGAGAAATCCAAAATCAAAAATCGAATCGAGCTTGGGCTCAGGATGAAATTCCAAACCTCATCATAAAAAGAAACCAACGTTAGGAGGGGAAAAAGGGGGAAAGGGGGAGGAAAAAGAAGTCGCAGATTTCGATGGGAAAAAAATGGTGGGGGGGGTAAGCAACGACGGGGACAGTGAAATAACACGTTCTTACTATCATCAGAAAAAGGCAAGAGGGGACGTTGTCGTTGTTGAACTGGAATGGGAAAAACCCGCCCAGACACTATAAGACAGGGGGTGGGGAGGAACTTGGGGGGGTGGGGGGCGCAACGGGACCCAGAAAATGCTTCACACAACCGAAGCTTGACTATTCTAAATCAGGGAAGGGAACAAAATCAGGGGGGAAAGGGAAACGCATAGTGACAGTTTGGACGAAGTGTCAGGTTCTCGGGCTTGGTGCGGAAACCAAATCAGAGGGCACTGGACACTTCTTAATAAGTAGACGGCAGGAACCTTCCCAGAACGTCACATTATTGTGACAGAGGAAGAAAAACCATTGTTAACCGGGGGAAACGATGGGGTCCTCGGAGTCAGCGTGTAGGGGGTCCAGCGTAAAATTGGGTGGCAGAAAAGTGGTGGGGAAAGAAGGCACAGCAAATACATTAACAACTCGGGTAGAAAGAAAAAAAAAAGGGGGTCGGGTTTTGATCGGCAGGACGATGGCAAAAATACAAACAAACTTGTAGAGCAATTAAAAAAGATTCTAATAAACTACGTATCAAAAGAAGACTTTGTATGGAATAACTCCTGACAGGTTGGGAGCGGGGGTCAAGCCATGGCTAAAAAGTCGCAAACGTGCAAAGAGATTTGGTGTCACGGTGCAAAGTTGAGGGGAACTAACACTCGTTGAGGTGTTTACAGGACTGACTGGCAGACCTCCAAAGATAGTGCTAGTGGAAAGGAGCTTTGGGGGACCATATTAACGTCTGAAGACAAATTTTCGGAAGGCCCCAGAGAACGGGGACATGAGGGAACAACCCTTTGCGCGAGGATGGAAAAGCTCCGGGGTGGGGCCACGAAGTAAACTCAAGGGGAAGGGTTGGGTACATATTCCGGGGGACAAGAAGGGCAACGGCCTATTTTCCTCCATACAATTTTGAGCCGGGATCAAAATCTTGGGGGGTCCATCGGTGTGGAATTGACGGGGAAACTGCACTCAAGTGGAACAAAGTGGAAAAAACTTGGGACCGTCCGCCCCTCCAGTGTGTCCCAAAACGTCAGTATTGAGTCCTGTCAAGAAAAATCCGAGGTGTGGCGTTGCGGGGGTACTCCCTCAAAAAGGGTCTGTGGGGGGAAACCATCCTGCCCGAGACACGTTCGCCAAAATCCGAAAGAACGTCAAGATTCAAGTCCCTCCGAAAGGCAAAAGAGATTTTTCGCCCTTGGGGTGGAGAGTGTGCAACCACCTCCCCATCGAGGGGAAACGGTTTTAAAAGACGTTATCACTGGACGACTTCTTGGGGACAAGTTACGCTGAGTAAAAGGCGGGAAGGAACAAAATTCCTATCCTTTCCTCCATACAAAGGGCGTAACAGGCCAAATTTGGCGAAACAGGGCGCAGAAAACTCACTGTTCAGGAGGGGTGAAGGTAATATTGGGGAACAAGAAACTGAGGGTCAACCCTCGTTGTGGGGAGCGCAGGAGAATGTAAATGAAAAAAAGGCAATAGGAGGAGTGAGGAAGAAAATCCTGCTGTGGGTTAGAATAAGACTGGGTAGCCTATGAGGGATTATGTACCACTGTCTAGTTGAGGAAAGAGACAAGGAGGTGTCAGTTCGGGGCTTCTTTCAACAAAAGAAAAAACAGGTTGAAACGACTCTAACCGAGTTGGGATTGCGAGGATTCTTAACCAGTTGATCCAGTACTTGAAAATCTAAAAAAAAAATTGGGGGACCTGAGATTTAAATGTAGCGGGATAGGGGAAAACGATTGGTCTCCGTAACGTCAAAATGGGCGGGACTGCGAGAGGGGAATTAAAAAAGTACGTCCATAAAAGATGATATTGTTGTCGGGATAACAGGCAGGGCCAAACCCCCCCGGTATAGGGGCAGTTATGCCGGACGGACGGTAAGCTCCGGAGACCTTTGGTCCAGTCTTGGGGGGAGGGAGGGATGCCGGAATCAAACACAGAACACCCTGTTTAAACCTGAGGGAGAAACCACCAGCCGGACTCCAAGGTCCCACGGAATTGGTCCAGGGGCGGCAAGTTACTGGAGAAGAAATGCCACTGAAATGGTTTGGGGGTGGGGGACCCGTGCGGGAAAAATCAAAAGTCAAAAGACAAAAGACTCCTTATATGTAAAGAACATGAACAGGACGGTCTAATAAAATTCTCTTTTTCAGGGCCAATCCAATGTCTCTGGTATGAGCCGGAAGTGACCAAAAAAAACGGCTGGTCAATTTTGACAGACCGAACGGAAGCATGCGGGCCAAGAAACAAGATTCCAAAGATCCCTAAAAGGGGTCTTAAACCGTGCACGCTTCTGGACGGGGCATGGCCAAAAAACAA
>Ga0179593_1432801_pt1 | contig 10072 bp, 6 predicted proteins | sample CZODoug2_1_08_16_FD_185931 | JGI IMG/M metagenome (GOLD analysis project Ga0179593, IMG submission 185931) | Vadose zone soil fungal communities from Angelo Coast Range Reserve, California, USA - CZODoug2_1_08_16fungal (PacBio error correction) | ecosystem: Environmental > Terrestrial > Soil >...
AACCGGATCCTGTATTCTTAACTTCCTGCCCACACAAGGGTTCAACAAACCTTCCACCCTCTAGGACCTGTAAGAAGTGCTACTTCGTCAGACGGGAATAGGGGGGACGATCAGGAGACAGGGACCGTACTTTCTTGGATGGCAAAATCCAAATTCCCGGATCCCACAACGAGGTTAGGAAAAGTGCATGTGGTGAAAACTCCAACGGCGGACACGCAAAAATGGAATCCCTCCCGTTTTGGACAACGTTATCTTGAGTTGGATGAACCAACAAGGGAGGACTCGTCAACGATGCAGCAAGCTTTGCCGAGAGCGAAGAGTTGAGGGGCGCGGGGAAGATTTCAAGGGTGAGCAAATAAAAACTCCGGCGGATCCGACCGTAAGAAAGAAATGGTTGGCAAACAAGGGGTCGTTTGAGTAAGGTGAAGTCGCAAGGGACGGGAAATGCGGACAGGAGAACTCCATCGCCAAGGATTCCCGAATGTGGAGGGCGAGAGGATGTGCGAGTAAAGGAAAGGCAAAGAAGGAAATTCCGGGAGGGCAGAAAGCAGGGATGGTTCTGGATCATAGGTCTGGAACGTCGGCAGAGCGAGGGAGATCAAAGTTCCATACAGGCCCGCTTCGTCGAACCAGAAGGGTTGAAATGACGCTTCAAGGGACTGGGATGGAGAAATGGTCGTGCGCAATGGGGTGGAGGTGGGTCAAACGACTTTTGCTTCAGATCCCAAGGGACGTGAAAGGGCTTTCCAGAAAATCAAAAGGTCCCATTGTAGATATACAAAAGGAATTGAACGGGGCCTGAGAAAGCGAACGCAAAGGCTGTCTCCTCCAGTGGGGGGGGGGGTGGGGGAACAAGGAAGTCAAGAAAATAGGAAATGGGGAAGCCGCGCCCAAGCGATACCCCCCCCGGCCGACCAAAAGAGGTCGCCTTGCATGTTCAAAATGAACTCGACGACGAAAAAAGCGTACGAAGAAAATGCAGGCGGAAGACGTCGACCACAAAGGATCATGTGACAAAATGGTCGGGCTTTTCCAAGGGATGCCGGCGGGGCCTGAAAACCTTTCAAAACCCGAGTAATCATGATTTTCGCATCTCCCCCTGCAAACTCCATTGGGCCATGACGCCGATTACCGATCGGTTACTTGAACTCCTAGAAATCGCAAAAAGAACGCATCGCAGCGGCAAAACAGGAGGAGTGGTCATCGACATATCCAGAAGGGGGCAGGGTGAAAAAGTCTCCAAACAAGAAACTGCACCTTATCTACATATAATTAGGAAACAACAGAAAAAAGGACTTTAACGGGAGCACGAGGTGACCGAAAGAAAGCGGGAAACAAATAAACGTACAAGTGTTGAGGAACCGGGTCCAGTTTCCGGGGTAATGCATCATTGGGGGGAAAAAGGAGCAAAAAAGTATTTCTACCTTTTGTTCCCTCACCGTCAGGAAAGAAAAAACTCCGTTGAGGAGAAGCAAAAACCAGGGGGGGGGGGCTGGGTTTAAAGATGTCACGTCATAGACGTTTCGTTCCTTTCTCAACGAAAGCACCGGTCGGCCTGGGGGGGGGAAAGGGGGGACTTGGGGTGTTATCTTCATAGGGGGGGGCATGGAACCGGGGGAACAGCTCAGAGCCCGTGTTCAAAAACTCCTAGGTCATAAAAAGGGAGAGAAGAGGTCTAAGGGGGGGGAAGTTAAAAGGGTCTCCAAGAAGAAGAGCATGAATCAGAGCAACAAACAACCAGGGGGGAGGATGGAGAGCGGGGGAAAGCTTCAGGATTTCGAGGGCCTTGCACGACACACTGGCTACGGCAGTGCATGGTCACGGAGAAGCGCGGAGGAAAAAGGTTAACCGTTGGCGAAGGTTGGTGGCTAAAAACGGAAAAAAAGCCTGCTAGAAGACAGAAAGCCCGACCTTAACCGACCGGGAGGTTGTAGTGTAGAACTGAAGAGAACGCGAGATAAATCTTTAAGACCCATTAAACATTGTAGGGGAATCGAGAACCGGGGAGGGTCAAAGTGGACCTCGTGCGGAAAAACGGGTTCGCCATCAAGGGGGAAGGTGCAAGGATGGGGGGGCGCACCTTATTACCATTAGGAAAGACTTAGGAAAGTTGATGTTGGTGCCGAGAGGCGAGGGGCAAAGCGGAGGAATGGTGCCATTGTGCACTAGATGTAGGCATCGTAATAGGCGAGCAAGGCGAGAGTGTCTTGGAAATTTGTTATTGGAACAGAAAACGCTCAGTTGATGGAGCGAAAAAAATAGTCCAGGACCTGCGAGGGTGCGTGGACCAATGATGGGGGCGTAGAAGATTCGAGCCCTCTGAAGCGGAAACTTATAGGATCATCAATGACCATATGGCGCTAAAAAGTGTGATTGTGGGCCACCATGAAAAATCAATTCCGAAGAGAAGGTTTTTCTGGGTAATAAAATTCTCCTGCGTGCGGCTCACTTTTTTACGGAAGCATGACTCTTTCAAGAGGTAGGAAAACGGTGCGTACTGAGTGAAATTAAATCTGCTGGGGGGCCCGTCGATCAAGGGAATGAGGAGAGGGGATAAGTCATCTCGTCTAGAGAACCAAACAAAAACGGAGCGATAATTGCCACCACAAGAAGTAGGACCATAAAAGAACCAGGTTGGCGGGCGAGTCGTTTACTAAATTCTGTCAATACAGGGTAATTTGCAAACGTGCACGATTTTTCTGGGAACTCCGACGTGCAAGAGACCTTTTTGATCTGCCGCGCAGCGCGGGGGCTGTTGCAGACGAGAATGTCCCGCAATGAATACGGTAGGGACAATGGGGGAAGCGCGAATATTCCAGATTGAATTGCTGGGACATTTCAGAGCAGTGCGCTTATGATCGGGGGAGATACGCGGAATAAAAAAAGTGCTGCCACTTGTTGCAAGCCAGGCATATTCGCGGTTGAAGGGCATTCAGGCTTGACTTCAGTAATATAATAAAAAGAAAGGGTGGCCAATTGGCAGGGGAGGGGATCACGAGTCTGATGGAATGCCAGAATGTGCGCATCCCCGTCTTTGACAAGGGGAAAAAAAAATCGTACCAAACTCGCGACCGGTGGTGGGTCTGGGCTTTAGTTAGGTCGAGAGAAAACCGCGGAGTTTAATCCTGGAAGGGTCGCCCAGTAACGAGAGTCGGTCCTCGGGCCAGCCATCCCATTAAGGCCAGAGGGAAGTCCATTCTTGTGGGGTGTATCTAAGAACGTTGGGGGGAAAACAGCACGGTAGTGCATTAGGCGAACGCATGCGGACACTGATGGAGGTCAGCGTCACTGTGGAAAAAAAGTCCGCCCCGCAGGGGGACTTAAATTGGGAGGTGAAGCAAGAAATTAACCTTGAACAATCTCATTGCTAGGTAGGGCGTTGCCGGCACCTACGGGATTTGGTAGCCTGCTTGCGTGAAACATAAAAAACCCGGCCTCAGGCGCGCGGCATAAGGGAAAACAGACGAGGATTTGTCGAAAGAGACTTGGTATTCAGGGTTCCTGAAAGAAGCTTATCAAATAGAGGCAAATGGGGGAAATCCGCATTTGGGGCTCCCCGGGGCAGACACTTGGGGCAACAGTTTCAAAATCTCCGGGCGGGGTGAAGCGGGCCCACAGGCTGAGGGAAATACACGGGGTGTCTGTGGGAGGAGGCGATTCAAAAGGACGGGGTGAAAGCGTCCGTCTTCAGCGGACAAGAATAAGAACTCAACGATAGTACGGTGAGGTTTCCTTCAAGAGATGGGGGGGAAAAAGGCGAAGGTGTCATGAGTGGGCTCGAGGCCGGCGTGATCAGTACTTCCATTCCGTGGCAGGGCATCTCAAGGGCCTCAAGATAAGGAGCTGGGGTGCTCAAAGCTTTGGCATTAGAACTAAGCCCGCCGGACTCAGTTTGTCGGGCAGTCAAAGTTATTGAGGGTCGTGGGTCCCACGCGCCCCGCTGACCACGATGTCAGGGGAAACCACCCTGAAATGGCTCGGGGGCGCACACGGTATTCTTGACCATCCGAGGAAGGACGGCCGAGGGCAGTTTTGGGGGATACGACGCCAACGAAACGGTTCCAAGAAAAGAACCCAAAAGCCGAAAACGTAATTAATCATACAGCCGCGGAAAAGCTCGGAACAAGTCACTTGGGAAGCGCCCGAGGTGCTGGGGGAAAAGAAGACGGGGCATGATGTAACATGCAGGCAGACCATCACAATTCTCACTGATTCTCAATCTCAATTAACAGGACAGGTCTGGGGTCTGGCTCCGAGGGCCGGGGAATTTGGGACTGCTACCGCTCGTAAAGCATATTGTTACGGACAGGGCAAAAAGCCGGGCAACAAGTACTTTGGCGGGTACTTCCCAGAAGGCATGGCCCTGCTGCGAACATTTGGCTCGCGGAGAACCGGGAGCGGGTAAAAAAGCTGTAAGGCGAGAGGCCTCATTCAAGGAGAAAAATCCCTTTACCCGTTCTTAATGTCCGCAATCACTGGCGACCCCCACCACCCCCCCACCCCCCCCCAACACCATACCCACACCCCCCCAACCCCCCCCCCGCCCACCCACATAAAACCAGAGGGAAAGAGAGGGAGATGACACCAACAGAACACCTCCTACAGAGCCGGCTCAACATCGGCTAATAAACAAAGAGTCTTCGGAAAAAAAATGAATCATTAGGCGCGATGAGATCCCGGCAGATTGCATCAAACATCACAGGTCATTCACGATCGCTGCTGCTCTGGAAAGAGCTGATCCCTTCAAGAGGGAAAAGGTTGCGCTGGCAACACACCCAAAGGCTCGAATCGTTACGAACTCCTGAATCCATGCATTTTTAAATGCATGTACCACTCAAAATCTAAGCTTTTGCCTGGGGGGAAAGAGCAGAAAGGGGCCGTCCGGAGCTCACCCGACAAATCTCTTAACCATAGAAAAGCAAAAACAATGCGTGGATTGCTATACAGAGCGCAATTTTTAGTTGCTTCGGGTAAAACATCGCCATTTCTCAAAAAACATCGCGGAAAAAAGCGTGCGCGACGGGGGCGTCATACGGCTATAACGAACTTTTCGCTTGTCGCTTTTGGATGGTAAAGTTCGATGCGTCGATCGCACACAAAACGCAGTTACTGGCCTCTAGCGCCGGGACAAGAATACCGTGTGCAAAGACCAAAGGGGAAGTCTTTGTTTGAAACCAAGAGTGTTGCGCGTCGGTGGCTTCGTGCGTAAATAGAAGCTATTTGCCTAAGAATTAGGGAAGGGCAACGTTCTTCTTCGATCGACCAAGGAAAAAAGGGAGGTTCAATTCGTCTATGCTTTCGGCGGGGGAAAAAAGGACAACAAAAACCGCCGGGTAGCATGCCAAGCGGTGGGAAAAGATAAGGGCCCGAAAGCGATCTAGGCAGATCTGAGTTTCACCTAGGGCCTCCGATAGAGAAAACCTCGTGTATTGGGGAATCAAGGAGGGGCGCCAAAATACAATGGACGTTCAATAGCCCAGCGGACGGGGTAAACCACCGAGGCCCTGGTGGGTTGGAAAAATGGAACGGTGCACCGCACACAAAGGTTCTAACGTGTGACTCTATGGGGGTTATTGGGGGAAAGGAAAACGATACCCTCGTTTCTGAACCCCCTCCTCTTAGTTAAACCGGTCTTCTTAGCTACAAAAACGCTTCTCTTCGCATTCGAACTTTTTGAGGATCGGGCTTTGCCACGCAAGGGACGGAGAAGAGGAAAGAGTGTGAAGATGCCGGGAAATAGGGGGGAATAAAGTACTGGCCTTAAATTCTAACGATCAAAAGCAAGGATCAAAAAGTGGGAAGGGGGAAAAGCGAAATCCACATATCGCCGAGAAAAAAGGCAGAAGAAAAAATACAAGAAAAAAAATGGGTATTCAAATACACGGAGGGTTTTGTCCAGGGGGCCAAAGGAAAGGGAGGGACTGGGGACGAGGAATAGCATCATCTAGTGACCGGGACTTAAGTGAGTAAACCCGCTTAAATAGAGGAACGCAATACAAAATTTGTTGAAATCCAAAAGAACAGGATTCCTGTTGTGGGAAAAAAAATTCCTTCTCAATAAGTGAGAAAGGAATGGAATTCCAACCAGGAGGACCTCTAGAAGTTGGGGGAATCTCCAGGATTTTGACGGGCGAGCGTATACGACGGGAAAGCGCGACTCGCATTACTCACGTCGCACCCTAATTTCGGGGTCAGGGAAAAAAGACGGTGCAGAAGACGAGAGATCTCATCGGGGGCGAGAACGGGGCCCTTCTTAAAAACCGAAGGTTCAAATACGCGGTAGGACGCTTACCCATTCTGGATTCAGGAACGCTGGGCGGATGGAGGACGGGGGCACTCAAATGGGCTCCTCCCCACCCTTGAACTTTCGAACGGGTAGACATCCAAGCACGGCAGCAAACATTCCTAAACATTGACTTTGAAACCCAGGGATGGGAACCGGCCAACTCGGAAAGCGTCAAAAGCACAGAGTACTCACCTTAGTGGGGGGGGTGGGGGGGAAGACGCGGGGGAGGAGGAGAGGGGGGGTTTTTGAGAAGAGAGAAGGAGAAAAGTAAGACACAAATGGACAGGGGATCCAGGGAAAGCAAATATTAGCTTTAAGAATAAGGGGGGCTTACTGAAAAAACGGGAGTAACTCATTGGGTTAAAAATCTAAAAAATGGTCTCGGTAGTAAAGGTATTTCCGTCTGTCACGAATGAACAAAAGATTTCCTGCTGGGAAATAGACAAGGGATACATCTCGGCTCAAGCCCTAAACGCAGTGAAATAGGAGGATGACTAAGAAGCGCAAAGGAAAGCATAAATAGGTCAATTAGGAAAATTTGAACGAAAAAATCCTGATAGATTAAGCAAACAAATTAAATAAAAGAACTAGCTCCTGTCGCAGACAGAAAGAAGGACGACGAGCAAACCTAAGAGGAAACTTTCAAAAAAAAAAAAAAGCCCGTGTGCCCTGAAAGGCGCTGACCTAAAAACGGCCTCCCTGAGTAAAGGGGAAACTTAAAGGGGCAGTGGACGCCACACAAAGTTAAAGGTAGCGAACCGGGGGGTCGAAGAAAGGACCTCACCGGGAGGTTCGTCGAATCCAAAAGGACATGGACCGGGGGAAAAGAGTAGAAGGGGCTTCCGGGAAAAGAAGAAAAAAAGCCGGCGGAGTGACGAATTCTTGGGAGGGGGGGGGAGAGGTCTATGGCAATTCAAAAGGGACACGGCTCTATATAAGTGAGGAACGGTAGACCGCGAGCGGGACACCAAGTGAACTTTACGTGAAGTGTGTCCTCTGAACAAGACGAGGGTGAATAGAAAAAAAAAGTAGGGGGAGGAGATATCTCCGGGATGAGACTCCAGGGGATCTTTGGAGGAAGGCCAGTTGGACATGGTTAGAGACACGCGGGGGGCATTAGGACGTGTGGCAACTGTCTATTTCCCGCCTTAGGGGGACGTTAACCATCTATACGAGCAGAAAGGTCAACATACGAACGGGCTGGGAAAAGGTGGAAATTAAACGCGATCAGGGTGGACAAAGGACAGTGTAGGTTAAGATAAAACGGCTTCCTTGACCTACGTTTCTTAGAAAACTCAAAAGAACGTAGGGGGACAGGATTCTTTCCCTCCAGGAGGGGAAAGCATTGCAGTACAGTTTGCATTGGTCGGTGGGGGGGGGACGAGAGTTGGGAAAAGAGGGGCGAAGGTCAGTTTCACTTGTGGGCAGAAGAGTGGCATACTCTGAGAGGGGGGGGAAGGTATTGGTGTATGGGACACAGAGGCATCAAAGGGTCTTTCGGCAAAAGATTCATACAGATGTCGTGCTTGAATTGACAAGGACGTAGAGGATTGGGAAGAAAAGGTGGGACCTTCGTAGGGGAAGGGAAACGGGAATTATCTGCGGGGAGTATCAAGAATTAGGAGGTTGTGAAAATTCGTGGCCACACCGGTCAGACCGAAGGACCTTTTTGAACTGGTTAACATAGTGCGCGGCGACGCACGTTGGGGCGTAAGCTGCCGGAGGGGGAAGGACAATCTTGTGCGGGAAAAGGGGGCATGGGGAAAAAATCTGCTGAAAGGCGATCAAGGGGTGGATGCTAGAAGTCAAGCGCAGGCGCGCGCGGGACCCAAAATAGGCAAAAGTGACAAACAAAAAAAAGCGGACAAGCCCCTCGTGGCTTTGCCTCAGGAGGGAAGGGGGACGCATAACTTGGTGAGAGGGGTTGGCGTGCACGGCAGTTGGATGGATAAAGCTAGGATACCTGGGGGGATCTGGGAAGGGGGAAAAAATAGTGGGAACAAACGGGAAGTAGGCCGCAGAAGGAGGGCAGCATCCCTCTACAGAGGAGGAATGTGCAAGGACAGGTGAAGTTGCCGAATTAACGCTTTCTGTCAGCTTACATAGAAGGTGGCGAGGGAGGCCACGATGTCTTGGGTGGAAATAAAGATGCGGATCGAAACAGCCTAGTGTCCGGCTCGGAAAAATACGGGGGACTTCAAATTTGAAAAAGCCGAGCAAAAGAAGGGGAAAAAACCGGGGGCCAACTTGCCTTCGGGAATAAGAACGGAGAAGGGGTTTCTTCACAGTCATGCTGAGCCCTGATGGAAAAAGAAGCAGCGTCCTCAATCAGGAGGGAAAACGTCTGTTGTTTGAAAAAAAAGGTAAAAAACTGATCCTTTAGCGATCCCGGGAGTTTCCGAAGAACATGGCGCGCAAAGTAACGAACAGGGGCTATCCTACGGAGCAAAAAAAGAGAATAAGGACCTCGTTGAAGAAAGAAAAGGGGAAGTGGGATGGAAAAAGCCCACTCGGGGAACGTTGGAAACCAGCGGGCGGTCTTTGGTTTTCGCGTGGAAAGGTACCGTGGGAGGTGAAAGAAAAGCCTAAGGGAAAAAAAGAAGTCAATGTTGCCTTGGCAACAAGAAAAAAAGGGGGGAAAGAAGGCTCCGGTAAATAGGTCCCCTCTGAGGAAGGCGATGGAAGGACAATAGGTCACTCGGTAGCTTAGGGAACGTAAACAATCAGAAAGAAGCGTACAGAGAACGGGTGGAAGTCTTGAATAGAAAAGGGGGGGGGAAAACCAGAAGAGGACTTCATGAGATGAAAACAAAATGGAAGACGGGAAAAAATATAGTCCAATGTCTCTTCCAGGGTTGCGCAAACCGTCCGCCATTGGAACTTCACCTCAGGTAGACGTGAGGTGGTGCAAGGAAGGGCCCCACTTCTTATGTAAAAATAGTGGGGTGTGACGGGGGGGTGGCGATCCTCCCGGCAAAAGAAAAAAACACCGACGTTCAGAAAGCCCGAAACACTACTCTAAAAAAAGATAAGTCCGGCCGGGGTACCTGAAAAAATTGGCAAATCGCTCTGGGATACGGGGGAGAGAATAGCGGGCTCCAGGGGGCAAAGCATCACCACCCCAATAGACGACCCGCGGGGGATAACGCTTGCAGATGGGTCCGTTGAGAAGGCAGAACGGGCAAAAAAGTGGGATTCGGTCCACAGGGTAGTTCGGAGAACGAGCCCCGCCCAGTGACCCAAGGGTAACCACAGTAAAAGGAGGGGGGAGGGTGGGAACCCGGGAGGGTGGGGGGGAAAGCTGCGATCTACTAGGGGGTCAGGCTTTGTGTGGCGATCCGACAAAAACTCGCAAGGGAAATAAAAAGCCACTCCTCATCTAATGGGAGGGCCGCGACTCAGAGGCGGAAAAGGTCAATTGTCGTCGAAATCTGTGCGCAGAGTTTGTAAAAGAGGGGGGGAGGCGATACTCCTGACAAGAAACAAAAGGATCTCGCCATAATGAAAAATGGGAGGTTGATGGGGGGGAGGGAACGGGGGCCTGGAGGGCTATTTTGCCGGGATAGCAAAGAGACGGGGAATCAAAGGAGTGACCGGGAAAGGGAAAGTGCCATCCCTTCCCCGTCAGGGGAAGGGGAAATCTGAATAAACAGGGATGCCATGCTTTCTTCTTTGTAAAAGACAATACTGGAAGGACTAAAAAGAAGATGGAGGAGGAGTGAAAATTCTCGTGAAAGGAGATAGCAAGCTGTGAGAAAGGGACTCAGACGCGCAAGTCACCGCCGT
>Ga0179593_1451187_pt1 | contig 10072 bp, 8 predicted proteins | sample CZODoug2_1_08_16_FD_185931 | JGI IMG/M metagenome (GOLD analysis project Ga0179593, IMG submission 185931) | Vadose zone soil fungal communities from Angelo Coast Range Reserve, California, USA - CZODoug2_1_08_16fungal (PacBio error correction) | ecosystem: Environmental > Terrestrial > Soil >...
CGGACCTCTCTCGACCAGCGTCGACTTCGGTAAACGAAAAATTTCACGTTCATTTGCAACAAGAAAACGAAAAGCGGAGAGAAAAGCGGGCGGTTATACGAGCTACCCTCTAAACTTATCTTTAGGCGGGGGGGACGCGCATTATGTACCTCAAGTAGAAGCGCTCCTTCCTGAAGGGGATCGGTAGAGCAAGAAAAAGGAGAGTATCGCATTTGATTGAAGGTCCGAGGGAAGCCAGATTCCCGAAGCGTCCTTAAAGAGGACCAAAAGAAGCGAAAAGGGCCACCTTGATTCGAACACTGCTAGAGGGGTGCTACGGTATGGAAAACATTGAAAATCGAGGGGCAAGAACTAGCGATATGTGATATGCAGCATCGAGAGAGCTTTCAACCGGACCACGACCAGTCGCTTTCAAAGTGCACATCCATCATTTCTATAACTCTCCAACATAACAGGCAGGGTGAATACTCATCGTTTCCGGAAAGTTATCAGGACGAGCATCAGCTGGAAGGAGACAGTAGAAGGATGGGAGAAGGAAGCGCCAGGGGTTCCTTTCAATCGCAAGCTCCTGCTAGGGAAGGATGCCGCTACGATGATAAAAACGACTAGGCGGTGTCGTCGGATTAGCGAGCCGTTAGCCCCAAAAGTCAGCACTCAATTGGGTGACGGACGTAGGGACAAGGACTACTTGTTCAAGGATGGTGGGGCAGAAAGGGGGGAGTGGGGAGCGGTACCGAGGAAATGGGAGAAGGGTGCTACCGTCTTTTTCTGATGGGCCATAAAGTGGATATTTCTCGCAATACCAGCCGAAAAGATCTTCATACAAGCAGGGGATCGACGGAGATGCCGGCGTGAGAGGGAATATTAACACGCTGGCCACTTCAAAACAATCAATTTGTGACTAACGAAGAAGGGGAAAGCGTTTTAACAAACAACTCTGATGGTGCGGCAAGACAAGGTCAACAAAAAGATGGCTACAACGGGGGGATTGAATATGGAGTGAGGACGTTGTATTCACCAGTTCATGCTATGACGTCATAGCACACTAACGAATCAGGATTTATCACGCCGCCCCGCGGCCGAGGAAGCAGTTTGACGCTTAGGGGAAAGGAGCGAAATGTTCTGGCTAGCAAATCAACGCGAACCTCAGAGATCCGTCCTCCTAAAGGCTAATGGGGTCACCGAACCTTTGAGGAGGGTTCAGTTGGTGAGGGGAAACAAAGAAAAAGGGACCCGCGTTACTACAATGAACCTTTTTTCTGAAAGGAAAAAGCCTAATCGGCGAAAGAACATGAACGGGGCGCGGGGAGCGCACTGCGAAAACGAACAAACGGCACGATCTGAGAAAGAGGACGGCGGCGGACCTAAAATTCAACGCACTCTAGAAGGGGTCGCCTAGCCGGAGCGAAAGCGGGACTAAAAGAAAACGTCGTATGGCATCGGCAGCAGGGAAGACGCTTTACCGGAAGGGTGGAATCGAGGCGAAAAAGAGTAGAGGAGGGGCGGCCAGATGATTTTAAAACCTTTTGAGCAAACGGGATGCACCCTGAAAAGGCGACTCGCAGCAGCCTAAAACACGGGGTTTTGGGAGGGAGGTGGTGGTGAAGGAGTAAAGAAAAAAACGTGGTCTGATGATTGACTGCAAAATTCCAAACGGCAAGGAGGGGGGGATCGTACGAATTGGACAGGTACGTACGTACACGAAGCGGGTGAACGGCAGGGGGAACAAATGAAGTCGAAGGGGACCAGTGAACGGTTGAATAATTAAAAGAAAGGCGTAACCAAAACCGTTTAGGGGAGGCCAGGTGGGCGTTGGACGATGGCGCCGGGAAAAGGCCAAGAAGCACAGGCGACTAACAAAGGAGAGGCTAGGAGAAATGGTTGTCTCAAAATCAAAAAACACGCACAAAAAGAGAGAAGGGAAAAAGGACCATTTCACTAAATTCAAAATACGGGGTAAGGCGCAATGGCCTGACCCGGAAAGTCAACTGTCTCCGGAATCGGGGAGAACGGGGCCACAAAATGACCATTAAAGTCGAATTCTCATGGGCCACAAAAGTGACGAGGGTGACATCTAAAGGGCAACTGTTCAGCGGGCGGCCCCGGCGGAAGACTGTAAAGAAAAAACGACCGAATTAATGGGGCCGGCGTCCAACTCCAGACGTTTGAACAAACCATCCGGTACTTCAAAGACTTTGTGGGGATTTATAATGAATAAAAAACCACATCATTTTGCGGGGATGTATCGCCACACTATTACAGAGAGGAGAGCGTGAATTGACATAAAGAGGAAACCAGCGGTCATTGACATAGCTTTATACCGTACGCAGAAGGCGCCAGCGCCACACAAGAACAAGAGACCTCCGCAGACGCAAAGTTCGTACGGAAGAGGAGCTTTGGCCTCGGCGAACTTGTGATTACCCCGGATAAGATGGCGGATCTCCCTCTAAACCCTACCTCCGCAGAGGATAAGGGCGCAAGGTTCAGGGGGGGCCATTTACCCGCGCAAAGAAAGAATCAAGGGGGAAAGGGGTCTCCTACGAAACGCCGAGGTTGAACCATTCGAAAAAAGGTACACACGTAAGGATTTCCACGTCGGCCAGCTTGTATGGGAAAAGAAACCTGCCACTACTAGAAAGGGGGGGGAACCGGGTTAAAAATCGAAGGGAAAAGGAGCCTTAGAAAGCAGGCTTTGCACTAAGATGCGATTGGAAAGCAAGCACAGTGACTAAAAACCCCGACGTGCAATAGGCGGGGGGGGAGGGGGGAGGAGCAGGAAGAATTACGGGAAGGATAGCTTGATACGGAGACCACTCCCCCTCTCGGGAAGGTTTAAAGAAAAACAGCCTTCCTTCATACCACCGTTTGTCAGGAAATTCGGTGAACATTTCGGAGGAACGCCAAATACAAAGGAAGGCGTGATATTGAAAGAAAAGTCCCAACACATCAGTTTGGGAAAAAACCGTGTACGAATGTCAACCGTGATGGCACGGGGATAAAAAAACCGGCCACATAGGAAGGCCAAGGACAAGTAAACCTTCAGCTACCGGCAAACCGATCAGAAATAATAAAAAGGGTATGAAACCCAAGAGGGGGGAAAACAGGACCGGGGGGACTCGACCGGAACTACGTGGGAGGAAACCCGGGCCAGACCAAGTAGAGGATAGCTCAAAAACTGACTGTAGCTGGCAATTGGGATGGCCTAGCTCACGGCTCCTCCTTAAAAAGAGAAAGAGAGACTGAAAGTCCTAAAAGAAGTTTGAGAGGACCGTCAAGAAAGGGAGATAGGTACGCGGAAACATCATTAACGAACTAAAAAGAAACAGAGCCTGGAATGAAACATCTCTTCGAGAGAACGCTGGAAAGTAAGGCGCCGCGTGATAAAAGCTTAACGTGCGGCTATTACACACCAGGCAGGTGAGTAGTGAAGGGGAAGGAAGAACTGCTGGGGCTGCCGGTGAACACTCAAATGGACTTTTTTCGAGCGGGGCAACGCAGTCAAGGGGAACGGGAATAATAGCGAGGGAGGGGAAGGAGAGGGAATTTAGGATGAAACATCAAAAGAGAAATAGGAATAGTGCGTCTCTCTGGGTGCTGGGCTCGAACGCAAGGCGAACGTAGAGCAGGAGGTTTGGCGGGGGAAGTCAGAAAAAAAAGTCACGCTCGAGGGAAATTATCTGAGACGGAAAGGAGAAGACACTACTCCAGAAGGGATAGATCATTCTTAATGAACGGAGGAACTAGACACACGAGTGAAGAGAATAGTCGCTGGCGTACAGGACGAAAGGACCGCAGAAGAGAAGAAGGGGAGGAGTTGGAGCGAGATACGCAAGGCACAAGGAGCGGGGACAATCGGGTTCGGTGACCGAACCCTTAAAACTGCTTTCATGTTCTAAGCATTGAGAACTTGTCGCGATCGAGTCTGAAGAGAAAAAACTCCTCACAAAACAAAGGATGAGGGAACAATATAACTGCAACCGCTAATACTACCAGAGGAGAAAAGGAGTGGAAATAACTACATTCGGGGAATCAAAGGGAAACCCTGCAAACAGACCTCTATCTTCTCTAAAAGCGGGGAAAAAAACACCCAACACCCCCACAAAGGGGAAAAAGATCTTCGGCGAAGTTAGGTCCCATATCCCTAGTCAAGATAGAGAGAGAACTTCCTCCGTGGGTATAACGGGTCAAGAGCATCACCTACATAATTAGAGGGGAACTCAAATATAAACGAAGGGCCGTTAAACAAAAAACAATAGAAATAGAACGGCGCCCATCAAAACCAACAACCTACCCCAACAAAACCACTTGAGGAGATCCAGAATCAAGGCAGTCTTTCGGAGCCGGGAAAAGAGAGGAAGTGGACCGCTCTCTATGAAGTTCGCAGCAGCGCAGCTTCCTACCACTACAAAAGGTTAAATTAAAAGGGAGTCACAGAACGCGCTAAAGCAAAATAAACTGGAATTTTGTTAAATATCAACAAGGGTTCCGTCTTTAATATCATTCGAGGGAGAAGCTGAAGGGAGGGCAACAGGGCCCGGGTGGGAACCAGGAAAAAACTACTCCCGGGTCCTGAGCCCTGTCGGAAAGAGGAACCAGATAGAGAGACGGATAAGTAATTCAAGAACCAATGGGACCTGACGCTTCGGACTCATCAATGAGTGCGTCATTACTTAGTAGAGTGAGAGAGCTTACCCAGACATAAATGTTATGCGTACTTAGGGGAGAAGAGAACGGGGGGGGGGGGTGGTTTGGGGGGGGGGGGGGGTGGGGGGGGGGGGGGGGGGGGGGGGGGGGGGGGGGGGGGGGGGGGGGGTGGGTTTTGTGGGGGGGGGGTGGTGGGGGGTGGGGGGCGTCGGTTTGTGGTGGGGTTACTGAATTGAACTACGACGCGTACTGGTACGTTTCGGGTGTGGCAGTTTCGATATGAGTCATAAAAGATAACCGAGAGCGTGGAGGTAGGGAGAAGATGATAGTGGGATGAGGGGTTGGAGGGGGGGAAGGGGGAACTTTGTTGTCATCTCCAGGTGGATTCATGAATGGTGATAACAACCTAGGTTGGGGAAAATGCGTTTATACCGGGAGATTTAAGAAAAGAAAAAAATGCAAGAAAGAGGTTATCTTCTGTTTACTCTCATTCCCTGGCTGGATATCGAAATGAACCACATGTCCAACTTAATAAATGTTAAAAAACAAAGGAGGGGTGGGGACGACGCCGATGGGTGGAGGCTAAACTTTTTCCCAGAAGCATCAGAGATGGAGTGGAGGGAAGAAAGTTAAAACGAATCGGATGGACCAGTTGAAGAGACGGGCATCAAAACGGGAGCGGCCCGGGACGAGAGAGGGAGGTGAAAAAAGAGACTGATCATGCTTGAAAAAAAAGAAAAACGTCAATTCACAGGGGCCAGAGAAGGCCCGAGTCAGAAGGACCGAGTCAGGGGTCAGGAGCATGATGCAGGAAGCGAAAAGAGCGGGACGACCTCATAGGGAGTAAGCCTCCAGCGAAGGGTTTAAAATGACGGCCCCCAGCTGAGGGGTAGGGGAAAACAAGCCAAAAGGCCTAGGCTACCTAACAACGACCGGGGGGGTTCGAACGGTAAGAGCGGCGGTCATCCCAAGGCAAAATTTATGAAGGGCAGAGTGGGATCAAAAAATGACTAAACTCGAAAAAACGTAAGAGAAGCAGCGGTCTGAGGCTTATAAACCTGGAAGGCGCGATCCTCATAAATTAGAAGGGAACTTCAGAAGAAACGTAAAGGAGCAAAAGCATTAAAAAGTTGATGGGGAAGGGAAAGGGAAGAATCGGGACCTCTTTTTTGTGAATCGTGGCGAAAAAGATAGACGTAGAGTTCCTATATTTTCAATTACCCCGAGTGGTAGAATGCCAGGGAAAAGGGGGAGAAAATCAGGCATATCTCGGTGGGAATAAATAGCGAACGGGGGTATGGGAAGGGGGGTGGGGGGTGCCAGGGGTCAGTATAAGGACACAAAGTCTATGATATAGTGAAGTCGGCGGCCAGGAGGTGCAAAGGAGAGGGAATTCCTGCAATAAGAAAAGGAAGTACATGCAAGAGGTGCCGGAAAGGCAAAGAGGAACGTTACATGCCGAACTCAGGTCACGGAACCAAGTCCTAGCGACGAGAACGTACCCCATGACGAGGAACGAAGTTGGGGTACAACGGGAACCGTTCCTTCCGGAGGGAGAAAAAGTGAGGAAAAGTTAGGTCTCCACGGACACGAACCGAAGTCGCGGTGGGTGTACTTTAACTAGCACAACAAAAACGTGAAGGGAGAAAAAAAAAAGTCAAAACGTACCAAGGGCAATCACTTCTACGGAGTCGAAATGAGAACTGAGGGGGGGGGGAGGGGCCTTCAAAGGGTCCTGAAGAGCTGTGTGGAAGTGAAAGCACAAGTGAAAAAGGAGGGGGGAAGGGGGGAACCCCATGTGTGGGGGTCAGGAAGGATGACGGGGGGGTCGAATCTACTTGTTCCACATCGGTAAAGGAACTTAAAAGAAAAAAACGGGAACACAAGAAGAGAGTAGAAATAAACAAACCTTACCGCATAAGAACAAGGGGAAAAAAAATCCTTAAGTAAAGGTGGGAGCCAGAATAGAAGGTTGTGGTGACTTAACAGTCTTGAAATCAAAAACCACCCCCACCAACCTCCAAAACCCCATCAACAAAAACGTAGCGTGGGTTTGATCCACCGATCTATTAAGTAAATCGGTCCATGCATGAACGATCAACAAAGAAGGGTCCCTGGGACAATCATCTTTCGACCTCCGCTACTCTTCTCATCTATTCTCACAGACGGTCAAAGTCTTACCTGCAACTTCCAGCCAAGGAAAGAGGGGTAACTGGACTCTAAAGTTCTAAGGAGAGGGCTCCAGGCGAAGCGAAAAAGAGAAGCGCCCCGGGGGGCTATGGGAACAAACTAACGTCAGGAAAACAAACTCGCAAGAAAAAGGGGGTCGAAGGTCAGACGCAACGGAAAACGACAGGAGGGAACCTCATACATCCTGAGGTCCAAGGACCACGGAGCACGTACGTATAGGCCACTTACCCAAAGAATTTTTCCACCGAAACCAAAGAAGAATGGGGAAGGGGGAAGGAAAAACAGTCATTGATTCGAAGACGATCGGATTTCTTGAGAAAAGGAGTGGGGACGCGGAACTCACATTTGGACAGGCAATCTACGCCAACAAGCGCAGGCAAACGAGGGTAGTTCAGGGGCGACGGCGTAGCCGGATAATTGAAGAGCCGTTCGTGAACGTCTAGACACACAAATAAAAAAAATCTCGGCATGTAGGAGAAGGGAAGAAGCCAGAGTGAATGTATGAAGAAAAAGTTGTCTTTCAAAGCTATGAGTTGACAACCAAAACACGAACCACAAACATGAGCATGACGTGAGGAAGTTAACACAGGAACAATTAGGAGGCAAAAAAAGAAATGGGTGGGAACCTGGTTATGAAAAAGAAGTGGCCCTCTAAGTTCCGTAGAAAGAAGAAAAATGTCACGTCAGAGGGGGAAGCTTTTAAACCGGTTGGTATTTGGGGAGGGGAGGGTTGGTATAAAAGGCAGCGAACGAATAAGCCGGCAGGTGAAGAAAGTAAAAGGTAGACCCGCAGAACACTGGGTTAGCACCATGAATGAAAATCGACGGAAAAGACGCCAAACTTTCCAACCAGTAGCGGGCTACTGAGTCGGGAAATGAAGGGGGGAGGGACGCTGAAAGAAAGGCTCTCAAGGCAAATGAAGGAAGGTAAAAGAATCGAGCGGCGGCCGCATCATAGGCTTTTCAAATCAATAGGGGTCTCTCTTGGCAGACAAAGGCATGGAAAGGATACATCCGGCAGAAAAAAGATGCACTCAGCGCGAAGAAAAGGAAAAACTTAGGATAATTTCACATGACAGTGTTGTAGGGGGAAGGGAGGCAATTCGAGAAGAAACCCCCTTCTTGAATGAATTAAGTTAACTCAGGGGGTACGTGGCGGAGGGAAAAAAGAGGGGGAGATGAGCTAAAGGAAAACAGAATAGACCGCGAGAGACCCGTAGTAAGCAATAAACGACTCCGCACGAGGATATCGCGCGGCTCGAACTGATGGCAAATCGCGGCTTTGGTGGCGGTCGTAAAACGCCAAGCTGGAGAGAGAGAACGAGAAGAAAAAGGATCGAAAGGCAAGAAAGGGGATCGTTTTAGAGAAAAGAAAGCGGAAAGGGGGAGGAGAATGCGGGACGGTGCACCAAAGTCGCCGAAGAGCACCGGTTGTGCAAGTCATCCTACCGCATCTTCGACGCCAAGAGGTTTAGAAAAGAAACAAGGACTCTGGAAGAGAGGGAGGGGGAGATCTCAAGACGGAAAACAAGGAAAGGAAAGCGTCTGGAAAGGAGAGAAAAAACACAAGGTAGGAGGAAGAAAGAAGAAAGAAAATCTAAGAACTCCTCGTAGAACCAAGAGCGACTTCTTTAAAAATCGAACCATGCCTCTAACAGGGCGGTGTTAAAAAGCCAAAAAACCGCAGAAGCGCGGGAGAAAGAATAGAAACAAATAGAGGGAGGAAACGGACGGAATGAGGGGACACTGAATCAAAGCAAGGAGAAGAAAAAGTGGGATAGATAAAAAGATAAGAAGCCTGCGCTATCTCATTGGGGGAGATTGGGGAAAGCGGAAAAAAAAACAATGAATCCGCGTGAGGACCTGGACCAAAAGAAAAGAGAGAGTAAAGGGCTCAATGGGCGTTGAGAGACGAAGATTTCACGACTTGAGATAGGAATAGGGAATAAAACGGGAATCTCTTCCTACTGACTAGTATCAAAAACATATCGCGCCTTGCCTGCAGACAAAAACCTGAAAGCTTTTCGGAAAGGAAGCAAAGAAGGAGACGAGAACGCGCAAACCACTATACACTTTAATTAAAGAGAAAGAAAGGTCCGAGGGAGTAAGAGGGAAGGCAGATGAATCAAGGGTGAGAGGCGACCTGCGCGGATTTACAGCCTTAGCGCCCGGTCATAACCGCTTCTAACGCAAATGGGAAGGAATCAAGGGAAAACGCAGGCGAACGAAGATCGAAGTCGGTGACCGAGTGAGGAAAGAAAGAGCCGTGAGTCGGGTGGGAAAATAGGTCCGAAAAGCAGTTTATGACCTGAACTTAGTGAACCTCGAGGGTTTTGAAAGTGGGGGGGAAGAACCGGATTTCTCTTTCCGAGGCCAAGGTGTGTCTACAAACCCATCTGGTATGGAAGCAGGGGAAGATGTGAATCAAAAGGGGCCTAGTGTAGACTGCACGGGTAAAAAGCCAGGGCCTCACTTTAGCTGCCGAAACTAGCGGCAGGGTTCACTAATTAAAGTTGAGGAGAAAAAAAAAGGAGGGGGGTACTAGAAGAAGGGGGGGGATTCCATAAGGGGGGAAAAACCAAAGCATCAATCTAGTGGCAGGTTCTACTCAAAGTTGTCAACTAAAACACAAAACGGTGTAAAGGAGTCTCTTAAAGGAGAGAAAAGGGAGGGGACTTGTGCAGATCCTAAAGGATGCAGTCAATCTTCCTGAAAGCCTCAAACAAGATAAAAAAGAAAATAAAAAACTTAGTCTCGATAGTCGTCACAAGCAGGGAGGTAAATACAGCCAGCATTCAAAAAAACACAGCGAAGTACGATAAAGGGCGACTTTACCGTACAGGAACACACGTCGATGTTTGCAGGGGAAGTTACAACCCACCTTGAAATATTGGTCTACCACCGACGACTAGTGGGTTAGAACGGGAACGAGGGGAGGGTAGGGGAGCGAAAATCAAACGGCGTGGCCAGGGGGCGGGGAGTGCGCAGGGAAGTGGCTAACTCCGAACAAGGCAAGCGAACGGTGACAGCGAAAGGAAGGAGGAAGGAGCCGGGGAGCGGGGGAGCCCTCTCAAAAGGACGCTTAGCCGTGCAAAGGAAAGCTCCGCGTCCGTCAAGCTCAACTCGTTAAACTGAATGGGTGGAGCTGTAATAGGAAGGTCAAAGAGGGCCAAGGTAAAGTGGGGGATCGATGGTTCGAGCATTGCCTTATCCGGTCGTAAAGGTCAGGAAAAAGGTC
>Ga0179593_1528139_pt1 | contig 10072 bp, 9 predicted proteins | sample CZODoug2_1_08_16_FD_185931 | JGI IMG/M metagenome (GOLD analysis project Ga0179593, IMG submission 185931) | Vadose zone soil fungal communities from Angelo Coast Range Reserve, California, USA - CZODoug2_1_08_16fungal (PacBio error correction) | ecosystem: Environmental > Terrestrial > Soil >...
AGGACGAAACCGTCGGGAAACGAGCGAGGAAAGGCCAAGATTAAGGTGGGCGAAGCCGTCGCCGTGGAGGAGGCACGGCGTAGGTGTTAAGAGAGTAGACTCGAAGATTTATGTGGGGACTAACTCCTGTGAAGGAAAGGGAACTCGTCGTGATAGGGGGGGGGTTTCTAGGAGGTCTGCAAGCCGGGCGAGGGAAGATTCGCTAGGGGGGTGGGTTGGGGGTTTGGTGTGGGGGGGGGTTGGGGGGGTTGTGGGGGGTGTGGGGGGGGTGGGTGTTGGGGTGGTTGGGGGGTGTTTTGGTTTTGGGTTGGTGGGGGGTTTGTTGAGTCTCGTAGAGCTGGCAGCATCTTTAATAAAAAAGAGGGCCGTTCGCCGCCGTTGAATGGGGGGTTTCCTCGGAATCAATATAGAACGGTGTCATCTCCGCCGGGGGTTTTAGAGGAAAGAGGTGGAATTCGTGTTGTACTAACCCCCTGGGGGGGGCAGAGACAGCTGGTGGCACGTACTGTTCGGCTGCGGGGTTTCAGCATTCCGATTAATGGGAAAAAAAAAGGGGATTGGGGAGGAGGGAACAAAAGCCGAGAGGAATCCTTACCGGTAAATTTGTGGTCCGGAGAAGACGTTGGGGGGTTTCCTAGGAAAAAAAAGGAACTACTAGGAGGAGGGCCTGGGCTAGCAGGGACATCGGAGCTATCGCGCCTCCCTGGCGTCGAGTGACATGTGTCGTTGACGCCTGACGGTGATGGGCGTTGCAAGGGAAAGAAAGAAACGTTTAGAATTTCGTTCGGAGGGGCCGCCTCGCCAGGGTACGGAGTTTCCCTGTGATGCCACCCTAATACGGGAAGGGGGTTGCCGTCCCGACTATGTGAGCAATCAGGCAACGTTCCAAGTGGCCGGAGATTCTTTATCGTATACGGTCAGCGCGGAAGGGCTCCCTTGCGAACCCCGTGACATTGGATTCCGATCATGGGGGTTGGGTAAAGGCGTGCTGTACGTCAATGGACAGACGAAGGGGGCTGGGGCTGTCTTCAGGGACATCCGTGCCCGGGGAAGGTCAGCGTGAACGAGGATACCCCATCGTACCTCGCCGCTACCTTTGCACTTCCGTGGGAAAAGCCTTGTTTTTCTTAAATGGGGTTGGAGTTGTTAATGGTGAGTATGGCTTCAGACGCCCATTATACACGGAGAAGATTAGCCGGCTGAGAGAAGGGGCATATATAAATGAGGCAATGCCAGGAAGGTTTATTGAATATCTTAACGTTCATGGGCCTTGTCTTACGCGAGTTAATGTTGTTATGGCTCCAAGATCGAAGCTCAAGTTTATACGGGCTGGGGTAGCGCACAAAGGCTGGGATGGGCAGCGGTCGTCGCCATTAAGCAGGTAAGCTTTGAAAGTAGGAGACTCCGTGGCCTGGGCCATTATTTACGTTGCCGTCTTGTTCGCGGTTTGTACAGCACCGCTCTGTAGGGAAGTGCGAGGGTGCGGGGAGGTGCGGTCCGAGTGGTTTGGTGAAGATGGGAATATTTTGTCGGAGACGCGCCCCTCGAAAGTGTCTGCCGGTAATGGAGGCAAACGACGGGTGTCATTAATAGGAGGCAGTTCTGTGTCAGAAGCAGCGAGTAAGGAAGTCATTCCGATGGTGAAAGGTGTCCGAGGGGTCCGAGCCTCACAACGGGGCCTAGAGGGACATCTGAAGGAACGCCCGACCCGCCTTGGGGAGGCCTTTGAGTTCTACGCGTCTAGCATAAAGATAGAAAACAACAACAACGAAAGGAGGGAAAAAATATAGATATGGCATGAGAAAGATACTGCTCGACTCCAAGGAAAAGAAACACAACGGCCTTCGGCGCGTGTGAATTCGAGGGGCGCCAGAGTCCGTGTAGGGGGGCTCGTAACCGGCGAACCAATGAAAAAGAAGGTACTGCCATCCTTACTCTGAGGAGATGACCTATACAGAGGAACCTGCACCACAAGTTGCTCCAAAGACCAGGACAGGGAACATCGTCGAGGTGAGGGAGCCGGACACCAGATTCATCGGCAAAAAGCTCGACCGAAGACCATTGCTTAAACAGCCTCGCGATCAACTTAGCAAAGGGGGAGTGATTCACCAGTCCACAACGAGAACCAAAGGGTCCCTTCCATAAGGGAAAAAGGCCCACACGGTCGGCTCCTTGTCCCGGGGGGGGGAAAAACATAACCTCTTGCGCGGACAAAGGGGACAATCGGTTCTACAACTGACAGGGGGGAGACTCCTTTACCCTTTATGACGGCTCGGACAAGCAACAACCCGAACAGTCAGTCAAGCAATGACAAATGACGGAAACTATATTGATATTCACCTTCCATAGGACTTGCCTGGGGAGATCTTCAAAAAGACACCTCTCATAGGAGAACGATGGTCATAAGGAGGACCGGTATCAGAGATGTGACACAACTCAAATGTCCAGAAAACGAAACAGGCCAACGAAGTGCAAGGGGGGACCAGGTGCGATTTTATGGGTATCAAAAACGTAGGGGGGAACCTTCTGTCCGGCATGTCGCAGTACAAAACCGCGATCAACGGCGGGGATCTGCCAGGAAAGAAAACACAGCCCTTACACCTGACAACTTATTGGCATAACATGGAGGTGAGCAATGCTCCCGGACGGGCGGAAGGTATACTATCATGGTCCAAATCAAAGAAAAAAGGAAGTTGCTCGCTGTATGCTCACCCATCGGGAGACTGGCAACGCCTGAGGGTTGCGAAACGGGAAAAAGGGGAAAAACGGACGGAAGGTCGGCGGAAAGGCAGCGTACGAAAAGTGCAAAGGTGGGACGCCAGGACAGGCCCGCCCAAACACAGGCGTCAAAAATCCGTCCACTCGACTTCCATGGGACGGCGATCTACGAGGAAAGGAGATGTCGACCATCGATCGGTGTGTTTTACTCCCTGGGGGCTCCGACGACTTCTCCGCAGAGCCGGGAAACCGCGGGGGCAGGATCTGGACACTAAACTGGAAGGCCTCCGGCCTAAAAGCATTCCTTGGGAATCTTCCTGCGAACCAAAGAGTGGGGACAGAGAAAAAGGCCACCCATGCAAAGTACGATCGAGTCAACTAAGGGTCAACAGAATCACCATCAACATCCTAAGACGGGCGAGACAAGGAGGAATATCGACGATAGCAACCCATCACCATCAAAAACGGCGGAAAAGAAAACGATTTCTTCCGCACCAGCTCTACGAGACGTCGCGCAGATCACTTGAGATACGGCATTGAAGAAAGGGGGCGACGCCTATGCCAACAATCGAGACGCGAAAGAAGGGTAGAACGGCGGGTGTGAAAACCATACAAGAAGACGACGGCGAGGAAAGGTTCAATCTTCTTTCACAAAAGAAAACTTGGCCGGAAAAAAAAAAAAAAAAACAATCCCCAACCGGGCCGACGCCGGCCGCCACTAAAGGCCAGAAATTCGCGCTCGCAGGAGAAGGAATATCAACCGGGGAGCAAACGACACCGAAGAGAAGAAAAAAACGGGGCTTAAGAAAAGAGAGAAGGAGGGCAGGTGCGAGGGGGGAATCTTTCCGTCGGCCTTCTAGGCCAGTTACGATTAAATTGGGTCGCCGGCGTGCAGTGGAGGGTCGGAAAAAATGCCGGGTTGTAAGGGAAACTTTTCTCCCGTCGTCGCCTTTGGAGGGTATGGGGAAACACGCCGTTGGGGGAACCCTCTTAGGGATCGAGGAATAGGATGTCTGAGATGGGTCGAGTGTATTAGTCTCAGATCTCAAAGAAAGAGGGACACTGATCGAATCGGGTACGACGCCGTTTGATTTGTGAAGGAACGCTTATCGTTGATAGAACTTTTCCTCGAAAGCTGTTGATTTTTATCGGGAGCGATGTTTCAGAGTTGACTCTCTCAAGATGGTTGAAAAGGGCGCCTTGCCTGGGTCATCAAGAAAGCCATGTCGTGGGGTGTCGCGGGGGGGGTGTTTGGGGTTGGGTGGGGGCGGGGGTTGTGGTTTTGGTGTTTGGGGGGTTGGGGGGGGGGGGGGGCCCCCCCCCGGGTGTTTTTTTGGGAAGGGGTGTGGGGGGTTGTGGGGAAGACCTGGTGGGGGTGGGGTTTGTTTTTTCTTTTTTTCTTTGTGGTGGTTGGGCCGCACCCCCGGTTCTGGGGTGTGTTTTGCCCCGCTAGACCCCAAGTTATTTATTTTGACAGGGTTGATGTTTTTGACCTTGTGGGATTTTGTTTTGGGTGGTGGGGGTTTGTTTGAATGTTTTCCTTGGTTTGCTTTCAGGGCCCGCATAAGAATAGATCTGCATATCGAAGGCCCCTTCATGCGGGGAGACCTTCCCCGTGCGCGCCGGAAAAAAGAGAAATCGAGGCGTAAGCAGCCGATCCGTGTGGTATCTATAAGCCAATGGCGTCGAACATTTCTGCAGTTGAAAGGTGAGGGAGAAAAGAGTGGAGGTTTGAGGCTTCTCTAGGGGGGCAAAATAATTCGTTTCCAAGGTGGGGAAAAAGCGTAGGTGGAAGAGACGAGTTTGAGCAATAAGAGCAAATTCCTCGTTGGATTCTGGAACTGAAAGAAACGTCATCAAGAACGGTCGAGGGGCTACATAGAAAAGCAGGGTCGTGGTAAGGGCGGTCTGGGGACATGAAGAAAAAAAAAAAAAGGGAGGGTGAGGTCACGTCGCAGGAGGGGTTCCTTCCAGACAGAGTGAACGAACGTACCCATGAAAAGCCCGTAGACCGGTGGTCCTAGGGGAAGGGCTTATTTTGGGCCCTGTGTGATGTTTGTCGAAAGTGTTTTCTTATAAAGTACCAGAAGGAGCGATTACGGTCTTTATATTGAGATCCATTGCCGGCAAGTGAAGGGGATGGAATAAAGTGAGGCCCTGGGAAGGGTTGATGACGGGACGGTGGTGGGCCAACGATCCTATCAAAAGGTGGGGCTACCAGGGAGGGACGTAGGTTTTGAAAAAAGATGGGCCACAGAAACCTCTAAGGTGAATTAGCCGGGAAAGGGTTCCTTTTTATTATAGGTGACATTCACGGGCTCTGGGGGACGAAAACGAAACAAGAGGTCGATGGGGCGGGGAGATTTTCACGGTTTGGCTTTAGCTTGTTTAAGGATTACTCCTAGGCGTTATCCGGGGTCAAGAAGGTCATCAGGTGTTGATCAACGAAGGGAAGGGTGTATTCGGCTTTGTCATCGAGGGTAAGAATGTCATTACAGAGATTTGGAATTTGTCAAGACGGGAAGAAGAACATCGAACGAATCCCTCAAGTAAAAAAAGAGACACGAAAAGCCAAGGGAGTCTGTAGTAATAGGGGTCTCATTCCACTGAAAACAACAACAACAACTTATTAGGGAATATATTAAGAGATAGACGAGACAAGAAAAAACGCTCCGGCGTCGGGCGCTGGGATCGAATTTCTTCGAGCCGGTTAGGCCTGAAGGGCACCGCCGTAGAAAAATCACCATCGAGGGGGCCAGTAGCCATACGATGAACGACGGGATACGAAGATCACCTCAAAAAAGTAGTGTGGTCTCAAACATAACCGGGATGAGTGGCTTCGCGAGCAAGGGAAGAGGCTTCATTGCTTCAAAAAACCGATCTCGAATCACCCACTGAACAGCAGCTCGGGGACGATACTTAGCGCGTTTTGCGGCGGGAGAAAAAGAACCATAACTGTCACCACAGAATTTCAACATGCCCGAAAAGAGACTTCCAACCATACCAGATTAGTAGGAAGGGCCGCTTAACATAGGGGAATCCGACCCATGGGGACTCTACGGAGGGGTAGCCCTGGGAAAGGCGGACTCGAGAAAGCAACACAGCCGGAGCCAAAGCGAGAAAGGCGACGAGATTTATTCCTCTGACCAGAATTTGTCCTTGAGACAAGGATATCTTCTTCTAAACGTCATAAGGAAGCTGGTCATAAAAGACGGGAAGAACAAAATAAAAAAAGACAACCCAGGGCAATAAAAACGGCCGAGAACAAAAGGGTGCAAAATGGCTTTTCTATGTGGGGGTTCAACGTCGGAGCAGGGGAAATGGCCGCACGATGCGAATAACGAAAATCCCTCGATCACAAGGACGTATCCAGGAAAAACTTACCAACTTACAAGAAGCTTCATTAACAGACAATGTGAGCAAGACCGTGGACGGCGAGGACAGGGGGGAAATCAACGTAGAAGAACTCGGCACACTATTACTTTTCTAAGCGTGCTTGCAAATCTTCAAGGAAACAGAAGAAAAAGCACTAGGGGAAGCCAACCCGAGCGAAGGAAGTGTCTTCGTCGGCAAGGCGACAGGCACCACGTGTAACACTGAACTGCATCTCCAAAAGCAAACCAGACGCGGAAACGGTGCACTATCTACGCAATTATTCTTCGGGGGAGGTGGGTCCACCAAATCGGATAATTAACCCAAAAAAAAAACGGCTGGGGGACTCCGTTAGCCCCTCGAAGCTACCTGACAAAAAGACGTGACCGGCCAAGGAATCTGGCAGATCTTCGAGTCCTCAGGCCGGGGCCCTCCGATCCGCAGCAAGACTGGCAAGAGGCATGCTGCAACAGAAGCCGACAAGAAACCACCTACAACAGCTCAGTATAACTACGAACTTCAACCTCCAAAACACCAATCAACGCCTCTTCGACGAAAGGACAAGTTCTATATAAGAAGAAAGAGGGCAAACAAAGGCGGCGACGGAGATTTCTTCCATATCGCCAGACGAAGACGAGAATCACTGACCCCGGCAATTGACAGAAGAGGAACGGAAGTAACCACCACAGACGTGGATTCCGTCGGTATTTCCCCAGAAAAATACCACTCGACGACGTGCGAAATTCATCGTCGTCAATCAACCCTCCTGGGGGACTAAAAGGTCGAAGAGCGAACCTGCTTCAATTCGCTATCCTCCGAGAGGGAACGGAAGCGCGCCCATATGAAAACTTATGATGAGGAACAGGGATATCGATCTGTGCAGGCGGTTGATCTTCCGTCGAGCCTGGAGCGAGAAGTGCGGGGAAAGATGAAGGGGTAATTCCAGAAGCGCCGTGAGGGTCCAAGAGGGATAACGTGTGTTCCTCAAAGTCTTCTCCTGTTGATGGTAAGGGGGAGCTAACGCCGTTAAAAAGCCCTTCTTCTCGAGGGGGGGGGGAAGAGCAAAAGACTAAAAGGCACGGTCGAGGGGGAGCACCGACTTCAGGAGATCGGGCCGATAGGAATCGGTTTGCCGTTAAAAACGGTGATGGGATGGAAAGAGTATCGTAATTGTCATCCCGAAGGCGGCTGTCTCTAAGGTTGACTGGAAATTGACTCGCTCTACAGGGTTTTGCAGGAGGAACTGGGCGGCTTTGGAAAAAAATGCAAGGGAGGAAGAGGGCCTTGAAAGGGGGAGGAGGACCAGGAGGCGGGCAGCTGTTCCTGTCGGTCAGGCTGGGGAGCCGTCGTGGGGACGCCGTACAAAAAAAAACAACACGGCGAGCGAGAGGAAGACAGGATTCATGGAAATCTTATCTATCGGAATCCCTGGCGAGAGTGACATGGGGGGACGCGGACGGTTAGGCAGGGCAGGTCGGAAGTTTAGTTTGAGTTCGTCGGGATGCCCCCTCCGCAAGGAAGGACGGTCGGAAATCCAGTGGACCACGCACCCTCTCGTTCAGGGGGCCGTCCGGGGAAATTTTCGCAAAAGCTGAGGCAACCTCTTTTCGTTTAGGGTCTATAAACTAAAGCCGTCACAGGGGAGCACCTTTCAGCACATTGAGGTTTATTGAAGGTCAGTGTAAGTCGGTGGGACTAGGGGGGAATAAGCCCCGGGAGAGGGGCGGAGTATAAAGAGTGCCTTCAAAGTCAGGGGGAACGACTTTAGCATCTTAACCGAGAGAAGTGTTTCACTTCTGGCTGGCCGGGAAGCCCTGTGTAGTTTCAAAAAGTGCTTATGAAAAACTTTTACCCAGGATGAGAGGATTCTATGAGAGGGATTGAAGGGATCAAAAAAAAAAGGACCAATTCTTGAAGGTTAGAATAATATCTTCTCCGGGAGGGGTCGCCTTGCTGGGGCGCGTTTGTGTTAGTTGGGGGATGGCGAAGAGGACGATCAGCTCCCGGGAAAAGGTCGGGAAAAGGGTCGTCTTTCTCCACGTGGGTCATCGTCGCGGAGCCTCTAAGCAGCGATGTTGAGTAGCCGACCGCAGTGCCGTGTATATGGACGGGATGCCTGGGGTCGCGGTGTGGACAACGAAAAGCTCTGCTAGCCGCGATGCTGAAAAAAGGTCAGGCTATGGGAAGGAGGACTCCGATTGGTATTAGCCTCCGCCGCCGGGGGTCAGGCCCCGGTAAGGGGTAGCAAACTACGGTTTGGGCCGGGTGGAGGCGCAGGGGTCTCGCAGCGAGGGAAGGGCAGTACCTTGGATGTGGGGTCCTGCTGCGGGCCTATCCTCACATCCAAAAGAAATTCCCGCGCCAGGCCGTTGGTTTCATTTCTTTGGGGGTCAAGCTTATCGAGGGCTCATAAAAAATCTTCAAACAAACACCAAAGAGTAAGGGAGAGAGAACAAAATTCCAATTCCATGACAAAAAACGGTCTTCTTCGGGCGGGGGAATTGCGAGTGCTTCGAGTTTAGTTCTTTCGTCAAAGCTTAAAACTTCACCATCGTAAAGAGGACCATTCTTACCGTTCAAACGAAAAGGCAAGCTGTCACCATCCGTTTGGCTCAAACCAGTCAATCGTCGAGGAGGCCGGAGATCACGACCCATAGAGTCATCAGAAAACACTCGACTGCCAAAAAAGCAGCCTCTCAATCCTGACAGGACGGTTTCGGGAAAAGAAACGAGAACCAGACTTTCACAAAAAAATTCAACAATGAACTAGGAGGCTACTTCCCACGAAGAAAAGCTTCGGATGGAAACCGCGAGGAGAAACGTCCGTACAAAGGTATACTCACATTTTAGCCCTGGCGGCAGCTGAAAGGAAACCGAAGAACCCGTCATAAGAAGACCCAATTAAACGTCGAATAAACCAGTCCAGAATGGCCTTGGCGACAGTATATCTTCAAACCAAGACGCTCATCTATAAGCTGTTACATGATGGGTAGGGGCAACATAAACCAGTGTGACAAAAGGTCATAAAACTCCTCCAAACGTAATTTCAAACGGAGACGTTGCTATGTAGGTAACACACTGGGACATGGTTCACTTTCCGGCAAGACCGAAGACGGTAAACCGCGATCCCTGGATGCTGCCATGTACTTAGACCGGGAAGACCAAACCTTAACGAGGCAAAAAATGTCAATGGAGAAAGTGAGGAGACTTACTTGAACTATCACTTTCCCCATCGGCCATAGAAGGGGAGTTTGCTCAGAGTATTGCTCAAATCACAATGACTGCAATGGAAGTGGGTAAATGAGGAAGAGGCTTTTAAAAAATTTTTCGTGGGGGGGCCAAAGCGACGAAAAAACCACCGCAACTTTTAAAGAGGGAAAGGCACCGAACCGTCAACGCGGAAAAAATGTGCAAAATACTAGGGAGGCGATAGCTACTCCGAGAAAACCTATCTGGCGGAAAGCCAAAGAGGAAGGGGTTGGACGGGCGCCGGGGGAAATAAGAATCCTGACATTGAGGGGGGGGCACTGGGGAGCTCCCGAATGGAGATTCAACTTCTGCGGGACTGCCTCAGACGACCGGGGAACAGAAGAACCACGACGCAAAAAGGCGCCGCACAGACGAACATCCTGTACTAAAAGGAAAAAAAAGACGTCAAGATCACCATAAAATCAAAAGGCGATAGGAATTGCCACCATCACCAAAGGCATGCGAGGCACCGATGAAGACGTCCATCTCTACAGAAACGCCGACACCTTCACCATACGACCGTCATAGGCGACGCCTATGCCAACCGAGAACGACGAGGTCAGGTCGAATGAAACCACCATCACCATCACGGCTAAAAACGGGCGGACACGTTTGCGTTCACAACCTCGCTAGCAGTTGGCCGACCGAGGAGCCGGCGACGACAAGAAAGGAACCAGGCCTTCGGGGGAAAAAAGAGAGAAGGAATTCCAGCGCAAAAGCTCCGCCAAGATCT
>Ga0179593_1603431_pt1 | contig 10072 bp, 9 predicted proteins | sample CZODoug2_1_08_16_FD_185931 | JGI IMG/M metagenome (GOLD analysis project Ga0179593, IMG submission 185931) | Vadose zone soil fungal communities from Angelo Coast Range Reserve, California, USA - CZODoug2_1_08_16fungal (PacBio error correction) | ecosystem: Environmental > Terrestrial > Soil >...
CGCCTTGCGTTAAAAAGAAAAGGGAAGGCCAACGACTCGGGGTGAAACGCAGGGTCAAAAACGAGACGCGAAGCCCAAAGGCTGACTCAATTGAAAGAGTGGAGTGGGGAGGGGTAGGCAAAGGGCGTTAAAGGAGGACAGAAATGCTAAGCAGGTAGTTGTGAGTCTCGATGAGAGGCTAGATCAGCGAACAAGGGAAGTATTGAAGGGCGATGGCAAAAGGACCGTTTTTTGGGGAAGGGGAGACGAGAAAGATTGGGGAAAAAAAAAGAATGAATAGAGGGAGGGGTTGGTAGGAAAGAAGGCCGAGCCTAGGGTCCATTGGTTAGGACTGCCCCATGCGTCTAAGGTTACGACGAAATTATCTCACACCACGAGAGGGGTATAGGGGGGGGGGTCGCCGCTATAGGGAGAGGGGGAGGGGGTTGTATGTCCACTGGAGGAATGGAACTCATCATCGGAGGGGGGGAGGAAGAATCAGGAAAATAAAGCTGAGATTTTACCGAACTCTCAAACATTTTCAATAGAAAAATGGAATCGGTCTATAGGGGAAGGGACGAATAGAGGGAAGAGGGGGAAAAAATCCAATCGGGGGGTGTCTTTGAGAAAGATCAGGTCGGAGATGAATATTGGGGGGGGGCCGCAAACGATAAGGTTCGTCGAGGATGCAAGGAACAAGCTGCTTCAAACGCACACAAATCAAGGGGGGACGACACTCTGGGGAAAAGAGGACACTACTGAGGCAACTGTTTTAAATGCTGGGAACCACCCAGCAGAAAGCAAATACTTGCGAAGGGGCCATCATGAGATTGAGCAGATCTTAGGGAGAGAAAAGATCGCTTTTCAAAACAGAAACTCGTGCCGATCCAGCGAACTTCGGTTTGGAGCTCAGGGGGCGTATAGGAGAAAAAAGGGAATCAAGCCCCAAAGGGGCAGGAGATCTTGAAATGGTGAAAGTGAGGGGGCTCGTTGTCAAACACTAGCACTATCGTAAAACAATCGTAAAAAGAAAGAAGAGAAAGCGGGGAACGGCAGGAAAGATCCTAGAAGAGGAAAAATGCATCAATACCGAGACGCTTTAACGTCGGCCATTGCAAAGAAAGGGTGCCTTCTCCGAGTAGGCTAGCAATTTCAAAGATGAAAAGCCGCGGAAAATGGAGCTGCAAAGAAGGGGAAAGAATTTGACCAGGGGGGGCGCGGGGGGGGCAGTGCATCACGAAAAAATAAAAAGGGCAGTGCTTGGCTTCGGTCCACGGGGTTTTCCCTCACTGGTGAAACTCTCCAGGTTAATCAGTGGGGGGGGGGTTTACGCAAAATCTGAGGGGAAGGGAGCAAAACTTACATGTCGAAAGCGTGTAAATCATCTTCATGCAAGGGCACAGAAAAAAAAGAAAAAGCTGTCAATGCAAAGGGGAGAGAAACTTGCGCCGCCAGACGATTTGAGACAGGGGTGAGCGTCCTCACTTAAATGAACAAAAATAAAGGATGGTGACTGACCATCGAAAAACGAGGATGGTCAAAAAGAAAGGAGGAAGAGAGATCGGAACGAGGAGGGGGGAGGAGGGAAAAGTGCACAAGAAGCTGGAAGGGATTCAACCGGAAGAATTCATTTGTAGGCATGAGACTTGGGGTGACCGCTGGAAGAAAATGACGAGAGGGGAAGGTGCCATGAGGAAAAGAGAGTACGGAAACGATGACTCGCAACAGCGTCGTCAAATAGTACTATTCACAGGAACAGCACAGAAGGGAAAGGGAAGGGGGGAGAAAATTACCTTTCCGAAAGCGTTCCGCCACGCCTTCCGCGCTAAAACGAGAGCTGAAGGGAGAAGAGCACTCATGGGTAAGGGAAAAGTTTCGCAGAGTAAACTTCCGGACGGGGGCAACCCACAGCGGAGAGGGGTTTTAACGAACACTATTGAAAAGAGTATCTGAGCGAAAAAGGTCCATGCAAAGTGGGGCTCACATCAGCTCTCCTCAAAAAAAAAAAAATGAGGAGGAAAGATATCTATGGGAAAATCCAAGGGGGGGGGGGAGTTTTGAAAAGAAGCTCTATACACTGTCATCAATATTGGGGTCCTGGAAAAAACGCATCCGTCTTGGTGTTGAATCGCCACACGGACAAGCGAAAAGGAACGGGGGAGGATGCTCGTTGGGGGATGAACGCTTTAGAGTTATCCGTTCATCAGGAGGAACCGCCGTTTCGCTGTCAATGAGAAGAAGGCCCTCGGGGAGGAGGGTCAGTTGGGTGGGGGAGTACTATCTGGAACGCCGCGTGTCGAGCCAGTAGAAACGTAATCCCCTATACGGGGGCTCAATTATGGAAAAAAAATTAAAAAGGGGGAAAGAAAAGCATGTCAACAGGGAGACGGAGAATTCAACATCTTGATGAAAAGAGTGTCGTCCTGATCCTCAGCTTGGGAAAATTCTGCAAGTGCCAAAGGCTCGGAGTATCTCGAATCAAAAAAGCTCGCGAACCGAAGGGGGCAGGAACGAGCGCCGCCTTTTTTGCGCAGTGAGGAGACCTCACGTCTTCAAAAGAGAGGAGAAAACTGATTTTGCTATGGCCTTGGGGCCAGCCGTTAGGAATCGGAAGGCGGCCGGAAGGGTGCGGAAATGAAAGAAAAAAAAAAATATGTTGGGGGGGAGGGGGAAAGTCAGCTGAAGAGAAAAAATGTACACACGGCCGCCAATTGATGGAGGGAATCACGCTAACTCCAGTGAAGAAAAGACCGAGCCAAGCCCGAAAAGTTTACAGCCTGGGCCCCATTTCCGAGGGTCACCAGGTATCTAAACTCCAGTGAACTCGAAGCGGGCTGAAGAAAAAAAATTTCTAGAAAGGAAGAGGAAAAAACGTTACCGCAGTCCCCGCATTAAAAGGAGACTGTATTTTCGAACATTGCAGCGTCGCCTGCAAAGAAGAATCAGCCTTGCACTTTTGGGTCGAGAATGATTGGGAGGGGAAAGGGCGATAATATGGGGGGAAAACGATCCACGCTTGTCAAAGGGTCACTCTCGCGGAAAAGGACCGCTTGAAGATTATTTAGAAAACCCTGGAATTTTTAGCGAATTGCGACCGTTCAAGTGTCAAAGTCTGCCCAAGGAGGTTCCACGCGAGAGTGGAGTATACATAAGCTCTGAAAGCATCTAATGAGCTGGTCTGCGAACGGAAATTCTTGGGGAAAGGGATGCTGGTTGAGCATTAACCGAGTGGAAAAAGGGTTAGCCAGGGAAGAGGGAGAAGAGTTTTCGGTCCAACACCGGCGATTGATTTCTTTGGAAAAACCCTGTTTGAAATGGGTAAAGGGAACGATAAAGAGTTAGAGGCGATTTGAAACTCAAACCAATATCAGGCTCGCAATCAATAGAAACAATCCACAACGAGATTGGGATGAGATGACCGCTATTCGTCAATGGAAAAGCGAATCATGCAGGAGGGGGGTGCAGATAGGGGGGAGAAATCTCATCTTTTACAAATGAGAGGATCTGCAGCCGCGATGATGATTCCGTACAAAATCCAGTGTTCCCACAAGATCTCATAGAGCGGCGAAAGTTAAAGAAAAAACCAGGCAGCAGTGAATAAGATGTGGGGGGAAAGAAAGAGGGCTCTGCCTCAAACTCGGAAGGGACAGAATATGACACTAAAAAGCCCGAGGATCTTCATCTAGATCCACTAACAGCTGTACATTTTTAAAAGATAGAAGAAAAGTGTGAATAGTCGGAGGGGAAAGAAGGAAATTTCGCTTATATAGAAGAAAAGAAGGCACACACTACCATGATGTTCTGCCTTGTCATTTTCAAGGGAGAACTTTGCCTAACCTGCAATTTGAAAAGCTAAAAAGACACTCCACTCTTTCATTGAGGAATTTGGGCTTGGGGAGGGGGGGATCTCTTTTGAACGGGGATCACACGAGTCGTTGGGAAGATGAGAGGGAAGGTGGTGGAAAGAAAGGCGATAGATCCTCCTCTAGTTCTCTATCATATATAGAAAAAAAAAAAACAACGGATGGGGGGGAAAAGGGGAAAAGAGAGATCTATGAAGCGGCTGTATGCTCAAAGGGAGGAAAAGATGACGAATTCCAACTACTCTTCGGAAACAGGGCAACGCGACTTACCAGTTACAAAGACCCAATGACCCTCAATTGAAAGTGGAGGGGAAAGTTCCAGTTTGAAGGAGAAAATTGACGGAAGAAGGGAGAAGTAGTTGTGCAGTGTCTATAGAGAGGCTATATCAGCAGGGGGCAGTATTAGCGAGCAAATGCCTGTGTTTTTGGGTGTAAGAAGCATTACGAAATCTGGGAAATGAATGCAGGATGAACGCCGATGCAGGACAGTTAATGGGTTCGTGGGGCTGCCCATAAGGGCGAGGTTGCGACGTCCGAGAAATGGATACACTCACGTCGCGGCAAGAGAGCGGGGGAGAAGAAAAAAAAATATAGAAGACGAAGAGGAGGAGTCTTTTTGTGTAGTAAGGATGTCTTTTGAACGAATAAAGCCAAGGTTGCGCTGAAGGAAGAAGGAAAAATAATTTTGTAAGCAGAAGATTTACCGAACTCTCTGGAAAGATAGAAAGAGGGAAGAGGTGCTAATGCATTACGGAAGCGGGCATCTGTTACGCGAAAGCGGTTGTGGATAAGGGCTAGGTCAGGAGGGCGGAGAAAGAAATATTGGGGTTGAGGGAAAATCGCAAGGGGAAGTTCCTGACGAAGGGAAAAAATTTCAAACAAGAGAGGACTAATAGACACCAATCAGCAGTGGCTTGCCAATTGGAAAATCTGCTGCAAAGGAGACTCGGTTAGGCGGGGGTAGGAAAAAAAAAAGACTTGAGGGAAAAACCGAGAAGGAAGAAAGATCAGAGGGTATGTCTTCAAAAGGACGCTTGGGCAAAACCTAAAGGGGACCGAGAAGGCATTGCAATCGGCGTGTTTTCAAGTTCGCGAAAGGCGTATAAGTAAAAGAAAGAAACCGTTGGCAAGGCGAAGGGGTGAAATGTTGGAAAGAGCTTTTTCAAACACATTAGCACTTCTGGAAAGAGGAAAAGCGAATCTAACCCGGGAAAAAATCCCGGCCATCAGAGGAAAGCAAATGTCAAAGAAGGGAAGGACGCTTAACGGGGCCGGTGCGGTCGACGGGCTCGGGTGTTTTAGGGTCCGGCTACATTGAGCCATGGTAGGGCAGCCTCAGCAGACGTCGCGGGGGGGGAAGCTGCGATAAAAGGATTGCTGCACGGGGGGGGGGAAAGGAATCACGTAAACTTTTAGGGAGGGGGGGGGGTCTGGACTCGAGGTGCAGAAGGATTCCTCGCGTCAGGTTAATCCATTGGGGGAGTGTGTACAGACTCGTCGAATAAAATAAAAGGGTTCGGTAAGCCAAAAAGGAACAGAGGCGGCGTTTTCCCCGGGCATCTTCCTGAAACTGAGGTCCTCCGAAAACTCACCTCTGCAGCAGAGGAAAGTGCGCCTCCAGCAAGGGGGGAAAAAAGGCTCGCAAAAAAGAGAGGATGGTACGACAATAGGTCGCCGATGCATGGTCACTGACTAAGCAGCAGAGAGATAGCCTATCGGAGTAGACGCCGACTATGCCAATCAGACATTAGGGAAAAAAGACCATCCAGGGGGAAAAGGTACGATAAGACAGGGCTTTGCTGTGAGGACAATGTACGATATTGAGATGGGGGCTTAGGGATGAGCAAAGGGGGGGGGGAATTACGAAACGAGGGAGAAAAGCGGCGGTCCCAAGAAAATTAACGCGAAAACCGAAACTGCAAATCAACACCCGGGGAGAAAGCGAGGAAAAGGAGCATTAAGTACCTTGACGAACGGGCGGGTAAACCGGCAATCGCCTTCAAACTGAGAAGTCCCCTGAAATAGGGAAAAAAAAAAGAGACCCGCAAGGGTAAGTGACGAAAAAGATTTTCGCAGCAGGATAAGGGATCTGGCAACAACACACAGCGTATGCGTGTTGTAACACACTATTTGAGAAAAGAGGTACTGAGATCGAGGCTTGCAAAGGGGAAAAAAGAATGCCCAAAAAATAGACAAATACAAAAAAACGAAAGGAGGAAATAGATATATTTGCTGGAGCATCCACTTGAGGATCAACGTAGATCGATACACAGCTTAAAGAAAGGTACTGGGGGAAGAAAGCTGTTGGGGTGACGCCACTCCCGTTTATCGGCAACTGTTTATTAAAGGCTTGCGGCTATTCGTGCGCTGTCGAAAGCTTACTCGAAAGAAGCCGAAAAAGAAGGCAAGGGAATGACAATAGTCGTCAAGGCCTAGCAGGGGATCGGTGCAGTTGCGGGGGGGGCGGCTTACTAATCAAAATTTGTACGCCGAGGCAAGGACGTTTCCGGAATCCCAGGAGCTCACTTAAATGGAAAGCCATCGACACGAATGATCGTCAGGGCTAACACCAGCAGGTCACCGATTATCAATGCCGACAGATGTGAGGGCTTGTCGGGTCTGAGGTCAGCTTAGGGGGGAAGGCGCAGAGAGAAAGCGCGGCTCTCTGACTCGGCGTAGCAGAGCCTGACAATCAGCGGAGAACCATTGTCAGTCATCCGGACGGGGGGGGCTACAAGTGAAACGTCAAGCTTGCCAATCTGCGGGGAGAAATTTTGAAAAAAAAGGGGGAACCAGCCGGGAGGAATCAAAGCAGCTTTGTGGTCAGGGAAGAAGGAAAACGTCCGCTACATTGTACTGTGGGTAACGAAGGATCAGCTATGGGATTCGAACGAAGTAACACACTTCCTCCATTGATGTAAAAATCCGTAGAGAAGAAAAAGGACAAGCACGAAAAAGGGACGTATGTAAATGGGGGAAAAAAAAAGAAAACGGGGACAAGAGATCCTCTCAAGTTGAAACTCAAAGTCATGACTGCCCTCAAAAGGCATTGAAGGAGTAGCCAGTACTAGGAGAAACCAGACGCAGAAATAAAGCGCGAATAGAGGCAACTTTGCCGTAGGGAAAGTGAAGGCTTTTCCCGTTTAGTCTTGTAGCTGGAAGGTGCTTGACTACTTTGGCTAAATGTGTACAAAGGGAGCAAAAGTTCACTCTCGAAGGGAAAAAGGAGATTTAAGATGAAGTTAGGATACGCCCTGAGAATGGTTGAGCGAAGGGGGTAAACCGCCCGTGGGGGTCCCAACTGCTTATCGGCCACTGGTATTGTTTGGGACACACGCTTTATTTGTGAACAGAAGATGAGTCTCATGAGAGGAATGCGAAAAGGAGAAGGAGGTGGGAGATGCTGGTTGGGCTAGAGACGCAGAAATCGAGTTTCATCCGCATTGAGTTTCAAGATTTTTCGGAAAAAAGGACGATTGGTGATATTCAAACTGGTGGAGGGAAACTGTTGAAATGGTGAAAGGGAAAATAATGCCAAGGTGGAGGGGAAGGGACGATTTGAAAGAAAAAAAGGTATCTCCTTCACCTCAGCAATCAACAAGAAAAGAAAAAAACAAAAGCTGATTTGCTTAAAGAGGACGCTATTTCGTAAGAAGTAACCATATAGAAGCAGGCAAGAGGGATGTGGGGAAGAGGTAAAATGTAAGGAGGGGAAATTAATGCCTTGAGCAAAAACGCAACCTTCATGCTAACCACTCAATCCAGTGGGTACCACATCGTATAGGCGGCGAGAAAAGCTGAAAAAGATCCGCAAAAAGGGGATGAGTGAGAGAAATCGGACGCGTCGAAACCTTCGCAGCATGTCAGATGAAAAGACCAAAAGAGGAGAGGCTCTTCGTAGCCACGAAAAAAACTAGCTTATAAAAAAGAAAATCCAAAAACACAAAGGAGGGGGGAAATCGCTTAATACTGGGCCAGTCCGCTGATATCGCCGAGCACTATAGACACTGCAAAGAGCGAGTCTGCACTTGTCAGTGAAATACCGCCTTTGCCTAAAAAACGGGCAAGGCTCCACTCTGGGAGGGGGGGAAGTCCGCCGGTGGGATGGAGGAAAGGACCTCTTTGGCATGGGGGAGAAAAAACGAGTTCGTGAAGATGCGTCATGGGGGGGTTAAGAATGCGGAACTTCCTCTCTTCAAAGATACCATAAAGGAGAGAGGAGGAGGGAAGGGGGGGTCTATGCGAAAGGAAAAAAAAGGAAGGATTCAAGGGGTAGTCGCCGGGGACGTTCACCATACCATGACTTCATAGAATCGTGGTCCCAGGCCAAACTTACAGTTACGAAAGCCAAATGCGAACCTCAATTGAAAGGGGTGAGCTTGAAAAAAAAAATGGGGAAATTAGGCAAAGGCGGGAAAGGGAAAAAGTGCAGAAGGCGAAGGGGGGTGCATGTCTAAATATGAGCGGCTATATCAGCGTGGCAGGATGAGCGAATCCTTTCAAATCAGGGGGGAGGGAGGACTAGAAATGAGTAGGGCATTGCTGATATCTGTTCGGTAAGCAATTCAGATCCTCGGAAGGGTGTGTGCAGCTGCCCATGCTAGTCGAGCCTGAGAAGATTGATCAGACAAGTTTCAGGAAGGGGGAGGGGGCAATATCCCGAAGGATTCGATTGCTTTTGTGGACCACTGATTGCCTGTGGGAACAATCATTCATGAAGGAAAATAGATCAGGATAGGTAAGCGAGGTTTACCGGGGACCCTAGAGGGACAAAGGTTCGAGGAGGGGGGGGGGGGAGTCATTCGAATGCGTCAGAGGTGCGGGGACAATCATCGGTGGTGGTCTTGACTATGATTGCGGATAAAGATATGGGGTTGAGGTCAATAGAAAAAGGAGTTCACGAGGAAAAAATCCCTTGCACACAGTGGCAACAAGAGGAACCATGAATATCCATCAATCAGCCGTGTTGAGTCCTGAACTTGGAAAATACTGCGGAATCGGGCGTTACTCGGTGCTATAGCAAAAAAAAACCAATACTTTACAGGGAGGGCAAATGCCCGATCATAGAAAAGGCGGATCATAGATTACTGTCAGCGCGTGGCAAAACATAAAGACGATCAGCAGTTGGGCCTAGGCACGTCGTTTTAAAGAAGGGCGTGGAGGGCAGCGGCAACGGGTGTGCCTGAAAATTTGAAAGCGTGGGTACTTTGTCAACAATATACATGTCGTGAAAGCGTACCAGCTCAAGATCAAAAAGTGAAATCGGCGTTCATGTCCAGTCCATCCCGGCGACGAAAGGGAAAAAGAAAAAAAAAACACATACAGGGGAGAAAGGTAAAGGGGGAGGGGAATCTTGGAAGCGGTCACTTCTCGGGTTCTCCTCGTCCCTGTCTAGCGGAATAGTTGCGGCAGCTACGAAGGCGCGAGTTTACAAAAAAAGGGGGGTCAAAAAAAAGCCTGGACGGGAAAAAAGTGCGGCAATGGGGGTGAGGGCCACGTAAACTTTTCAAGGGGGGATTGGGGGAGACGGTCTCTCGATTGCCTCACAGAAAGGAAAGGTCTTCAGGTGAATAAGTGCGGCGGGTGTAAGCGAGGAATACATGGCTGATGGCCTACTGAGGAAGCAACATTACGAAGCGGCGTTTTCAAATGCATCTAGCACAACTGACGGGCAGCCTAATCCCGGCGGAAAGAGCTAGCAAAATAAGGGAGAAGCAAATTGCAAATACGTTAAACGTATCACTGATCAAAAAGTGGAAGGATGGTACTCCGGTTCGGAAGAGGAGTGGGTGGGTACTGACTAGCAGCAGAGAGAGTAAAGACTAAGCAGAAAGGGAAAAGAAAAAAAAAGAGTTATCAGAAACCGACAAAGTCATCCAAGATGTAGGGCTTCGACGAAAGAAGTTACCTGCTGTAACAGGGGGGCAGGACGACATTATGTTCGAGGGAGTGGGGGAAAAAGAGAATATAGGGGGGGATTAAGACTGGCTCGCACAGCTCCAATTAATAGTAAGCCGCAAAAGGACCACCTATAAAACGAAAAATTACCGGAGAACTGAGGGGGCAGGAGCGCCTGAAACGAACGAGAAATGCGGCAAAAAACAGCGCAACTTGGACGCAATGGTAATGGCAACCGGTCGCGAAGGAAATGTCAACAAAAGCGGAAGATGGTTGGAGTACGCACACTATTGATGAATGGTATTCCGAGCGAGTTCCAACTTGCAAAGTGG
>Ga0179593_1733038_pt1 | contig 10072 bp, 14 predicted proteins | sample CZODoug2_1_08_16_FD_185931 | JGI IMG/M metagenome (GOLD analysis project Ga0179593, IMG submission 185931) | Vadose zone soil fungal communities from Angelo Coast Range Reserve, California, USA - CZODoug2_1_08_16fungal (PacBio error correction) | ecosystem: Environmental > Terrestrial > Soil >...
GCAGGAAGGAGGGAAGAGAGAAAAGACGCCGGGTGCTCGCGGTAAGGGCCCATGGAAAAGGACATCACTTCATTAACATTCCTTTCAGAAAAAAAAGGGAAACCGGATGGCTGTTCCTGAGGTCAGAAAAAAAGGAGGAGGGGGGAGGGGGAATCGGTGGATCGTCATGGAAGAAGGGAAAAATGAGTATTCCTGAAAGGGGTAGCGGAAGGGTAGCCTCAACGATCATTTCCCAGAAAAAGAGAACAGAATCAGGCGAGCCCTGCGTTTATCTAAAAGAAGAAAGGAAAAAGGAAGAACAGAGACGCGAGCGCTTCCCCGCATCTATGCAAGGTGTCTGACCCAGGATGGAATTCACTAAAACGGCGGCTCACTATATTTTCTTCGGCAGCAAAAAAGGGGGAACCAAGGTTCGAACCGTCGGAAAGGGGGAAAGGTGGACTGCACATGCTTCATGCGATAATCGTTTGGGGGCCTTCCAGGATCGAATGTCTAGGAACAGGGGACGCGGAACGCATCCTCCACTACAAAGATGTGAGGGAGGGAAGGACTGCGGTACGAGATGAATCCCAAAGAGCGCTGATTCCAGGAACGTCCGAAACACACGATGGTGAAGAAAGACGAGAAGATCTTAATCGCGTCGATGAGAAAAAAGACCTTGAAATTTCTGCGCGGGGGAGAGAAAAAAGGCGAAATCAGTGACTCAAGGAATCTCTGAATCTACCAAAAGGACTCGAAGTCGGCCTTCCGCCTTCCCGGAGAAAAAAACGACCACGGAAGGGAATACAAGGAGGGGGATCAGGAAAAAACCAGCGTCAACAAAAAAAAAGTTCCCCGGTCACCGAAGAGTTGCACCGCCTGCTGGGGGAACTAAACTGATAAAGGCTAGGCGCCGTCTGGATGACTTGTCACTTCAATGATAAAAAGACCGTCTGGTACTGGGGGGAAAAGGGAGGAAGGGGCGCGGCGGCCTTTATCGGATCGGTTTACTTACGGATGGCTCAGAAAGGAACTGATTCACGGCCCTTGCGAAAAACGGAGGGGCTGCCGATATCGAAAAAAAAAAGAACCGTGTTGATTTCCAAGTTGGGGGGGTGTTTTGGGTTGTTTGCTCCCACGAAGAAAAAAGAGAATGATCCCGATGTTCAAAAAGGAGAAATTTGCCCTACCTGCAAGGGGGGGGGGGGGGGGGAGTAGCAACTCAAGAAAAATTTTCATAACGCAAGAAGAAAAGAGTCAATGTCCGGTTTCAGCCGGGATGGGAGAGGATTCATGACGAGAGGGAAGGAAAGGAAACTGTCATCTGTCAGGGACGCCTCTTTCTACCAGGCCGTGAAGCATGAAGGATTTGTACAAACTGAACGAAAGAACTTCCAGGATAAGAGGGCATCGCAACCTGTTTATTCAAAAAGGATGGAACTAAAAGTCAGAAAAGGAAAAGGGGGAAAGGGAAAACCGTTTGAATTACGAAAAGACGAATTTGATACTTCACCCTACTAAAAGAATGATTTCTGCCATCCAACGGGGGGTGAAGATGATGGGGCGGAGTCAACAGAAAGTTTAACTCCCGAGGAAAAGACGGGGGCCATGTCGCAGAAAGGGTCCAAAGAACCTTTACGGGCAAAGAGGCTTGGCGGAAAAAATCCCCATTTAGGAAAAAATGAAGGCGGAAGGAAAAAAAGGCACGAACTTTTGAATTGTGATTGAGACAGGTCTTTGATACAATCTGGGAAACAGGCCAGGAGGTGTCTGTCTGGGAGAACCAGATAAAATTGCCGTCTAACTTTGAAGAAAAATTCTTCTTTTCGAAAGGGGAAGAAATGGATAACTAGTAAAGAGGACTCTCGGGAAAGCCTTAAGGGGGGGCATCCTCATCGCCGTCATTAGGGGATAGCTTGTAGGAGGAGCAGGGAAGTACCGGGAGCGAGCCTTCGAGGGATAGGCGATTACGTGAGCCCTTCATAAAGGAAGGAGCGGGAGTTGGCTTATACACAAAAAGAGCTACGGGCCCGTCAACAACCCAGTCAATAAAAAAAAAAAAAGAAAAGAGCAGGGGCCGGCACGCCCGGGAATGGGAGAGTAGGTTAGAACCATAGGGAAGCACTGACTAGGGGGGCACTTCTTGAATACCGCAAAAATCGGAAAAAAAAGGGCGATGCTATATATCGGATGGAAGAAAAGGAAAGGGGGTAGTCCACCTCCTTGAGCGGATGGACCCAGATATGGGGGGGGTAATCGAGGAAGCGTGACGTTCTTCAAAGAAGAATGGGAGCGGGCCTTCGCCTCCACTCAAAAAAAAATCGACGATTTGACGTCCATTGTGGCAGAACGGTTTAACGACAGCGAGGAAGTTGCCTCAGGGGAAATGTTTGTCTTCCTCTTTAACAAAAAGAAAAAAGACCCAACGACGAAAGAAGGTTGTAGGAGTTTACGGAGGCCTCAAGATGCGAAGGTGAGAGCCTTTCATCCTGCAGGAAAGAAAAAAGGACAGTCGACGTCCCAGCTCATCCTCATGGGAATAGGAAGAAGTGCTTATTCCCTTGACCTACCTAGGATTTTGGGGGGACATGATGGGAAGATGCGCTACCTCTAATAAACGCGATAAAAAGGGCGCGGGAGCGAAGCCGCAATTGAAAGAGGTTCGGATACCGGAAAGGTGGTAGAGAGCAACCCCTACGCCCACCATCAGGAAAAAAAAGGAGAGACGGACACAGAAAGGGGGGGGTCACAGTGTATTTTCAATCTGCGAAGTTATGAGTCCTCCGTATGGAAAGAAGCGGCATTTCAACTGTCTTCGAAAAAGAAGGAAAAAAAAAAAGGCGCTGTGAAATCGAGGGGACCAGCAGTAAGGGATTCCTGCAGCGGCAAAAGGGGGACGGTTAAAAGTGTTGTTGGGGAAAAAAGGCTGGCTTTCTCTCCAGGGAAAAAGAGGACAAGAAGGGGATGGGCAGTATCCGCTTGGGAGGGGCACGTCCAAAGGCTGTTACGTTCTTTCGAGAAGGGAAGACAATCCCCCACGGTATTTACCTTGGGAAGGGGAAAGGCGCCTATACCAAAGGCTGTCGGAAGCTCTTCCGTTCAGTTGTATAGGGAAAAAAAAAAGCCAGAGCCCCTCGCGGCAAAGGGGGAGACCGGCGGAGATTGATCACAGACGGCGAGGACAGCAGTTTCCGCAGGCACTTCTACAAGAAAACCCGTTCACATTCGTTTATCCTCTAGAAAAAAAGGAAGGAAGAGGATAACTGAATGTAACGGGAGGCTCAACAAACGGTGCCTGGGTAATCCGCGATTTGCGCAAGAAAAGAAAGGTGGCTGCGGCGCGAAAAAGAAAGGATACACCTAACGGCAGAGCCGTTATTCAAAAAAAAAGACGAAGGAAAAACGCACACTTCACTAGAGGGGGATGGTCGGAGAAAAAAAAAAAAAAGACCGTACAGCCTTGCGTGGCAAGAAAGGACAGGACTAGGGAGGCTACTGAAATCCGCTGCTGCTCTGCGGGGGCAAAGGAAGAGAAATCAACTACGCGATGAACGGCAAAACCGGGGAACGGCGGAACGGACTTGCGGAAAATAAAAACGAACGAAAGCGCAGAAAAGAAACTATTGTCGGAAGGGAAAAGAGAAAGAGCGGGGGAGGAATAATGGGGGGGAGGAAAGGAGACCTGCCAGATTGAAACCTACAAATAACAAAAGCATGGGTGCGGAGTACTGCTGTTTGCTGAGGTGGGAAAAAAGGGGATCTCTACACCTATCCGGTATCTAAGTAGGGAAACAATCACGCCTCGCCTCGTACTGGGAATAGGGTTCTTAAAGGAGGGACCATCATTTCAAAAAAAAGAAAAAAAGGACAGGGAGATTAATACGGAATTGCCCATGAGCGAAAAAGGAAAAGGAAAGGAAAAGAGTTAGAATTCAAGCCATTGGGGGGCTGAAAAAAAGGGTCCGCAGCGCTCCTTATGCAGCAAAAAAAAAAAAAAGACCGTCGAGTGGGGGCATCGACCAGAGGGAAAGGGAGGAAGACTAAAACATGAATGGCCGGAAAACTGAATGGACACTTAGCCACGTGAGAAGGACGCTGGTTTACGTCTCTCGGAGAAAAAACGCTCCGCGGCTCCAGATATGGAAAAGAAAAAAAAAGGAGCCGAAGTATTACAAAATTATACGTGAAAACCCAACCCCATCAAAGGGGAAAAAAACCCCTCATTCTCACCTCCGCGATAGGGGGAGAACGGTCACGGAAGCTTGTTTGCGGTAGGCGCAAAAAAGGGGGACGCAAAAAAAGTAAGTCACGCGCGAATCTGACGCACAAAGAAGCCATGAACGTGCGCCAAGAGTCGTGGACGTGGACGGGGGGGAAAAAGGGAAAGTAGCGGATTGTCTCTGACAATTTTGTATCATGACAAAGAAGGGAAAAGATGAAGGCGCCACGGCATCGCAGAGAAGGCGAAGGCGTCCGCGAGACGCAATCCCGGTTCGCAGAGTACAATGACTTCTAATTCTGGATGAAAAAGGGAAAAAAGGAGGGAGAGAGGTCGTCGAGTGCTCTGCGCGAGGGGGAAATGCTCTCCTTCGAAAAAAAACAAAGAACTTGCGAGAAACTTCAATCTTTAAAATAACCAGCCATACAAGATTCCGGGGGAAAAAGAAAAAAAATGGGAGGTTCTCCCGCCGATAGACACCATGTCAATGAGGGCCGGGCGGCGCGGGGAAGAACATGTTTGGACTTCCTCTTCTGGAGGGGGAAAAAAGGATGACCCGTAAAGGTTCCTTTGTACGCGGGAGAGAAAAGGGAAAAAGAGGGTGATACCTTCCCGCATGGAGTTCAAGACAGAGTCAAGAAGGGGCGTGACTAGGGAAAGGAACTCGTTGGATGGCGGAAGAAAAAAAAAGGGGGGTGAGGAAAAGCTTTGAAAAGGGGAGGAGCCTTCAAACGAGGTGAAGGGAAACTGGGGCATGGTCGGGAGTTCCAGGCCCTCTCTTGATGAGGGAGGAAAAAAAAAAAAAGGACGCGCCTCGCAGCACGGACAGGGAGGGGAAAGAAAAATGACCTTACATCTACGAACTGGGCGAACGAGGCAACGGTTCAAAGGAGAAGGACAGTGAGAAAGGCTTTCGCCCGCCGCGCTTCCAAGGAAAGGAAAAAACGGCGGAACGACATTGAGCTTCCCGTATGAGTGGAGGGAAAAAAGGGGGTGGCCGAAAAGCGGAGGGATTTCCGCAATCATTGAACAAGGGGTAGCAAAAGTTTGGGAAAGTTTGCAAAAAAAAAAAAAAAAAAGAAAAAAAAAAAACAAGAAAAAAAAAAAAAAAAAAAAAGAGAATAAAAAAAAGAAAAAAAAAAAAAAAAAAAAAAAAGAAAAAAGAAGAAAAAAAAGACAAAAAAAAAAAAAAAAGAAAAAAAAAAAAAAAAAAAAAAGAAAAAGGGAAAAAAAAAGAAAAAAAATAAAAAAAAAGAGAAAAAAAAAAAAAAAAAAAAAAAAAAAAAAAAGGAAAGAGAGGAAAGAAAAAAAAAAAAAAAAAAAAAAGAAAAAAAAAAAAAAAAAAGGAAAAAAAAAAAAAAGAAAAAAAAAAAAAAAAAAAAAAAAAAAAAAAAAAAAAGAAACAAAAAAAAAAAAAAAAAAAAAGAAAAAAAGAAAAAAGGGGGGAAAAAAAAAAAAAGAAAAAAAAAAAAAAAAAAAAGAAAAGGAAAAAAGAAAAAAAGGAAAAGGAAAAGACGTGAAAGAGGGACCTCTTGCGGTCGTGGGACCGTCAAAAGTTGGCAAAAAATCCGTAAAAGGGGGGGCGGTAGTCTATTGCCCGCCAAGAGATAAAAGAAGGAATCAAGTCCTTGCTCATTCATCTGAGCCTGAACACAGGAGAAGATTACGATGATACCTTGCCGCCACGTGACATAAAGGTCACCCCAAAGAGGACTCCTTCTCCTCCTACATTGAAAGGGGAAAGGAAGAAAGGAGAATCCGTTAACCTGTATGGGGGAGGAAGGAAGAAAGTTATCCCCTCTGCGTTTCAAAGCATGAGAAGGGAAACTGGAAAAGTGCCGCTTTCAACCACAGGAGGGAAGAAGCAGAATCCTATCATGCTGTATGAGAAAAGACGAAGGAACTGATAGCCCGCTTCTATAATCGCAGCGCGGGGGGGGTTTAGACCGGTTGCGCAGGGGGCAGTTTGGTGGGGGGGGGACTGATGTCGCATTTCTCAAGGGAAAAAGGTCCGAATACGCGTAAAACCCGCAAGACGCCGAGTAGACTCAGGAGCAGGAGGGGATATCCCGAAGAAAAACAGTCCTGGGAGATCATCGCGTTATCGGGGACGAGGGAAGAAAAAAGGTCGGCGATTGTGAGGGAAATATAACTCTTTGGGGGGGGGGAGAGGTTCCCTCTGCATCGCGAAAGCCCAGGGTGGGTTCAGGACTTCGAGCAGAAAATAAAAATTTAGACGAAAGAGGAAAAAGACGTTCCCTACTTCCAGCAGAAGTAGAAAGTGTCAACCTTTAAGGGGTGGCGATGGAAAAGACCTCATTTACAACGCTTTATAGAATAGAGAGGGGGGGACGCGGTCAAGCCTCATGGAATAGAAAATGGAAGGAGGAGCTGGGCGGCTTTCCTGTCGTTAGAGAGGAAGAGAATCATGAAATATTCGTAGCATGAAAAAACAATCTCGCGGAGAAAAAAAAGGAGGGAAGCCGATGCATAATTCCTTCCCTTACGAAGACAAGAGGAGGGAAAAAAAGAGAAGACGGGGCGGAAATCAGTAAACATCCAGCCAGTGGCAGCAGATTTTGGGGGAATGTACTGCAGGAGCGCGTAGCCAGGCGATGCCTGTCCCAGAAGAAAAGGAAAAGGTGCAGGAAATAAACTGCCAAAGTCATCTCTAGAAAAAAAAAGGAGAAAGGAAGAGATGCCTGGGGAAGTGGAAGTCCGGCACGAACCTCCGGTTTGCGCAGGAGAAGCCCGGCGCGCTTTTCCTCAACTTTGCCAGGGTAAGAAGGGGAAAAATGCGCTCTGCCCCGGATGCTTTTTCCTGAGGGAAAAGGAAAGGGTGGGAAGGAGGGGGATCGTCAGTGAAAATTATGCAGCAAACGGAGTTAACCGCCGGGTCGCGGAAAAAACCAGAGCCATTTACCAGACCCTTCTCTAAGAAAAAAAAAAATGCTCGATATCACGCACAGAAAGAAACCACTCCGCGAGCGCTTCCCCGATCGGCCAGAGGAAGCGGGAGGGGAAAACGGTTGTCCCCTGCTTCTACTAATAGGGAAAGGAAAAACCGATGGACTACGGGCGGACCACGGTCGAACCAGGGAAGGGGAAAAGGAGGGGAGGAAAAGGACGGTCATGCGCTAATCGGATAGGGGTTCCACCGAGAGGGTAAACATCTTGCGTAAAAAGCCGGCTGGACGTCACCTCAAAAAAAGAGGGCGAGGTCAAATCAAATCTCCCTACTGGGTTACGATAAAAAAGGCCTAGCAAGAAGAGACCGATTCAGCACACTAGTTGAATTAATGGGAAAGGAAAAGGAAAAGGAGCTTAATCGCGCGATGGGGGGGGAAGAGGGGGGGCAAGTGGAAAGGGAGAGCTTCTACAGAAATGACGAAAGAAGGACATCCTCGGTCTCAGCTGGAGTCTCGCCCTTCCGATCAAGTGCAGGAGGGGGGGGATGCAACGAAAAGCATTGACTATCTTCGTGGGCTGCACAAGGGCCCATCAACGGGGGAAAAAAAGAATAAGTTGCCCGGTCCCCTCGAAAAAGAACGACAAAGGCCAGCTGGGATAACTTGCGGAAGAGCAGGCAGCAGCGACCCTGACGGGTACCGATTTCGCAAAAGAGAGTCATTTCCTTGTCTGAGGCCATGGGGAAACAAGGGTACGGGTGTGAATTGGGATGACAAAGGGAGAGAAGAGGATTTCGGAAACCATCATTTGGCTCAGAAATTAATAGACTGAAGAAAGTGAGTACACGAGGATGCCGATATCTCCCTCCACAGGAGGAAGAATTGGTTTGGCGCCCACGGAAGGTGAAAAAAACAGCAGGCGAAATGAGCCAATATTTGCAAAAGGGGAAAAGACACCTTTAAAAAAGACCCCTTGGGAAGGTCCTCCACGAAAAGGAAGAAAAAGGTTCCAGAACGCCAAGCATAGAAGCTTCAGGGCCGGTTTCAGCCGGGAATGGGGCAAGCGGGATTACAGGGTCGAACGGAAAAAGGAAGATGTCCCTTTCCCTCCGCGGAAGAAAAAAGGGGGGGGAAACTAAAGAAATTCTTTGCGAAAGGGAGAAATCAACAGGGTGGATGCCAAAACTGCATCATAGATCTAGGGGAAAAAAAAACGTCCAGAGGATCGTTTTGAAGGGGGAAAAAAAAAACGGCCCTTTTACAGGCAAAAAAAAAAGGGGGAAGGGGAGGGGACATGCCAACACGAGTTTTCCCTAGGTCGAGTCGCCCTTCAAAAAGAAGCAAGGAGGAGGGGGGCCAGTCGTCCCTCTCGCGGTCACAAAAAACACGGTAAGGAACACGAGAGTCAGTGGCGATTCTCCTCTGCCTCCACCATGTAGTCGTGGCCAAATAAAAAGACCTGCCGCCTCACGCCCCTGGTGAAGGGGGGAAAATGGTACAACAGTGGTCTGGAGACAAGCTGTGCCAAAAGGGGGGGAAGGGCGGGAGACCATATTTCCAGCAGGGGGAACATTGGAATGCCTCTCAGCGGGAGAAAAAAGAAATGGTAAAGATTGTATACTATTACGCAAAGAAAAAGGAAAAGGCGGCTGCAACTTTTGCAATCCGCAGAGGACAGGGAAGAAAAGGAGGAGACTGGGAGGCTTCTGCGAAATTTCCGGGACAGAAGCCTTCGCGAGAGGGGGCGCCCTCATCCCACTTCACTACTAAATTGAGGAGGTGGGAGGATACCATTGTCCGCGAACAAGAATAAAAAAAACAATAAATGAAGGGTGACCACCTTCCCACACAAAAACATTGGAAGGCATGGATTTAATGGGAAAGCTGATACTTTGCCTCAAAAGAGAAGAAAAGGAGGAAAAACGCAAAAAGAATTCCCGGGACACGGGAAGAGAGATCGGCTTTCCGGGGGGAGAATTGAGAAGGACGCCGTTGAAGCGAAAGATGTGTTGGTATCCTTCGAGGAAAAAGGGAAAAAAGAAAGGGAGAGCTTGAGCCGCGAGCGTCGCGGCCTTCGCCGCCAGCCTGCCGCCGTACCAAGGTTTTGACGCGGCACGAAGCCTTGCTCCATTCATTTTAAGAAAAGAAGGGGGCCGAGGTAACGAACATCTTCCCTTTGAAAAAAAAAAAAGAGGAAGGAGCGGATCCCAAGTTTGTCGGAGTGGGAACGTGAGGGCACTAAAAAGGCGGACCGAATTTCAGTGGGGGAAGATTCTCACGTCCTTCCATTCGACGGAAAAGATGATAATGGTCAATGCAGTAGAAAAGAAAATGGAAGAGGAGGGGGTTGCCTGATGGGAAAAGGGGAAATCAGGAGCATCTAAACGCTAGCCAAGTAAATGCAAATACTTTCGAACTCGGGGGGGGGGAGGGGGAGGGAAGAGCCAGAGCAAGCCACCCAAAAAAAGGAAAAAGCTACGGAAGAGGCGAAAGAAAAATGAAGGGGGTTTTAAAGTTCAATCTGAAAAAAAAGTGGTCCTCCTTATTTCCTTCCCGCGAAAGGGTGGAAAGAGAAAAAGATTTCTGGCGATCACTGCCGAGAAAGGAAGGGGGAGGAGAAGCAAATTAAGTTCCAAAAAGGAGCGCGTCGTTTATTTCTGGAAGGGGGGGGAAAGGAGGTGGCTATAGCGTTTCGCCCAGCAGCGGGAAAAAGATGAGGGGAAGGACCATGGCAGTATACTCATTGGGAAAAAAAAACGCAAGCTGGTACCTTCTTGCGAGCCGGGAAAAGAAAGAGGGGACGTGTCGTTGCCGCCGACGAAAAAAGAAAGGATGGAAGGGCGTGTATTTGCAGTTCAGGAAGAGGAACCGCGCCACCATAAAAGTGGAGGTCCCGGGGGAACCCACCCGCAGAAGGGAAAAAGAGGGCAGTCTACCGTGGTAGCCGCAAAGGAAAGGGGTTAAA
>Ga0179593_1734922_pt1 | contig 10072 bp, 14 predicted proteins | sample CZODoug2_1_08_16_FD_185931 | JGI IMG/M metagenome (GOLD analysis project Ga0179593, IMG submission 185931) | Vadose zone soil fungal communities from Angelo Coast Range Reserve, California, USA - CZODoug2_1_08_16fungal (PacBio error correction) | ecosystem: Environmental > Terrestrial > Soil >...
AGGACAACATGGGGGGGAAAAGGGCTTGAAAGATTTGAACTGAAGAATTGGGCAGAGGAAAGGAAAAAAGGCACTGCTAAAGTGGTGAAAGAAGAGCTGGGGAGTGGGGGAAAAAAGTGAATTGCTGGCAGGGAGGGAATTCCGAGGAAAAAGGAGGTAAAACCGTTTTTCAGATGCCGTGAAGCCAAAAATGGGGGTCTCAAAAACAAAATTGAGCCACAAAGCACCCAGGGGTGGGGGGCCTTTGCGTAGGGTGCATGGTAAGGGGAAGTCGCGAAGAAGCAGGACGAGAACGCTCGTTTCGGTGCAAGAAGTACGAAAGCTTGGAAAAAGGGGGGAAGCAAAGGTGAAAGGCGTTGGCTTGGGGAAGGACAAATTAATAAAATAGGCTGAGGCGCAAAAAAAGGGGCGCGTGGGGCACTGATGACGTCTCCAATGCATTTGGCGGGTTCTTGTAAGGCATCATGTTCATTTCAAATCCTGTTATTGCATGAAGCAGCTTCGGATGAACCCATAAGGGAAAAAATAACGCACTTACTTTGGGGGTCGTGTAAAAGACTAAAAATGATGACTGGCTTTGGAGGTGAAAACCGGTGGTATGGGTAAAAAGTCGGAAGGGTTGTTTGCCAGGCGGCAAGACATGCTTTTGGAAAGCGCAGGAAGGGGGGGAGAAAAAAAATCTCGTTCAGACACATGAGCTGGAGGGGGGGCGGGCGTTTACAAGAAAGGCGAAGGAGACTGGGGGGCACAATGGAAATGACACACGTGAGGGGTTTGCGGGGGCGAACGAGGGGAAAACGTCGGAAAAAACGGCAAGAGGGAAAGGGACAACTGGCACCGGGAAACAAAACACGGGAGGGTGATGTGATGTGGGGGGATTCAGGGTTAAAAGATTGGCCTGAGGCGTTTGAAAAGGCGAAGCGAGGGGGAGGGGAAAAGCGCGATGGTAAGAGCGGTTTTCAGGTCATTTCAAATGAAGGGGAGGGGGAACACAAGGGAAAATCTCGGTGGAAGGTAAAAAAGGGGGGGGGTGGGGGGGGGGGGTGGGGGGGGGGGGGGGGGGGGGGCGAAGCAGGGAGGGCTTAAGGGGAGGAGGGGGGTGGGAATAGTGCACAAACAGTGCATTGCGCCGGTGGTCCGGGGGGGGAAAAGGGAGTTAAAAAAAAACAGACGGGCTTCAGAAGGGAAAAAAGAACTGCGCTGGATGGACAGTTAGTAATGAAAAATCCAGGGGAGCGCTGTGCGCGTCTCGATCGGCTGAGGAAATACATGACTGGGACAGAAAGAGGGGGAGGACGGGGTTGGGGGGGGGGGGGAAATTTGAAGAATAGCCTCATTTATTAAAAAAGGGCGGCAATAAAGGAGCGGGGGTTACGAAGGATGGAAGGAATATGCACCAACAGGGTGCTGCTTGATTGGGGGGGGCGATGAAAAGATCGAGAGGGGGGCAGATCTTCTAATTTGTGTGAAAAAGGGACAGTTAGCCGGCGAGATCAGTGGGAAGTCAAAAAGGACCACGGCAAAAAAAAAAAAAAAAGAGGGCAGGAACCATGACTTCCCCAGAAAGGCAGGATAAGAACGGTCAAGGCAGAGTGTAGCGGCAGAAAAAGGTGGTATATTGGACGACAGGTGCCTGAAGGGAAAAAAAGTCTACTGGCTCTTAGGAGAAAGCCGCTGAAGGTTGGTGGGGGGACGCGAAAAAAGGGGAAAAAAAAACCCAACATGAGGAGGCAAAGCGCTATAAAGTCACCTTCCCACATGAGGAGTGATGGCCGGGGGGGGAAAAAATTAGTGATAGGGGATTCATGTTCGCAAAGCGGAGAGTAGAAAGGGCCAAGGGAAAAAAAAAGATATGCGATCGAACAAAAAAAAGGGGGGGGAAAAGCCGCAGGGCCAGCCGGGGGTTTTTTTTCTTCGGGGTGTGGGGGGGTTGCGCAAACAGCAAAAAAAAAGGGTCCAAAAAAACGAAGTTTCCATCAACAGAAGGCGCAGTGATGAATACCTACGCAAAAGGATTCTTTCGCGCGGGCGGCGTTTCGGGTTAAAAAAAGCAGTCACAAGCAATCAAAGACACTGCTTGGACCCGGGGGAGTGTGTGGGAAAGAAAAAAAGAAAACATTGCACGCCTAACGGGGGGAAAAGAGACGTGTCAGGGAAAAAAAAAAAAAATTGGTGAACGAGATTAAAACGAAAAAAAGAACATTGGTCCGTGGGGGGACGCGTCTTTGAGGAGATCAAGACGGAGTAATCTTTGAAGGAGAAGATTCAAAATTGTGTGGGGGGGGGGGGGGGGTGGGGGTGGGGTCTGAAACTTTCAAAATGATCCTGTGAAAGGGAAAAACACGCAGGCACCAAGTACAAAGTGGGACTGTCTTAAAAGGGATCCGAATAAAGTACTGCAAGAGAGACGACAAAGGAAAATCAAGACTCAACAAAACACAGGGAGGGAAGTATTTGAAGGTCATCGGGGAAAAAAGGTCTGAACCCCATCAAGGCTCGGGTGGGGACCAAAAAAACAGAGAAACCCGACAAATGAGGAACGAAAAAGGGAGTAACCAGAACAAGGCACGGAGTACGAGCAAGTCTTGCTCTGGGGCTGCGAAAAGAAAAAAAAAGGGGAAACAGGGGATTTCACGAACCAACGCGCTGAGAATCGGAAAAATACTCTCACGGAACAAAAAACAGCCGAAAAAGAGGATCTAAAAAGGGGAACGCCAGGCAAATCTCATCAAAATGCAAAAGGGCCGCCGGCACAAAGTGGGGGAATGTTCCGGAGGGGAAAGGGAAAAACCCTAGGACAGGAAGGGGAAAAGTCTTTAGCGGATGATTAACGAGTCATCGTCTTAGGTGGCTTCGTGAGGGACGGGGGGGCGGAAAAAAGCGAGCGATAAAAAATAACGTGACGAAACCCGGGGGGGGCCAGGGAAGGAATCTGGGGTCACCCCAAAAAAAAAAGAAAAAAAAAAAAAAAAACAAACTCTCGAATTAAAAAGAATAAAAAAAAACTGGTGCAAAACCAAAAACAAGAAGCCTGCTCAAAAGGGGGTGAATTTCGGGATAGTAGAAAGGGACCAACATACGGCAAGCACACCAAATTCCATCGTGTGCAAGTCAGTAAGACTTTTTCTCGACAAAAATTTTTGTCGGGCAAAAAAAAAAAAAAAAAAGTCCGCCAAAAAGTAAACAAAAAATTCTTCGGGTTCATCGCTCAAAAAAGAGGATTTGCTGCAAAATCGTCAGGAATGGTGACGGGGACGAAGAGGGGTGTGGGGGGGCCTTCCGGGGTTATGGGGTCAACTACTTGTGGGGCAAGTGAACATTATGAAATCGGCGTGGGAAGCGGAGGCTCACTAGTCCGATAAAGGGTGAAAAGTGGACATATCGGCACGGTAGAGGGAGACGTCAGTATTTCTGTAAACTTGGCTTGATCACTTGCAAAAAACAAAAAACAATAGGGCGCGGGAATGGTGAGGGGGAAAGTCAAGCTATCAGGGGGGGGGGGGGGGGGGGCAGGGGCCGAGAACGATGTAAAGCAGGGGGAAGTAATCTGTAAGAGGGAAAAAATGCTTACAGCGCGGGGTTTCTTGTGTGAAGGGGGGAAAAAACTCAGACGTCAAAAACCCGGCTCACTTGGTGGGAAAAGGAAAGCCAAGCCGCGGGGAAAAAAAACAATTGTTGCGGAAAAAACAGAGAGAAAAAACACGATGAAGCCAGTCCTTGAAAAGCACTCTAGTGAAATTAATTCTCGTATGGTGCGTCCCAGAAAGTCGGTGCATCTGCTTTCGGATAGGATAATGGTAAACAGAGTAAGGGGCAGGAAGAAAGGGGAACGGGGAACCTTAGCGCGGTTGTCACCGTTCAGGTGTGTTGAAACTGTCGAGAAGGGGGAATAGATCCAGCATCGACCTTGCAAATTTTTGGGTGTCGTAAAGACAAAGAGTGCATGCCGTGCAAGTGGGTAAGAGTCTTTTGGGGGGGGACTTCAACGTACACCATACAAAAATTCCAAAAAAAAAGATCCGACGACAAAAGGTAACTCGTTGATCGTCCAAATATGCATCCTGCAAAGGCGGCAGAGATTAGTCCAAAAGGGAGTCCAAAAATGAACAAAGACTGCTAGCTCTAGGCATAAACAGGGGGTGAGAATGAGGAAATCATCTACTGTTCTGAAAGGTGGAAAAAAAAAAACAATGCTAGCCTCCGCAAGGGAGACGGCCGGATATCGTTGACGTCCACGAAATTCCTTCGCATATTCTCGGTGCAAAAGCAGCGACGCCCTTGCAAACAAGCTTATTGCATTGACCTACAAGATCCTAACAAGGAAGAAAGGGGGGGTCTTTTTCTCTGGCTCCACGAAGTTGCGGGAAACAGAAACTCAGGAAAGGGCCGGCCGGATTCTTCCATAAAGAAACAGCAACATGACCTCAAACGGAAGCCACATACGCGGCACAGGTGTTGCTTCACCAAGTGAAGAAGGGAAAAAAAAAAGACGCTTCGCGGCGGACTGGGGGGTAAACCTGTAACTTGGCAGTCATACAGAGAAAAAACGTCTAAACAAAGGGGGAGGGGAAGACCGCAGAAAAAAAAAAATTGTCCTCCACAAAAAACGCTTTTCGCAAAGGAAAAGGAGCACACAGTACAAAAGGAGCGGGGGCACGGCAAGGAAACGCAAAAGCGGGAAAAAAAAAAAAAAAAAGGGAGAGAGGAGGAAAAGAGAGGATGGGAAAAAAGGAGGACACTTTGCCGGGGAAGTTGGAAAGATCGGGGGGAAAAAAGGAGGGGGGGGGGAATGGAAAAAAAAGAACAGGGCGTGCACCAAGGTGGTGTGTACGTGGGGGATGGGGGGAATGTACGTGGAAAAAAAAACCGCGGAAAGTGGAAAAAGTCCGGAATGCAAAAAAAATACGGGTCAAAAAAAACGGTGGATGCATGGACGGATGCCGGGGGATTAACAAAAAATTGATATGGCGAAGGAGGGGGGGGGGTGTCAGAGTGGGATCAGGGGGGATTCAAGAAACATATAGGGAAAAAAGGAAAAGCTGTGCCGGCGAGGGTCATCAGGATCTAAAAGCGTGGGACCTGGACCAAGGGGAAAATGCGTGAAGACAAATGACAGCCGGCGGAAGAAGCGCGGGGCTATTGGGAAGGAGTGCTCCGTGGCAAGGGGGGTCTGGAGGAAGCAAGGCAACTATATTGGGTGGGGTAAATGGAAAAACATAAGGAAAAAAAGCACACATAAACTTAGTGAAAAAGGGACAAGTTGAAACCCTGACCTGAGCAAGAGCCTTGGGGGAGTGGCTAGGGTCAAGAGTTAAAAAAACGGCATTGTTGCAAAAGGTCGTATGCTGGGGTCAGGTGACTCTACAGGTAGGCACGAATTGGGGGGGGGGCGCATTGAATCAAGTTCGAATGGGGAAGCTTTTTTGCGGGGGGGAATTTAAAGAGAGAATTGCCCAAAGGGAAAAGTTCTTATGCAAGGGGGACGAACATGAAGACGGGGGGGGCTCGCGGAAAGGGGGGAAAGCAGTGGTGAAAAAAAGAAACACAGAAAAAGCGCGTGATACAATAGGACGTAGAAAAATTTGTGGGAAAATGCCGGAGTCTCGGGGGGGGGGGGGTGCAGATCTGGGTGGTCAAAGAAAGTCGGTTGCAATGGCACGCGGCTGCCCTGAGGGGCGAGTCGCGACGCAAAAAGACTAAGAAACCAGGTTCGGGTCAATCGTGGGGGGCCCTTTTGCGAATTGTAAAATTGGTGCGTGGAGAAAAAGGGAAACGTCAAAAGTTCTCCGGTTAGGGGCGGGGGAGTAGTCCAAGTGGGCAAGAAGCGGTGGGGTGGGGGTGGCTCAAAAGCGAGGGGGGGGACTAACGAAAAGAGCTGGCACTAAAAATAGCTACAGAAAAAATGAGCAAAGACTTTCGTGCAAGAAGGGGGAGTCATGCCGAGATTTTTAGTCCAAGACCCCGCTCGTTAACTTACACTGAAGCAAGGTCGCTGCTAAGCCTGGAGCAAAAGCATAAGACTAACCCGAAGCGCGGTGGCCTCTGGGGCTAATCACATTAGCAAGGTAAGTGTCGTAAAGGTATGTTGGGGCCCGACATCAAAAGTAGGGCTGGCAGGGTTATACCGGGGAGTAAGAGCAAAGGGAAAGGAGGACACACACTGCTCAAGGCGGAGGAGACGAACTACGGCCCCGCCCGTCCCCCAGGCTAACGAGAGGGACGGGAGTCCGCGCATCGTTCAAGGTCGCGCGCACCGTACGTATTGCAGAATCCACTGCGGAGTATCACAGCGCATTGGCCTGCGACTATCAGCACGCGAGTACGATACGATGCGATGCTCTGCCCAGAATAAGACCTCGACCCTGACAGAGGGGGGATGAATGAAAACCCGGGTTGCTGGGGGACCGCTAGTCGGGGTCGCCGCACGTGGTCAAGATGTGGCGTGTGCTTCAGAACAAGCCCTACCGCGCACGGAATATGCATCCTTCACGCGCCCAGGGCCGTCACGAATTCGGAAACAGCCCAGACGTCTAGACAAGTGGGCCCTTCCATTGTCTACGTAATGCCGTCCATCAACGAAACGCAGAAGGGGACATTTTAGAAGAGAGAAGCGAGTTTTTGTGCACACTTGAGGCAGACCGCAGTGAGCACAAGCGAGAAAAAAAAACGTGGGGAAAGAAAATGTGTCACACAGGGGGAAGGTAGTTGAGGGGGGGGGGGTATTCGAAGGGGGGGGGGAAAACAAACAACCCGACGTGGGGGGAGGAAGAACTTGGGAAAAAAAAAACAATGTCAATAGGGGGTCAATCGTGGGTACAAATTTCGGCAGGAGGTGAAAGAAAAAGGCAAACTGGAAACTCATTTTAGACCCGAGGCACTAGCCGAGGCGCGGGAAAATTTCGGTCGACTGCTGAAAAGTGAAAAAGGGGGCCCGGGGGAAGGGTCCGGGTATCAACAAAACTTTTCGTGGGACAAAACGACACGTTTCTTTATGGAGAAGGCCAGGAGGTGGGCGCGTAAACAAGGGATATAGGGGGAAACGGGGAGAAAAAGATTTAAGAAAAACTCAGGCGCAGAACGGTGAGGGGGGCTGGATAGGGAGACAAAAACCTGCGGCGAGGGGGTCAAGTTAAGTAAGTCGGCGGGATCTGTCCGAAGTTGTAATTGCAATGCGGCAAGAAGGGATAGTTGGATTCATAGGGGTTTGTACAACATCGGGATGAGGGTCACGTAAGTTTTTCAAAATACATAAGGGGGAAAAGTGGAGAGGGGGAAGGGATCGCAAAGAAAAAATGCTCTTCTTTGTGGGGGGGTTCAAGTGGGAGCGTGAACCAAGTACAAAAATACATATCTTCTTGGGCCGGGGGTGAGGGGGGGTTGTTAAAAAAAAAGGGATGAGAACACGCCGTAAGGAGCTGGTATTTTTTTTAGGTGACAGAAGAAAGGTTAGGAAAAAGGGGAAATTGTTGAAGGGGAGCCTTCAGAAAGCAGATTGCAAACCGAGAATCTACTGACGGGCCGCGGGCCCAGCGGGAAAAAAAAAAAAAAAAAAGGGTTGGGGGGAGATGGGGGGGGTCGGATTTAAAGACGAGTCGCTGTAGCGTAAAGCGCGGGGGAAAAAAGAAACCGTAAATCTCTACCTCATTCATGTTTGTGGTTGTGATAAAAAAACCTGGCGTGGAAAAAAAAGGGGGGGTGGGTAGAGAACCCATGTCGGGTCCAAAAAAAAAAAAACACAAAAAACACCACTGCACCACAACAGAAGAGGGGAAAAGAAGAAAGGGGGGAAAAAAGGGGTGCTAAACGTCAACTCCCATTAAAGTGCCACCCGAGGAAAAATCCCACCGACAAGAATAATGGGGGGGAATAGGGGAAAAAAGGAAAGAAGCCTGTAAAAGAGAAAGTAAACAGGGTTCCTGTGGGGGGGAAAAGGAGGCAAAGGGGGGGAAAGAAAAGGTCGGGATTCAAAAATCCATCAAAAGCGCGATAGAATGCAAATGAAAAATCCCCCCACAAAGGCACAAACGGGGTACATAACCACAAAAGCTCTTCGTCTGCGTCGGAGGGGGAAAGGAATTCCACTTCAATTCGGCCCGGCGCCGATTGTTCCGAGGAAACAAAAGGGGGGGGGGGGGGGTCGCTCATGAAAATAAAGGGCAAAAAAGTTCTGGTTGAGAGGTAAGGCGATTCAAAAAAAGTAGCTAGGGGGAAAAAGTCGGGAAAGGACTTGGGGGAAAACCTCTGAACAGTCTGAAAAAAATGACTTGGGGGGTCAAAAAAAAAACGCCTCGTTGTGGGATGTAATGGAAGTCGGGCGAGACAGATATAAGGGTTTAAATTCGCTGGGGGACACACCATGACCTACCGGACATTGGGGAGGGGGAGTAACTGGCCGTGAAAAAAAGGGGGGCCCTGCACAAAAAAAAAGAAAAGCCGGGGGGGGGACACACGAGAGAGGGGGCGCGAGGAGAACTGCTTCCAGAAAGGGGGTCAGGAGGAGGAAGTCCGGGAGGGGAAACATAAAAAATGGAAAAAACGAAACGTAAACCTGAGAAAGTTCCAAGGAAATAAATAGAGGCAATTCCGGGACGGTTTTGTGGGGGGGTACTTCTCGGGAGAAGGGAAAAAGGGAACGATTGGTTCGCCGGTCTTCAAGGGATGAACAGTATAGACGGAGGGAGAGCCAGAGGGATCAAGAAGCTGCAGGCACAGGGGGAGTGTTGGCATGAGAAAAAGTCGAGCGAGAAAGTGATGTGGACGTGGCGAAATTCAATAAGGCATATGACAAAAAGAAAGGGGAACCTATAAAAAATGTCTGTAGCAAGGGGCTGGGAACCAGTCGATGAAAAAGAAAGCCCTGGCAAGGTAAAAAAGGAAGAGGGGGGGCAATCTCAGCGGCTTTTAGGGGCGAAAGAATGGGTCGGGGAGGGGGAATGCACATACGGGGAAAAAGGGAAGAAAGGAGAAAAAAACCAAAAAAATGCCAAACAAAGGTAGACCAAACTTAAGCGCCACAAACGAAAATCCAATAGGCAGCGGTAGGGAACCCAGCACAAGGGTGGGAATTGGGCGGGGGGCGAAAATGGGGGGGGGGCACCGTAACAGGGGGGTGGGGCCAGGCAGGAATTAAATGACTCGTACAGGAAAAAAAGATGCACTCGGGGAATAAAAATAGCGTACAGCCCACTCGACGTCAAACAAATCGGGAAGGGGAAAGAACATAAGGAAAAAAAGCAAAAAAAAAAAAGAAAGGGGGAACTTCTGCGCCATATGAAAAATGCAGTCCGTAAGACGCAAACTTCCATGGGGGGCCAACTCCTCCGAAGCAGGAACCGTGAATAAAGAAGAAAAAAAAGAGCCGACTTTGAAAAGACGACACCGTTCCTGTTATCTAAGTCACAAACAACTCTCAATCGGTTAGACATGGGGGGGGAAGGGGGGGCCGGGAATATTCAAAATGATCGCCTAAAGAGCGGTGTTCAAGAGGCCAACCAAAAAAAAAAAATAGTCTCTCACCTAAAAGGTCATGAGGGGTTGTGTAAAGGAAAATTCTCAAACATGTGGGTGAAAAAGGTTCCATGGGGCACTAATTCAAAAAAAAAAAACGACGACGGAACATTCGTGGCTGGTCTAACCGCCAACGAAACTGACGGAAAGAAAAGACACGGAGCTACATCTCCGCCAAAAGAGCTTCAAACGGGAAGGGAGAAGCAGGGGGTCGCAATCCAGGGACAATCATAAGGGGGAAAAAAATGACCGTTACAGTGGAAAAAACCTGAAGACTGTGAAGCAGAGGAAAACCGCAGCGAACTTCCACGAAGGCCAAGGGGAATCAAGGAAGAACATAAATACCATACGGCGCTCTATCAGGGTGTATACCAGGCGAAAACGAGACCTTGACCTCGCGCTTTGGGAGAGATATTACCAAGGGCAAACGTCTCGTTCAATACGTGTAAAAACTTAAACCCACGCCGCCAGGACTGAAAGCCCTTCCTAGATTGGCTCCAAGCTTCAAAAAAAGGAAAAAGTCCGCAGGGGCAGAAATGAAGTAAAAAAAGTTCTCGCGATAGGG
>Ga0179593_1755136_pt1 | contig 10072 bp, 19 predicted proteins | sample CZODoug2_1_08_16_FD_185931 | JGI IMG/M metagenome (GOLD analysis project Ga0179593, IMG submission 185931) | Vadose zone soil fungal communities from Angelo Coast Range Reserve, California, USA - CZODoug2_1_08_16fungal (PacBio error correction) | ecosystem: Environmental > Terrestrial > Soil >...
AAGAAGTGGAACCAGGTCTGCTAGAAAAGAAGGGCAGGAGAAGGGCTCCCTATTCCAAAAGCGAGAAAAGGGGAAAAAACTTTCTTTTCAGTACAAAAGGGGGCAAAACAAAAAGAAAAAGAGGGGACCAGAAACTGCGAGGGAAAGAGCTTGAGCCTACTGTAAAACGCCCAGGAAAGTAAGCAATGAACCACCTTATTCCCAGAGGTCGGCAAGGAGGAGGAAGCACTGGCGCTGGAAAAAAAGCGGGGGGGGCATTCCCAGCACCACAAACCTGCCTTGAGGGTTCCCCTGCGTCAGAAATAAAAAAAGAACTGCCTTGAGCCACAGCGGGGAAAGGGGAAAAAAAGGAAATTTTTTGGGCTAGAAGGGGGGGGACGGCCGGTCCAGGACGGAGGGAAGGGAGGAACATCTCTTGTTTAAGGGGGAAGGGGGTTTTTTGATGGAACGGAAGGCAGAAGAGGGAGGATGAGGGGAGAATTTTTTCGCATGTATGGAAGAAGACGGGAAAGGAGAGGGGGGGAGGGATTGTAGACATGGTTTAAAAAAAAAGGGACGCGGGATCACGACAGATGCCAGCATACAAGAAACCCAAAAAGTAGAGGCGGGGGGGCAGGGGACCGCACCCACATCGATAACGGCCCGCGCGGCAGAAAAAGGCGAGCCCTAAAGCAAAGGGGGGAATTCAGGGGCGAAACTTGATTTAGTTGATGGGTTGACACCGGAAGTCCCTTCGGCCGAAAATGAAGGGAAAAAACCCTTCCCTGATGAGGGGAAAGGAGGGGAAGGAGCCAAGCATTCCCAAAAAAGAGAGCCGTAGCAGCCCTTCTGAAAATCATCGGGAAGGGGGGGGGTCAGCATTTTCCGCGCATTGGTTCGCAGGGAAGAAAACGGGAAATCAGTTTTACAACTCCCAGGAGATAAGGGGGGGAGCCAACGAATGGGGGTATCCAGGAGGGGGCCGCAGCGGAGCGCCGTATCTATTTTGAGTAAACAGGGGGAAAAACAAGCTGAAAGGTGTAGGGGGGTGAGTTCGTTCCTGGCGCCAGAAAAAGGAGAAAAAGGGAGAACATGCTCAATACTCACTACAAATTTGGAAAAGGGGAGGAAGGCAACGATGGAGAAAAATAAGAACCCCGTCGACCTTCCGTTCCACTAAAAAAACAAAATAAAATGGGAAAAAAAGAAGATTCAGCTCAAAGGGAAAAGGAAGAGAGGAAAAAAAAGTAAAGAATGACATTATAGCAAAAGGAGAGGAAAGAGAAGAGGGGGGGCGAAAGACGTTGGATGTTTGGAGAACACGCAAAAAGGGTGTGTTCTTGGTAATGCAATGCCAACGCAGGGGGGAAGCTGCCATGTCCTCTCTGGCATGGGGGGTCAGGCCAGGAAGGGGAGGACAAGATGGTTCCTTTTACTGGTGGAGAGGGGGGAAATTAGGCTAAGGGGAAGAGACAAAACTTCAGGAACCAGAATACATCTGTTCGGCATAGTAGGAAGGGGAAAGTGGGACTGGGTTACGAAAGGAAAGTTCACATCTGAAGTCGGAGGAAGAAAGAGGGGGGGAAAAGGAGAAGTGGAATTTACAAAAAAGGCTTTTTCTAGAGCAAGGGGGGAAAGAGGAAAGGGGGACAAAAGGAAAAAAAGGGAGAGATCATTTAGACACCAATTCTTCCTAGACTACAATCGGGGGAAAGGGGGTGACATCGTCTGGTCCCCGGGGTAAAAAGAAAACCGGGGGGGAGTCAACCCGAACTTTTGCAGAAATGGGAGGGAAGGATGCGGATTAAGGAAAAGGGCTAAAAGTCAAGGCAGGTGGCACTGGTGGCTCTTTCCGACACGAACCCTGGGGGGGGTACTGTTAGCATAGATTATGTCCTCAGATCGAGGGGCCTTAAGGAGAAAAGGTGGGAGGGCACCTTTTCTTTGAGGGGGAAAAGGAAAAAGGGGGATTGTCCTCCAAAGGAAAAAGGGTGTCCGTATTGCTTCATATATCGAGATTGTGGGGAAGAAGCCAGCGGTTGGGGTTCGACTCAACTAATTTCCATATGGGCGGCCGTAGAAAAGAAAAGTCACATCTGTTCACAGAGAAGGAAAAGGGAGGGGGGTTAAGCATCGAAGAAAAAAGAGCTCGTTGACGTTTTTTGATGAGGACAGGAACGTGTGGGGAGAGAAAAAAATCAGGGGGGATCCTTAGTTGCCCGAGCGGAGCAGGGAGAAGAGGGGATAAGGGGGCGAGGAACTCTTCCTCTGTAAATAAAAAGGGGGGGGAAAAGAGGGAGGGGAGGAAAGATACTAAAGAGACTCTGAAAAAAGGGCAAGAAGGGGCGGGCTAGGCCCTTCCGCGTCCCGGGAAGAAAAAGGGGGGGGCTGGGGAGAGGCGTGCCTAGTTGCGGCCGCACCAGAGAGGGGAAAAAAAAACGGGCGGCTTGGACTGTTTCCGTTTTTTGTGACAGAAAAAAAGAAGAAGGGAGAGAAGAAACATACTCACCAAAAAGGAGAGATGGAAAGAAGCAAAGGATGAGGTTTGCTCAAAAAAAGGAAAAAAGGCGGAGCATGGAAAAAAGAGAACAGTTTCGACGACTATAAAGATCAGGAAGACAGCCTTGGTCTTCTCAAAGAACAGGAAAAAATAGGAGAAAAGAGAAAGAAAGAGGCAGATGATCTGATAACACAGCGGGGGATGATGGGCTTGGACCAACTTGGATGAAGAGAAATGAAGCACATCAAGATTTCTCACGAGACAGCGAGGCACTCAAAAGAGGGGGTGGATACAGACAAAAAAGAGCGGCAGGAAGGAAGGAAAAGGAAGAGCGGGGGGCTGGAACATCGGAGGAAAAAAAAAACGCCTGGGGACGGGAATGCTTTTAACGATGAAAAAAAGGGGAATAGAATAGTCGCCATTACGAAAGAAAGGGGCCAAGTGGGGGAGAAAAACCGCTTTATACACATCAAAAAAGAGAAAGGAAAGAGGGAAGAAAAACAGCATTTCCGGAAAAGTGACGAAGCATCATTTTGACGGTACAGGTGGAAGCCAAAAAGGGGGTCATAGCACGTGAAAAGCTCGATAGAGAGAAGGGCTACCATTCCCCACAGCAAAGGTAGGGTAGGTAAAAAAAAAAGGACGATAGGAAAAAAGAAGGATAATCCAGCATCTATAATTCATAAATGGAGAGGGAGGGGGGGAAGCACAACAAATCTTTTTGTTGCCGGTTGTAAAAGACCCAAGAAAAATGCCCCCCAGCAAGAAGAGAGGTAATAGAAGAAGGTTTGGGAGTTTAGGAAAAGGGGGAAAAAAGAATCCGCGATTTCCCTTTGGAAGGGAATTTAAAGGTGGCTAGAAAAGCCTTTTCAATCACGTATAAGGGCTGAAACAGCTCTCTCACGACAGAGAGGAAAGGGGAAAGGAAAACCAACTGAAAAAAGGAAAAGGGAGACGGGCCGGAAAGTTCTCTGAAAAAGGTGGAGAAGGGAAAAACGTCCCATAGACAATACAGGAGTCAGGGGGGGAAGGGAAAAGAAAGGTCTTGCAGAAAAAGAAGGTGAAAGAGGAAACTTGTGGGAAAACAAGCCACACAACACCTTCCTCTTGAGGGGGGAAAGGACTAAGAAAACCCCCGCCTCTTTCTCCCAGAAGAAAAAGAACGGAGGGGGAATTCCTTTTGCTATAAGGAAGGGGGGAGAGGGGAGTCGGGTCAATCTTCACATGAAAACGGGAGAGGACAGAAGGTGGATAAGGTTGTTTGGGGGGGGGAAGGGAGGAATGCCTTGAAATAAGGGGGCAGAGGGAGAATACGGGGGGGGTCACTTTTCATACCTCGAAAATTTGTAGTGAGGGAAGGGGGGGTTATCGCCACTTCTCCACTTTACAACACGAGGGAGAAAGCGAAAAAGAGAAAAAAAAGAAAGAGAGCAATCCAGTGGGGGGAAAGAGAAAAAAGCCGCTCACTCGCTTTTCTCCTGGGAAAAGCTCGCCGAAATCACATTGATCATAGCTGAGTGAAAAAACTTCCTTTATGCAAATGATCTTTGAGTTGGACAAAGGAAGGGCAAGTGAGGGAGAAAAGGACGATTCCAGGGCTGAAAAAAAGGAAAAGAGCTTCTGATAAAGTAGAAGATCAAAAAAAAAAACTTACTTAGGAGGAAAACGAGAGGGGGCGCTTGAATTTCATCTGTATGTGGGTGCAAGAGGGGGGAAAAGGAAAGGGGAGTATTGATCAGGGAAGAAGGAAAGGGGGTCTGCACGAATTGCTTTATCATTTGATGGAGGAAGGAAGAGCGAGCGGGAAGTAGAGGGGAAGGGTGTAGTAAAAAGGCAAAACGTTGGAAAGGGGGGGTTATTCTTCTGCCTGTCAGAGAGGGAAAGGGAAGGATAAAAAGGAGAAAGAAATAACCAAAAAGTTTAAAAAAAAAAAAAAGAAAGCCGCAAATTATCAATGCCATCTTCCCACCATAAGGACAGGGGAAAGAAAAACACAATAAAGGTTAATAAAAAGGGGGAACGCAAGTTAAAAGGTCCTATTACCGACGAATAAAGACGGAGGGGAAAGGAAGAGTACCGCCTCTAGAAAGAAAAAAAAAAAGGAGCGGGGGAAGGTTGTAGGTGGACCAGTGCAAAATAGGGGTGGGAAGGGGAAAACAATCCCCCTCATCGATGGTTAAGCTGGAAGAGAAAAAGATTTGCGGATGACAGGGAAGATCAAAGGGATGAGAAGGAAACGGGGTTTTTTTCATTTATGCTCAAGCTCTTGGAAAGATAAAAAAGAAAGAGGGGAGGGCATACTTCTGCAAGGGCAGAAGGGGGTAAGAAAAGTAAGTGAACCATACTCGTAGGCAAAAGTGGGGAAGGGGGGAAGAAAAGGATATTATGGGAGGAAAGAACCTGGTAAATCTCATTTCTCAAAGGGAAAAGGACCCGGGGGGAAAACCTCGTTCTCTCGTGGGATACAAGAGGCCTCTATCGACAAAGAGGTTGGGCCGGGGGAGGGGACAAGAGGGGGGGGTAAAACGCAAACCGCGTTTGGGGGATTCCCCCAACGTGGTGGGGAAGAAGTAAGATTCGTATTCCGTGGAAAGAAAAAGAAAGAGGGGGGACATGGGTGGTCAAACGTTTTTCGGAAAGAGGGGGAGGGGAGCATAGATGAGGTCGATAGAGGGAGGGGAAAAAAGGAGAGGGAAAATTTCTTACATTTCTTGAGAGGCACCAGAGGGATTCTTAATACCAGAAAAATAATGGGCGGAGAAAGGGGAAGATGGCTCTAGGGGACAGGGAAGAAAAGGGGGGTTGTTTCCGAAGCAACCGAAGGGAAAGAAAATAAGAAGAGAGATTACCCTAGCCGGTCACCTCGGGCAAAAAAAATGTTGTCTCCCTCGTGTGAAAAAAAGAAAAGAAAGGGGGGTGGTTGAAAGTGGGTAGAGACCAAGTTTGGATCATGAGTTTGGCCTCGAGGGGGGAGAGTTCTGACGCTCCTTCAAGCTAAGAAAGTGGGGGCAAAGCCAGCATACAGCGGGCTTGTAACGATCTCCAGAAGAGGGGGGAAAGAGAAGATGGGGGGGGGGAGGGAATGCTTTCCGCGTCTTTGAGAGACAAAGAGAAAAAGGGGGGAGGGGATTGTATATTCGTCCGCACCTGTCGCGGAAGAGGGGGAGGCCTGGGGACTTTTACTTTTGGTCGAGCAACAAAGAAAAGAGAGCTAGACCAGAGGAAAAGGGGAAGGGACCGAATTCATGATGAGGTTGCTCAGAGAAAGGAAAGCAGCCACATACTCTTGAGCTTCAACCGAAAAAAAACAACAAGTCTAAAGCAAATGAATCAGCGCCTTGTCCGAAAAAAAACCTAGCAGCAACAATGCCCTGAACACGATTCAGAGGAAAGCGGGAAGCTTGTCTTTGGACCAACATTGATGACAAAAAAGGAAAGGAAAGAACTCATATTTCTCCTCACGAGAAAAAAACGAGGGAGAAACCTCATGATCAAATGAGGGTGTGGAAAGAGGGAAGGGGGACTGCATAAAATGGAGAGGGAAGAAAATTATGGCATCCCCACAAAGGGGGAGAGGATAATTTTCCAACTGATGTTACCTGATGGAATACTTACCACATATGGAAAAGTGGGAGGGAAACCGGGGGGGGAGGTCGACAAGGCCAAAGGGGAAGCAACCCTTACCTGTACTCCGACAAGTGAATTATTCCGCACATCATGGGAAAAAAGGAAAATTTTACCACGCAGTGGGGAAAAAGAGGGACAGATCAAAAGGGAGGGGTATGAACGAGCCAACCAGACACTGCAAAGAAAAAGCCTTCTTGCCAGGAATAAGCAAAGAAATCAATGTTTCTCAAAAAGGAGGTTCACAAGAAGGGGGGGGGGGGAAACCCCGATGCCCCTGAAAAGGCAAAAAGAGGAAAAAATATTTAGATCTAGGAAGATTTGAGGGAAAGAATCTCTCCATTTCAATTTGAAAGAATAGAAGGAAAGAAGGGGGTAAATGAAAAAAGAGAAGGAGGGGATAAGACCCAGATGGTTCACTTCTTGAAAGCAAACCACTTCCGCGTGCAAGTTGCCGAACAGAGAGGGAGGGAGCAGGAAAAGAAAGCTTGAGCACGACTTGAAAAAACCACAGGAAAGGGAAAGACTTTGGGGAAGGGAAAAGCCCATAAATTCTGAGTACATGGCAGGAGGAAAAAGGGGGAAAGGGGGGAAGACCCCCTCACACAAAACCGGGATTTCGGGGTGCACTGCCGTCCCAAAGAAGGAGACCACATCTTGGGAGGAGGAAGGGGGGAGAGTTAATTTAGTTAAGGCGTGCGGGGGAGGGAAAAGGGCTCTTCCATCTCTTTTTAAATTGTTAGAGGGGGGGGGTTGGAGGGTCACTTATTCAAAGGAGGGTGAGGAAGGGGTGAGGGGAAAAAATATGGGCAATTTTTCATACCTCTACAATGGAGCAAGTGGGGTTCCCCAACGTCTCCAAGAAACGCGGACAGGCAAGAAATCCCTCACCCCCTACAATGAGGCAACTACAAAGTGGGGGGAGGGGGGAAGGAAAAAAGAGTGATAAGGAGAAGGGAGACGCAAGAAAAAGAAAATTGATCAGGAAGGAAAAAAGCACATGGGGCAACTCGATCTTGGAGTTTGACCACTGATTTCAAATGCCGGAAAATCCGCTTAATTCTGAAAACACCTTACAGGAGGAGGGAATCAGCTCACAAGAAAAGAATGAGAAGATCTCTTTTTGAAAAAGGCATGCCAGGGGGGGGGAAGAAGTTCATCGGCAGTTTCGGCAGGAAAGCAAGGTGTTACAACTCCAGAGCCGATTTGAAAGGGGAAAATGATCCAGGGGGATTTGAGAGAAGAGGGGGAGGGAGAAATCGATTTGGAATTAAAAAAGGCAAAAACTTGAAAAAAAAAGAGGGAGGGGATTCTGCCTGTCAGAGAGTTATACGAGTAAGGGGGGAAAGAAAACAAGGCTCAATAATCACGAAAAAAAAATCAAATGAAAAAAAAAAAAGGAAAGGGCATCTTCTCACCAAGAGAAGGGAAAATCCCCCACAAATACAAAGAAGGTAAAACCTGCGATGTCAGCGCAAAGTTAAAGGGGAAACTGGACTACCGGAAGGAAAGAAGAAGGAAGGTAAGCTGTTGGCGAAAGAGCGGGGGGGAAGTTGTGGGGGGAAGGAAAAAAAAAGAAAAAAAAGGGTTGTTTGAGGGGTCTGCAATCCCCCTCCAAAAGGGGGAGGACAGGGAAGAGAGCATATGGTCTTTAGGAAAGACACTAAAAAGGAAGGGGTTCCGTACGGGGTAGGGGAAAAAAAAGGGGGTGCTCAAGCTCTTTTAAGAGCAGAACAATAATCCCATCTTTCGCTAACTTCTGAAAAAGGGGGGAAAGAAAAGGAAATTGAACCATACTAGTCGAGAGGGAAAGGGGGATTTACAAGGCTTTGTTTGAGAAAAGTGGTAAATCTCATTCTCAAATTGAAAGGAAGGGGGGGAAAATCGTTCTCTCCGGGCTTTAGAAAGGAAGAAGACGGGTTAGGTTGAATGTGAGGGAAGAGGGGGAAACAACTGCAACCGCTGGGAAAAAAAAAAAAAAGGGGTTTCGAATTTAAATTTCCTTCGAAGGAGGGACAATACCACCTATTTATCAAAGGGGGGCCGGTTACCGGGGGGAGGGGGGGAAGAGATTCGGTCGATATCGAGTTCGAGAGGGGAAAAAAGGAAAATTTCTTTTCTGGTACCGTCACCATGAGGAAGGAAAAAAAACTTTTTCGAGTACATGGCTGGAGGGAGGGAGTAAAGCAAAGAGGGAAAGAAAGAAAAATTTCCATATGTGCGTCAGGAAGAAAGAGGGGGACATCTTTCACCGCTATCCTCGAACCAGGGGGGAAAAGAGGGGAATTTGCACGATTCGCCAGAGGAAAAACGTTTTTGGGAAAAGGGGGGGGGGGAAGAATCACACCTCATTTTGGATCATGAGGGGGAAAGGGGGAAGCTTGATGTGATGAAGCCGCTGTCCAAGCAAAAGGGGTGGTTCCCAAAGCCAGCAGAAAAGAAAAATAGCAGGGAAGGAGAAGGCTTGCCTCCTTCTTTGAAGACCAAGGCAAGGGGGAGGGGGAAGATTTTATAGTCGTCGCAACCGGGCAAAAAAAAAGGAGGGGGCTGCTGGGCCTTGTTAAGTTGGGGGGGAATCGACTACAAAAGGGGAAGGGGGGAAAATTCAATGATGAGGTTGCTCAGAAAAAAGAAAAGGCCAAGCAGCAACATATCGTGAGGAGAGGGAAAAAAAAAGATACCGCTCTACCAGCTAAAGGGACGAGGAAAAAAAAGAGGAAGGAACGAGTCAGATCCGCAGGGAGAGAGGGGGAAGAAAGGGGAGTTCTTTGGACCAGGGAAAAAAAGGGAAGCGCTTTCATCACATCAAGAGGTAGGGAAAAAAGAAAAGGGACAAAGTAAGGGTGGGGAAAAAGGAAAGAAAAAAAAGGCAACTTCATAGCTCGTTCTGGCGTAACGAGGAAGGGGGGAGAACCCCACACTCCTGTTCGAGAAATGCTCTTTGTTCAATAAGTATGCAGGGAGGTTGACGAAAAAAAAAAGAGGAAGCAATACGCAAACCCTTAGCCATGGTACTCAGACAAGGGGGGAAAAAGCCACTCATGGTGACGGTACAAAGAAGACCATTTTACGGCAATTTGGGGAAAGACTGATACCGGAAGAAAAGGACAAGGGGGAGAACGATTCCCAACCAGAATCCTGCAGGAGAAAGGGAGGGGAATAATTCGCATTCATCGAAAGGAAATAAATGGGAGAAACATGGGGAAAGGAAGGGGGTGACCCGCCTATGCACCGAAAAAAGAAAATCACCCCCGATGTAGAGGGGGTTTATAAAGAACGAGAGAAGATCATGAAGGGGGAAGGGGGGGAAAATTTAACCAGGTGATGCTAAGGGGAAAAAAAGGGATCATTTCTAAAGTTTACGCGATAAAGATTTTTACAAAGTCAACACTGCCCAAAAAGGGGGGCAAACTGAAACTGAAGAAAAAGGGAAAAAAAACGCCCAGATAAATACAAAGTATCAAAGGAAAAAGAAAGACCATATTCTAGAGTACATGGCAGGAGGGGGGGAGGGGCATTCCCCCCTCACACACCCCTGAGGGAGGGAAAAAAGAAAACGCCCCGGAAAAAGAGGGAAAAAGGGGATTTTGGGCTATAATGAGTAGTGGAGGAAAGAAGTTTCCTTTGGGCGCTGAAGAGGGAAGGTATTTTGTGGTGTGGAGGGGGAAAGGAGAGGCATGATGGGGAGGGAGAGGAAGGGGGGGAAAGTTTTCCATACCTCTAACATTTGGAGAAGGGTGGAGACACCCACTTCTCCACTTTACTATCGTATATGACATGCAGAAGAATAAACCCTACAATAGGGAAAGGGTTGACTAATCGATAAGAGAAGAAAAAAGGGGTCTCGCCTAAAATCAAAAGTGGGAAAGGAAATCGACACTTCTTTATGCGGGGGGGAAAACTGATTTCAAGTTGATATACATTCTGAAAAGAATGATAAAAAAGGAAAAAAAAAAAGGACTGATAATT
>Ga0179593_1308037_pt1 | contig 10071 bp, 15 predicted proteins | sample CZODoug2_1_08_16_FD_185931 | JGI IMG/M metagenome (GOLD analysis project Ga0179593, IMG submission 185931) | Vadose zone soil fungal communities from Angelo Coast Range Reserve, California, USA - CZODoug2_1_08_16fungal (PacBio error correction) | ecosystem: Environmental > Terrestrial > Soil >...
CCGTTGCTCCAGGGGAGAACCAGGAGCGAGGGGAATCGGGCAAAATGCAAATGAAAGACAGGAACTCCTGAACGGATTATTATGCGGCGAGGGGGAAGGGGGGAAAGCGGAAAAAAATTGGGGATCTGCATCGTACTCCTACTATACATGCAAAGACAAAACATAGACGTGGCGAAGGACCAACTTAATGGAAACGAGCATGAAGACTTGCGCCGGAAGAAAAAAGGAATCCCCTTAACAGCTTGGGGACAGCAGGGGGGAAACTAAACACCGAGGGTGCGGTAACATGAAGTCAACGCAAGAGGACCCACTGGGAAAAAGGACGGTTACTCATTGTCTGTTGGAGGGCGGCATGTGCAAGGCAACTGCATCCAAAGAGGCTTCTGACAAGAGAGGGAGGGAATGGAAAAAAAAAACCAGCCAAAGGGGCTGAAAAGGAACAAAAAGGAAAGCCGGGCCGGGGGGGAAAACGAGGGAAGACAAGGCAAGCCGGAAGAAGGGCCAAAGGAAGGAAGGGAAGGCGTGGGGCTCGGGTGGCAAAAGCGAGACAGACATCGGTGTGGCACAATCGGTGCCTGTCACCGAAGGGAAGCCAAAGGGGCCGACCGAGAAAGAAGGGGAAAAAAGGGAGAAACAACACAGGGGGGGCGCTTCAAAGCACAAAAAAAAAATTTGGGGGTAACCGGGGGGATGGTGCGGCGGGAGAGGGGAAGGGGGTGAATGGGCCCACAACAAAAAGGAAGATCGAAACCGAAATAGAATCACGGTGACGAGAAAGCCTGCCGGGTCTGCCCAACAATCAAACTGGGGATAGTCCAACCCCTGAATATAACAAGGAGGGGTGGTGGTAAGAGAAATAGTCTCTCACTTTCTTATACAACCAAGAACTCATCCTGCTTCTACTATTTACCAGGGAAAAGATTCTCAGGAACCCTACTATATTAAACCTGAAACGGGGTCGCACATCATCGAAGAAGAAGTATATTAAAAAGGAAGCAAACGCGAGAAATAGACGGAATCGCCGGCGGAAAGACAGGAAAAAAAGTCAAGGAAAAACCTCTATGAGGAAAGCAAAAAATACAATTAGATACAAAAGATGTCGAGAATCCCAAGACGGAAAGGACGCCGCCGCCTCAAAAGAGAAAACGCACCAGCAGCAGGAAAAAAAAAATTACCTCTAAGTAACAGTAAGCGAGAATGGACATAAGAAACGCAAGAACAGCAAAAGGGGACTCCGATAAGACGCAAATGCGGTCCACGAACAGCCAAAGCCTCCCAGCCCATAGAGTGTGTAATTAAATAAATCCACAGAGAGAGAAACTTCAAGAGGGCTAAGTTCTCCTCTGAAAAGACCCAATGTCAATGGACACGCCTAAGGGCCAAAGCAACAATTCAAAAGAGCATAAACGCAAGTCGAGGTCATGAACCCCTATATCGGCGCTAAGAAGGAACAACAGTCGCTCTGAAAACATAATAGAGCCGCTAAAAAGTCGTCGTAAGTCCGACAGGATAAAACCTGTAATGAAATAACAGACTACCATAAGGAATCCCGAGAACTTGCGGGTAAAAAGAATTCTCGACCACAGTGCACCTCGTACCGATACCTTTTAGGAAGCAATCAGGAAACGGGAACTTAAAATACACAACTGGCTGGGAGAACGCTAAACATTAAAACGTTTCCACCGCCTCCAGGGTAGGGTGTTCATCGACACACATAATGTCACCCGTAACTAGGAAGTTAATTCTGCTGCCGAGGCGGTACCGTGCCTCTTTCCGGTCCCAACGGGGGGAAATTCCCTCTTTCCACGAGCGTTACTGAAAAGTCATAAGAAAGAAAAAACGCGAATGGGGGGAAGTCAAGTGAAGGGCCAGTAAACAGTTCAAAAAGTAAAATTACCTCGCAAGGCGTTCTGGAAGGAGTTGAAAGGAAAGCGCCCCTGCCAGGGCGGAATCAGGAAAGAGAAAATGTCTTCAGCAGAAAACATAGTCCTCAAATCAATAAAAAACTTATTTAGACCCAAAAAACACATTTACTGTTAGAGGGACCAAAAAGACTTAAGAAAGAAGTCACTGGACACACAAAAAAAAAAAACCTTAAACCGAAGGTGAGGCTTTGAAGAATCCCAATGGGACCACTGTCGGGGGGGGGGCAGACAATAGCCGGGAGGCGGAACGAAAGCGACGTGTTAGGCCGTGACTGGCCCGGATAGAAAACTTCAGCGCAGCAATACTGATAGCAGGGGAAGGGGGCATTATATGACGTGAGGGGGAAGAGGGGAAAACTAGAGGAGTAGGTCCCGCGAAGGCTCCCGGGAGAGGCTTGGGGCAGCTGTTCCTTCACTCATGCTCCTATCGTACCGACCGGAAGATGCTGAATAAGCCTCTTGAGCACTCACGTTGGGGCACACGGGAAAGAAGGAGTCAAGTGTCGATATAAGAAGGTGTCAGCTTCCAAAAATCAAAAGGGGTGGGGGCAGAGGAATATGCAGTTTTAAGTTGCCTGGACGGGGCGCTATAGCGTTCCAAGAAGGGCTGAGAGGAGGGAAATTTGTTCGCCGACGGGGCACAAGCCACTAATCTAAGACAACTTCATATGACCCAGCTCGGTCATGACATCCGGTTCGGTCGGAAGGGGGGAGTGTAAAAGAGTTTCTGAGATTAGCTGGATCTCTCGGTCAAAAGGGGGGGGGGGGCGGGGGGCATGCAGAGGTGGGTTGACATGGGGGGGAAGGAAAACCATTTATGGATCGGCGTCGGTGTCAGGGAAAAATAATGTTCGGGAGGCAAGGGAGGATAAGAAAACTTTGGGAAGCCCTCACAAAATTGGGAATCTGGAGTGCATGGGCGATCAGTGAGGGGGCAGGGGGGATGGACTTCGGGGGAAAACGAAAAAAGGAACAGCCGGCGGTGAAGGGACTAGAACGCAGAAGACTCTGCTGCTGGAAAAGGTGACAGACGTCATTAAACTGAAGGGAAGATGTCACACGGAACGGGCGATGTAGGGAGGGGGGTTATGTCTTTACAGGAGAAAAGAAATCGAAGAAAGGTCGTTAGACGACTTGCGCAGGGGGGAAAAGTTGGGAAAAGTCCGTGGCCACGCATTCGCGAACACGCGGATAGAGTGTCGGACAGAGGAAGGGAGTTCTTTACTGGTCGGGAAAAAAGGAGGAAATGACTTGCTAGGTCAGGAAGGGCGTACTTCAGAAAACGAAAGGGATGTGCGTCTGGCGGGGGGAGGAGAGACAGCGGAACTGTCAGGGATAGCCCTCTCTTCGTCAAGGGTTCAGAAAAAGGAGACGTCACGGATGAATGAGGGAGGGAAGAAGGAAAAACAGGGGAAAGTCCGGTGTCCGAAGGTAGGATAGCCAGAAGGTAATCAAAAGGGGACTCTCCGCGGGGAAAGGTGGTTGATATAGTAAGCATGCGATGTGCAAGGTGCGTTTCAGTTGGGGGGGACAGGGCTTTACGATCAAAAACAAAAACTTCGGAAGAAGAATTGGGGCAGGCAAAACAAACCCGCGGCTCAGGAAACAAGGGGCTCAGAAAACTTTGGGTGATTTGGGGGAAAGCTGAAAAAAAAGGGCGGGGGGGGGATGCGATGAGTCGCGCGTGGGGGGGGGGGGGTGGGAGGTTGATGCCTCGGGTACCGAAATCGGAACCAAAATGATTTAATCCGGTGATGGAAGGAAGAACATAACCACTACCGGATAAACTAAGAATACCCTAAAGACAAAAAACCTTTGGAGCATAAACAGATTCGTTAGGGCAGGTTTCTGGAAGAGGTCACTCACTTCGGGGGCTCAAAGAGAAAAAAGGAGACGGGCCCGACTAAAACAAATTGAGGCAAAAAACGAGGGCAATGGTGGAGATGCAATTCAGGGATACAGCTCAAATGCGAAGACGGACCTAAAGCGGAAGAGCTTGACACGAGGGAAAGAGTTTTACAAGCCAAGGGCCGCGATCAGTAAAATCTTAACTGGAAAGCATGGTCAAAAACCGAAGTAAAAATGGAAGAAGATCAAAGGTGGGGGAGCGGTGAATAGAAAAAAGACGCGCTTTTCAAGGACCTTAACTGGGGGGCGGGGGAGGGAGGAAAGGAAAAGACTAATCGTACGGGGTTGATACAACCTTCGAGAAAAGGGAATCTGCAACAAGGAAACAACAGAGGGGGTGGAAAACCAGTCTGCGCAGTGTACTACGGGGGAGATTAGCCTGAGGGGAACTACGTAACCGGAAAAAAAGATCACGGGGAAACACTCCTCGCTGAGAGGGGAAAGGGAGAGGACAACCAATTTGGGCGAAAGGAAGGCGAAATCACGGAAGATGATCAAAACAGGACAAAGGGGAGTCGTGGCCTATCCTAAATCATAGGGGAGTGAAAGGGGGGGGCTCGATACGCAAGCATGCAGAGGGGGGGAAGTGGTAACCACCAGAGGTTAAAACGTCAACGGGCGGCAGATTACCCACGAGCTGACTGGAAAAACGCAACGAAGGTCATGTATGCGAAAGGTCCAACGTTTTGGAATCAGGCAATCGACCGGGGCCGGATGTGGACAACAGATCAAACCACAGGGTAAACTAGACAGGAAACAAACTTTAAAAGATCCGGGAAACAAGCTGATATCACCAAAAAAAAAAAAAAAAAAAAAAAAAAAAAACAACAAGAAAAAAAAAAATCTTTGAACTCGTCCCTGGGTAACGTAACGGTGCCAGAACAAAAGGTGTGGGGCCACGGGTAATCCCTCAAAATGACTGCAAAAAGATTCCAAATTAGATCAAGAAAGGGGACCCGGAATTCGCGGAAGTAGGAAAAGGCGAATGTGTTGGCACTTTAAAAGGAAACGACACAAATACAGGACGGAAAAACGCAGGGGAAAGGGAAGGAAAGACCAACGTTGAAACTTCAATACAAAAAAGGTCGGAGAGGATCGCCCAAGAATAAGGTAACTACGTCTCACGAAATAGTCACTAAAAAAAAGTGTTAGATAACTCAAAACCTTAACTCCGGGGGGAGAGGAGAAGAGAAATCTTGGGACAAGCCCGGAAGTGGCTGACAAAGAGCTCCACCCGAGGAAAAATCGCTGAAGGTTGGGGAAAACATGCCAGGAGGGTGGAGTAAAGTCACCACGTCATCACCAAAAACACAAAACACCAAAAAACACCGAAAGATGAAAACCAAAGGCGGCCAGGACACATGCGCAAGATCACAACAGCCGGACAGAAGGGAGAGGCTACCAATTAAACATTTTGAGCCACAAAGTCGTGCGTATAAACCAGTTACCTAGAAAGGGTGTCAAAAGAGAAAGGTCAAGAAAACAATTACAGAAAAAGATAAAACGAAGGCCCGAGTGCGAGAAGGCACGTGAACGGGAGGGGGGGAGCGAGGTGCCCAGAGAAGGGGGACACGAACCGTGCGAGGGTCGAAGAAAAATGGTGGGGAAGGACAAAAAAAAGACTCTGAGGCACAAAAGGTGTGGAAATGACACAGACCCGATCCACGAAAAGATCAGACGCTAGAAAGGGGGAGAGGGGGGGGTGGTCGGTACTTCCTGGGAGACAGAGGGAGGGGGGGCTGGGGGCATCTAACCCTTATGGCCAGTGGGGGGGGAACTTCTCACAGAGGGTCGGCCAAACTCAGCAACCAGAAAGAAAAATCAAGGGGAACCCGCACATCGACTTGAGTCCAAAAGGATGTGGGTCAAGAAGACGTCGTCCATTTACTATCAGAAGAAGGAAAATGTCCCACTAAGGGACACAAGGGGGGAGGGGGGCTCTGACAAAGAATGAAAAAAGACACAATAATGGTCAGGGGTCAATCGAGAAGCGTGCGTCAAGCGCTTCTAAATTTGGAGGGGAGAAGAGCAAAACGAAGAAAGAGTAAGGACAAGGAGTCGATCGTGAAAAAAAAGGAAAAAAAGAGAAGAATAATTAACGATGCCCAACGAGAAAATAAAAAAGGTAAACGGGGGGGGCCTTTCAGAAAGAAAGAACATCCTGAAGAGTAATCAAAATACCAGGTCGAAGGGAAGGGAAATAAGGGTAGAACCGGATCTAACTCTATAAAAACCTGAAAAAGGGCCAAACCACGCCTTACGGGGAGGGAAAAAAACAATTCTGCCCCCGTTGCCCAAAGGGAGAGCTCAGAAACGGACTGAGTATAAAAAGAAATACTAAAAATAGAAATGTCCCACTCCAGTACAAAAGGAAGGGACATCTCAGAAAGGTCCAAAAAAAAAAAACAAAAATCGAAAAGAGAAAAGAACGACGCTCAGTTCTGTGTGTTGTAATAAGGGGGGAGTAAGACGGAAAACTAATTCCCGCAAATTAAGAACCCCGCACAAGGAATAGCAGGAAAATCATAACACAAACGAGCTCAACTCGCCCGCGGAACGCAAACGGAATGGGGGTTTTGCGACGCAAGTGGAGAAAACCCCTAGGCACTGTTGCCAAGTCGAGAGTCACAGTACGACTCCCTCTAGTCCCCAGGAAGCGGCCAATAGCGACCGAAGGCCAGGACCCATGGCGATGAGTCCACCAAAAAATGGTACCGGACGTCAGGTAAAGCACATCTTAAAACGGCTCCAGACGTTCCCAGAGGATCAAGAGGTTCACAAATCTAAGGGAAAAGGCGTCGCCGCAGAAAAAAAAAACCAGGGACGGTGTCCCTGGCCTATCGTAAACAAAACGGAAAGGAACTGTCACAAATTAACAGGAAACTCAGCAGCTACCTAACAATACCCGGAAGGACCCAGAACCGCATGAGACTAAGCACCTTACATAGAGTGGGCGAGGGGGAAGTCCGAGGAGAATTTGACGGGAGAAAGGAGCGCGTTGCACGAAGTTCAGACAATTAAGAAAAATTGATCGAAAAGATGTGTCCGGGTACACACAACAGTACTCCTGAAATTAAAGCCTTACTATGATCTGAAAAAATACGGGGCGAAAAAAGACTCCGTCAAAGGGCAGAAAAAGTAAGCGGGGGACAAAAGGAAGACGCGAACAAGGGCCCTGTCGTCAGCACAAAGAAAAAAAAAAAAATAAAGACTATACCGGTATCATCTAGACATATCATCTTGTAACCGGCACATTGAAAAGGGGAGGTATGTATACAGAAACAAAAAACGAAAACTCGCTCAGTGACGGGGGGCATAAAACAAGGAAGCAGAAGTGGGGCGATGGACACTGTTTCGGCTTCAGGGGAGAGACATAGTAGCCATACGCAAGCGAAGACGGGAGGGGGGGAGCACAAAGAATATGCAAAAGGGGAAGGGAGGGGGGGGGGGTGGGGAAGTGGGGGTCGAAGGCCGTGACAAACAGCGAAGAGCTGGGTGCCAGCTGAGAGAAGGAGGGGCTTGGGTTGGGAGCAGAACTGACCACAGAGCGGCTAAAAGAGGGCATGAGTAGGGAATGGCGCCCTGGCCGGGGGGAGGCTACCGTGGTCCAAATCGAGTAAGCAGGAAAAAAAGCAAAGAGAAGAACGTGAACATGAAAAAAAAAGTGACCGATATTCTTTGGGGGGGAAGAAAGAGTGGAAATCGGGAAACGAACAGGAAGACGTTGTGCGGAAAAAAGCAAAATTTCAATTCAAAGGGCGGGTCGGGGGGCGGGGACTGGATCGTGCCGTCATCTGGGAAAACCGATACGGGCTCGTCATCGGAGCGATTCAATAAGAACTAAGGGCAGGGGGGAGGGCGGGGGGGCGATGAGGGGAGGGGGGGGGGGGGGGGGGAGGGGGGGGGGGGGGGGGGGGGGGGGGGGTGGGGGGGGGGGGGGGGGGGGGGCGGGGGGGGGGGGGAGGGGGGGGGGGGGGGGGGGGGGGGGGGGGGGGGGGCGGGTGGGGAGGGGGGGGGGGGGGGGGTGGGGTGGGGGTGGGGGGGTGGGGGGGGGGGGGGGGGGGGGGGGGGGGGGGGGGGGGGGGAGGGGGGGGGGGCGGGGGGGGGGGGGGGGGGGGGGGGGAACGGTCGGGGGGGGGGGGGGGGGGGCGGTAAGTTCAAGAGGACGCCTAAAAAAAAGCTCGGGAATGAGGTAAAGAGAGGAATGGGCTAGGGCTCCCTGGGGTCAGACGAAGAGGGCAACGTCCCGAGCCTAACAGTGTCATGTACGAAGTTTCAAGAAGGCTGTGAGGGATTAGGTGCAAGGTGGTGAAGGGTTGGAAGACGAGGGGGGCGGGAAAGGTAAATGCGGGGGAGGGAAAACGTGCACGAGTTAGGTGCGGGGCAGGGTTTGGCTGGTTGCATGAAAAGCTGCAAAAATTTAGTTACAGAAATTCAGGGTAGCATATAAAATTCTCGTGGATCATTGATGACATGAAAAAAGGGGAGGAAGCAAGCCGGGTAAATCACTACTGCAACAAAGCGTTCGGGCATGAAAGTTTGGCAATGGGCTCAACTGGACCGAGAAAAATACGCAACAGTGACGTAGGGGAACTCTCAACGAACAGGGTGTGGGGGACTGAGAAGGTTGCGGGGCGGAATTAACACCATAGAAAAGTACGGGTCAATGGTGGAAAGGCGGGGTGTGAAGAAAGGGGGGAGGACGGGAGGCTAGTCTTGGGTGATTGTCTCGAAAAGGGAATCATGGGGGGACGATAAGGAAGTCATCCCAGAAGGGAGAAGTGGGGGCGGCGAAGGGATGAGCGCGGTCGCGGGAAGAAGGGAGGGTGGGGGGAACGTGCAGGGGGTCGTAAAGTATCTAGAGGGGGGAGCGCAAAAGGCTAGAAGTAATCCCTTGTCTCTCTCCTAAGGAATATGACAGAAGGTCAAAGGACAGAACATGAGCTGAAGGGGTGGCCATGCCTCAATTGATGCGAGAAAGGAAAAGGAGAGGAAATAGTCAGGCATCGCTCATAATCTCTGGATTGGGCAAGACTGGGGAGGGGAATTGCAGAGGCGGGGGGTCGTGCAGGGGGGGGAACTGAGTAGGAAAAGAAAACAAAAAGCAGAAGGGGGGAAGATTGGCGGCATGGACTCATGCCTCGGATCACAAAGGGGGGGGCCGGACTCACATCTTATTGGGAAAGGGGGGGAGGCAAAAGGAAGCAGGGCAAAAGGGGAAGAGTATACAGTCTGTTGAAAGAGCTTATCGGGGGGGCAAAGAAAGAAGGAAGACAAAAGACGAATAAGAGGAGCAGAACACGGCTACTATGCCTAGAGGATGTGGCTCAAGGGGAAGGAGAGGGAATAAGGCAGGAAAAAGGAGTGGAGAAAGACGAAACGTGAGGAAAAAGAAAGAAAAAGAAAGTTGGAGACCGGTGTTGGGAAGGGGTGAGGAATGAAGGGGGAGGAAAGGGCAAAAGGCTAAGAGGGGTGAGGAAAATCGGCTATAAAAAAATACAGGGGGGGGGGCCCAAGCTTCGGAGAGGGGTGTCTTAAAGAGCATGGAAAAGGGCGAGGAACAGGGGAAAGGAAAACACAACCAACGATCCGACTAGGAAGAACAAAGGGGGGGTAGGAGGGAGCATTATCTGTCCGGGGAGGACGGGGGCCACAATAAATGAGGGAGGCTAAGCTAGAGGAAAGGAAAAGGGGAATAGCAATGAATCTTGCTAGCGGAAAAAGGAAAGGGGGTCATTGCAATCTCAGAAGTTCACGCGGCTAAAGGCACAAAACAATGCAGGAACCCGAAAGCAAGGAAAAGGGTTTAAAAGGGGCTCAAAAGAGAGGGGAAGGGCAAAATAAGACAAGTGTGAAGATGCGACAGGAGCGGGGGGATTGCAAACTACGAGGGGGTGTAACTCGGGAAAGGAGGAAAATTGGAAACGCAAGGGTAAGAGGTGAAAGTTTACCACCAGGGAAGGATAAGGGGAGAGAAGAAGAAGGCGTTATTGTGCGGTCTACATCAAAAAATAGGAGGAGAGAGAACGATCAAGAAAGAGTAGAAACCAGGAGGGGGGGAAAAAACTGGAACGTTGAAAATAAGGGTGAAACATGCTACATAAATCTACCAGGATGATGTAGGAAGTAAGATGTCATCCGTGTTTTTGGGAGAGCAGACTTCGAAGAAACTGAAAGCGGCACGGAAGAAAGGCTACAAAGGAATGCGGCTTGAAAGGAAAGTAGTCATCCCGGACCA
>Ga0179593_1366885_pt1 | contig 10071 bp, 7 predicted proteins | sample CZODoug2_1_08_16_FD_185931 | JGI IMG/M metagenome (GOLD analysis project Ga0179593, IMG submission 185931) | Vadose zone soil fungal communities from Angelo Coast Range Reserve, California, USA - CZODoug2_1_08_16fungal (PacBio error correction) | ecosystem: Environmental > Terrestrial > Soil >...
GCGTCGGGCACGACAAAAAGCACGAGGTGCGGGGGCCTAAACTGTGCGCTGCACGAATCACCGGGGTCCGTCTCTGGCAAAATCAGGTTCACCTTGCAGTCGGCAAGTGCAAATTGAAGACACGCGGGGGACGTTTGGAAGTACACAGTCGTCCAGAACGCGGGAAGAAAAGGAATAGGAGAAGACATGAACGAATGGGTCGCCGGAAGTGGCGCGGCGTAAAAGAGGAGCGAAAAAGGAAACCTGATGCGAGTCGGAAAGAAGGTACGAAAAAAACGGCAACAACCTCGTGCGCTGCCTCTCGAACACCCAAGGAAGAGAGGAAAAGATAATACGGCCGATGGCCAAAGAGGCGGGGCAGCGTAGGTACGTTTAAAAAAAAGCAAAACCGCAGAGCGACGCTCTGGGGCTTCATAACAAATCCGCGCAAAAAGGGAACGACGACATGTCGGCGAAGATTCCAGGACCAAGGCCCGAGGGAGATACAAGGCGGAGCCAAACGCAACGGTCCGGAACGGGTGACGGGGCCTCAAAGAGAAATTAAACCGTCGATTCCGAGTAATGAACGCGGTTGATTTGCCGGCGAAAGCATCGGCCTGCACCGTCAAAGCTGGGAGGCAGGGAGTGGAATAAATAGACCACCGAGGAATTCAAAAAGAACAGATCTTTAAAAGCAACCGGGACAGAGGCAACAGAAAGAACCGCTGGGCGCGAGCTCGGCACAGGGGCAGGCGCAACGCAAGCGGCGGGAGGCACAACAAAAAAAAAATGTCTGAAACAGAAGGATCTGCTACGGGAGGACAACATCTCGTCCATAGTCAAAGCCAAGAGCTGCTCCTCGAACCGAATGATGTACAAGTGGTCGCGAACCTCCGGTGTAAAAGCTTCCCAGCCACGTGCCGCCAGCTCGAAAAGTACTGACAAGGCGCGGCGAGCACCATACACGCTCAGGAGGACGGTGAACCATCCCAACGATGAGAAAAAGAAAAAATCCTGGAAAAAGAGGAGCATGACGCTAATCAAAAAGTTTCGATTGGGGGAGGTGGTCTCGCAAACTGTAGGGAAAAGTCTTATCGAACCGGCCGGAATTACAGAGATCCGGTGCGGAGGGGGCAGTCGGGCAGTTACTAGTTCTGTCTCATACAAAAACACCGTGCTAAACGCGACGACGGAAGGGACAAGAAAGACCCAGAATAAATAAACAAAGGGCAACTGCAAATTGATCAGATAATACTGAAAGTCATGCGCACGGCGGAGTCAAGGAGAGCAGGGGCCTCTTTAATGGAGTCTCAGAAAAGAACTCTCGCGGACTAGACGTAACTCAACGGCCCCATTTAAAAGCAAGTAAGGCGGATGGATCAAACGCGAGGTCGGAAAGACTAAGGTGGTAAAAGTGGGGGGCCGGCTCTGGGAATTCTTCCGATTAACTATATAAAGAAAGAGACTTCGAAATCCTCCATACTTTCAAAAGTGGAAGAGAAGGATACGGAATCGACGCAAGAAGCGCAGGACAGTCGCGAACCAGCGAGGATAGAGAGAAACAGCTGCAAAAAGCGGCTTGCGCCGAAACACACGAGAAAGCTTCACAAAAAAAATTAGCAAGTCAGGGCGAACGTGTAGCCCAAGACCGTAGCGCAGCCGAACCCGCAGGAGACAGAAGGGAATCTCGGAGACAAAAGGGCGCGTTTTAAGAGAATACGGGTTCTGAGACCATCTGAAGCTGAAGAAGCACGCGCGGCTGCGCGGACTAACCGAGCAAAGAGAAGAGAGACGGGTCACATAAAAGACTTAGTGTCGATCTGAAAAAGACACTTCAAAGAGAGTGGACTTGCCAATCAAACCACCGACTCGCCCCTAAAACGATCGGGCGAGCGTCTGAAAACAACAAGACGCGAAGCACTAAAAGATCGCACCTGCGCGCACCGGCAGAAGAAGAAGGGAAGTTGGTAGTCTTGACCGGAAAGAACGGACGGAGATCAAAAGGTACGAAACACCCGCGAAAAACCGGCCGCCGCCGACGGCGCAATGAAGACGTATGTCGTCCACGGAAGAAAAAAGCGCGCACAGCGATAGAAGCAACCTCACGCGCGGTGCCGGCAGCTTATATTGCCGACGTCACCGCAGCGTCGAATTAAACGCAGAGAGAAAGAGCAGACCGGGAGACTATAGGCGTGGCCTCGTATAGAAGGAAGGGGCAACTAGGTGGGGACTCTTTTCGAAACAACAGCCCGCAGAAGTAGAAAGGGAACGGTAATATTAGGGAGTGAATAAGAATGATTAGAAGGACATTCGCAAAAAGATAGGGAAAGGGCGGTACACCCGAACGGGGGACGCAGACAAAGAAGCCGTGGAGTGCTAGAGGGATTGAAGGGAAACCGCCTCAGAAGAAAACGAGGGAAGCAGAAGCCTCAACGGACTTCGAGGTCCCTTAGTAACCAGGCTCGGTCACAAAAAAGAGGAAGCGGAAAAAAGCAGAAGAAGAGAAACGCCCTGGGAAACTGAAAGACTGAGCGTGCAAAAAGAAAACGCGCGGTAGCCAGCTGACCTCGCGCATAGATCCTCCAAAAGGTCGTGCGGCCCGGCGGGAAACGCGCACTAGTGAGAAGACGGCCAGAACGACGCCCACGACACATCAAAGATTTAGGGGAAACGCCATGGGGTCCGGGAGACATCGCTGCGACCCTCAAAACTCTCTCAGAAGAGGGGACGTCGAGCGGCGAGCTCGGCCCCAGAAATGAGCTTAGGGAAAAGATACACCTTCCCGCAGAGTACAAAAGCAGAAAATTTTAAGCCAACAAGCTACGACACAAAGAGGCCGCGCCCGCTGAAATAACTGAAGCTGAACGCGGGGATACCTGGAACCAGAGAAAAAACGGTGTGGCTATGGAAGGAAGGAAAGACTCCAAACTTTCAACGATTGGACCGAATGCTCGCAAAAAAATTAAGGCCGGAGAGAGATCTCGGACTCCGTAAGGGCCCGCTGCGAGGAAGGGAAGAAAAAAAAGAGCCTACGCCAGTGAAGATTGAAAGGAACCGCATAGGAAGGATGACGCTAGCGATGGGTTCAATCCTCGATAAACGGAAAGGAGGGACAAGTCCACTTCGCTAACGATATGCATACTTGGCGGCAGGCAAAAATGGACCAGACGGCATCGAAGGATTTCTCTATCTAGGAAACGCGCGCGAAACTGAAACAGTTCTCTGAGAGAATCGACGATGGTATGTAGCGACCCCATGGAAAAGAAAGCTCCGGGGAGAGGGAACAGATTGCGCAGAGAAACAGGAGGAACCTCAGTGCGGGCCGCTCGACCGTGCTGATCGAATGGCTGAACAGAGGGAAGAGGGAGAAAGCCGAGGAAAAACCATCCGCCTCAAAAAAAAAAAAAAACTCTCAGAAAAAAAGCGAATGACATCCGATGTTACTCTCATCGCCAGGGCCCGCTATGCAGAGGATGAGAAAAGAAGGGGGGGGACCGACGAACAGGTACGGCGGGAAAAAAAATCTGCGTGAAACAGTGCGGCGTCGACGTCTACGGCCATCCTCTCATCAAAAAAAACAAAGTAAAACGTTCGCGTCTGGCGACGAAGGATCATGGTGGAGTGGAAAGACGAAGAGAGTCGAAGGGGGGAGGGAGGGAAGCAAAAATATCTGCACCGACCCCAAACCTATAAAAAACTCAATTCAGAACATCGAACGACAAGCACAACAACACCCTCGGGGAGACAAAAGAAATCGAACAGAAAGCGCTCCTCAAACTCGAAATTCCTCCGCGTTTCACAAAGCCGGCTTTTCACAGGACGTCGACGATCCCTCATGGCGGCAGAGCGAAGGAGATCGTTCAACGAAAAAAAAAAGGCCGAAAATTTACCAGACTCTAACTCCAGATTAAATTCTTCCGGAAGCGCGGATGCTTACCAGTTGTCTCGACGCGGCAATCAACAAAGAGAAAAAAACGCAAACCTGTCCTCATTGCCGCAAGGCGCCAGGGCTACGGATCGGTAGGAAATACGAAAAAAGGGCAACGCTTCTCGATCGGGGTTACAAGACAAGAGGTTGAAAAGGGGGGTGCGCAATTCAAAAGATAGAGAAGGTGTGGCCGCGCGGATGTCAGCAACCGGGGCCACTATCGCAGCGCCTATATCGGCTGGCGAAGTCGACCGAACCCGCAAGAGAAAAAAAAAAAACCGGGAAAAAGGAGGCGGAAGATCAGATTGGAAGAAAAGGAACGAGATCAATAGAAAAACTCCAAATGCGACTAGATCAAAAAAGGCTTGTCGGCTTCTTCTCAAAGGAGCGCCGGCCGACAGGCGCCACGGACGCCTCAACGATCAGACAAAGGAGCGCTAAAAGGGACTCTGTCTAATCACCTTTTCGGAGCGCGCGCGTGGGAGGGCGAAAAACTTGAGAGCGGACGATCCCTTCAGCGCTTACGAAGCAGCATTCAGCAACGAGAAGTCTAGAGCGAAGTGAAGGAACGGTAAGAACCTGAAGCTAAAAATCGATCCGTCAGGGAGATTACCACACATCGCCGTAAAAGCCACCAAGGGGAATAGGTACCTCTTAAAAGAGTCGCGCGTCTCCCTCACGCCCCAAAAATAAAAAACGGGAGCCAGAAATACCGTCCAACGGCCGGACCCAGGAAAGGCAGTACGAGACAAAAGAGGAGGGGGGAGGGGCTCTACGATAGAAAAACTGCGCAGAAAAAATGTCAAGGGCGGACGCAGCAGACAGCAAGGGGGATCTGTCAGGACACGCCGACACCTAACCGCCCTAAAAAAGAAAAAGAGAAATGTAAAAGAAACACGCGGACGGCTGAAACCTCTGGGCCAAAACAGAGAAGAACTATGAGGTTGCGCTGAGAGAGAGAGGGGCCGAGGAAGGAGAAATCAATCGTGCGCTTGAAAAGGACTCAGCGAGGGCCCGGATCACCCCGCAATAGAAAAGGAGAGTCGAAAAAGGGTCATCGTGGGCTGGGACCCGGCGAACGGAGAAGAACGCACCAAATTGGAACCTTTGAGAGGAGAAGCGCGTGACATGGACGAGATAAAAACTGGACCCGACCGTAGTAATCAGCCTACCGATCGGAGGGGCGCTAACAGCCGAAGGAGAGGGAAAAGATGGGGGGCAGAAGGAAGGACCATCGGGCTTTCGCTGCGCTCTCAATAAAAAGGAACTGATGCAAGTAAAGGGCGAACAACGCCATCTTGAAACTACATGAAGGGAACGGCCAAGAAAAAAAAAGAGTGCCAGGCCAGAAGGAATATCAAAAAGGGGCGCCCGTGACCTGCGACACAAAAAAAAATTCTCACCGTGCGCAACGTAAAAGCTCACCGCGGCGGAAACGAGGGGTACGGGTGGCGGCGAAAGTCATAGCCAGCAAAGAAAGAAATTCTAGAGAGATAGGGAGCTCAGCTGAGAGCTCGAGGAGATGCCTAACGATCCCCTGAAGCTGTAGTCACCGGACTCTAAACCTAGCAAGCGAAACCTCAAAAGTTCTCTCGAAAAACCAAGGAAAGAAGAGATGCCGAAGGAAAAAGGAAGCGCAGCGAAGAAGAAGACCGTTGCAGAAAAGAACTCCCCAACAGCAAAAGAACTCTGGGGCGATCCATCTCGAAGCGCGCTTCGCCAAAGAAAAACCAGAGCAGTTCGGCGAAGAGTACACTTGCTGACCCGTGCTATTTAATGTCACGACAAAAAAAAGCTGGAGAGAAAGAGTGGAACGGAGAAAAAAGTCAAAAGTAGGGGTGAAATGCAGGATCCCACGCGGGAAGAACACAAAAATTGGCCTGCACCGGGTGGAAGGGGGATAGGTTGGAGGGCAGGAAGGATTGCAAGGAAAGGCACAAGAAGGCGGCTGGCGCAAAAAACTAAGCTAACGCAGCCGTCGAAAAGCCGCATTAGACCTACTCACAGCGGGGCAGGAAGAAACTAGTGCTCGGTAGCTCCACGCCGGGAGTACGCGGAACGAGGTCATTACCCGAGAAAGAGGAAAAGATGGCCACAATAAAACATAGATAAAACGGCATAAAAGTGTGTCTCTCAAAAACCTTAGCTTCAACCCCCCAAGACCCAGCTCGGAGGAAAAAATTCCGAACGTCCTTGAGCGAAACCAAAAAGACGCTGATCCGTGAAAAGGGACAAACCGCCGACGCCCTTCGCTCAAAGCTCATTAAAAATGCGTTTTGAGAAAAAAGAAGGGTAGGCCGTTCAAATTGGCACGTCGAGAGCTCGCCAAGCCGGAAGAAGATCCGAGGGGAGGAAGCAGCGAAAACGGTTTGCGGCGGAGTCGAGAAAATCCTTTAGCGAAAGACTCAAGGTGACAGAACGCACAGGCAAAAAAAAAGCAGGAGCACCGTTCACAATCGGAAGCAGGATGAAAGCCGGGCTGCTGTCGGGAGAAAAAACTGGTACGCCGGAAGCAGGGAACGGTGGAAAAAAAGGTGCAAAAAAAACACTCAACGAAAAACTAACTCGAAAGGCCCCCTAATACAGGAGACGTGATAAAAATGTACGAAAAGGGAGTGAGCCGTGGGCCGCAGGTCGGCGAGATTGACATTCTGACCTATACCCTATCGCCGTAAATAAAAGAAAAATCCGTGATCTAAGCCAAGACGCGTCGGGAAAGAGGGGGGAGGGGAAAGATTCTTCTCAAAAAAACGAGAAGAAGCAGTTGCGCCGAAACCCAAAAAGGTCACGATATCATATCATGCGCGCGACGCAGGGCAAGGTCGGCAGCGCGCAACGAAAAGCACAGCCTAAAAAACCTAAAGAGAAGTATAAACCACGGGGCTATGACGTGAACTAAGGTTCGGAAAAAATAGGAAACGGCAGAAAGAAAGAGGTGTAAACGGCGGTTCGACTATGAACCCGATCGCGCTCAGTCAAAACGGGCACCGGTCAGGGGGCGACCTCGTAGCGTCCATCACCTGGACGAGGCAAGAAAAGGGGGGAAGGGTGGAGAAAACGACAAAAAAGACGATCTGGGAGCAAGGGTCTGGCCATACGCGAAAAAAATCGACTGTCAAAAAAAAGCACGAGCAAAGGGCCGCCCGGCAACGGAAAGCGAGACGGAAGAGGGGCCGGGACGTGTGAGCTTGCCGGAGCAACCGTGCGAGCACAAGGGTCAACACGAAAGCACAAATCAACTCAAAGCCGCCGTCGATCGGCGCGCCGTCGCGTAAAAACGGCGCCAAAATGCAAAAAGCAACGAGACCGCGCGCGCAAGTCGAAAAAGCAAGGGTATGAGTGTTAATACTTCAAAGCCGCAAAGAAGCAGCTGGGACGGCAAAAGCCGGGCGCCGCGGGAGACGCGGGCAGATCGAAAAAAAGGGCACTAGGGGCTGAAAAAACTTGTTAGCTACTAGGAAGAATCCGAGCAAAGTTGGTCGGTGAATCTTAAGACCGAGCCTCCTCTAAAACGCGGAAGAGGTAAAAGAAACCCCGAAAGGAAAGAAACGAACGAAGGGGTGGCTTGAAGAAATGCCGTGTCACAAAAAAACCTACTACCAAAAAAAAGCCCGGATCCTTCGACGGTGACCCGAGCCCGTCCGTCAGAGTCAGTCCATCACGAAAGAAGAGGGGGAGATGGCGATGAAAACGAAAGAAAGGGATAAACAGAGCTCTGGGCGCCGGAAGCTGTCTTAAGTCAATTAACGGGTCTTCCCTATCACAAATCAGATCGAGAAAAAAGAAGGCCGCGGCGCGAACACTAGGGTATAAGAGGAAAACGCACTCGACGAACCTACCAAAACCTGATTTGGGAATTAAGTCAAATGAAGCGATGCCACCGCCCGCGGAAACGCGCAGCACGCTACAAGAAGAGCGAGAGAAGGAGACACCGCGAGAATGGAAGGGACGCAATAAAGGCGTCCGCCTACCACGGAAACAATCGATATCGCGAGACGATTTGCCGCAACCCGAAGAGAGGAAGAAGAACGATCGAAGTCAAAAAGGCAAAACCTTAAAAAAGGGATACCGGAAACCCTAAGCCACATGAAAAAAAGGAATCACAGTCCCTTCTCAGAAAAAGAACATTCACGAGTACAGAGATCTAAAAAAACAAACAACGGAGGAGGGAGAAGAGCAGATCTCGAGAAAGCGGTACTGGGGGGCCCCTGATGAGGGAAAAACAGGGACGTAGACAGAGCAAGAAACGAGTGGTCTTCGGGGCGTCATCAAAGACCTCAGACTCCGGACTAGGCGATTGCCTTCTAAGGATAGGGCTTTCTTCTTCAAAGTCAGTCGTCAAGCCTATTCGGAAAGGGGGAGGTCCGGACGAGCGGCAGCGCGGCCGCATTCCTCTTCGAGGGCGTATCTAGGACCAAACAACATCTATTCGAAGGCAAGAGGGAGGTCAAAGGTAATAGCCGGACCCCATTGACGACCTCAATAGGGGAAAGAAGTCGGGGAGTCAGGGGGGAACGAAACAACGAGGAGTAGGGGACCGAAAAGCAACAGGAGGGAAAGATATTCTTCAGCTCTTTCTGAACGACGACTGCGACTACCGTCACAGCGCGCCGGCGGAAGGACAGTCAACGTCATCGAATGAGCGCTCAAGAAAGACAGACTCATAGGAAGACAAGAAGACGGGCCTCGACGCAACCGGAAAGGGCTGGACCTCGACGGGGCTGCTTCATCGTCTCAATCGAAGAAAACAACCTCGGGAAGTTCGACGTCGAGGCAGGATACGGGGAGTCTCGGCGAAAGGCGAGGGAGGAGTCCGCAATCGGGCACAAAAAAACGATACAACCCGCACTTCATTTCAAACGGCAACGGCGACGAGAAAGCCAGCGTCACTCCCCCCTGAAAAGGAAAGGCCAGCTCGGAAAAAAGAGAGGAGCAAATCTGCGGACTTGCCAAGCATGCGGTAGAGAACCAAAAGGTGCAAAGAAAAAACCGATCAAGCGAGCCGTCGCAAAAAACGGCGCAAAAGGAAAGCGATAACTGCGAGGGGAGATCAGGGAAGGGACGACGGAAAGGGAAAAGCGCTCTAAGGAAAAGCTTAGCGTTTTCTGCTTCCCCTATAGCGTAGCGGCATCTCGGCAAGCTCTACTACGCTTCGAGGGCTCTTCGGGCGCAGGGAGCCGGTGCGCGCGCTGAGGGACGGGAGACGTCGAAAAGTCGGACCAAGAAGGACAGAGATCGTCGGCGAAAGACGGGGCGGACAAGTCCACGCTCGACGATTCTGTCCACCGGAAACACCGAAGTCACACTTCGGGATACTGCGGGGCACCAATAAAAGAGGGAAAGAAGAGGAGGAAAAACCGCAGCCCGGAGCGCAAAAAAAGGTAAGATGGTCTTACAAGAACCGGAGCAAGACTAACCTAGAACGTGTGATACGAGACGGTAAGATGCAGGAACAGGGGAGCGAAGGTCGCAAAAGGACGAAAAACCGGCTGTCTGACAAAATCAGCTCATAGATCGTTAATCACGCGCCGGATAAACTTCGCAGACAAAGGGGCTAAGTCGGCGCGAGAATAGCGGGTACGAGAGAGGGGGCGCGCAGAGAAAGAATCCAAAGGATCGGACTATAACCGTCCACCGGAAAAAAATCTCTTTTTGTCAGCTACATAGGCACACGGCAAGAAGAATGAGGCGGAAAACGAACCCGAGTAGGGAGACCCCACCGACCAGAAAGAGCACCTAAACGGAAAAACGTCAAACTCGTGCCGTCTAAGCAAGCATGAGACGAGCCTTCGTTCGAGGCCCGAAACCGAAAAAAACAATTAAGCGGGCCGTACCGTGGCCGGACACAGAAAGGGAAGAAACGCAGGCAAAGAAGAACATAGAGACGGGGGGAAAAAAAATCGACTCAAAGCCCTTCATATCGAAACCCACGAAGTGGTGGGGTTCTGCGACGACACGCCGCCACCCTTGCAACCGCGGACCACAGACCAGCGAGCGGACTTATTAAAAGAGAGGCGCGAGAAAAAGTGTCGAAATACAAAAGGGAAATTATGGTCAGTCAAAAGTTTCAGGCGACGTCACTCGTTTTTCGAAGGAAACGGAAGGCTGGGGCTCTCCAAGACGGGCGAACGTGCTCAGTCTCACGGAAGAGGGGGAGAAAGACC
>Ga0179593_1470558_pt1 | contig 10071 bp, 8 predicted proteins | sample CZODoug2_1_08_16_FD_185931 | JGI IMG/M metagenome (GOLD analysis project Ga0179593, IMG submission 185931) | Vadose zone soil fungal communities from Angelo Coast Range Reserve, California, USA - CZODoug2_1_08_16fungal (PacBio error correction) | ecosystem: Environmental > Terrestrial > Soil >...
GACTCTCCTCGTTGAAGAGGCGGTCCGAAAAAAGTAGCGAATCGGGTGGCGGTACTCGTACCTGGTTCATAGGTTCTGCACCCTGAACCTGTCCTTGGAAGAGAAGGGCGTGATAATTAGGAGGGGTGAAGGGGACACCTCCTGTGAAGGGTAAGAAAGTTGAAAGGGCCCATTGATTAAGCCTAAAAACGTTTGTAAAAGGGGGTGACAATTAAGGTTTGTACGGAAGAAAGAACACAGCGGTGTGGTTCTTAAGACGGAAAGAAGGGGACCAAGACCAACTGACGCAAGGGCCCATGTTAATCAACGCCTAAGTCAGAAGCCGGACATATCTACACAGAAGGGAAACGGTTAGCTGATAGACATGGGGGGGGGAGGTGGGGGGGTACATGCCTATAAAGGCGGAAAATAAACAGGCCAACGGTAAAAATTGTCGGGCTCGAGGTAAAAAGAAAGTAAGGACTTCGGCAAAATCGCAACTTTCATCGGAGGGACCCTCAGGGCTAAACTAAACCTCCAGGCGAGAAAGAAGGCGTCCTCAGCAAGAAAGGAAGTCAGAAAGAACCGTTCTGGGCAGTTAAGGGGAAACATGGCAGGGCACCCGATGATGCAAACCCAGGAGGGGGGGGAGAATGCCGGCAAGAACGCCTAAAGGCAAAAGTCCACCGGAGAAAAAAAAACTGCGATTAGCATTGAGGGACCTGAAGGGAAGAGTCAGCGGAGTTTTTCCACGAATAAAGGAAAAAGAGGAAGTGCTCTCTGGGGGGAGCCGGGCGGACGCGGTTGTAGGGTGTCAATGGAATGTCCCACTCGCGGTCCGAGAGAAGGGAAGATTTTCTTACCTCTAAAAGAGTCATCCGTGAGGGGACGTTTAATGGTATTCATTTTCCGGGCAACGACAGAGTTGGAATCGGAGAAATCAAAAAAAGCAAAAATAGTAGCTGTGACAGGGTGAAGACGAAAAATGAAATCATTCCTACTGTAAAAAGGCAGGGAAAAAAAATGTGGTGGGGGCGAACAACCTCCACTCGTCCCTCCTCCTAACTAGAGAAGGACCCCACCAGGGTCATAGACACCAAAATCAAAACCCCAACAGACTCAGGAAAGGAATCCCCAAAATGAACGAAAGAGGGCCCGAAAGCGCTTCATCCCATTCCATTAAAGGGAAAACGTAAGGAATTAAAAAATAAGTCCCCCCAGGAACAAAGAAATCAGAAAGAGGGGGAAGGTCAGCGGAAAATCATCAGTTGGACAGCAAACGAGAAATGGAACCGTGGAAGACCACACGGACTCAAAACGCGGGGACCGTAGGGGGGACTAGGGGGTTAAGAAAAAGAAATCAAGTCCTCACCCCGTTAACGAAGAAAGGGAAATCATAATAGGACCACTACTTGCTCGAACCCAGGGAAAGGAAAACGTGACTGATGCTTAAGAGGAAAGTTTCTAGACAGAAAGCCCAGGGGCTGAGCACAACCCTGAAAGCTAACCTTAAAAAAAGGAAAGTCTGAACAACCTCTCATTTCCGCTAGGGAGAAAGAAAAACGTTGCCTAGGGACAACCTCTACAAAAGCCGGAAAGCGAAGAAGGGAGTAACGTGTATCTACTCAACAAAACCTTAGAGTATAAAGAGAGATACTCCTGACACGGGAGGCCGGGGCCGGGGCAAGAGAGGGGTGCAAGACACCTTTTTCGGGAACGCGGAGGAAAGAAAGGATTGTTCGAAGCTTATACCCATTTTCCTACCAGGAAGCAGAAAAACTAGGAAATAGTTCGTGTCGCGTTTCCTTGGGCTTTTCGATAAAACACTCTTCTTAAGGGGGTAATGCAATCACGACCGGTCAAACCAGACTACGTGGTCGAGCTATCAGCGAGAGAGTAAAGAAAAAGGTGTACCCTTCTCGGGGAAAAAAAAACCGGGAAGAACAACGAGGAAGGCGAGGCTGTGGGGGGAAGACAAAAAAGGACGTTCCTAGATCGCTAGGTAGGAGGTATTAAAACGATTGTCGGGGCGCTTTTCACCGGTGAGAGGGACGGGAAGAACGAGAGGTCCTGCCTAAGTGGAGGGACTACGGGGTGCAAAATGAACTTTAATGCACTATGTCGCCCTCGAATTCAAAATTCCAGAGTGGGTGTGGGGCTTGGCGATGAAAGGGGGGGCAAGTAGAAATCTTCGTACACGGAGGACCGGGTTCAACCACCATTCATCCTGGGGAAAACGGAGTAAATGCGGGGGATTAAAGGGTCGTGAACCGCTAAGAAAGGATGGGAGGAGAGGCGCGTCAACTCTGCAGTGAAGAGGGAATAAAAGGACCAGTACTACCGGGTTGAAGAGAAGAATCTCCGGAAGGAAACATAGAAAGGAAAAAAAGGTCTAAAATGGAACAAAACGTTTCCGCCCCGGCCCAAACAACCGGGCCTGGTCCAACCAAAAGTGGTTCCAGGACTCGTGTTGAAAAAGGCCTTCAGGCCTATCACTCCCGAACAGGGGAAGAACGTAGGCAAATTCTGGGCCTTCTTTCAGAGGCTTCTGGAGGAAAAAATCGAAAAACATCAGTGACAAGGAAATCGGGGGGAAAAGGACAATCGTACACAGCCCCCTTCCAAAGAAAGGGGTGCGTAGGGGGGTGGGAGGAAGGACTTGATGGAAGAATAGAATCAGCCAGAAAGCGCGAAGGGCGGCAGAAAGCCTATCCGTAAACAGGAATAAGCTCTTTAATGAAAGGAAGCCTGACTCCCCCAAGACAAACCATTTTAAGGGAAAAATTGACAGTGGGAGGTAGGGAGCGAAGGGTCATTTCAAAACACATTCAAAGTCGGGGCACGCGCCGAGAAGTTTTATATTATGAAGGCAAACTGAATAAGGTTGGTGTAAATTGGACATGTGCAGTGACATCAAAAGTTGGTCGGGGAACTTGAAGAAAGGAACTCCGCAAAACCTCGCAGTTAGAACCCTTCCTTCCTGAAAACACCACGGGGTTACGAGGAGTGATAAGCAATGGGGACCTTTAACACAGGGGGAAAAGAACCTCATTGGAAAGGGAGGGGACAGGATCAACTGAACCCTCTGCACTCCTCGCTAGGGCGACCAAGATCAAGGAGTCCCTCCCGTAACCAGAATAACCGAATCAAAGGGAGGCAGAAAAAAGTGGCACTCCCGATTCAAAAAAACCTCGTCTACGGCACAAAGACGATAACAATAAAAAAAAAGGACCAAGTCCACCAAAAGGTCCAGCGTCGGCCCGAGGATCGACAATGCCCAAGCGGGAGAAAAGAACCTCTGGTCTACTAAGTGCATGGTACTAGTCGGAAGACAGGAGATTCCGAATTGCTGTTGATGTCGGATGTAGGTGAGTAAACATCTGGCCAAAAAAAAACCCGTCTAATGGGAAAAGAATCTAGTTCGACAACTTGTGAAACAGGAAGGAAACTTCAGAGACAACAACGAAATTTGGAAGTAAGGGCTGACCGCAGCGACAAAAAAAAAAAAATAAAAAAGAAAACGGCCGGAGATAGACAGAAAACAATTCCAACTCAGCGCCAAGAGCCCTTAAAATTCCCCTATTCCGAACTGTTAGGAAAGATAAAGAATTAAAACACATGGTCCCTTGGACGCAGACTGCTGAAAGGAGGTCCAAATGAGTAGAGGTCGCCGGAGGACGGGAGGACCAATCAACAGGATTCGAGCACGCAAACACGACTTACTACTTATTCCTAGATGGGACAAGGACAAATTCGTACAAGATACACACCAAAAAAAAGCACGGGCAGATGTCCTTAAGAAAAAAACAGGCAGAAACATAGAGAACTACATGGAAACAAACCAACAACCACACAAACAAACAAAAAAAACCACATCACCAAAAACACAATAGAAGGGCACAATAGACCTTCTAATCAGACATGATAAAAAAAAATCTCCCGACGAGGGAAACCGGTTCGAGAGTGAGACGGCAATAAAACACGGAGCGTCATTTCGAATATCCAACGGCAAACTGAAGAGTGGCCAAATGGCCTGCAGGGAGGGATGGGATACAACTCGGTGAGCGACGAAACTGACTTAGATCAAAGAAGAGGATCTCTCTTCGAGGTCACATGAAGGGGGGCAGGGGCCTGGGATCGATCCGATTCTGTGTGTTACGAGACTGGGAACAACTTTCTTTGACGGTAAAAGGCAGGTCAGACGAAGGGCCAAGAAGATGGTTCCTCCAGGCCGGCGTCACTGAAGAAAAACGCGGAAGGACCGAAACGGATTTTTGGAGTCCTGCAGGGGGCGAAATGTGCAACAAGCGAAACAAAATGGAAGACACGAAAAAAACAACCGGGGTTGAGGAAAATATATCCATTGCCCTGGTCGGGTCGATGAAGAACGGAGACCATTGAGGCGAACAAGGCGCTTGTCTAATACCGAGAAAGAAAGTCTGCAGAGGTGTGGTTTTAAAAAAAAGAGACAACGGGTCAAAGTCTACTCGGACAAGGGTTCAGGCAATCACATACTCCTCCATACTGGGGACAAAAGGTCTCAAGGAGACACGCCTAAGATCGGATGACTCCCCTTGCCCTTTCAGTTGAATCAAAAAGGGACGGTCAGCACGGGATAGGAAGTACGGGGACGTCGTGGCGTTTAACTTTAGCCAACAGAGAGGGGGTAAGACCCCAACAACTCACGCATCATCCTCACCGTGGGACCACGGGAAAGGGGCGATCGTGTGTGAAGGGGGGAGCCAGGAGTACGGGGAATCGGGGTTTCTTGTGGTGTTTGTGGGGGGGTCGGCCGGAAAAAAAAAAGAAGGTACTCCTCTTAGCCAAAAGGAAGTCATGGGAGACTGGCGGCTTGATTCACAATGTTGAGTGTCTCATTGAGTCCTTCCAGAAGAGATTAGGTGCAGGGCAGAAGGAATCTTAAGCACAAAGACATTTTGTTATTGTAGAGTTGGAACAGAGGCGAGGAATAATTCGGAAAAGTCCTGGGTGACTGACTACTAACTCATGTAAGTAAGGGGGTACGTCTCAACGAAATGCATTGGTCCAAATTGAAGCAGTGCGGGGAAGGAACTTGCCCAGTTTTGGGGGGAAACTTCAGGACCGACAACCATGTGTTCTGAGGGCGGGGAGGGAAATAATTAGTGCCGGGGAACGGTCGTCAGACCTAGGGGTGTAGAAACCAGGGAAACTAACGGCCCCACCGGTGCCTTTTTTGGGGAAGGGTCTGTAATTGACAAGCGTGTTCAAAAGGGTGCCAACTCTAAGAATGTAGGAGAACTCTAACGTGGTGGGCCGATGTGGCGAACTCGCAACCACGAAGAATCCACCGCACGCAGGGCAAGGGTAAATAATTTACCCCCTCCATGGCCGAAAAAGAGGGTCGAAAGGAGTTGGTCAAGGGCGGTTCTTGGGAGAAGCACCGGAGGCAGACGCTGTACGGCATACAGAAGGGAAGGGGACTTAAAATGAAGAAAATGGTGAAAATTTGAATAGAAAAGGGGCCCAGGATGCGAGAGGGAGGAGGGGGGATCCGGGGACGTGGTTGCCCAAAGAAAAGAATGAAAGGGAAGTGTATGTCCTAGCAGGGCGTGAAGGGAGGCGAAAAACCGGGAAGGGGGCGGCCAGGGGAAGGGCAAGGGATTTCAGCCTAAACTTTTTGTGCAGGTGGGGGAAGAAAGGGGGAGGAAAAAGAGGGGTTGGTTGCGACCATGCGGGCGGCAAGGTCCCCCTCCAAAAGGGGAGGGAAAGGAAATGCAAATTAACAAAAGGAAAAGGACGGCAAAAAAAAAAAGAATAATCAAATCACTCTTACTGTACCAAAACCCCGCGCGCTGAGAACGACTGGACGGGGTGTGGTATGACCTGGAGGACCGCGCTAAACGAAAAGGGAAGGACACCTTGTCTGGGAAAGAGGGGAATGTGTCCTTACCTTCACTACGCAACAATGATCGGAGGAAAAATGACCTGGAAGGATCGGCGGTTTCCCTCAAGGAAAGACTGGAAAAAGAAAGAAGGGAGGCAGAGCAGCAGGAATTCTGCCAGGCCATGCATACTTCCCACCCAAATCACACGAGGGGCCCAGGTATTCGAAGAGAGGGAACGGGCCCCATATTTCAAAAAACCAGAAAGAGGGGCGAGTGCCGCCAGAGGCAGAAGGAACCAAGCAGGCCCAGTACTATTCATGAAAAGTTAGGGAACGCTAAATGAGACGGTCCAACTATCCTCCCCACCGAATCGAGGAAAGCCTCGGGCCGTTTTGGGGAGGTGGAGGAATAGTCAACGCGAAAGTGTATCAGTAGAAGGCGTAAGAGGAAGCGCGGGGAAGCAGGATCTCTGGTACAGGTAGTCAGTTCTGCACCCCGACGTTGGACGCGCTCCGCATCCTATTCCTCCGCGGCGGCTGAAAAGGTTAAAGGACCGGGAATCGCAACCTGACATGGGACGAAAAAAAGTAAGCAGGATGGAACGGTTGGTTGGGGGGAACACTGTCCTCACTCGTCAAGCGCGAAGGGTCCCATAGGTCCCCCCGCTTTCAGTCGGGAAACCATCAAAGACACAAGCCCCACCCTCTTAAGGAGAAGGGCGCCACGAAACGTACAGGAGAGGTAAAGAGGTCTCAGGAACCCCACTCCGGACTACCGACCTCTCTCGTCCAGCCAGCCGAAGTCAAAAAAGAAGAACACAAAAAAAAAAAAAAAAAAACGCAAATGCCGCACATAGGAAGTCTTCGCATGGAACAGCGACACTAACTGGGTCCATATGTGTAGTCCACCACCAGGACTCGTTGGAAAAGCGGACCGCTTTAAGAAGGCGATTCGATCATCGAGTTCCTGGAACAAAAGGTAAACGGCACTCTTTATCTTTAGTCGACACGAAAGTTCTCAAGGTACCGTCCCTTCGCTGGTGAGGAAAAAGGGGCAAGACTTTAGGGGGGAAAAAAACCCACGGACAAGCCTCCCTAGGAAGAGAGACAATTGGACCGAGAATGGGAACGAAGAGATTTATAATAGAGAAAACTTAAGCCGTCGGATCCCTAAACGGGGGTGGAGGAGAAAAGAGGAAAAACGGACCTGAAGTGCCAAGAAAGATTTCAGGATATCTCAGAAGGAGAAGAAACATATTATTAAACATTCTTTGCTCTTACGCGAGGTTGAAGGGAGAAGGGACCGGCGGAACTGTGTTTCTGCGGTGGGGGGAGAAAAAGACAAAAGGGTCATTTAGACAAGGCAGGAGGAACTGCCTCTGCTTTTATAAAAGAGGAGACAGTTGCTGGAAAAGGACGTGGGAACCAAGAGAGGGCAAGATGGTCTCTTTCCGGTTGGGGAGAACTCAAGACTTCAACAGGGGAAAAACCTACTGAAGTGGCCCGGACACCGTAGCACGTTCGTTTGACCTAAATACACTATCTGAAAGGAAAAAAGAGGGGTGAGTACTAAGAGGAAAAAGAAAGGAACCCCCCCGGGTCCCCGAAGTAAAGGGGGAAAACTAACCTGTTTGGGAGACTTTAAAGGGTACGATTCAAGGGAGGGCCCAAATGATGGCATATTCACCCAACAGTAGGAAAAGGCGGATAAGGGAGAGGGGCTTGAAGAAACAAAGGGAGTTAAGGCAGACTTTCTTGAAGGGACATCGATTGCGGCTACTGGAAGGGAAATATTTCGCCCGGGAGAAGGAACAGGAGGAGTTGGGAGTTGGGTGGTTGCAAAAGGGGTGAATTGGGGGAAAGGGAGGGACCTGCTGAGGAAAACCAGGGTTCTACCAAAAAAGTTTCAAGCCGGGGGGAAAGGAAGCCACTGGCGAGTCGAGGGACTAAAACAGTGAAGCCGCGGAACGAGGAGGATTGCTTATCTGGATGTGTCTACAAAAAGTCCAAGCTTGCAGACATGTAAAACGCTACCGATGAGGGAAAGATCTCAAAATCCAAAAAAAAAGACTTCTGAGTTACGGGAAGTGTACTTCTGTACTCAAAAATTCCAAAAAAACAGGCCAGGAAGGGACCTCGCGGGGATTCTTAGAAGGGGTTTTTGAAACCCGACCGGAGAGAGAATCTTTAAAGAAGCCCGGGAAAGGGCCTACGGATCAGGCTTGGGAACAAAAGACCTTAATTGGGACAAAACCCCGAGACACAAACGGCATAGCCGCGAAACAAGTCGGGGTTGACCATAAAAATCTGGACAAGGAATAGCCCCGGCATCCCGGGCAGAACCATTCGGAAGGGCGGGAGTGAACGGGGAGGGGGGATCCTCGCGCTAAGCCTCCTTCTTCTAGAGAGCCCAAAGGGGCCGAAAGGGCCGATCGCCAGAGGAAAGACGTCAGGGAAGGACTGTCATACATACCCCAGTAAAGAGAATGGGGACGAGGTGCCTTGTCTTGCGTGCACGGGGAGGGAACTCCCACCAACTTCAAAAACAGCGATCATCGCAGCGAGCGTGAGGGAGAAGGAAAAAATGTGCCAGTTGCATTGGGGAAGGAGTTGCAGGTTCTTAACCAAGGGGGGGGAGCAGGTGCGGTTCCGACTTGGGTTGAGTGAAAAAGGAAGTTCGAGGACCAGGAAACAAAAAAAGAGGGTAAACTTGTAAAGACCAAAAACTTCAGTCCACCCGGTAAAAAGGAGCGAATAGACATTTCCCTTTCCAACACCTTGAAGAACCCTCAGATGTCAGGGCTTGCCTTGCCCACAGGATTCAACGGAAAGCCCAATTATCGCCATCCACGGAAGAAGGTGATCAGTAAGAGAAAGACACAAGCGAGGCGAAGCCTTGCGCCGGAATGGAACCAAAGTCTTAAGGAGTAGAGAGGGAAAATACGATTGAAGAGTACACTGATGAAGATATGCGCCCACAAGAAATGTGTCCGTAAATGTCTACAGAAAGAGTACAACAAAGGCGGGAGTCTCGCGTGTCTTCCATAGTTTTACGATTCGACTAGAGACCGTGCCGCGGGCGGGGGAAATGTCTTAGGGCGATGAGGACAACAATTCAGGAACCACAGAACGGAAAAGAAGGGCAAAGAGGAAGAGATTAGTACCTTTTGGGGAAAAATAGATTCGGAAAAGATATCAAGAGAAAAGGTGGTGGGCGTTACTTAGGAGAAACATCTGTAGACAACACAAGAAGAAGGGATTTCACAAAAAACTCCACAGAAAAAGTGTAAAAAAGACAGAGACAGGCCCGGAAAAAAAAGGGGTTCTCTTACTGAAGAAAATTCCACCAAAGTGGGAAAGTGGGCCATCAAAGAAGCTCACTTAAGGCCAAATGAACTGGCAAGACAGCGGGCCCGGCAGAAACCACTTACAAAAGAGGAAGTGGCTTCACGCACCAGGGACGGGGGGGGGAGGTGCTTTCGTAGAAAGATTGGGGCCTGCTGTAAAAAAAAGAGGACAAAAGCACCCACGGACTGGGGAAGTTATGGAACGATGCACATTATAAAAGGGGGCACGAAAGGATGGATGGAAAGTTAAATACAACGAGCAAGCGTGAATGCCAGAAAAGAGAACCGGCAGGGGGGAAGTCATACTCGGGGGGGGAAAGAAGGTTCTTGGCCCGGGGAAGGGAACAAGAAAACGGCTTGAGAAATCGGGGAAGAAGAAACGAAAAAACGAGAAGGAAACGGTGGACCGGGGGGAAATTCTTCTGGGCGGTCGGGAGGTGGCGACACACCCTAGGAATAGAATTTAAACGAAAAAAGACTTCCCAAAGGAGAAAACGAGAAGAAGATCGGACGGTAAGGGTCCTATTCACAAAAAGGATAAAAGGGGAGCTGGGTGAAGCCGCCGTAGGCGTGTGGGTGGGTGGAATCTAGGGGACCACGGAAGGGGGGAAGAACCCAAGCGTTCTCCTGCCGGTCCGAACGGGCGAGGAAAAACGGCGTTCGGGAAAGGCGCTAAACGCTCAGCACAAAAGCCAAAAAACCTGAGAAGTGGGGTCGGCCGCGGTGAGACGAAGTTCGGGACAAGAGAAAAAATAACCGGAAGAGGCTCTAACAACAAACAAAGGATGGCACTATATAGAGTCCACTGTTCGTGACAAAAAGAAGTAGAAAACTTCTGCCGCCCCAATATCGGAGGGGATGCCGAGAAAAATCTGCTCG
>Ga0179593_1611859_pt1 | contig 10071 bp, 8 predicted proteins | sample CZODoug2_1_08_16_FD_185931 | JGI IMG/M metagenome (GOLD analysis project Ga0179593, IMG submission 185931) | Vadose zone soil fungal communities from Angelo Coast Range Reserve, California, USA - CZODoug2_1_08_16fungal (PacBio error correction) | ecosystem: Environmental > Terrestrial > Soil >...
CGCGGCTGAGAAGCCTGGGGGGGAGAAGTAAAGAAAGAAAGGGGGTTAGGTTTAAAAACGAAATCAGGTTGGCAGAAAAACTTGCTGCTTTATCTAGGAAGAACCCACCACTAGGCCTTAAAGACGAAAGAGCCGAGTTGGTTGGGGGGTCAGGACGGGGGGGCGCTAAGAAACCTCCAAACGCTTCATCGCCGTCAATGCTAAGAAGCGTTGGGGGTGGGGAGACGATGGGGGGAGAGAGAATCTTCGAGAAGTCAGAGGAGGAGAATAGGCGAAAGGGGACATTTTGAAAGGGCCGACCTGCGGGGGCCAAATCTGATGTCGGAAGGAAGCGAGGGGGAGGAAGAGCTGGAGTTCAGTCCCAGAGACTGCACTAAAAGGGGAATGCCTCCTCAAGAGGATAGCACCTGTGAGGAGAGGGGGTATTGGCAAGGGTCTCCTCCAAGAAAAGACGACCCTTCAGGAAAACTCGTTAAAAGATTGGTACGAAACTCAGGGAGGCTAAAGGAAAGGTCAGGAACGGAGCACTCCTCTGGGCGGGTTTCACTTCCATGAGTGGGGATGTGGGGAGGCAGGAACTGAAGAAGCCTCTCAAGGTCCTTCGTCTTCTGGGGGTTTTTGAAAGCAGGGGGAGCGTCTTCGGTCCGGGGGGGGCACTGAAGTAAAAGGAAAGGGGACCAGAAGAAGATATTTTTACCTTCTCTAGGAAAGGAGGAAAAATCGTAAAACTTAGGGGGGTGGGCCTAAGGTTACTTGAAATGGGCCACGGGTGTGGAAACCAAAATTAGGGAATTTTTTCCGGACCGGTAGTGACACGAGGACGTTTGGGAGAAAGGGCGTGGGAAGGGGTGATGAGTCCTCATTATGATTACAATCAACCTGTAGTTAGGGGACCAGGAGCTTTCGGGAAAAAAGGGGGGGGGGGGGGAGGCGGGGGCGGTAAGCCCAATCGGCTCGGCATAAAGACGCACAGTCGGTCATATGACCTACATGTTGAGCGCTTAGGAAAGGGAAATACAGAGGGGAGGAGGAACTTAACTGGGCCCTGCTTGAACATATCCTTAGCTAGGGCAGAAATCAAACGGGGAATGGGAAAGGGAAATAAGAAGGGGCTTGTCACTCGTTGGCGTGGTAGACTTCAAACGAAGAGAAAATCAGCAACGGCCGGTTTGAAGGGGGGGCTTAGGACTGGGAAGTTTTATTACAACAGTATGCCGGTCACGGGAAGGGTACCATTAATGTGGGTGGATAGGGAACCTCGAAGTAAGGTTGGGTCCCGTAAACATCCGGCCTCGCAGGAACCACATGCGGCCCCATATGAGGCCTACGAAGAAGTTTCAGAGGGCTAGGAAAAAAAAAGGGGAGATGAGGATACAGATAAAGCGTGCTTGATAGCTAAGCCGGCATGGGAAAGGGCGCGAAATTCTACGATCAGGGTGGGGGATTCGCCAATAGATTCGGCGTCTTCATCGTAACATCCGCTCTGGGGGGGGAAACAAGGGACTGCATCGGAAGGTCTTAGGGACACCTGGGAACAACATCTCGAAATCCGGAAAATACATCTCGGAGCGAGTAGGGGGAGCCATAGAGGCAGGCAAGGGGGGAGGTTCCTCAATTGAAGAGAGGAAAGGGGGCTTCCTTCTTGAGAAGGAAAAAGGAATCCAAGAACCACAGAGAACTTTCTAACGATGCCTCGAAAAAAAGTTCCGAAAAAAAATACTCAGCAGATCGATTGAGCGAACAACAACAACTGGGGTGGTAAAGAAGATAATTGGGGACAAGGTATCATCTCCTGATTCAGCATTAAGTTGCGGGGTTAATTGTCGAGGATACTATAATTACTTTCAGCGGGGAAAGTGGAGGGTCTAACTATGAACCCGGAACGCCATGAAAAGCTCCCGTGGCAAGAAACATGAGGGGCACGACAATTGTAGGCCCTTACCGGACAAAACCTCTATGGAGAAACGCAGGATGCCGATATGTGGTGGGGTGGACGGATGTGGGGAAGTGAAGAACATCCTAGCCTTTGGGAGCTTTCCCCGAAACAGAAGACTCGAGAATAAAAAGAAAAATAAGCCTGAAAAAAACGCTCGGGAGCCAAAGAAATGCCTGTGCTTTTGCACACGCTTGAATTTGCGATAGATAGAGTTTGCGGTTCATCGCCGTCAGAAATAACATAAGAGGAACAAAGGGGGGAGGCCAATTGTACCGGGATGGGATGGAAGACCGCGGCCCCTAGAGATACCTAGCGTTAAGAGCCCCCCACAATGCCTGAACAACGAAAAAGTTGAACGCAGGAAGACGGGAAACACGAAGGCACCGGTTGTTAACAAAGTTCGGCCTGTCTGGTTTCTTCGCTTGGGTACCCAAATGCAAAGGACGGGGGGGAAAAAAACTGCCGTTCGATGCCCTAGCCTCATATATAAAAAGGGTGTGGCCTCAGGCGAGTAAGAGGAGGCTCCCCGGAATATGGAAAATGGTTCAACTTCCTAGAGGGCGTCCACAGAATTACCCAAATCCTCTTTACGAAAAGGGATCGGCATGTGGAGAGATAAAGGGAATAGTCAGAAAAGCAGTGTTATAGGCATAAGTGCCCTATAAAAGAGACTGTAAGACATGGAAAATTGCTAATGTGGGAAGAAGAAGACCTTGGCACAAAGTTCAGTCACTGGGATTTATGAAGGACTGTACAGCCTCCGCAAGACAAGTCCCCCAAATCAAATGGGACGGAATGTGTGGGTTTGCAGGGGGTGACAAGACAAAGAGGAACCAGCGAAACCAAAACAGACGGTCGGCGGCAGAAAAGGAAAGCGAGTCAGGGAAGACCAAACACCGCGCAGGTAATAACCCGAGCGTGCTCTTCCAGGCAAAAAAAACGATGAGTAGAAGCACCAAAAGAGGAGAGGAACCTCTAAAAAGATTTCAGGTAGTGAGAGTGGCTTGGCTAAGGGACTAAGAATTGATAGTCACCGAGGAGAGTCTGGCCGACTCTGTCTTGCGGTTATGCCGGGGGACCAGAAACCGGAGACCCAAGGCGAACCTCGCTCATAAAGCTCTTTCCAAAAAAATCCAACCATCTAGTTGCCCAGGGGATGGTGCAACATTTAGATTGAAAACGCCTATCAACAGGGAGAATCGAGAGACCGGAAGAAGAGAAAGGCACACATCGGGAAAGACCAAACACACGCTGCAACTGCCCGTCTATGAAGCCAGTTTAGGGATCGAGCGCAGCTCAAACCAAGTGCTGCTAAACCAACTAAGAACACGCTAAATTTCAGAGCTACACAGAAACACGAAAACCTATCGAAGCCGTCAACCCAACATCTTCAAAACGTGAGTATTCTGGGTCGAAAGAGGCACAATTTGTGAAAACGGGAGGCGACCAACCTGGAGGAAAATAGAGGACGATCATCACGTCTCGGATTAACTCATTGGTCTCTCTTTCAAACACCAAAGCACAAGGGGAAGCACGGAGGGAAACGGGAAGGGGGCGGTCCTGGGTAGCTCGGGTAAAGAAAGAAAGGAACACGAGGCCTGCACCGCCAGCATCGGAGGAGTTTTGTTCTCAGCAGTGGGACGCGAGAAAAAACCCTAAAGTATCAAAAGGGGGGAGAGTCGACTGGGGTTTAGCGCGCATGTAGATCTCCTTCGAGGGAACGCTCCGTGTAGCCGGGAGGGAAAAGATCTACAGGACTACCCAAGAAGGGTTGGGTCGGGTAGAATGCGGATGGGGGGTCGGCCTGAAGAGTCGACACCTGGTCGCCAAAGAATGCACTAAAAATGCCAAAACAGAGGTTAGGACCCGCACACTAGCCAGGGCGAAAGCCTTCGTGCCGAAAACCGACGGAGAGAATCGAGAGGAAACAAGTTTGAAGCGGATCGAGGTTGCGTTCGCACAGGCACTCGCCAGCCTGACAAAAAAGCCGGAAAGGTTCATTAATGCCTTGCGTGTTAGCATCGTTGGAGCCACACCAGGAGGAGACAGAAGTCTCCGGAGCCGACCGTGCTGGTTTAACTTAGTTAGGACGCCCGCGGGTTCAAAAGAACGCCATCGTCATGCGACCGAGAAATGGGAATGCGCACGTAGCTTGGAAGAACGGGCCCAATCGAATACAAGGGTGTCGGGCAACTTGGGAGGTGCAGCTTGTTTGATTACACCAGAATGGTTCCAAGGAATTTTATAGGGCAACGTACTGCGTTTTCATCAATGCGGGGAGCCTGTGTGGTATCTAGTCAGCTAGCAGGTCAAAAAAGGGGGTGGCTGGGGGTAGCGAGGCTGGGGGACTTTCTGGGGCAGCATCGACGGACAGAAAAGAGCCAACCGAAGGAGCTAAGCTGGATTCGATGGGCCGTAACTCGAAGGGTCAGGGACCTGCTGGTAGTGCATGGCGGCAAAGCAGTGTGGGCTCCGGGACTGAAGGGGGATCATCTCTTGTACGGGGGCAGGAATTCGCTCCAAAAGTGAAGACTTGCAAGGGGGTGGGGGGGGGCTTTCGTGCGGGAGGAAGGGTGGGGGTTTTGCAAGTATGCGTTCAACGGCGGTGTGAGGATCATGAAATGGGGCAAACGGGCGCGTCTTTAAAAAGCGTCGCATAACAAAGCTACGGACACTGTCGCAGGGCCCACAGTATGGGATGGCAGCTATCGAAAGGCGGGCATCGAACCGACGTTCGAAGAAGAGGAGCAACCCGTTGCTGGCTCTCTCCAAAGACGAAAAGGAGGGTCTCGGGAACGTTTTCCTTGTCTCTGTAGGAAAAAGGGTTCAAAAAGCTGATACAGAGGAGGTCCCAAGGCCGTACTCCTGAGTGGAAGGCTAAGCATTGGGGCTGACGCGTTCAAAAACCAATCAATCCGTTCCCAACACCCCTCTAAAAAAGCCCCACGCCCGAGATCTCGTGGGATGAATTTTTAGCAACACCTACAGTCAGTGACGGGGCATGCCCGGTACTGTTCTATCAGTCCTTGTGGGCCGGCTGGGAGAAGCGGGGAAAAAAATCAGTTGTGGGTATCATCCTAAAGTCCTACTTAAATCCAGTAGACTACGGGGGGGAAGGAAATTATGCCAAGCGTCGCACGAGAACCTCAAGCTGATCTGACTTGCACAATCGCGGGCAACAACACTGAGGTATTATGAAAAATATGAAAGAGGAAGCGACAGAGCGTTCGGCAGGACTTGGGGTTGCACCTGTCGAAGTAGTCGCTGCGCGCGGGAGTTCTCGATCTGGGAATTTCGCCAAACGACTTAGCTAGCCAGAAAAAAGAAGAATGGGGGGGTAAGTGGCACACGGCTGGTGAGGTCTCATTCTCCCGAAGAAAGAAATCGATGGGGGAAGGAGGCCGAGGGGGGGTTTTTTAACGGATTTGAATTTGCAGAAACATTCCTATGAGCCCCATTGGGAGGCCCAGAGGAAATGATCGGTCTCGGAACACGAAGCCCAAGAGACTGAAGGTCTCTCTGGTTCCTGGGGTAGGTGCCGATAGAGGCACGGGGGGGAACGATCAGAACTTTTGATCCGGACACTGGGGAAATATTAATGGAAATCATAGGGGAAAAAAGGACTAAAAGTGGGAGAGGGGGCTTTGAGCCCACCGACGGAAACTCGCGGTAAGGATTCCCCAAACATATCGCATAACAACCAGTGGAGGAGGAAACGGCCCCAAGTCTCTCCTCTTCAAAACAAAAGGTTTTTCCAAAACTTAAGTTCTTCATTGCGTATAAGGAAGAAAACCGACAAAGACGAGAGTTCCCGGTCCAACTGTCAGAGATGGGGGAAGCTAAAGATTATAACAATACTAATGCTCCATGCGTCTGAAGGGGACTCTGCACGGCCGACCTTAAAACGTGTAAAAAAGGTCTTTTTACATGTCAGGCGATGTCGCCACAGATTACCAAGCCTCGTTACTAAACGTAAAATCGGGGTTTAGTGGGAATAACAAAGGGAGAAACACCCGCACGCAGTGGGGAAAAAAGCACCTAGTGCAATAAAGAGAACGGAAAGACTGTCAGGGAAAAGAAGGGGTAAGCTACCCCACTTTACCCCTTTGAAGGAAGGGCCTACCCAAAAGGGGAGAAGGTACGATAAACCCTCACCGAGCAGGTTCTATTCTCGGCGACAAGATGTGCGTTGGTGGTGGATAGTGTTGCAAAAAACTGCACGGCAAAAAAGCAGCCAAAAAGCCAGAGTAAGGAAACGGAGAAGAAGGCTCTCGATCTCCTCGGTCAGCCCAAGGCTGGGCTAAACAAAGAATTACAAGCCTCCTGGAAGGCGTTCTCGTAACTAGGTCCGCTGGTCCGCCCCCGGATCGAGAAATTCAGCTCGGACCTGTCTTTGTCAGGCGTCTGTCTTTCTTCACCCAAGGTCCATACCCTGGGCCAGAACGGCGAAGGTGAGGGCATTGACAGAAATCGCGGGGGCAATGTTTGGCTCCAGGTGGAGAAATCCGAAAACAAGCCAAGGGAAAATCGCCAGAGGAAGGCGGAAAACTCGACCGCACGGTCGTAGGTCAATGGTATCGTGACTCAACAGGATACATAAGTCATGCCTGCAATGAGCTCGGAAAGCTTCCGAGCACTCGTCAGCAAACAAAAAAAACACCTGAAAACTATGGAGACGCAGCTCAACGTCAGTAAACTGGGGCACCACTCCTAAGACTAAGGCGAGGATGTTGAAAAAGGACTTGATGATCTTACCGGCGAATCATACCGCCAATCGTAGAAAAAAACCCAAGGAGAAAAATTTCGGACGAGGAGACAAAGGGGGTGCGACGCATCCAGGAAGGAAAGCTACTATCTCAACACCACCAAAGTTAAATATATAGTCGTCAGGCGAAGGCTAGAACGGCAAAAAGAAAAAAGTCTACCCATTCATAAAGTGAGGTTTTATCCGGAAAGCAAGAGAAGAAAAAAAGTGGGGGGGTCTTTGCTCTTTAGACTGTGAATCGAAACCCGGCAAACCGATCAGCAGAGTGCGAGTTTGGTGCGCACGAGAGAGTGCGCTCTACTCAGCCCGATCACCTTCTTAAAAAAAGCTGTAAAAAGAGCTCGCAAATAGGTCGAAGATAGGGTACACAGTCCGAAATGATCGGGGCCTCGGAAGCTCCATTTTGACTTTGACAGAACAGTTACTTGCAAATTGTTGGGTAGGAAGAAGCGGATGGCCAGGGCCTGGAAGGGCGAGTTCGAGAACATGTTCGAGCATCACCTTCACTAGTTTCGGGGAGGAAAAGTCCAAAAGCTCGTCAAAAAGGCCGCAAGACCTCTGTGGGACGCCACGAACACGACGCCTTGAAAACGCGGGGAAATGGATCGGAACGTAAATGCTGACTCCTCCTTGCGAAGCAACGCACCGGAGGCAAATGCAGGGGGGGCAAGAAAACATCTTGCGTGCCCATCCTCCAGCGGTGCGAAGGGGATTCATGGGTTTTGAGTAGCATGTGGCACCCGGCGGAATCTGCCGGTTTTGAAAAAAAATCGACAAAGACCACCCGTCCCCTACGATAAGGGGGGGAACCTGAAAAATTCGCGAAATTAAATCGTCAAATCCAAAAAATACAATTGTTCGGGCCTAATGTCTTTAAGGGCCCCGGGGGGTTATTTAAAAATGACCCCATTCTGAACTCGTGGTTAGACTAGGCTGTTTGGGTACATCACCTGCGGGGGGGGGGGGGGGGGGGGGGGGGGGGGCCTGTTTGTATCTATTCCTAGTATTCCAGTCACGAAAAAAGGTATTGGGGCGCGAGGGGTGTACTTCTGGCCACGCGGAAAAAACGACGGGTCACACGATCTAAAAGGAGCGACAGTCCTTCGAAGGGAGTGGGCTGTCGCCTGCTTTAATATCTGAGATATGGCCTCCGCAAGGGTTGGCGCAGAAAAAAAAAAAATGGTCCTCTGGGAGGGGGAGGACGGCAAAAGATGCCAACAAGCGAACTGTGGGCCACAACCTGGGGGGGCTGCGGGACGTGCGGAAGGTATCGCGAAAGGACGGTCTCTTGGAAAGGAACTTGGGGTGGGCGCTTTTTTAACAAACGGAAACGGTCTCGCGTCGGGGGCTGGCTCAGGGCCTCCGAAAACACCGCCTAGAGCCCAGTAGAGGGCCTCTAATGTTGAACGCGGCATCGGCGATGAAAAAAGGGAAAAACAGGATGTATCGGGGAAGACTTAAGATCACTAGACGCCGGATGAACGGTGCAAGGGGGCGTGGTCTGTTCGCTTCTGTTCTGTCGAAGAAGGGGAATAATACTGGTGGCCAGCGGCAAAGCGGGGGGAGTGACCGGGCATCAAGAACCCCAAAGCAAACTGCGTCGCGATCAGCGAAACGCCTGAGTGATAAAGCTAATAACTGAATGCTGAAGCAAGGGGCAGCGGGTCGGACGGGGAACGGACGTCAGGAACCTCGAGAAAGGCCGAGGAAGGTACTTAAACGAAAAAAGGTCTGCCGAGAAAAAAGCTGAGAAGTTGGAGAACGACAACGGAAGTGAAAGATAGTCTATTAAGCTCTTCACCTCAATTTACCGTAGAGTGTGAGGGTTATTGCGTGGTCGCCAGTTAGGGCTCCGGCGACGTCGGCCTTGGTTGGGGAGGAGGAGCCTGATCATGAAGTCCGGACCGGACCTGCTCGAAACTTTCTGCAACGCGCATTAGAAAAAAGCTGGAAAGGAGAAAACATGAGGATAGAGATGGCGCGACGCATAAAGATGGGGGTGTTGTGGAACGGTGAGTGCCGAAAAGAACCATGCCGATGGCCAGGTGCGGGATGTCCGACATCAGAGGAGGAGAAAACCTAATAAGAGGGGAGCAACACTACAAAAAAGAGACACCCCCCGATGCCGGCGTTGCCATCGCTCGGTTTATCTATACGCCACTAACGTGGGAGTTGGAGCCTATGCAAAAAAAGAAAAAGACTTGCAGTGTAGGCGGCGGATGAGAAGCCCACCGACATAAGTGGGGAGCCCACCCCGGGAATTATCAGACAAACCGCAAGGTTTAGACGCGAAAAAAAGGCAATTGGGCCCACATTTTCGCCTGGGTGCGTAGCTCTTATAAAACAAGAAAAAAGAGTGAAAAGATAAGGGGGGCCCGAAAAAATGGAATCCAGAGTGAAAAGCAGGAACGAAAAGAAAGCCATGCCTGCCGTCTAATGACTGCGCATCCCGCGTCAGCCTGTGTCATGGATTGGTTTCTTAAAGACCGACTTTCTTGCCAAAAAATAAACCCCAGCATACGGTTTACGAAGAGCTAACTACCTTTTGAGTGCTAACGAAAGAGACTAGAAGAAAAACTCATCCACCCTCCAAAAAGACGGAACAGGTTCATTGATAAGGGTAAGAGAACACGGCAGCAAGACCTTCGCCTACAACCGTATGGAGATTTGATGGTTCAGACTAGCGATAATGTCTCCCAATTTATAACGGTGACGGGGGTCATTTGGTGTTGGACCAGAGCCACCTGGCGCCTGCAGCGCATCGCTACGAATAAACACCATCAGAAGGGAACGAAGCTACGCCTAAAGGGGAGTCCAAGCTGTGAGACCAGCAAAAAGCCACGGCATGAAAAGTGAAGCACGCGCTTGCTCGTCACTAAGTCAGATGCTTTGAGAAAACCATAGAGATGGCAAGTCAGGGCGAGGGGCAGCAACCCAGGAAGTTCTCGGAAGTCGCAAATGGGAGAAACGTGGCCTCAGCCCTAACTGTCAGGGGGCTCATGTGTGGAGAAATTTTCGTACCCTCGCCAAATCCCCAGGCCCGACGAGACAAAGAAAAAAAAATTCGCAGACAGCGCAGGTCTTACAGAACAAGGTCTTCGCCTCCGCCACTTCAATGATCTGGGACCTATGAAGTGAATCTGCAGCACACATAAAAAAACCACGATGAACATCGGGCTGCGAGGCCTATTGCGTCGAGCAAAATCCAACTTCGTGCTGAGAAATCCTCAGAAAAAAAAAAGAAATGCCCAGGGGGACTGTCAAGAGTCCCGACTGAAGTCAATAAGAAAAAACGATCGAGGAACAAAGTCGAAAAACTCAACATAGTTGCGTGTATATGGCTGTGTGTAGACTAGGAAGGTGCAAACTG